>Ga0214544_1000259_pt1 | contig 88217 bp, 35 predicted proteins | sample CNSS3metaG_FD_160074 | JGI IMG/M metagenome (GOLD analysis project Ga0214544, IMG submission 160074) | Root nodule microbial communities from cowpea collected in UCLA plant growth center, Los Angeles, California, USA - CNSS3 | ecosystem: Host-associated > Plants > Roots > Nodule | place: USA...
AAAAAATAATAAATTTAAAGATCAATTTTAGAAAAGATATTAATATAATTTGTATAAAAGATATTAAATTTAGTGTCAGACTAAATTGAACAAAAATAACGAATATAGGGACTAAATTGAACAAAAATAACGAATATAGGGACTAAATTGAACAAAAAAAATAATACTACCACAAATTGACACGTGGCACAATTATGACTTGACATGTGGACCATTTTTTTGAAATTAAAAAAAATTAAAAAAAAAATTAAAAAAAATTAAAAAAAATTAAAAAAAAATTAAAAAAAATTAAAAAAAATAAAAAAAATCAGGAGCTGACACGTGACATGTACTGTTCAAAAACGTTAACTATTTAAACACCGTTAGTGAAAAGGACCAAATAATTTTTTTTCATAATAATTGATATTTATTTTTTATTAAAATAATTTTAATTAATCTAATTAATTAAAGACATAAAAGTAATAATAACGAAGATTATAACTAAAGTATACTAGTAACATGTCACCTTTAAGACAAATACAAATTTGTTATCCTAAAATGCATAAAATAATATTTTATATTCAATAATTAAAATCATTATCTTATATATAATAATAATAATAATAATAATAATAATAATAAAAAGAATTTATAAGATCAGCATAATAAATAATATAAAAATTGAGAAAAAAAATATTTAATTTTGTAAGCGAGGGAAATCAGTTAACTCCGTCCAATTTTTAACGTGCATGAGTTACAGAATGGGGTCTGTATAAACCAACAAATTCAACGTCTCAATGTGTCACGCATGTTTTTTTTTTTTTCTATGTGGCATGCATACGGACTGCGTGATCCACCCAAAACCGTCGTTCCTGTACCACTGTGAAACGTTAAACAAATATCTTTCAAATTAGAAATTTTCCAAGACTTATAAACGTATACCCAAAGTTTTAATAAAATTAGTTTGTAAAAAAAACAAATTCCTAATTTAGTACATTGATACTTTTCACCAAATTTTCCTGTTAAAATACAAGAAAGTCTATAAAGATAATTATTAAGTTTACGTCAAGTCTGTTGCCGTGGTACAATTTATTTTCTCAATTATCCATACAATTCACCTTTATTTTTTATTATAAAATCCTTAATTGTTCCATTATAAATATCTTCTCACACAAGCAAATTTGTCATCCAATCATTCAGTTCTTCCTCCAGGGTCTCTCATGCCATTCTCTAATTTCAATTTTTCTTTTACAAACTACTACAAATTTAAATTCTTTACAGGATGATCTTGAAATTGTGATAGTAATAATTTTTTTCTTAATTTCCATTAAGTTATAATAAACTTAATTTTCTAATTGATATTGGTCCACTTATTTTCCCAGATTTTATCCACATACTCTGCCACGACTAAACGTGTCTATTATTACCTGCTTAATTATCATATATTTTGTTCATTTAAATTTTTAAATAACTTAAATATGTTTTAGGTTTTATAAAACGAATTTAATATATATAATAATAAATAAATTTAAGGAAAGTCCGAATCAACTACCAATACCAAAAACATGGGTAGACTGGTAGAGATGAGAGTGAATTAATTTATGTTGCTTTCAACCCATCTTGCATACCTAACTCTTTTTATGGGTTGTGACTGTGACAGAACATAAAATTTCGGAATTCTATTAAATTCACTACTATTTATATCATTAGATTTCAAAAGTAGTTTAGAGAACATTGTGTGATATCAGAATAAAAAAAATTATAAAAAGTAATTGAGTTATTTTATGATGAAATTTAAATTTATAATAAGAGATTACCTTAATGTATCAATTCATTAATATTTTAACCATAATAAAACAACTAAAAACATAAGTATGCAGTAAAATTCTTTCTCTAAATTTGCTACAATTTAAAAAACTCATTTTAGAATTTAACATGTACATTTTGCAAGTTTGTTTCAAAAAAACCCGTTTTGAACTGCATTTCACGTGTTTCAAAAAGATTATTCTGAAAATTCTATTTTAAAAATTTCATTTCAGAAATCGTATTATGAAAAAATTTCGGAAAGCTTGTTCTAAAAGATTTGTAGAACAAGTAAGTTCGAAGTAATTTTTACAAAAAAGCAAAATATCATTTTAAGAAATATAGGGGTGCAGTTACAAATGAAGATTGCAAAAAAAAAAAAGCTCAAAATGAACTTCCAAGTTTTGGACTTTTTAAATACTCGAGAGCCCAACTCAACATTAATTAGTAAAAGAAAAACTATTTTAGTATTAACATTAATTTTGAAACATTAATTGAGTACCATTATAATGTGATGGTGAGATTAATTACAAAAATATCCAATGATCTTTGACATTTAAATTGTAAGGTATTATGATAAATATAATTATATTTATCATATAGCTATGTCACATACATGTGGGTAATGCTCAATTCAAGCTTAAAATTATGATTTCTCCCCTCATTTTCATCACATTTAATATTTTACAATTTAAATATATGTTCCATAAAGGAACACTTATACAATTTTATAAGTATATTGAATCTCAAACCAAGTGTTATTACCATGCATGGTGTTTTATCACTATTCTCCAGAATCAGTATCTTTATTACTATACTTAATACAACTTGTAATAATATGTAGCAAACAATAAATTCATTTATTTTTCTGTTAATTTTATCAACTTCAATTTCTGTGCTTGCCCTATATATCAAATTAAATATCATATTTACAAATATGGTATTTGTACTAATTACTACTTATGGACTTAAATCAATTTACAAATTACTAATTGTGCTATTATTAATTAGTTTATTTAAATAAAAATAAAATTCAAATCATACTTCATAACAGTGAAATGGTAAATAATATATGGTTGATAGATAGTGAATTTTGTTTAATTAAATTTAAATTTTAAAAGGTATGAAATATGGTACCCGCCCTCAACTGCTAAGGTGCTAACAATTTTTTTTGTACTATATTTGTACTTGTTGTGTGGCAGGTAGGGTATAAATATTGTTGTTTTTTAATATTTAAAAAAAATATCTTCATAAAAAAATTATTTTTATTTATTTTAGAATTTTACTTTTACGAGTAATATTTGTTATGTTTTTCTTTATATATTTTTTTTACCGTTTCTTATTTTAGATTATTATATTGTCATTTTAAGAATAATTTATATTTCTCATAATATAAATACTAGTATAGTTGTTATGTTTTATTTTTATGCCTTACAGCTATGTATTTGTTCTTTATTACTATTTTCATTTACATGCATTTGTTTAATAAAACAGAGTTACAGAGGACAGATATTTAAAGATTATATTTGAGTAAGAGTGGATGAGAAATAGATATAACATTTTGAAAGTTATGTAATTTAATTTATTTGATATAAAATAAGAAGAGGTGGAAATGAACATAAATAAATGAGTTTGATTAGGATCAATATCTTTATGAGCACCAATATATATTAATTCGGATTGACTTAATGGAGATTGAGTTTAAAATGGATCAATTCAAATATCAAATACACATTAAATAGAAAATTTAAAACAAATTCAACATCTAACTCATTCACAGAATTAAGAATGTCAGAAAAGAACACTGCACAATTGTTTTCCTTTTTAAAATATAAAAACAAAGCAGTTCCCTGACAGTGTATTTAATAAAAACTTGATTTGACCCAAACCAGAACAAATAAATTTGGGTTGAATTTTTGTAGTGATTAGATCAGACATAACCTCACTCATTTAAATCATTCAAGTAGAAATCGGATCAACCATTATGTCAATATTAAAAAACTAACTTGAAAGAAGAAAATGGTTTTCTATTCGGGTACATTATATAAAACAAATTAATAATAATCAAACTTAAAATATATTATATAAATAATATAACTAATGATAATGAGAAAAAGGATGAAGACATCATTAATAGTCAAACTAGCATCGCATGACAGACTACAAGATAAAATACAAGATCTTATGAATGGAAAAAAAAAGGACAAGAAAATCAACTTTGAAAAATTTCCAGGCCACCGAACATTATTCGGCTCCAGATAAAAATCAGAACTCTAGTTTCTATTGCACGTTCACAACAATTTTGGTCATCGCCTTACACTGACTCTACTTCTTCCTTTTGTAAATCTTAGCCAAAAAGGACTTCAATACAGCTTGAACGGCTTTGCTAGGATGAGCTTCAATGGAGGTTACAAGCTTCTCATAGCTGCTGCTCTCATACTCCTCAAATGCACCCTATTCATTCGGATTCAGAGTAAATAATCCAAGGAAAATCAACATCAATCATGATGTGCTAGCTAGATACTTGCAACTAAATTATTAATGAGCTAGATATAGATGAAGTTCAAACCTTAAGATTAAGCTCGTTATACAGGGCCTTTACTTTAGCAACATTTTCCGGGTCTGCATTCCCATAGTTGTCCTGAAAGCAGCAAAAATTAGTGATTTAGTGCAGTGTAATCACAGGAAAATGCAGGATATATTAAGATGATCACTTACATATAGAACTTTCTTTTGTTGCTCGTTGCTAAGTTCCAAAGCTTTCGCAACTAACCAAGAGCATTTAAAATCTTCAATATCTGTACCTATCTGCTCCCATAGATAAATTGAATGAGATTAAAGAGAACTTGATGTTTCCAGTATCCATTAATTATTTAGGTTGCTCACCTTTCCAATAGTCTCAGGATCCCCAAAGCAATCCAAATAATCATCCTAAAAGTAGAGGGGAAAGGGGAAGAGAAAAGATACGTCAAAATACAGTTTTTATGAAATATTTTAAGCTGATAGTGAAAGCATACAATATACATACATCATTCTAGAGTCTAAATGACCTTAAGAGAAGCGGTCAAACCTATACTAGGAAAGTATTACCTGTACTTGAAAGTAGGTTCCCATCTCAACAAGAATCTTCTTCACATCAACATGGTTATCCAGATTCTCACCCGCCATGAGCAATGCACATGCAACCTGTGTAAGGAGATATATACATAGATAAATAGCAGATCGTATATTAGAGTGGCCCACAGGACTGTTGGAAATGAATCAAGCAGATAATAAAAACACAACTTCTAAGAGACACTCATTAAGAACATATCAAACTTTCAATTCAGTTGTATTATAGGACCATTTGAAATGAATCAGATAGATAATAATAGAAAAACTACATTTAAGTGATAACTCTTTAGAAACATATCGAACTTTCAATCCAGAAGGGGGTCAAAAGAAAAGATGTGATTTCAAACTGAATAACACATTACATGCATTTTATTATCTGTTTCCCAGTTTAATCAGAAAATTATTAATGATTCTAGCAGTGTAAAATAGTGAGCGACTGATAGCTATTTGGCACTAGCATTTCTAAGAAAAGGACAAGGAGAAAACCAAAAATAGCGAGGTTATACCAAAAGAGGATCATAATACTTACTGGGAGGTAAAATGAATAATAAGAAGTCTTGTACTGAACAATACGCCGATGCCTGCAGAAAATTATATCCATATGCTATCATTAGTATTGATTTCTGAAGACAGAAAAGGATAAGGGACAAGAAACTGAAGAGAAAATATATAGATTGCATTGAAACATAGCACATTGCTAGCTAGCAAGAAGAGAAGTAACTAGTTACAAGCAAGTTTCACACCATATTCTTCACCACTCCCAGCCAAAAAAGAACTGGCGTTATTCATTTCGGAAATTTTAACCAGTGCTCACAAAATTTTGCTGAAGGATAGCAAGCAAAGTAGCAGACTTACTAGCCATGTTTCATTTAAATCCTAAAGATAGCCACGTCTATATCTAATAGGCATGTGCAGAGACAAAGAGGCAAAGCAAGCAGATATCTCTCGTCTGGTGTTAGCTTCCAGTCAGGTTTTACGGAATACCCTTGATTGCACTCTATAGAAAGGATGTGATTTGCTCTCTGGCAGAATAATTTATCCTTCTTTTATAGTTGTTTAAGTCACATTTACATATGATCCATAATTTCATGTTTGTCAAAAAAGTGGTTAAGCAATAATAATTTCTCTCCAATTGTTCTCCTTGTTTTCCCGTACTCACAGAGTTAATGTGTACTTGGACAGGTCTTTTTCTCCTTGCAGTGTGGTAATCAGATCTATCATCTGTCCTGAAGCAGTCTGGAACTCAACCTAAAGGAAAAAGAGCAAGATGGTCACATTTAAGCATATTGACAAGAATAAACCCACATAATTTAAACTTTGACATCTGAATTGTACTACCTCATTAAACAAATCAAGAAGATCAACGTAATACGGCTTTCCCCTGAAATGTTTCTTAAGAATGCGTGGAATATGGTTTCTTAGTAAAACTCCATCATTTGCTGCAATCAACCCAACCTACACGATACAATAATTAGAGATTAATAGATTATCAGTGATAACTACTTAAGCAGAACAGCAGCATAAAGATAACACAATGGGTCGTGTCTATTTTTCTACAAACCTTGGGCACTCTATACCAGCACGGCTGACCCCTACGTGTGTGAGAATTATCCATAATGTCATCAAGGACAAGAAAATACGCCTGAAGCTGCAAAACTCAACAACATACTATTTTAAGACCCCCCAATGGCATCATCACAGTAAACTCTGAAACCATTAGAATTAGTTTAATCATTTAAACAAGAAAAGCAAAAGCATTCAACAGTCATACCCATTCAATACACCAACCAAGAGCACTAGCAAGGAAAATTTCGTCGTCATTTAATGCCTGTCCTTCTTTCAACAGTCTGTAGCTATCAATGACTGAAAGTCCCCGGTTCAACTTTCCTGCAGTTATAATCCATCTTTTTATCAATACTCTTTATCTCTTTTTAACAGTGCTTCAGAAAAGAACACCCCCTCCACTCAGTTCTTTCCTAAAAAGGAATGCAACAGACACAATAAACTAAAAAATAACTCAACACAAACACAAGAAATTCTCAAGCCACACCTCCTGGCACATTGTAGTCCAGCATCTGCAATAAATTGTAATACATAACACAGTAAGTAACACAACAATTCATAACATACATTTCAATGAAATAGCAAACACCTGTAACGTAACAGACACAAGTAATGGTATAACTTTTGGACCAACATCCCACAACAAACTCCATTGATTCTGAGAAAATTTTGTACCAACATCACACCAACCCTCTAATTAATCTAAACGAAACATTTTTTTAAACCACATATATTCTTCACTAAATATATTTCTACTCGAACTAGATAAAAAAAAAATTACTATCGCCGTAAGGCTCTTTTAAACTTTAACTCGAGATTACTGAATAAGTCGACTAAACTGATGTCCTGATCTACTACTATGGCCTTTTAATATTAAACTGCTTTGAATTGAATCTGAGAAATTTTTGGACCAACGTCACATCAACCTAAAGTCAATCCAAATGAAACATTTTTTTGAACCACATACATTCTTCACTAAATATATTTCTCCTCGAACCACATATAAAAAAACTACTATTGCCGTAAAGCTCTTTTAAAATTTAACTCGAGATTAGTGATTAAATTGACTAAACTTATGTCTGCTGATCTACTACTACGGACTTCTAACATTAAACTGCTTCGAATCTGAGAAATATTTAGACCAACGTCACATCAACCTCAAATTTATCCAAATGCAACACTTTTTTTTAATCCACACATATTCTTCACTAAATATAATTGTACTCGATCCAGATAAAAAAAAATCACTATGGCCATAAAGCCGTTTTAAAATTTAACTCGAGATTACTGATTAAGTTGATTAAACTTATGCCTATCAAAAAAAAAAAAAAGTTGATTAAACTCATGTCTGCTAATCTACTAGTATGGCCTTTTAATATTAAACTCCCAATTAGTGGTTGATCTACTCAATCAGTGTTCAATGAAAGACATGCCAGCTCCGTAATTAAACCAAATCCACTCTCCGTTTTGGAAATAGTAATTACATAACTCTTCAACAACTACGATTAAATCAGAATGCCGAAACTCGTAAAACTAAAATGAAAAAAAAGATGCATACCCGGTCAACCCATTGGCGAGCGTCATCGGAGAATTCGAAAGCGGGGTCGTGGAGGAGTTCGGCTTTGAGAACGGAATAGACGTTCAAGAATGTGGACTTAAGATCCGCCATGATCAGACGAAGAATTAATCACTTAATGGAGGTTAAAAATCAGAACAGAGAAATTTGGGTTGGTGTTTCAAAATGTGTTCTTGGAATTTTGAGATTATATATATGAAATGGAGACAAAGAGGGGAAGTGAGGACTCTAAGGAAGGAGGCGCTATTCGCCCTGCATGTGAGTGTGTCTTCTGTCGCACGTGTGTAATGCAATTATACAACCCAGGTACCAAAGAAACACCCACAAAAATATAAAACTAGCTTTGTTTTGCTTTATTTATTTATTTATTTATTTATTTTAATTGTACCCTTTGATATTAGTATAAAGTTGTAGCTTAAATTACCATCATTTGCCACTCCTAACTCTCTTTCGTCTCTTTTGCCAACAACCATCTACTTTGTCTTCTTCAAATCACTCTTCAATTAAATTCCATTGAATTTTCGTGTTACTTAAATTAAGGAAGTTTCCAAGTTGTTAGGTGTAATAATTATAAAAACAGGAATACCTATCTTAATAATAGTATTTGAACGTTGCTAAATATCCGTCTTTCAAAATTTATGATTATAAATATTAATTTAAACAGATAAAAGATTTAACACAATCTATATTTTCAATATTGGAAGTACATTTATAGTCTTCAAAGTCTATTGAATGGTTTACCTATAATTGTTTTGGAATTTTTCATCGTCGTGTGAATTTTGCTGATGACAGATTATTTTATATTTTTTACAAAAAATAGATAAAGCTCGAATATGAAATTCTTACAATTTTTTTTACCGGTGTTTAACAATGTGATTTTTAATAGTTTTACATTAACATTTCAAATTAATATCCTTGAAATAATAATAATAATAATAAAGTACTTAAAATAATAAAGAAAAAATTGGCCACGACGCCCTCGTTTGTTCTCCACGTGAACCCCACGAGAACTGTGCGCGAATTGCAAGATATGGTCCACGGCGTCTCCAAAATTCTAAACCCCTAGATCCAACGGTGAATATTAAGCCAGTTGGTCAAGTTGGGGAGGTCAAGATGAATCTGGCGGTTGAGAAAAAACTTGAGATATCTGTATTTTTATATGATTATATGATTGATGAATATAAATTTTTTCGTGTTTTTAAATTAGATAAATTTATTTCTGTAAATTTAAATTATATTATTATTTGATAAAGTATATAATTTTATACATATCTTAATTAAAAATAACTGAATAATATTGATTAAACATAAATAAATAACACCTTATTTTATTAATTAATTATTTAATATTTAATCTCTGAGCGTATGGTTCACGTGGCATCTTTATTAAATAGATCTTCGCTGTATATCCCTGTCATTATCAATAGTTTATATTATGGTTCCTTCCTTTAGCAATATAATAGTGTGTTAAAAAATTATTAATGTCCTGAGGAACGGATAAAAAAATAGTGTCCACTTATATGACTTTTAATATATTTTCACAAAATTTTATTAGTATAAATAGAACCAAGGTCACATTGTTTAAATAAAATAATTGTAATTAAAAAAATCCAATAAAATATATAAGTCATATTCTACACTATAAAATCTATACTTTGTAATATAACAAAACAACATGTATTGATGTCAATATTTGGAAAATTACATTATATTATTGTAGGTAAACTATTTCTCTAATAAAACTATATTATTTTTATATATTGTAAGTGACCTATTTGAGTCTATGTCTGCATGGTACACGTGGTATTTATTTAATAGATCTCTGAATCTGTTGTTATAGTGAAATTGTTGGAGGATAATTGTATTTAAGACCCCAAAACAGCACATATTTAGCGTAGAATGTTACTAATCCAAGTGTAATAGTATTTTATATATTTTTTTCTTTAATCTTATACACAAATTTTATCTAAATTTAAATTTGCATATATATTGGGTAAAGACATTAGACGTGCTATTCATATTAATAAGAAAATAAGTTTGAACCTTCCAGCAGAATTATCCCAAATTGCTAGTAATATCAATACTTAAAGAAAGAGAAATTCAAATTTTTTCACTAAAATATCATTGAGAAATTTAAGTGTAAATATGGTGTAGAAATCATAAAATAAACTATAGAAGAAAAAAATATTTATAAATATATTATTTGAATGTTTTTCTTATTATAAATAGTATTAATCTCCTAAAAGAATTTGATTTAGATTTTATTGTTGTTTATAAAATTCATCAAGTATACATTAAAAATAATAAAAATATACCATGTTGGGGATAAAGATAAAAGTAAAACAAATAAAAAAATAAATAATAATAATTAATAATTCTTTAAAGAAAAATGACCGGTTGATAATGATTTAAATAATAATGATTGATAATTCTTTAAAGAATGAGGCAAGTTGATAGTGATTTAGATGGTAAAATAATTTATTTTGGTAAAGTATTTTTTTAATATTAAAGCTTGAATAGTAAATAAAATTAAAAAAATAGTTTATACTAATCTCAAGTTAATATTAGTGGGATGTATCACTATATTTGAAATATTGTTTATCTTTTAGCATGAAACTCTTTCGTGATTTTATTTTTAAAAGATAATCGAAGGAAGATTGTGCTTTGACCTTAAAATGATGTGAGATGTTCATTGAAATACCTAAGTGACAAAATATTATTTTCCTAATTATGATAACAATATAAAATTCTAAATCAAGGTTTGTCTTTTATCTTCTCAAGTAGAATGTTAGAAATTTAGGATATTAATTTTTTGTTGTCTGTTTGTTTTTAATTTTGAGAAACTGAATTAACATTTGAGAAAAAAAAAATACAACAAATACATACTTTAAACAAATATATAAGTTTTATTTATATTTAAGATGTTATATCTTAACACTTGAAAAAATAGCTTTATTTATGTTTAAGACGTTATAACTTAACACATAAAAGAGTTCTAAAACAGTATTATTAATTAGGAGAAATGTCATTAAACTTACAAAATTCTTAATAATTGTGGATACTTTGGAAATTAAATAACAAATATAAATTGATTACTATTTTAGTTACCTAAAAAAATGTTTTAGCAAATTATATATAAATCGTAATATCTCAATTTAATGATCTTACTGATTAAAACATTACATTATTGATTAAAAAAAAACATAAATAAACATATAACACTTCTAAATAGGTGGTTTAGTACTTTTTCAAAATATACCCTCTCAATTCACTTGATTTTATTCTCTTTCCTTTATTTTTTACTATTGTTCTGGATTACTTCTTCTACCAAAAGAAGTGCTTTATTGCTAGTTTTGAGATTTTCGGAAGATCCAGAAAGTTTCTCTTGTATTTTGAGAGACATGTGCAACACACTGTGAATAGATCTTTAAGGGTAGTGAATCTACACGTTTTAGGAAGTAGTCATTTGTTCATGATTCGTAAATTTTTCAACAAAGATTTAGGAACCCCTGGAATTTAATTTTGAGTAATGGTCAAAGCAAAGTTTACGGCGCTCACCACCAAATTTGTAACGCTTAGCACGAACCCCTTAAAGCTTACTAACAAGTAAGTGCCTAGTGGTCCCGGGTTTTAAAGCTCAGTGACTTGAGTCCAACACTATTAAAAAGATTCAGCTTCTAATTTGACATAGATAGGTTATTTGGGGAAATACAACTCTTTCTTAGTTAAAATACCTTATTTAGCTCCAAAATAACCCTCATGTATAGCAAATTGGATAATCCTAATCAAATCAATCAGTTCCATATAGAACATTTTCATTTCAACCAAAATCAATAGTTTTAAGCATTAATACATCAAATCAATTTCATCAACATACTCAATTCATCAATTTTAACCAAATCAACCATTATAATTAACTATCTTCCCTTACCGAGAATAAAAGGCCCTAACTCAAAAGTTTATCCTAAAACTTTACTTCTCACATGATACTTTAACTACACAAAGAAAACCCTATCAAAGATCAAAACTATTTTTTATCACAAACAAACATATATTCACCTCGGGTTATTTTAAGTCACATGCATGGATCAAAGAATCACATGTAACTTAAAACAATACACTAACTCAAAAGGAAAAAAAGTAAATTTACTTTATTTTAAGTTATGATCGGTGGGATAGGTAGAACTTTATAAAATGATATATTCTATTATCTCTCATTTTGAAACAAGTGAAAGATGAAGATAAAAAATCTATAAACAAGACTGTTTTAAGAAGTTTTAAAAAAGAATTTTAGAAAAAAATGTTGTTTTTATAAAATGAAATTATATTAATATAATTTTTGTTCATAGTACAATATTTTAAATAATAAAATAATTGAGTATTACGTTTTAAAAATTATTATTAGCTTTTGCAATTTTTTTTATCCTTGCATAATGTCTGCTTCAATGAATTTATTGTAATACTTTTCCTTATATTTTTAATATATTTTCTTATAATCCTTACTTTCTTCTTACTTATTATTGTCCAATTTCACCTTTAGTGAATCAACTTTTTGTAATTTAAATATATTTATATAATTTTACATCATTTTATAAAAATTGATTTTAAAATACAATTTAATAAACTAACTTATTAATTCATAATTTATTGTGTATTAGTAACTAACACGGCTTGCAGAAATATTGTCGTCAGCAACATGTTTGAAGAAAGGTACAGATTCAAGTTTTCTTAAGAAAATCTTATCTTATCAATCATCATCAGAATTCAAATAATTATATTCATTATCTATTGTTAATGGATTATAGTGCATTAAGAATGAATCAATTCCATTAAAGAGCAACCGTCCTTCTTGTGGTAAACAAAATAGTAAATATAAAATCTCAAGTAATTGATAATTATATATATCGGATTAACTTACTTATCCTCTGGTTAACAATACAAATCGTGTTCAAAGTCTTGTGATTAATTTAGAGATTTTATATTAAATAAAAATAAGAGTTAGATATGTTTTTGTTCCATTTTAAATGTAAATTAGAATTAGTTTCTTTCTAAAACTTTTGTCAAATTTAGTCCTTCAACTTTATCAATGTTTGGATATAGTCCTTTTAACAAAAGTTTGTTAAGTTTATTTAACGTTTCAAACATGTTTTAAGCCAAATTCTTAGTTAACATTAGAAGGGAAATGTGTCAAGCGAGGTAAACAACTCAAATATAAACTTAAAAAAGATTGATTGAAAGGACTAAATCCAAACATCTCTAAAATTGAAAGACTAAATTAGAGGAAAATAAATACAATTTTTGTTATATAAAATAATTACATGTAAACTTTTATAAGAATGGTTAGAGTTAAATTTTGCATTGTATCAAATTAACCTATCTATCTAACAATAATTTGTTGTATGAGGGGTTTATAGTTAATTATTGGTAGTTTAATTTGAAACGGATATTTGAGAATTAAAAAGGAAACAAGAGATAGTGACGTTAGAATCTCAGTGTGGTGCTCGTCTTCATGTATAAATAGATTCAACTCATTTTCAGGATAATCACTTGATCGAAAATTTAAAATGGTTCACATCTTATTGCAAAATTTGAGGCTGAAATTCGCTCCTTGGATATTTCTCTATCGCGTGGCATCTTCTTTGTCAGTATCAAAATTTCAAGGTTTTTCTTCTTCAATTCTTCTTTATAATTTTCTTCTCTTCAATATTTTTTTTTGTTGAATTTTATACTCTTAAATTTTGTCTTTTTAATCTTTAATCATCTTCTCGATATTTTTTAATCTTTAATCATCTTTTTCATTGTTCTCTTTTTTAATCTTTAATCACTTTCTTTAATATTTTTTAATATTTAATCTTCTTCTTGATTTTTTGTAATCTTTAATCATTTTCTTTAATCTTCTATCATCTTGTTAAACTTTTTTTAATCTTTAATTATTTTATTGAATTCTTCTTAAATTTTTTAAATTGTTTTTTATTTAATTCTTCCTTTCCAATTTCTTTTGTTCTTGAATCTTGCTCTCTCAAATTATTTTCTCATGAATGTTTTGGTTTTCGATATTCTTTTCCGTATCTTCTTTTTAACTCTTTATTTTCATTAATTTCTTAAATTATTTACTTTTATTCCTTTTAATTTATTATTATTTTCTTGAATCATTAACTTCTTGCCTATTTTTCTGTTCTTCAATTTCTTTTTTTCCCAAATTCTTCTCCAAGAATCTTCTAATTAAATTTTTTCTTGAATATTTCTTCCTAATCTTCTCTTTTTTAATCCTCTTCTATTGAATCATTTATCATTTTTCTTGAATCTTTAATCATCCTCTTGAATGCTTCTTGTTAAATTTTTTAATGCTCTTTATTGAATTGTTGTTCTTAAAATTTTCTTCTGGAATAATCTCCTTCTTAAGCTTTTCTTTTGGACTTTTTCTTTGGATCTTGTCTTTCTCTCTTCTTGAGTCTTTAATAACCTTGAATATTGTTTTTTTTTAATTTATTCTCCTCGAATACATTAGTACTACTTTTGCCAAATAGTTATTGCTCATATTATTTTTTCATGAAAAATTACCTCTTGAAAAAAAACTTTTGATAAATTTAACAAAGTTTAAAAAAATAGAATTAAAACATATTATTATTTTTAATTAAAATAAAATAATAAAATAATGTTTTTTTACCTGAATAGGAAACTTTGTCAAAAACTTTGATAAAGAATTTGTTAACCTATCGTAACTTTTTTTCATTTGGACCACTAACTGAGACACACGTCATTTTTGGTGGCGTTTGAACTGTCACAGAAGCACTTTTCACATTCTGTGTCTTCTTCTTCTTCTGCTATGAGTACGAGTTCCCAACCCCTGTCACCAAGCAATTTCAGGGATCTCTTCGATTCCGTGGAAGCTTTTCTTTTCGATTGCGACGGTGGGTAACTCTGCAACATTTTTCTCACCTACTTTCACCATGTATTGAATCATTCCACTTTGCACTCTTCAATTAGGTGTCATTTGGAAGGGCGATGAACTCATCCATGGCGTTTCGCAGACTCTCCAAATGCTTCGCTCCAAGGGAAAGAAGCTCGTCTTCGTCACCAACAATTCCTGGAAGTCGCGCTCTCAGTATGCTCAAAAGTTTCAATCCTTAGGAATTTCCGTTTCCCAGGTTCACGCCTATTCTCTTTCTTTCACTTCGATATTCGCTGAATTCTTTTGAATTCTTTTTGTAATATTGTTCTTTTTTTCGTTCCGCAGGACGAGATATTCTCCTCGTCGTTTGCGGCTGCTATGTACTTGAAGGCCAAGGATTTCCCTTCACAAAACAAGGTTCCTAAGTCATAGTTTATTTTATTTTATTTTTATTTAATATCCTTCCGCGGGATTATTAGTTACTCGTGAATGGAGAATGTTACTGGTACTACTGTGTGCGTACACACAGAGTCCTACATTGAGTTGAAGTTGTAAACTTGACATCACACCATTAAAACTATAATGAGGCATGGCCATTGGCCATACACGTGTGGGCCTCAAGGCCCCTACCCCTGACTAGGGCCTCTATTGATTTGGTTCACAGAAAAAGTCTCACAGTACTTAAGTTTCGAGACATGACCGATGGTCATTGCTAAACACTAAACACTGAGGCTGTTATCGAGAACAAGACCATGAGCTCTACATACCAGAGTTGATTCTGTTAACTTATATGTAGAAACTCTCTCAGATTAATATCTCCAAAGTTTTTCCTTTTACTTCTTTAATAAGATAAACACTAAGTTGCCGTCTATCGTAAAGGGCGTGTCCTGTGTCCGACACGTATCGGACACCGACACTGGTACGATACTTGTAGGACACACTATGTCCGATCTGAAAAATATTTTTTTATCTTTGACATGATTTTGATGATTAAAATAAGGAACAAATCTTATTCTATCACTACTTTTGGCATATTGGATATTAGATAGATAGATTTGATTCATTTTTGTGTTAGTTGGCAATGTGTTAATTGAAAGTTTCAAACTTAACATGTATATACACGTCATGTCCCATGTACTATGTTTTTTCAATTTAGCCGTATCTCCGTATCCGTGTCGTATCCGTACCCGTGTCCGTATCCGGACAACATAGGTTGCCGTGTTATATTGACATAAGTTACTCACAAGCTAATTTTAGTTTTTGGAAAAAGTTATTTCGTTTTTTGTATTAATCTCTTCTCTTATCAGTACTTGTAGGAAATGTTATATAAACAATACCCGTGATGTAGTGATTGGTGAGTATGAGAAGGTTGCAGACTTAAAGCTCGAACATTATAATCTGTAATAGAACGTATGATTAATAGCAGATGATCAATATAGAGTTGACGAATGAGATGGAAGCACTCATTCCCTTTCTATATCTTACATCAACGGCATATTTATTCGTGTGTATCTCTTTCGCAATTAATAAAAGTTTGACCTGTTAATTAGTAGAATACTCGGCAATTTCAAATTTCCTTGAATGATATTCAAGAAAATAGTATTCTAAAAAACTCGTAGAATTTAAGGAACTGTTTTTCTTAGTTGGAATAATAAAGGATGCATTGTTTTATTGTGTTTTCCGAGTTTCAAATATGGTTTCAAATCAGGGATGATGAAAAACTGAATCCATGTTGAATGATCAACAAGCTTTATATACAGTGCACATTTGGTGGAGACTGGTGATTAACGGCTAGGCTAACTGAAATAGCGCTAAACTGACTTGACATTGACGCTTGCTAATTAATTAAAATAAATCAGGGTGATGATTTCTTAATTTGCTGTGAAAACAGAGAATCTTTTCTTCACATTACATTTTCACTTTCCTCTCATTAGACTTTTGCTGTCATCGTAAATCACCCATTTGCATACAGTTATGTGATAATTTTTCCCTTGGTGTCCTTTATTTTCAGGTTTATGTGATTGGTGGGGAGGGTATACTGGAGGAGTTGCGGCTTGCTGGCATTACAGCTTTTGGTGGACCAGTAAGTTGTGCATTTATAAATTATAATCTGTTTCCCTCTTTCTCTTGCACTGCTGTTCCACTAGACTAGTTTTCTTGTTCATGTTCTCTTTTTCTTGTAAAGTTTGTTGGTTTGGATGATTATTCACCTTGATTGAGTTGAAACAACTTACGGATAAACAAGTACTTTTGATTGTGTTATTATTAAAAAGGAAACCCTTACACTAATGTTTGGTTCAAGTGATCATAGTCAAGTCTATTATTAGTCTACGTTTTCTTAAAGGCAACGCACACTTCTAGCAAAACAATAACAAGGGATGTGAATCACATGATTGTCACTTAAGTTGTTCTCACTAAAGCATTCATTGGTGCAGGAGGATGCAAATAAAACAATAGACCTGAAGCAGAACTGCTTTGTTGAGCATGATAAGAGTGTAACGACACCTTGCTCATTGTTAATTTGTTACTTTGAATATCTTCAGAGATCAGTGCTTGCAGTTAACTGATGGGTTTCCTTCAGGTTGGAGCTGTAGTGGTTGGTATAGATCCAAACATTAACTATTACAAGCTTCAGTAAGAGTATCTATTCCTTTTCTCTTTTATTTATAATGTTACATTCTGGTTCATATTTCCTCTGACTCGTGCCTCATACATACACTGATCTAATTATAATTTATGTACAGGATAATTAAGGTAACAAAAAAAATCCCTACATATCTGCTAAATATATCTTATGCCTTTAAATTCAACCCAATCAGATCATATCTTCAAAAGCTGGAGCATATATGTCATATGTGCCAAGCTTTTTACAAATATGATTAATGTGAGACCTAAAATCCATATGCCATCAAGATATACCACCAAATAAAAGCATAGGCTAAAACTGAAGAATGGAGGAAGAAAATCGAGTGATCAACTTTGCAACACGTCATACCAAACTGAACTAGAGCCGAGCTAAAACAACCAAAACTAGGCACAGGGATATTGCTACGACGAGATTGCTTCAATACATAAAGGAGCGTCACAAGCGACAAACAAAATGAGCCACTAGAAGCAGTAAATATTGGGTGTTGTAAACCATTTCCTGCAGCTCCATGTAAGAATGTAGTTTTAGTATCTAATTGTTGAAACTGCCAATCACAGATAACAAACATGGCTAGAAAAATAGACTAACCAAAGTAATTTGAGTATAGCCTTTCTCCATCAAACAAACTTTGTACTGATCAATATTACCATCCAATCCAACCTTGATTGTATACACCCTACGTCAACCAATAGCAGTATTGTTTGGAGGTAATTGGACCATCTCCCACATGCCCCACTGGTATGTAAAAAAAATCATGTCTTCAAATACCATTTTGTTTCCAACAGGATTAGCCTTACCTTCACCTATAGACTTAGGAATAAACACAAAATCCAAACTAAAGGAGAAATAGTAAGGAGATCAGTTGTAACATGGAAGAATGCAAAGATATTTAGGATTGAAGTTTGATCCCTTATTCTCATTCTCTCTCTCTCTCTCTCTCTCTCTCTTTTCTTGTGCAATTATTGGCCTTCGTGGTGAGTAATATGTTTGGCATTTCATCAGCCCACTCCTCTCATCACGGATTCCTTCCTTAGGCGACCCCAGTGCCACCAATCGATCATCCACATGTTATCACCAAGTGAACCAAACCGGTCTTTCTCCGCATGAGGTACATGCACTTGTCCTTATTCGTGCAAAACTATTATTTGGAGTGATCCACCATTCGACGATAGTTATATATAGTGAAATCCTCTAGAAACAGAAAGTTAGGGTCTTCTATATAAAGTGAGGGAAGTATGTGATTTTATCCTTTAAGAGTGGTGAGATCTTTGGTAAGATCTTTAGTTGAGAAAATTTTGTTACATTAAAGCTTTGTCTTACACATTGGACTTAGGGCCTAACTTTAGAGGTGAATACTGTCCAAACTTTATAAGCTCTGTTCTACCTTAAAGCAGTCTTTAAAGAAGTTGCAACTAAGACAAACTAGGGGTGACTGCGATTGTGGCCTTGCATCACTCTTCATTTCCATGGTTACCATCCTAGAGTGTAGCGAATGCAAGTTACCCAACAATGGATCTAAGATAATATTTGGTAGCATTTTAGAATCCGGACTAAAGGTCTAGTTCAACTCCACAAATGTAGTTTGTAAGGAGGATTGTCTAAACTTTATCCGCTCTATTAAGCCATTTCTAAAGTCAATGTGAGAATAAACTACCACTGCTGCAATTAAGTTATCCTAAAGAAGCTGCAAGTAAGGCAAACTGTGTCTGACTGTAATTAAGGAAGTTTTCCAACAATTTGTATGGATGTATTTGTAGACTGTTGAAGTGACTAATAATAAGTTCATAATACTGTGATGATGATTTAATAAACTCACTACATTTTTTGAGAACATTAATGATATGGTAAGTGGTTTTTTAGTTAATTAACCCAAAGAAGAATAGCTAAAAATAGGCTTTGCATATTAATTGTATTATGCTTTTGGTGAATGGCATATATATTTTTTGTTTATGTTATACAATAGGTGAATAAAATCATCAAAATCTTATATTTATATATGCCAACAGTATCTTATTTTCTAGCCACATATACTTAATTACTTGCATTTTTTGTTACAAACTTTGATATTTCAATGTCATCTGGTAGGTACGGAACCCTTTGCATACGAGAAAATCTAGGATGCCTTTTTATTGCCACCAACCGTGATGCAGTTGGACATATGACAGCTTTGCAAGAATGGCCTGGTCCTTTTTTCAACTCCATTTTACTCTTAAACAGTGTAGAATTAGTATACAACTTGATTTTATGTTCTCATAATTGAGAAAACATGGATTTCAGGTGCGGGTTGTATGGTTGCTGCTATATGTGGATCAACCCAGAAGGAGCCTGTTGTGGTGGGGAAACCATCAACCTTTATGATGGAGTTTTTACTTAAGAAGTAAGAAAGTTAAATGCTTAAATGTCTTGGTCTTTCCGGAATGTTTTGTCTTTTATGTTCTAGTTTTATCAGCATATATAACTTAATCTTTTTTGGAAGATTCAACGTAAGTTGCTCCAAGATGTGCATGGTGGGTGATAGACTAGATACTGATATTTTGTTTGGACAAAATGCTGGTTGCAAAACACTTCTAGTTCTTTCAGGTAATGGGGCTTGTCTTTTTCTGTATCATATATATTACTAGAGAACTCGTTCATAACATATTGCGACCATTTTTATTGTGCAAATAAACAGGTGTCACAACTCAGCCAGCTTTACAGGACCCTTCAAATAATATCCAACCTGATTACTATACAAATACAATTTCTGACATGCTTGACTTATCAAAAGCATGAATGGGTTCTTCCCAATTTAGACATTCTTTTACACCCATATCATCGAGAGTACTGTTCTATTTAATTTTTTCACAATCTAATTATAACTTATATCTGGATCTCTCTGTTACATCACTTCGTTGTGAGGTGATTTGCACTAAGCATGGTTGTTCTCCTTTGAGAAGCAGAACTATTTTATAATTGCTCTGTATACTCATTTCGTTGCAGAATATAAGTCACGACGAGGGGAAATTACTCGTTCTGGCATTTCAATAAATGAGGCATTGTAATGCAAGTTTTGATATTTCTAATGCTGCAGTACTTCATTTAAATTTACCTTGACTCTGTTGTATAACTGTATAGCTTATTCATTTACAGTCTCAGTAGGGTAGCTCATCCAAAGCAACAGGTTTCTCTGGATTTAAATTCAGATGCTTTAGAAACTCCAACATTAGCTGGGCATGGGGGTTGGGAATAAAATTTTAACTATTGTGTATCCTTTTTTTCTTTTTCCTGAAGTTGGGGTAAGATAGTGCTTTTATAATGGGAAATCCTGATTGCCACATGACTACAATGGGAAAGATCACGTACATCTGAGGCATTGGCGCCAGAATAGATCATAAACTAGAAAAAACAATGTTCGGAACGAATAAGCTATAAGTTAAATAGCCGATTTGTTCTTTGACATTAAGAAATATCAAGACAATTTTAAACTGAAAATCTAATTCAACGCATAATCTATTATGTTGTTGAAGTATTAGCACGGCCTAGACAAAGCCCCATTAAATCATTCGGGGACAAGGGCCACTGTCTCATAAAACGATAAAAAGTTATCCACTACAAATATCTATTCTTACAAAAAATAAGCAGGATAACAATTCTAGATAAGCGCAGTATGGGAGTATAGAAGGACTATCGGAACAGAACTTAATAAGCAATCATATATCCGCATAAAACGGATTATGCTATTAAGTAGCACTGGCAAGATGTTCTGTCCCACACGAACACTTCATTATGACTTGTCTCTTTTAATCGTGCCAACCTCGAATTATAGAAGTTTCCAAATGAACAAACACAAAGTCCTCTCGTCTGGGTGGTCTACCATGGTTTTGGTTTCATGGTTTGAGCCACATCAGGAATGGCCACATATGTTGTAACTAGGACATCATACATAGATTAATCTCCTATACTCCTATTATTTCTCAGCATGCAAAGTAGTCACGACTCACGTGTTACCCTTTATCCAAACCATATCTGCATTTTTCATTTTGTTCAGTGTTCATCAATGCAATAGCTGTCATTTCATTTAGTTCATCACCCAACCTCTTGAGCATAAGTAATTTCTTACCTTCCTTCGATGCACATATTGGGCCATGGGCCCTCTGTATCTATTGGATCATGTTTGGGATGGCCTGCAACTGCAATACTACTAGCCACATTCTAGATAAAAAAAAAAGTGAGAGAGAAGGGTGTTGTTGCGTTTTGTCGCATTTGGGGGAATATTCTCACGCTGTGCTCTGTCACAATAATTGACTTCTTACACTCCCGCATCCCTCGGCTGTGGCACCAATCAATATTCTTACAGGTTTGATGCAGTTCTACCGTTACTCACTTCACATGCTGTCAAACTATATTTTACATGGCATGTCTAGTAAAACATTTAATGTCTCAATATTTGATAACTAACAACATTCAACTTGACTCCTCCATCATTCCAATGAAAAAGATAAGAACAGCTCTTAAACTCAGTAATCCACATTAAAGAACTTTCCCCATCATAATTGGTCCACACATTTTTCTCTTTCCAGACAGTTCACAGGTCAAGGATGTGAATGATGATAAGTGTGAGAAAGTGGCCTCAAAGGAAAAGGTTGGACCGTTTAGCCATGCCAACAAAACCTTGACCTGTGTTGTGCCTTGTTAATAGGTTACAGCCTCACAGTAGCAGTCAAATTTTTATCCAACCAATTCGCCAAAGCCAAAATTTTTACATTCCCTTTGGTGGTGTAGATTTTGACATCAAAAGAAACTAAAAAGTAAAGCTAAAAGTGAAGAAACTAGCAGCCAAATCCTACATATCCAATGCTTTTCTTAAAAGCTTTTTTCTGCTTGGTGAGACTATCAAACTCTGAATCATCAGACTCTCCCGCTTGAAGGAATATATTCCCTTCTACCAGTAAAACAAAAAACAATTCAAACTTTGCTCAGACCCAAATATTTTTAATAAAATAACTATATATGTAAATTATTTGTTGAGGGGCCCAAGACTCACATGCATGCCACATGTCAAAATCTCATTGTACTGCTCCTTCCATTTGGTAGCTGCTCTTATAATATCACTGTCTCAGTAATATTTAATCATAGAAAGTATAATAATGAGTTTAATATGAGTGAGGAGAAGAGGACCACTGCATGAAACTGCTAGTTTTGATTCAAAATACAGAGAGACCTGCATGTGGGCATGGGGTAAGTAAGTAGCTCGCAACTCTATGCATGGAACTCAGATCTGCTTTGTTTTTTCTCTTATATTTTATTTTCCCTTTGCAATTTTTTTAGTATTCCCATATATTGTTTCATAGCCTCAAGGGAAAATTGAAACCAGGGTTAGTAGAAACAAACATATGCAAAGGTTTCCTCAACTTGCATGGTTTAGAAGGTCACAAATAATGCCCTAAAAAGGTCAAAAAGTGTTATATCGTCACACAATGTTATCTGTAAGACCATGTCGGGTTCTGAGACAGTGATTGAATCCGTTGGTTGATTATTAATTCTCAATTAACTGCAACTCCTAACTTCGTTTTTTTTTTCTTTGGTTAAATTTTACTGAAATTTGAACTCCTGTGAAGGATAGAGAAAGAAGATGACCAATGCCTAAGCTTCACGACTATTCATTGTTCAATCTCTACATTGGAATTCATGAATTTGTTATACAGCAGCCATGTTTAAAAACTTTTTGGAGCAGTGAGTTAATATAAATTACTATAGCTGGAGTTGATAACTTTGACTAGAATAAACAAAACCAAATAGTTCAATCAATCAATCAATATTACTTTTAAAAGAAATAATTCTGAAATGAAGTATACATATATATTCTCATGCAACTCAAAAATACAAAAGCTGACACTATTTTTGTATATGAGAAAAGTTGTCTTAGTTTGGTTCCACTCACTCTTAACACACCACACGTTTCTAAACCTAGAAAAATAAAAGGCGAGAAAAATCTTATCATGATTCAACATTTTCCACAACCAAAAAAGCCTAGACACAAAAGGATAAAACTCACCCAAAAATAATAAAGTTTGGTTTGACCCAGGAAAAAATATTTTTAGGGGGAAGGGTCTATAAAAAAGAGGAAAGCAACTGAGAAAACAAAGTGTCTGTTTGAGAGGGGGAAAGGACCAAAGAAGCGTGGAGTACTTTTATTCTGGGACCAAACTTAGCTAACATATTGTGGAATCAAATTCCAAAACACACTAATCTTAATGTTAATTCACAACCTTCTTTTTCTTGCCCCCATGTGGCTATTGCTGAATGACTCTAGACAAGACACAAGCCAAGAAAGTTGTCCACTACACCAGCAATCAAACAAAACCGTGGTAAAAAATTCAAGTCACACTTCAAAGTTGATTTATTGTCGTTTTTAGACACTTAGATTCTCAGTTCCGTGTTCAGATTTTTCCAATTCGGTGAGCAATGGCTCATACGTAACTACTGTCTGAAAAACATTATAGCAGGAAAAAAATACAACATACATGAAAGAAAAAGTCTAGAAAGAAAAAGAAAACACTTTGTTCATGTTTGAAGTGGACATTTTTGGTCATATCCTATATAAGATATGTTATACTAGGGCCATGTATATGTAGCATGTACTATAACTGACAAGTGTCACTTCTGTTGTGGTTATTTAAGGGAAAGAGTTCTAGTGATAGCTCTCAAGAAATTTTCACTCTTTTGAAAACCCTTGTTCAAGATTTTTGAGGAGGGGATTAAAAGCCTCAGTTGCTGATATTTGCACACATGAATGAGTACTTGTTTTGCTTGGCTCTGGTGCTTGCACTTGCACATCTCACTGTGACTGTCAAAATAAGATGTGTTTGTGGATGTGCGTTTGGGAAAGAGAGATATTTGGATTACATGAATCACAAAAGAAGCTCAAGAAGTTGTTCATTATTTATTATCTGGGTGGTGTTCATATATGAGAAAATGAATTCCAACCACCTCCATTGTTATTCTTTATGAGATTTCATACTCAGTTGGGACCTTATACAGTTGTACACTTGCAGAATCACTCATCTCCAGAAAAAAAAAAACACCTAAAGCTCCATCTACTTGCACACACACTAATGAAACCAATTTGAGGGAAAAGTTATTAATTAATGCAACCTCTGTGTATATATTTCTCTTTCTGAATTGGTGACATAAAGAACAGAAAAGGGATTAAGTGATCCTTGTGTGATCCCTTGTCCCATCATAGGAATTGCATTAAGAAACTGGGCCCTGTAATGAATGAATGAGAAGAGCATAGGTTAGTGTTATTATAAGTCATATTTTAATTTTGGAATGAGATTAAAATAGTTGTTTTCTGGTATTGGTATGTACATAATGTGTATGATTATGTGATTCATAATATGAATATGGGGTGAGTGATTGAGTGAGTGTGGTCCACCAAAAGTTATTATAGGGAAGATGATTCAGTAATACACCTCTATTTTTCATTGGATCACCCAAACATTCCATGAACCGTTGGTCCATTACTTGGTGATTTTATTGACTGCAGAGGAAAGTAGCACCCATTTTAGGTAACCAAAAATCTTCATGTCGGCTTAAGTGATGGGAATTTGTATTTCCATCAGATGAACAATGCCAACATAATCATAATAACAATTATTGTCTATAGGAATTTTATTTATTATTCCCTTTCTTTTTCCTTTCTTTAACTTGTTTAATTTTGCATCCCATGTTTTCTTTCTTAACTTAATTGTGAAAATTTTGCAATTTTATCTCTCAATTCCTTTTTCTATTATTGTAACTTAATTGAGTTCTTATCACAAACTTAATTTTTTAATAAATACTCAATTTTTAAAACGTGTTATGGTTTTTGAAATAATAGAAAGATCAATATAACATGATTTTATAAATATTGGAAATGCAACAATATTGTACTCATTTTATTTTTTTATAACATGTCATTATTTTGTTAATAAATTAAGGATTTTTTTTACTTTTTAAAAGTTGCAAAATTTCACCGTATATGAAAAATTATTTATGTATACGTATTAGAAAAAAACTTAATGAAGCTAATTATAAACACATATATCTTCAATTGAGTTTTTATTAAAAAAAATCAAAATTTTATTGATTGAGTTTGCAACTTTAATTTTACCGTCAACTAGATTATTGTTTAAGTGTGTGATTGAATTGGTATCAAATAATTAACATACCATGATTGATGATAGAGATTGAAAATATTTTAAACATCTGGTGATGAGAAATAATTAAAATATTCAAAATTGTAAAATAATTAAAATTATATTATATTATCATTTTTTTTTTGTTTTCTAATAAAAATACATAAAGAAAATCATGATAGAAAAATATCTATGTTAGTTTAGTTAACCAAAATATCAAATAACATAAGTTTTGAAAAACATAACATTTTTTAACACTCAGCAAAATAATTATTTTAGTAAAAAATTAATTAAAAGACTTAAATTAGTAAAAAAAATAAAATTTAATGAAGTTAAATTATTACAATATTTTAAAAAAATAGGCCTTCCTACCATTAAAAGAAGAAATATAGGATGGTAGGCATTAGATTCTCCCGACAATAACGAAGTTGTCGTCTTATTCAACCTGGTCACACTTTCTTCCTCAATAACATGAACTCAAAATTTTTTTTATTGTAAATATCCAATTATTAACTATTTAACTAATATTCTAGTTCGAAACTTGTGCTCAATATTTCATAAGAATTCGTGTTAAGATTCAACTCATTATTTTTATTCTACTCACAGCTGTCAAACAGGTTAAAAATAATACTTTTTTCCATGTAAATCATCACCAAAATTCGGTTTACAATCGATGTATGATCCAAATATTAAGGTTTGTCTTTCATAATATTTAAACTAGATTTTATATTTTTATCATTTGAAAAACCTGCTTTAACTTACTAGCTGTGTTTGATAAACAGGTTTAAAGTAGATTGTACCGTTGCTATAAGTATTTAATAAAAAAAAAGTTTTTAAGTAAATTGTAAGTTTCTAATGTTATTTTAAGATGTATTTAAAAAAAATCACTTTTTTCATATCTTATGTCGTAGTAATCATTAAATGTGTATTTTTCTTTTCTTAAAATAAATTATATTTCATTACACTTTAGGAAATTTCAACCACTATACAAACATAAGTTACAAAGTAACTAAGGAAGTGTTTGATGTTAGAAAATTTTGTTATGTTTAAAACTCATGAACTTTAGAAATTTTATTTCTTTCAAAAATAACTAAACTTCGTTTAGTTATTCCTAAGTACTTCTAGAAATATTTTATAATTTAAAAAAGTAATTTTTTTATTTTAATATAAACTATAACTATTTCCTAGGTAAAATAAAAGTAACATGATGGTTTTATTGCAGTAAAAGATTTCCTTAACTCTTACTATGGATGACAATGCACGAATCTGCTAGAAAAAAATGTTAAGTGAATGAAGAATTATAAGTAACTTGTTTATTTACTTTTCTTTTTTAGTTCATCAGGAGTTAATTCATTCATCCATGTTTAGTTTATCCGAGAGTAACTTCTTCATTTGAATTTTTTTTTTTTCAACCTAGTTCAAAGTTGTTTATATTTTCAATGGACTTATACTTAGAAATTAGATATTATAAATTAAAAATATTATTTATTTTAAGAAATGAATTTATAAAACTTATTATTTCTACTAATTTAATAAAGTGAAAATAAAGTTATTAAAATTTTGTATCTTAATATTTTAGAGAAGAAAAATATTACCAAACAAATAACTTGTTATGTAGTTTGTGGGTCAGTCTGCAAACTTTCATAACATAATAAACAGTATACAGTACAGGACAAAAAAATTAAAATCATAATCATACTACACTTTCTTTCTAAATAATATGAATTTACAATTTTTACGAGATAAATACGAGACGAACTAAAACTAAATAAACTGACCCACGTTATCATTCCTTCCTATTACCAACTATGAAATGATTTATATCAAAAATAACTACAACCATTAACGACAGAGAAAAACCAAAACATGATGACAAGATATTTATGCTAAGATTTTCATAAACTACAAATTTATCTTGTACCAAATATTTTTGAAGTGTATTATTTATTTTTAAATTTAATTTTAAAATATTTTAAGACTATGTGTAAGCTTAATAATAAAATATAAAATATAAAATATAAAAGTTATAATAATTAAACCTAAATATATTTAAAATTGAAAATAATTCTAGAACACATCTTTATAAAACAGCATAAAATTAAATTTGATATAAAATATTATTTAAATACATATACATCATTTTATATTTATTGATTAACATAAACTTTTACTAATTCCAAATAATTCAATTATCAACAAATTCCAACAAATTAACTTTTCGGATTTATTTAACTTTTCAAACATAACGAACTAACTAACTTTTCAATAGTATCTAGTTTTGCCTCATTTGTCCGTATTTAGTTTTTAATTCTACTCCGTATACAAGTAAGTAACATGTTTTATATTAATAATAATATACACAAAACACCATTCAAAAATATCTTTAGAAAGGTTTCGTCAGACAATTTTTTTGAATACACTGAATATAAATTAGTACAAAAAACTATTAAAATTTTCTTGAGATGTATTAAAATTCTACAATATACTAATAATATTTCCTAATAGAAGAATTTGATTTTTCATTTAATACCCATAGCTAGAATTTGTGTTTAATATATTGAAAAAGTTTGAATAATTTGCATAACACATGAAAATAGTCATTGATGTATGCATACCTTTATACATTAGCATTGAAAAATAAATAAAAAAGAAAGGAAAAAGAAAAGAGATAAAATGAAAAGGATAAAAGAATTATTTGGGCAAAGGCATGACAGACAGGTGCAAGACCTCAGAACTGTTTAGTGATTTGGACCTCTCTTGGTTTTGGCGACAAAAACCCTTTGAAATTATTGAATCAAGAAAAAAGCTTTGCTTTACCTTTGACCCCTCTCTCTCTCCTTTTTCTCTCTTTCTCTCTCTAAGCTACCACCAGCTCCCTATCTACAGTGCTATCTCTCTCTCTCTCTCTGCTAAAGCAACGAAGCTGTGTTCTGATCCTTCAAATTAGGTACTCTTTTGTTCTCTTCTTACTTTCCCTTTCTTCCAATCCCTCACTTCTCATTTACTTTTCGCCATAGCTCTTCAAGTTTAACTCTTTTTTTCCATCTGGGTTTCTCTCTCCCTCTTCCGATCTGCTTCAGATTCCACTTTTCCTCTTCAAGATCCATTTTTTATACAATTCTCTCAGGATCACTCTCTTCAACCTGCTTCTGGTAATTTATTTCCCTCCAACCCCAATACCTTTTTTTTTTCTCTCCAAAATATGGTTTTCCCCGTTTTTGCCGGCAAATTTGACCTTTTTACTTTACTCTTCTCTTGGTCTTCTAAGTCCAACCCTTTCATCTTCTTCTCTGATTTTTTTTTTCTTTTCTGTTTTTTGGTTGATTCTTGTCTTGTTGGATCGTGCTTTGCATGCAGCTTTGCTAGGGATGTAGATATATGGTATCTCTTCTTGTTAAAATTGGTCTTAGGGTTATGTCCTCTGTTTGTTCATGGATAATATGGGATGGGGTTCACCTTTCTGCTGCAGTCTGAGGTCTTGGTTGGTTAATTATCTTCTTGTGTTTTGGTTAGGTTGTGATGTACTTGTGCTGTTATGTGTCAAGTGGAGGAACTGTTTTGGTTTTATCTGTTAAAAGGATCTATTTGTCTGATTCTGAATGTGAGGAAATTATGTTGTGAATTTATTGATGTTTGAAGTGTTTGTTTTGTGGATTGGTTCATGAATATCTGTTAACACGCACCCGTTACACTGGCATGGTTTTCATACTGTGGCTTGACGGCTGACTGCTTTTTTGCGATGTTGGTGGCTTTTTTATAGGTTGTTTGTTGTTTTTGGAGAGATAAATGGGTGCTGAGCCACTGGTTTGGTCAATTTGATCTTGATTGAAAGTTTTTAGTATTTCTGATGGACTCAAAAACTAGCTCTAGATCTCTTCCGAAACACCATCAGAAGACGGCTGGAATTCAAACTCTTGAGGCAAAAGACAACGGGTCTTCAGGGAATCCAGCTTCCCTGAAAACAGGGAAAACGGAGCTGGCTGGTCCAGAGGATTTATCCAAGTCTGTAGGGAGCGTGTCCAAGCAGAATACTGGGGAAACTGCTGAAAACAAGAAGTTAGGAGTTTCAATCCAAAAGGGGTCTGCCGAATCCTTGAGCAATAAAAGTAGTTCTGGTGCTTCTTCATCTGTTCTAGACAAGGCAGATCGTGCTGTTAATGAGAACATAGGGTCACAGGAAAGCTCCATTGACCAAGACAAAAAGACATCGGAATATGGAAGTGTAAAGAACAGTTCTGTTTCTGCCAAAGTTAGTGATGGGGCGAGCAGTCTTGCAAAGACAAGTGGAAGTGCCAAGATTAGTGACAGAGCTGATTTTGTTGAGAGTGGTAAGAGCAGTATTTACAGAGGAAGCACGAGCAGTGATGTGAGTGATGAGAGTACTTGTAGTAGCTTTAGTAGCAGCATAAACAAACCTCACAAGGCAAATGACTTGAGATGGGAAGCCATTCAAGCAGTTCGAAGTAGAGATGGGGTGTTGGGATTAGGTCACTTTAGACTACTGAAGAGGCTGGGTTGTGGGGATATAGGCAGTGTTTATCTCTCTGAGTTGAGTGGAACTAAATGTTACTTTGCAATGAAGGTAATGGACAAAGGGTCCCTAGCGAGTCGCAAAAAGCTACTTCGTGCTCAGACAGAACGAGAAATCCTGCAGTCTCTTGATCACCCGTTTCTCCCAACTTTGTACACTCATTTTGAAACTGAGAAATTCTCATGTTTGGTAATGGAATTCTGCCCAGGTGGTGACCTCCATACTCTCAGGCAGAAGCAACCAGGGAAGCATTTTCCTGAGCAGGCAGTAAAGTATGTTTAAATTACAATTTAATTTTGGTCCATTCATACTGATTATTATACTCACTGTATTTCTCCTTTAGAGTTTCTCCGTTTTCTTATACTATTTAGTGAAAATTGGATCCGATTTCAGATACAGTGCTTACTGGCTTGTTATTCTACTGGGAAAGAAACTAGATTTGAGTCTTCTCAGGGTGTTGTAATTACAACTAAAGCATTTGTCTTTTAGTTTATTTTCAAAATTGTCCCTGGATAAACTCATGTAGGTGGTTGCAGTGGCCTCATCCTTATTTGTGGTTATTGCTCTAATTGCTGCACTTTAAACAACCTAATTCTAATGCTTTGATCACTTTATCCTTGTATCCAGATCCTGGTTTCCATTATACAAACATCTATGACCACTTAATTGCTTAATATGTAAAGAACATCTAATTTTAAGTGTAGAATCTTCCTCTCATGCATGCATGGAAAGTATAGGTGGAGGTTGTGATACGAGTTCTTTAACATGTGGGTTTGCTTGTTTTACTTTTCAATGGTTTATGATGCTTCTGGTTGATGTATCCAAGTCCTATATGAAGTCAAATACTATATTCCAGACAATTTCATATATCAATTGCGGGTTTGATGTCTGCTTTCATTTTTCTAAATGAACAAATCAATACATAACCTCAACCATAGTAAAAGTGAATCTTTGAAAGCTTGTTTAAGGTAAGATAACTTAAGTGCAAATTGTAACTGTATGTAACTAGTCATGGTTTAAGGAAAGCTTTTGATTTTCTATAAATTCTTTCAGCTGAAAATGAGATGTCTGAATGCTCCTTAAGCCTCTTAGTCATGGTTTCTTTCCTTTTGGGTACTTTTCCTGGTTTTGGCAGTTATGTTAATATGATTTGATGGTAATCACTGATAATTTCCTTGTAAATTGCAGATTTTATGTAGCAGAGGTCCTTCTGGCTTTGGAGTACCTCCACATGCTTGGGATTGTCTACCGTGACCTTAAGCCAGAAAATGTCCTTGTTAGGGACGACGGACATATTATGCTCTCTGACTTTGATCTTTCCCTCCGATGTGCCGTGAGTCCAACCCTTGTGAAAACCTCATCCACGGATTCTGAGCCTTTAAGAAAGAACCCTGTTTACTGTGTCCAACCTGCATGTATTGAACCACCTTCCTGCATCCAACCATCCTGTGTTGCCCCCACCACATGCTTTTCACCCCGCCTCTTCTCCAGCAAATCAAAGAAAGACCGGAAGCCAAAAACTGAAATTGGCAACCAAGTGAGCCCATTACCTGAGCTGATTGCAGAGCCTACCGATGCTCGGTCCATGTCATTTGTCGGAACTCATGAATACCTGGCACCTGAGATCATCAAGGGTGAAGGTCATGGCAGTGCAGTTGATTGGTGGACTTTTGGGATCTTTCTTTACGAGCTGTTGTTCGGAAAAACTCCTTTCAAGGGATCCGGCAACCGAGCCACACTGTTCAACGTCGTGGGTCAGCCGCTGCGTTTTCCAGAAGCACCTGTTGTGAGTTTTGCAGCAAGAGATCTCATAAGGGGGTTGCTTGTGAAAGAACCCCAGCACAGATTGGCATACAAAAGAGGTGCAACTGAGATAAAGCAACACCCTTTTTTTGAAGGTGTGAACTGGGCATTGATCAGATGTGCTACTCCACCTGAGATCCCAAAGGCTGTGGAGTTTGAGAAGATACCCTCCCCAGCCTCATCAGGTGGTGCTGGTGAAAAGGCTGTTAATCACATGTCAATAGCTAATCAGAAAGGTTCTGATAATTATCTGGAGTTTGATTTCTTCTAGAGGTAGAGACAGACACTATTGATTGCCAATGGTTTCTGTCAAGAGGGGAGGAAGTTTTTTTCAATGTTTCAGAAAACAGACCATGAGGAATTGTATGTTTGTTTTTTGTTGGCTATTTGCAGTTTCATATTTGTATGGCACAATTAATGCATGCCTTCTCTGTCATCTCAAATACAAGTCATATAAAAACAACATTTATTCACTACCAGCCAATGCTGGTGATGATGCTCTAAGCTCCCCAATTGGTAAAATGATAGTGGAGCACATCTGCATCATCCAACATCCTCATTTTAATCTCCACACCATTTCTTTCAAAACAAATGTGAGCTAGCTCCTCCTGATGCTAAAATAATAATATTGCATCACTCATACTTTTATTTTTATTCAGTTTATAATTATTTTTGTAGATATAATAAAATTAAAGAGTGATAATGAAAACAAATGTTGTGTGATAGTCATGCGAAGAAAAACAATTAACATTAAAACATTTCTTAAAATAAATAAAGTTCTGATTCTTAATTTGTATGAATATAGGTTAGACTGTGCTACAATTTAAGTTTTTAATGGCAATTTCATTTTGTTTCGGAACCTTTTCTTACAAATTGCTGCATTGACTACTATAGAGAATGCGGCTTCTACTTTTGAAAAAGAAGTTCTATCTATCAACTTACTTTTTAAAAAGAGCGGAGAAGATTACAAATCAGTTACACTTTTATTCATGTTTATTTTAAATGAGGAGTACAAATATATAAAAAAAACACAAATTCTTAGTAGATTTCAACAAATACTTTGTATTTACTGGTCTAAATATCCAGCTTATACTATCATTCCTCAGCCAAATCCAGCCTCTATTATAGCCCCAATAAATACTTATTGACTTTATTCATTAATTATGTTAACTATACAATACTAATTAATAAATAATGTTTTAATCTCTTAATTTCCACATTAGTATGAATTATTCAAATTACACGCAACCGACAGGAGTATCATTTATGTGTATATATTTCACTAGTACTTGATATATAATTGAATTTTAAAAAAAAACTTGAATTCTATGAAATTTATTATCTTGATTTTGGTAAATATTTTTTTAGTCTTCATATTATTTTTTTTATTTTGAATTAATCCCTTAAAAGTAGTCAGTAAAACACAAAAGAAAAAATAAATTTAAAGGTACTAAAATAAACCAACAAGGACCAAAGCTAAAATAGATCAGAAGTCAAAAAAAGCAAGATTTTAGAAAATAAAAAAATGTAACTTTATTTCAAGAATTAATCCCAAACAATTATGTAAATAGATCATTGAATACTTTAGTTGTTTCAAAAGTCAGAGCAATTTAAAACTAAAACCATTTTTAAGAAATAGTAGATAATTTAAACTACCACTTGGTCAATTGAATTTATGATATTTGATATAAATATTATCTTATCTCAGGCCAGTGATGCATGTGTATTGTAATTTTGAGAGCAACAATTTGAAGTCTCTGCAACCACCACACGTTACAACAACATTAGTATAAAATACTTTCAGCCTAACTCACCACATCATCATGCATCACATGCTCACCACTAATTGCTTGGAATAGACAATTGCCACTTTCAGTAATTACAATTCTCTAATACATACATCTCCATAATGATAATTAGCTCTTTAAACATCAATTATTCACTAATTAATGACATTTTTATGCACCACCTTTTGGTAATACTATATTAAAACAGGGTTATTGATCAAAATCTGGGTCTAAATAGCCATATAGGATTGGACACAAAACGCATAAGAGGAACAAAACCACATGATTCATTCTCTTCATGTGCAACTCCGAAACTGCTAATCATTTCATCTGTCACTTCATTTCCATCGCATATTATTTTAACATCACAGATCTCTGCTGCATTTCTCAGGATCTTATCTGCTATACCATTTCTCCTTCTAGACACGGATTTGCTACTCAGAAAAAAATTAGTGACAGATCAGTAGAAACAATTATTGCTATTAATTTAATTTTAGATTATTGCATGAAATGGTACCTTAAATTAGATTTGGTGATTCCAATCACTAGTTTTCTTATATCATGATCTCTAACTAGTTCTGTTATTGCTTTGGCAACGTTGTCACCCTCTACAACCATCACTTCCACCTTAACCTGCACTTTTTCTTTACATATTAAATTCCATGAAAGTGATATTTTTCAACCATCAAACTGTGTATTGTTTTTGTGTGAGAAAATTTCTTTACCTTTGAATCAAGGCACAAGTCAATGAACTCTTGAAGGAGCAATATTCTCTTGCTTTTCTGTTGAGTCAAGTGAAAGTAAACATACTCTGCATTCACACGATTCCTAGGAAATTTTCCAACTGCCATCAAAGATCAAGCACACAAAGTCATAGCTCAATGAATGGCTTGATTAATCAATGGAAACAAACAACCACTTCATTCATTCGTTGACTTCAGCATTTTAATTAATGAAAATGGTAACAACCAAAATTTTCAACTTTTGAAAAATAACCAAAATTATAGTCTGGACCATGTGATGATGATGAACTATGTAACAGTTTCTCTTAAAGAAGATGATGACTCACATGGGCTTGGGATGAGTCTGATTTGAGGAAAAACGTGTATGAGATAGACAGTGGTAGAGGGTGTGACAGCATGGTTCAAAGTCCATAAAAGGGCTTCCATGCTTGATTCTCCAACGTGGTCTACTGCCACATGAACAACATCTGTGTCGTTGTCGTTGTGAATGTCGAAAGAGAACACACTGCTCTCACAGTCTTCTGATATTGTCTCCAATGACTCCTTCAGATTGATCTCAAATAGCTCCTCTGAATCTTCATTGTTTGCTCCATTGATGCTGCTGTCATAAACTTGGTTTCTCCCGAACCCTATGAACCCGCAAGAACAGCTAAAGGTTTCATCATCGGATTCGTAGTGCACACAATCATGCCTAGTTTCCCCTGACAACATTGGTGTTTTCTACAGTAACAGTTTTACATCAACTTGGTTTGTCTTATGATGAGTTTTGTAGACTCTCTGATAAAAACCTTGGAATTGGATTAGAGTTTCGTTGTGTTAATAAGCATAGCTAAAACGAAACTGCAATGAACAATTTTTTGTCTTTTATATAGACAATAGGTATTTTGTTTTTGAAGTTAATGTTGTTCAAACTAGACAAAATTGTTAAGGGAAAGTTCTATACGAGGATTTAATTCATTTTCATAGTTGACACTTGAACCTAATGTTATTGGAATTGAGTTAAAATAAGTTGAAGTTAGTTGGCATACATTTTCAATGGTATATGTTTTGTTTTGTAATAATAATGAAGGTGCGGAGAGGAGGATTTTTTAATTAGTAAGAAAATGATACGAAGATGAATAGAAAAATTCTTTACAAATATTAAAATATAAATTAATGGAGTTTGTGTTAGGAATCTAAGTGTGAGTCTAAGTCCCACATTGACCAGAAATGAGAAAGTATAGCACTATATAAGAATCAAGACCCATAAACTCATTGCCTTAAGGTTTTGGGTTGAGAGTGCTCAGACAGTTTGGGACATTGATTATAATGGTTATATTAGTAAAATAAACTTCAATATTATGAGTTAGATTTTATTTTTTTAACTTATAATGAGAAATTTTTAATCAAGCATGCAATGCAAGCTTTATTAAGTCATATCATACAATAAGTTCCATCTTATGTAATTGTTCGTTTTCAGCATTGTGACTTAGAAAAACCTCACTGTACAACTTTACTTGTGATTGTATATGTGTGTGGTTGGAATTTAAGTTAATAAATATGTAAAAGAACTATAGCATATAGATTTATTAAAAAGATAAAATGAATCATTTTTTTTTCAAAGTTAAAATCAATTTACATGTTCGGTTATTTTTAAAACTATCTAACTTTAAAAGAAAATTGTGGCGCTTTAAAATAAACAAAAAAACTTCAATAGACTGAAAAGCTAATTCTAATTGAGTCTACGTTTTCTGTTTTTACTAAGTAATATTGTACCAAAAACAATAAAATTAGATTATTTTAGCTATCAAAATTGATGAACTTACCCGTAACCCTAACATGAAACAAATAAATTTTAAATATATGTTTAATTCTTGAAATCAAATTTTGACTTTGTTCTTATAACGTTTTTCTTATTCTTGTGAAATTTAAAATTATTGTTTTTAATCCTTACAAAAACAGAAGTTGATTCTATACTTCTTGTAATATATCTTCTATTTTCCATTCCTTCAAAATTTAAATCACTAATTTTAGTTTTTTAAAGTTCCGTTTAAAATAAACAAAACATCCTTTTTTTAAATAATTTAAAATTTATTTTTAACGATGTTATTTTTGATATCATATCATACTATTGTTAGTCTTCATCATTGAAAATTATCATTTGACTTTTGCTCACAAATAATTAATAAGTGTCACGTTGTATTATAAATAATTGTAGTTTTTAGAGTAACTAAAATCAAAGAATTCTTTTCACCGGAACCAAAATAAATTAAGAACATCTTTAAATAAAAAAAAAATGAAGTCTATAAAACCAAAAAATCAATATAAACAAAAAAATCAGAAAAACTGTGTAGATTAAGACCAGCCCACAAATTGCTGGATAAACCACTAAGTTGTCGACTTGATCAGCTTGAACCAACAATCAAGGGTTAAACACATAATTTTTTTTTTAAGTTGAATAAAAAAAGTTTAACTACCTTTCAATAAAAAAAAAATTGAACATATCTTTTAATATTAATATTTTTCCTTACGAACTACTAATTTTAATAAATTCAGATGAAAATGTACTTTAAAATGAATGATATATATATATATATATATATATATATATATATATATATATATCCTTTTCATTTTGAAGATAAATTCTCCTATTTTATTTACTCTTCTCCCAGCAAGTGAATTTAACATAATTTTGCCAGTCTCTGGTAAATAAAAAATTCTGAATATATGTAGATTCTTAAACCCAATTCACACCTCTATATAAACAATGGTAGATTCATGAACATTGTTGGTTTTTCAAAGGGTAAAATCTAAAACCAACATTCATTTAGGGAACTATTCCCAATGCTGAAATTCAGTGACTGACACACAGTACTTTTGACTTAAAAGTTGAAACAAACACACGAAACCGATGCATTCTGCTGATGCTTGTTTTTCTGGGACATGGAAGTATCACTGGCAATGGCACCACCTATCTGTTCATTTACTTCTTTTCCATCACACACAATACTCACATTGCAACTTTCTGGAGCATTCTGAACTATCTGATCAACTATGCCACTCCCTTTCCTTGATCTCAATTTTCTGTCCAACCAAAATGTTACAAACACTAAATCATCGATTCTTTTCGGATAAATTAACTGTTTCAAAAATATTGTACTGTACCTTATTTGGGATTTGTTTGCTCCAATCACTAGTTTTCTTATTTGAAGAATGGGAATGAGGTCGATGATAGCCTTTGCAATCAAGTCACTCTCAATCAAGATTGTGTCGACCTTAACCTGTTTGATATTTTGCTTACTTCAAGTCTTGATTTTGGGTGAAATCATTTTAGTTGTAGAATGAGTACCTTGGAAGCAGAACATAGTTGGAGGAATTTGTTAAGGAGTTCTCTTCTCTTGCCTCGTTCTTGGGCCATGTAGCTCTCTACCTGCTCAGGACTCACTTGGTCCTTTGGAATCATTCCCACTCCCACTGTCATAACACAAACACAGTGCCATCTCTCAGACACATTCACAAACTCACAAATGCATATGCTTGCAAAATTCTTATTTGTGGAAAAATTCAACAAACGGGGCTTTGACCTTTTGTCTTAGAATTAGAAATTCACATTACAACTTTAACTTTAGCAGACATTGGATTATCATAAGCCCTCAAAATTGATTCTTGGGAAATACTGAAGAAAACCGAATGGGAGAAAAAAGAAAACATGTTGACCTTTCAAACTGTCAACCATCATCATATACATATCACAGAAGTGATTGATAAATTTTTTGTGGTCTTAAAAAGAGCATGGTGGGTAAGACCTCAACCTCAGAGGTAGGCCAAGGGTGTGAACAACTTGCACCTATATATCTACCATAGAGACAGAAAAGAAAGAATGATTGAAAAAGTATGATCCAAAAACGAAAGAACAAAATAAAGAAAAAAACAAAGAAAAGGGGCATGAGAGATTTGGAAGAAAAGTTACATGGATTTGGAAGGTGTTTGATCTCTGGGAAAACGTGTATGAGATAGAGAATGGTAGATGGAGTGGTGAAGTTGTTGAGAGTCCATGACAAGGCTTCGATGCTGCTGGGACTCTTTCCCACGGCCACATAAACAGTGTCTTCCTCCTCCTTCTTCTCTTGTTCGCTAATGGTAACCAGAGAATCATTGAAGGGCAAGTCTGAAGAGTTATCTTCCTCTATCTCACTCACGGTGCTGTTGCTTCTTCCGTAGCGGTTGTTCTCCGGCTGAAGAGGTGAACGGTGCATGGTGTGAGTTAAGGTTTGAGACATTTATATGAGTGAAGAATTGTTGTTGTGGGTTCTTGGCCTGGGTGAAAGGGCAATAATAGTTATGTTTAGAAGAAAGTTGAAGGTGTAAATGAAGAGAGAAAGTGTGGTGTAAATGAGAGAGAGAAATGTATGGAGTTGAATTAATAGCAGCACCGGCCTCAGAAACAAATTTGAGGGTGTGAAAAGGCATGTGATTCGTAGACTAGGAAATTTAGAGTTTGAATATCAACTTTGACTTTTTTTTTTCTCTAGACCAACCCAAATGTGTTCTATAAGATATTTTGCCACTCAACAGTGTAGTTCTTTTTTTTTTCTTTTTTTTTTTAAATTTATGAATTTAGTTTTTTTTTTAAATATTTAAAAGTTAAGAAGAAGTGGCACTCAATTCATGACTTTATTTTTTATTTTACAGTTGCTAATTAAGGACTCTTAGTTCTTTTTAAATTAAAATTTTGCTCAACAACTCTAGGGGGAAATAAAAAATAATTACAAAGAAACATTTAGGTGCTTAAAATTTGACTTAACATATTGAGTCCGGGAAAAGTTGGCTTTTATTAGCCAAATTTCGTTAATTGAATAGTTAAAAGGCTAATTTTTTTTGGATTATTTAAAATGGATTTGATATCTATAGTTCTAATTTAGTTAAATAGATACATGAGTATATTTTGAATTTTGTGATGTTTGTAATCAGATATTTCATTAGCATTGAATTTAAAAATGCACTCCAAATGACAATTATGTAGGTGGTAAAAAGTCTGCTTGAAGTTTAACATATATTAAAAAGTAGTAGTGATTTTCAAATGTGAGATTTGATTATTTTATAATTTAAATTATAAATAAATTTTTTATTAATTAAGTTTCATTTTATAAAGACTATTATTTTTTAAAAAGAAAAATTCTAAAGATTCTTTTTTATTTTCTTTTTATGTCTTTAACCTTATCTTCATCTATTTGAAAGTGAAAGCTCATAGAAGGGATCTTTGAAAAAAATTCTTCACACCCATTTGATCAGAACTCAAAATAGAGTAAACTCACATTTGTTTTTTTAGTTAGTCTACTGTTTTGAGTTGCATGTGACTCTTTTGTGTATGCATATGACTCAAAATATGTCAAATTGAATATTTGTATGTTTGTGATCATAAAGATGTGTTATGATCTTTGATAATATTTTACTAGAGTTGCAAGAGTAACATTTGAGTTAGGACTTTTACTCAAGGTAAGAGAAATTAATTTAATTATATAAATTGATTTATGATTTTTGCTCAATAAAGGAATTGTGATGAGAAATTGAAATTGTTGCTAATGTCTGAAGTGTATGTTGGTCTTGTGTATTGAAATAATAATATTGAATGTTTGAATGAACTAAAACTTGTTAATTGCGAAACTGATTAGTTACAGTGAGGATTGTTCAATTTGCTTTATTTGAAGTTTATTTTGAACTAAACAATGACATCTTTGAACTAAGAAAAATATAATATGAGAACTTCATTATAAATCCTAAGAATGAGTGGACTTATATTATTATATTAATACTTTTTTTCCTTATTAATAATATATTATATATATTATAAAAAGTTAAAAGATTTTAGATGATCTTTTGAAAAACAAAGGTTGTTTACATAAAATCATATCATTCTCAATTATCAATCTCCTTCCTTCCTATTCCTTTTTAGTAGATTGATCTCCTTCATTTTTTTTTCTTGAAGATCCAAAGTCATAGAAATAATTGGTATCAAAGATTCTACCATACAAGTCGATCAATTTCATATTAGGGTAAGTTCAAATTTTCCTCATTTGACAGAACAATTCTTTTTTTTGTTATGCATGCAATTGTCTCTTGTTGCATGTGATTTGTCTGTTTTCTAGATGTATCTTCATCTAGTTGGGGTTCTTAAACCATTGTTCAATCGTTAATTTTAGTCTTTAGGTTGTGAATATATGACAGTTGTAACTAAAGACTTTGTATAAAGGAGAGAACAATAATAGTTTTCCTTAAGGTCAAGGAAATTGATTATTTAAAATTACTTAAAAATAATAATTGATAACCGTATAACTGGGTGAAGTTTGATTCAATTAAATAATGAAGTTTTGGTGATATGTATTATGTTTGGAAATGAGTATATATTTGATTAATAATGAATTATAGAACGATTTTTATGCATTAATGATGATTAGGAATTTCTTTTATTAATACTAAATTTTTAATACTATGGTGATGGTGTTGGTGTGACTGTAATTTTGAAAAAAATCTAGGCTAAATATCTTGAAGAAAATGATTATTGGTGATAAGGATAAATATATGAATTTCTTGTTATAGAATGAGATATTAAGTTGATAAAAGCTCGTATGTTAAGCTAGTATGGGTTTTTTCGAACAAAACTTTAATTTTTGTTTATCTATGCTTTGTTTAGCTTGTAATGATAAGTTTGGTCTTATGTGGCTATTTTCAAAGAAAATACTACTACTTAAGATGTAAAAATGTACTAAAAGGGGAGTCTGAAAGCAAAACTATTTTGACTCAACTAGTATCTCATTGTATAGGATGTGATATTTAAGTGGTGTGAATCGAACGAAACTTCACATCATAAACACTATGATATGAAAAAGGATAGAGCTAGTGAGGTTAACCCAGTCATGTTTGGGTAAGGATGGCAAAAATACCAGTGTTTGTAAGTATCTGCAGATAAAATCTGCGACAGATAGTTGGTACCCACGGGTATTTGTTACTAATGGGTAGGGGGTATTTTAATACCCGCTTATAAACGAGTCAGGTGCGGGTACTATATTATCTGTACTCGCGAGTATTTGTGATTTGCGGATAGCAGATATTTTAATACCCGCTTATAAATGTGAGTATCATACTATTCGTACCCGTAAATACCCGTTACCTGCAAAAAAATAAAATAAAATTAAGATTTTTTAATTAAGTTAAATTTAATTAAAATTAAAATTATATTTTATTATTTTAAATTAAATTTATTTTTTATTTAATATACTTTTTGTAATTTTATTTAAATTTAATTTAAAAAATTTATAAAATATAATTTTTTAAATAGATACTCATATAAGTAAGTAAGGAGTGAATTTTTTGTTGGATAGACACTATTTATATCCCGTTGCCATCCCTTGAGTTTGATAACTCCTCATGTTTAGTCTTCAATTGTTTTATATTTTATATATATATATATATATATATATATATATATATATATATATATGAGAAATCATCCACTTATTAACATAAAATTTGTTTGTATTTTTTAATATTTTATAAAATTATTCTAAATTTAAATAATACTGATGGAGTTTTAATTATTAAAATTAATCTCTTTAATTCTCTAATATTTACAATAGAGAAAATACCCAAAGGCATTTTGGTAAAAATAAAAATGAATTTATATAAAATAATTCGTAGTTTATATAAACAAACAAAGAATTTTGTCGTGGCTTATATTTAGGGTGACTAGGTCTAGTTGCTAAATAACATTATATTTAGGGTGACTAAGCCTAATTAAGAGATATCATACCCAACTAAAAGATAGCTTAGAGTTTAAAACACTTCTTTTGTCTTGCATGACTGAATTAAAAAAAAAAAAAAACTATTGTGTTTGTCTTTAAAAATGAATAAAAACTACTAATTAGTTTAATTTGGAACCAAATTAGTTTATATTTTCAACTTTATAAAATAAGAGATTATTCTGCTTTTTTAAAACTCGGGTTCAATGGGTTCCACATTGTTTCATATGATTTTGTAAGAAAAAACTCGAAACATATTACAATATGATAAAGTCCAATCAATCACACTATTTTATTTGCGTTTTGATTAAAAAAGTATGATATTTAAAATTACAAGTTCTCACACCTAGATTTTGTGAGATTACATTATTTACCTTTAATAATAACTTTTTAAAGGAGCACAATGTAAGGCGTGTTTTTTTAACTATAGGCTGTCCATATAATTAATAAAAATTATTAGTAATGTTTAAAAAAAAAATCAAATAGTAGTATAGTAGTATAAAGAGAAAAGTGTGAGAAATTTGACAAAAATCTCATAGAGAATTAATATAGTTTTATTAAAAAGAGTAAGATATTTCTGAGATTCTTTTAAATACACTTACACCTCTTTTTTTTTTTTATTATAATGAGTTTTCTTATTGAGAATATTTATTCGAAAGCATAATGTTTTAAAAGTTAAATGGACATATATGTAATATAAAGAGGAATGACAACATAGTTTCTATAAATAAAATAGAGATTTGTACAAAACTAAAAAATTTTAGCATAATTTATTTTTTTATATAAAATATTACCAACAAGCCAGATACTATGAAAAATAAGTATGTAACTACAGGTAATTTAATTTGTAGAGAAACGTAATCATTTTTTGTGTTATTAAATTAACCCAACTAATATTCTAAAGTTATTGCTAAACTTCTAGGTAACTAACTAACCTCATTATACCAACAAACTAGGTAGTCTCAGGAGTTATTTAAAGTTTTTATTATTATGACTTTTTTGTATATTTCCAATCTTTTAAAAATCTTATAAGAACACATCTTAGTATATTATATAAATATTTACAATTATTTAAATATTTACTAATATTGATATTTATATATGTTAAATTGTACGTTTTTAAGAGATATCAATTACTTTATGTTGTTTTGAAAAAAGATAAAACATTAAATAATTTAGTTGTCAAATAATGACGTTTGACTAATTGAACTTAGTCAAAATATGTGCGTAGGCTTGACAAACCAGCTATGAGCCTAGACTAGGGATACACCCAAGTTGAATAAAATTTGGAATGAAATTATTCAAATACTCTTTAAATCTAAAATGTTTAACTTATTTAAGTAAACATAAATAATATTTTTGTTAATTATATATATATATATATATATATTAAACCCAAATATTTATTTGTTATTTTTAGTGTTGAAATGTTACTCTCATAAAAAATTATGTAAACTTAAAAAAATAGTGTTTATTGGTTTGATTGTAAAATATACAATTAATTAAACGAGTTATTATGAATGAAATTAAGATGGGATCTTAAAAACAAATTTATATGTTATTAACCGTTATTAGAAAATTCTTATAAAGTCAAACCTATTTAGTTTCATTAATGTTCCACGATAAATTATTTCAACTATGATGATTTATAATTTGTCTTACATAATAGTTTTCTCGTTGACTATTAAATGATGATTAGCTTGTTTAGGTAAGTTACACCTATCTAAACTTTTAATATGTAAACAAATTTTTAGATCAGCTAACAAAGCAAGTAATATATTTTCCTTTTTCTTTTCAAAAAAATACATATCAGCCAACTAAACAAGTCTATAAAACATGACACATGTTTGATTCTTAAATGTAAGGATGGAAAATAGATTTGTTTCTTTGGATTTTTGTTGAACTTGTTCTTATGAATAATGTTTTGATGGAAAACTTTTACCTTCATTAATTATAGTTAATTATAGGTATATGAATGAGTAATGTCTCGTTCTTTAAATTGAGTGTAAGGATCATACGAATATATATATATATATATATATATATATATATATATATATATATATATATATATATAACTTTTTCATCTCATCTCCATACTCGTTTTCGCTCTTATGTTACCATTTTAAATTATTAAAACACTCGTAGTATAATATGTAACTTAACAAACTTATCTTGTCTTTAGTTTCATTTCATTTCATTTGAAAAATTATTATTTTCTCTTTTTTTTATCAAACACTTTTTCATTACCTATCTTAATTTGTAGTTCAATATTTACATTCATTTAGATTACTATTTTTTTCTTCTTATTACAGCTTTGATTACACCTGTGCATTTTTCTTCCAATAATGTATTTAAATCAAATAATTTTTAAGACATAGATTTTGTTTTTATCCTTTTTAATATTTTATTTATTGTTTATGTTTTTCATATGTGAGAAATATCTCAATTTCAAGTGTTTAATTGTATAAAATCTTATTAATAATAAGGTTAACTATTTTTTTATATATGAACTTTGATAAAAAATTGAAATTTATATTTATCCGAAACTTTGATACATTTTGGTCACAAATATTAAAAATGAATAAATATAGTAATTTTAACATAATTTATAATTTTTTTAAACATGTATGTTTCCACTTAAACCTAATAACCAAAATCAACTAATATATTTTAACTGAACTAATTTAGGTTGAGTTGAATAAAATTTTTAAAACCAAATTGTATAGTTTTTTGTTTAATGTCAAATCAAAACAAAAACTAATCTTTAAGCATTTCTAACGTTTTGACCTTCAACATCAAAAGCAATCAAATACATTGGACTAATGGGGCCCATTCATGTTAATAAGATGAAAGGATGACACTTTGAAAGGTAAAGTTTCATATTATGTTTTTTATTTTATTTAAGGGACTTTTTTGTTTTATTAAAACTTTTGTTAATATACATTTTTTATGAACTTCAAACGTGATCTTAATAAAAAGAAATATGAATTGCTTTTGGTAAGATCCTTTGTGAAAAGTAAAAGCTGCATTTCGTAGAGTTATCATGGTACGTGGTGGTGCTTGGTATTTATGTGAGATTAGTTCCATCCAGTGCAACTTTCTCTTTAGATAAAAAGTGCATCCTTCCATATGTATTTACATTCATAATTTGATAATAAACCGTTCATAGCCTCTTTTAAAATATAGTTCCATTCTTCCTTTAAGTTGGTTGATGTTATAAAAATTTGGTTTAATTACTCGGATGATACTCACTTTTGTTTAGATGTGTCAGTTTGATACGCATTATTAAAAATCTATCAACCTAGTTTTAACTTTTAAAAAAATGTCTTAATAAGATCATTTTCAGACAAAAATTACTAAAATTGTTAACTTAATTCATGACTTTTACTACTAAATTTTAATATAAGTATCAATACTTAAGTTTGTAAGTCATTTTAAATAGCAATATTGTTAAACGATGTTAATAATTTTTTGCTAAAAATGACCTAATTGAGGTATTTTTTCAAAAATTGAGACTCAATTAACACATTTTTACAAGTGAATACCAAACTAACATATCAAAATAAAAAATAAAAATAGATATCATCTATCAATTAAACCTAAAATTTTATAATTTTTCATATTTTGATGTAAATTCGGCATCTTATGTGAGTGTGACCTCCACAATTGGGGTCCTATCCTATGCTTTCCGACAAATCCTCCACATTTGAAACCATTTGATGCGTACCAATATTCACGATTCTACCTTCAGAAAATAGTATTTTTACCATTTCAGTAGAATCACAGATAAAGACTTTCAAAGAGTCTAAGTTGACTATAGAGGAAAACACCATGGAATATGTTTAAAACTTCAAGAACATGTTGCATGTTTTCACCATGCCCTTTCAATTGATGGGACATTCAAATGTTGGGCCATTTCAAGCCCATGCCACCAAATGTAAAATCTCAAGGTAATTTCTTCGATCTTATCAACTTTTTTTCTTTACTTTATTAGTCATTTTTCACCATTCTACCACCTATTTGCTAATGCTATGTTTGGTTCAAAGGAAATAGATAAAAATAAATAATTTTGAATATTACAACCAATGAATTATTAATATCTTAAGTGAATAAGTATTGATATTATTATAATTGTAGAACTAAAACAATTTTTATAAGATTTATAAAAACTAGTTCATCTCCAATTATATCTATATTTATCATAATACATTTGTAGTTTTACCAACAAGTTTCATGACATTCTCATATATCTCCATACATTCCAACCAATGAATTATAATTGCTTAGCATAACAGGTGATGCAGTAAAAATCATTTTGGTGCAGTACAAATCATACAAAATGAAAAAAAAAGTGTTTTGATTCCTTGTTTGATAGTATTTTCTTAGGTTTTTTTTAATATAAAAACCTTAAAGAAATAAAACATTGTTTATTAATTTTTATTTTTTAGCTGACCATTAACCTTATATATATAAAAAAAAAATAGAAAAATGAGAACCATAAAATTTAAGGTTCCAACATTCATCTAACCTATTATAGGAACTTCATGATTAGGGGATCCATGCTGGGAGTATATTCTATTTTTTTTTCCTTCATGAAAAATATAATAGTTAGATTTGATTCCATAAAGGGCATGATAAAATGAGTAAGAAAACAACCTATTAAAACTTTAAATAGTTAAAATTTTAATTATTTATTATTATCACCTTTGCAAAAGTCAAATTTAAAACAGTCGGTGGAGAATGGATCGAACAGACCGGGACCAGAGCAATGAACGGCTCAGATCTCTGTCATGCCTATATCAGCATCACACAAACCAAGACGAGGAGGTGATTAAATGATTTTATATTTTTAATATTTTTTACAGGTTAATTGATTTATTAAATATTTTTAATAGTAGCTTAAATAAACATGTTAGAATAAATAAAAAATAAAAGAAATTCTAAATGGAGGATTAAACTAAAATTATATTTTCGGAAATATAAGTGTTCAATGGCTTTAACGTCAGAGGAGAACGGAAAATCACAGATTAAATAAAATAAGATACAGAAACTGTTAAATCAAAATGGTTTTCCTTTTTCAAAGTACCCCTTTCTTTTTACTATGTTGATAACTTTAATTATAAAAACATTAGTTATTTGTTATTTATATATTCTAAATGAAATACAATTGTTCTCTTTGAGAAACTGAAATAAGTTGTTAGGATGTAATTACTTTTTTAACACATTTTCTTTTAAAAGAACAACACATTCCAGAATTTTCTAATTGTAGTAAAAACTAATTATACATATTTTTATTTTGAATTGATTATATTTTTCTTAATACAAACCCACTTAAACAGTCTTCTACAAAATTAACTCTAGTAAGCTAGAAGTATTGCATTGGTTTAATTTAAATAGTAAAAAAATTATGAAAAAGTAGTTTTGACAAAAGTACGAAAGATATTCCCTCCATTTTTTTAAATTTATTTATTTATTATTATATTTCAAGTTTGAAGACAATCTTAATCATGTATTACTAGTTATATTCTTACATTTACGATTGATTAATATGATTTAAACTAAGGAAAAAATAGAGACCGTAACAGAAAGTTAGTTTATATTTTTAATGACTGAGAATGAAAAACAATTATGATAAATTTTATAAAAACAATATTGTAATATTGAAAAAGACATCCAACCAAATAATCACAGATGCAAAGGCAATGGTTAAAATTAATACAAGCTGTGTTTGTGTGTGAGAGAGAGAGAGAGAGAGGGGTTAATGGCATGGTTGATTGAATCTTGAGTATATCTATCTGTGTAACTATCTACCTCTGACTCACTTACTGTACAATACATTAAGTGGAATGACTGCATATAACATCAAACTTTGGTGTGCAGTACTGTATCTGTAACAGTCAAGCAATGCAAACACTCTAGATAGTGAGTGAGTGAAGCTAAAGCTACAAAAACTACCAAACAAAAAAATACTCATTTTTCTTCTCTCTTCTCCTCTTCTGGGGTTTTTGCTTTTCTTCATTCTCTCACCAACACAAAAAAATGGGCCTTGTTGTTTCTGAGGATGCCCTCAAGAAGCTCCAAGCTCTCATGGATCAAGGTCTTACCTTTATCACATCTTCTCTTTCTTTTTCATCTTTGTCTGTTTGTTTTTTTCTCTCTCACCCCTTTTTCTTTTCTTTCTTCCTTTTGTTGAATTGTTTCTTTCTAGTTGAGGAGGAGCCACTGCTGAGAACTTTTCAGGTGACCATTTTGGTTACTCATTCCCATATGATTTTAACATTCTATTTTTTGTCTTCTGTTTTTGCTTCTTGGATGTCTGTTTGCTTTCAACATCTGCGAGGTGACCCTGATCTCGCTCTCTCTCTTTTTTGTGTCTGACCTGTATAAATTGCATGTGGTGCTTCAATGGATTTTGTTAACTGTGGTCTTTGGAACCCTGAAATTCTGTGTGTTTCATGGATGCTGTTGACTAATTGGCTCTTCTACATTCCTCTTCCTCTCCTGTTTAAGACTTTTCTGGGGTAGTGATGATTCAGCTAAAAAAAGGGGGAGGGGGATGAGATCTGATTTCAAGTATGTAGGTCAATCAATGTCGTACTTCTGTGTTTCTCTTCAAAACTCAATGTTAGTTTGGTTAAAGGGGACAATCATTTCTTGTGTTTCACACCTCCTATTGTTTAAGTGTGCTTACATATAAGATCTTTCTATTTCTGGATTGCTGCTAATTCAATCAATTGCGTGCGATTATCTACCTATTCTAGTTTGAGTTTGGTGAAATCTGGTGATCTCTTGGCAACTCATTGAAACTGCTTAAGGACAAGTGTTTTTCACTAGAAAAGCACTCTATCTCCCCTTTTGGAATTTATTTGCTGTTTTTTTTTTTTTTGCAGAATGTTCATCAAGGATGTGTCACGGAAACCTTAATTCGATTCCTAAAAGCTAGGGAGTGGAACGTTACCAAGGCACATAAAATGGTAAGACATGTGCAGAGGAAGTGTTGTTTTATTGAATGTTTTGCAAATGTGTTTAATGCAAAGATAAATACGGCTGTCAGAAGGCCCAAATTCTGCTATATACACATGCTGTTGTGGCATATGGCTCCACCAAAGTGGGTCTCCCTTTACAAATTCTCCATGGTGGAGGGGTCAGAAAAGCCATGTTATAGCGTTGTGGCGGTGCTGTAATGGATATTTAGCTATATTGGTTTATTGTTGGAAATTGACTATGTCATCCATTTAACTTAGTTTTAAATGCCTGTATTACTTTTCAGATAATCGATTGTTTAAATTGGAGAGTGCAAAATGAGATTGACAACATATTATCGGTAAGTCTAGATTCCACCCATCCTTGTATATTATTGTTTAGACATTCTTTTGGCAGTTCATATTTTTTAGTTTGGAGTTTTGTCTGTAATTGAGAGATATTCTCGTGGGGTCCCTTTATGTATTTATTGGCAAAATCTGATTAAAATGTGTACTGATTGCACAAGACTATGAGTTCTTAGTTCTTAAGTCTGGAAGCTGTTTCATTTTTTCAGAAACCCATAATTCCTACTGATTTATACCGAGGCATTCGTGATTCACAACTTGTAGGTTTGTCAGGTTACTCAAGAGAGGTGCTCTTCAAACACAATCTTATCTCAGTACATATCATCTTAGTTGTGCTTGATTACATTTTTATTGTCATTAATCAAGATTATCTAACTTGCTTGTTATATCACATCTTGGCAATTGTAATGCTTGTTCTTCCTTCCATACTTTTCAGGGTCTTCCTGTCTTTGCAATTGGTGTTGGGCTTAGCACATTTGACAAAGCATCAGTAAGCATTTTCAATGGCTATGTTTGAACTTTGGGGCACTATCTATTTCTTCATCTTAAAAGTCTTGTGTTCTTATCTCTTCTAACACTAGTTTTGCGTGCTTGTATGCTTGCAGGTCCATTATTATGTGCAGTCTCATATTCAAATTAACGAATATCGTGATCGTGTAATATTGGTGAGCATTTTCACTTTGAAGTCCTCTTACATTCTTAATTTTTTTGTTAAGCTGCTAATTTAGCTTCTGCCCTTTTGTTTGTTTTGACCCGTATATGCTTGTAGCCTTCTGCATCAAAGAAGCATGGGAAGCCTATTACCACATGTATAAAAGTTTTGGATATGACTGGTCTGAAGTTATCAGCCCTGAATCAGATCAAGGTACTTTCTAATTCATACATCTACCTGGTCATCAAAATGAATACAAATCAAGGTACATCAAAATGCATACAAAATTTCAAGAGTCTTCCTATATCGCTGAGTTGTCTTTCATGCTGATGCAGTTGTTAACAATAATATCATCCATCGATGATCTGAACTACCCTGAGAAAACAAATACTTATTACATTGTAAATGCCCCATACATATTTTCAGCCTGTTGGAAGGTATTCCTTGTGACTTTGTTTTCTGTGTGATACTTTTGTTCATTATGCTGGTTTAAGTTGTGCACCTAGGGATAATGCTTAACACTTTGCATTGGCAGGTTGTGAAGCCACTTCTGCAAGAGAGAACAAGAAGAAAAGTTCAAGTCTTGCCGGGTTGTGGACGAGATGAACTGTTGAAGGTAAAGTGGTTGTTTTTATTTGTCGTAGAGATGCTAAATTGGAAATTTTATCCACAGATAAGAGACAGTAGCACATGCCTATGGATGAGAATCTTTGCTGTATTTCTTTCAACCACATGCATGCTATTCACTGCTTAAATCTACAAGCATAGAAATTAATGATTCTGTGGCATATATGCATCTCTGCACTGTTTTTCTATAAAAGGTAGCAGTAGCCAGAACAACACAGTTCATTCCTGTGCAAGTGCATACAATCTTATTCTGAAAATTTCTTTACTTTTCTATTCAGTCCTTATTAATAAGCTTGTGGAGTAGTTCCTATTTTTGTCATAAATAAATGCTTGATAACTTGTTGTCTGCTTTTATATCTTTCAATGGAAATTAACAAATAAAACCCGCATCTAGATCATGGATTGTGCATCGCTGCCACATTTCTGTAAAAGAGAAGGCTCTGGATCATCCAGACATTCAGATAATGGAAGTGGAAATGAAAATTGCTATTCCTTTGATCATCCTTTCCATCAGAAGCTCTACAATCACATAAAGGAACAATCCAGAATCCATGAAGTTGTTGAACCAATCAAGCAGGGATCATTCCATGTAGATTTTCCTGAACCTCCTGCTGAGAAAGCTGAGATTGTCAAGACTTTAGAGTCTGAGCTACACAAGTTTAAGATCAGCAATGGGGATTGTGACTGAAGATTGATGAATACTGTTGCCAATGTTGGCCATGTGGTCTTTTACCAGTCCTACTAACCATTTGAACCAAACTAATATAGTACAAGGGTTCTTCCTCTTCACTACCATCAGGATTCTGCAGTACTAGTTAGCCTTGTTTATGTTAGCTTGAGAAATCTAGGAAGTAGTAGCAAGAATAAAGCGGGTCCTAGATTTGCATTATGCCATAAAACAAGTAAGAAATGTTATTAAATGTGATCTTTCCCGTCATGTTTTTTCTAAAGCTAGATATTTGCATTTTTAATCTTCAATTTCCCTTTTCAATTAAAATACAGAACAGTTTGTGTTCGAAGTACTGAACTTGGAGATAGATAAATAGTGTATATTTGTGGGAAAATGTACCTACTCATTTCCAATTTATTTACATAAAGCTGTATAATGGAAAAACATTCAATTTGCACCTATATGGAGAACAGAACATTCTTCCAACAACATCTAATGCAGTACAAATTTTCAAGTAGTATCTATCTCAAACCATCTATATCTTTCCTTAACTTCAATTCTTTCATTAACTCTGATATATATTTTCTCTTAGAACTTACATAAGTAGTGAAATTGCTGGTAAATTTAACAGTGGTGTATCTGTTTCAGTTTCAAATACAGTTTAGTAGAAAAAGAAAGATTGTCATAGTAACATGTGTTGTCATAGTAATTGCCATTATTGAGGTCATCTTATATTCGAAAGTTATGCAGTACAATTGGTAAAATATGTAATAATAATGTTCTCAATTCTTATATTATTTCTGTTTCAAAACAATTAATGTTTATTATTTTTATTTCAAAACTATTAATGTAACACAGATTTAAGTTTCATTTATTATTTAAATTACTCATACATTATGTCAGTTTATATACAGTTACTGCATTTTTATGACAGTAGCAAAATTTCCACGTTCCTACCCTGCTACGCTGTTCTAGCTGGGCCCTCTTTGCATTAAGCACATTTAAATGTCTGTTAAAATTTCACCATACTCTTTGGTTCATTGTTGAACAGTAAAAAGCACACAACTTTTTCGTCTTCTTTTGGTAGTTACTTTTTTCTTCTGTCATCATTTATTTTCTTTTACATAGGAAACAAAAATGCCACTTGCAAATCTCATTTGACTAAAATAATCGTCATGAGAGTAACATAAAGAGAAAGTAATGAATAGATAAAATATTGTGCACATAAAAAAAAAAAACAATTGTCAATGAAAACGTCCTCAATTGCCAAAATGTTTGCCACCCTCTATTGGTAGACAGGAAGAGATAGAGGGTGAAGAAATAAGTAAAAGAAGAAGAAATACATAAATATTAAGTTTTTTGTTAAAAAAATAAAGTGGAAACAAAATTCTGAAGTTGTTTAATTTGAAAAAGAAAACTAATTATTAATAAAAGTAATTTTTAACCTTTTATAACTTTTTGCATGTTGACTAACGGTTCAAATCATATAAGAGCATAATGAATATTTAGTATAATCTATATAATTGTTCTCAACTGAGTATTTTGTATTAAGTAATACGAAGAAGTTATTGATAAATTATTGTTATAAAAATGATAATTTGATTTGAGAGGAATTAGATAATTGCGTGATTTACAATTTTATCTATACAAGAAAGTTTATAATTTTGGTTAGAAAGATGATACAATAAGTTATGCAGGTTTTTTCAAAAAAAAAGTATATGATGTTAAGTAACAATATTTTTGTTATGTTAAAAGAGATTGTTTCTCTATTACAAGTTGATAATCGATTATCTCGTGTAGTATAATGTTGAGATGCTTTTTTATTACCTATTTTTTGGACACGTGAATTACCATGTTTGTTTGTAAACGATGAACACCAGAGAACAGCTACATCCGAAGGAGGTTTTGTCTAAGAATGTAGAGCATGAAAATTTTTGTGTTGTCTAGGAGTTAAAGAAGCCAGAACTTTGACAATAAGAATTCACATTTACATTTAAGCTAAATGAGAGAGTTTGTGATGCCTAAATGATTGATCATGTGGTGCAAGGAGCTTTTCAATTCCCAAGAAAAATTAAGCAACAAAGGCAGTGAATGCTACTGAATACTGATAAATGATAGACCCTTTTAAATACGCAGAGAGATTGATCTTGGAGAATTTTCTGCGCTTTCCAAGTTTTGTTCTTCTATACGCCACTTCTTCAGCTCGTTCTCAACTACAACCTTTGCAGAATCTGCCATCTCTGCATTCTTGAGAGCCATGTCTGTTGCAGCCTTTATTTCCTCAATTGCTTTCAGGTTTGCCTCCACCTTTTTGTTCACTTCATTCTTTCTTATGTTGATTGCTTCCACCTGAGCCATGGATGCTGTTTCTGTTCTGTCAATTAAGTCTTCAGATTCCTTGATTTTCCCACTCAGTGCTGCAAACTCCTCAACTGTCAACACAATCTTCCCATTAGCATCTAAAACTGAGCCTGAGTCATGAGTGTTGACACTTTCAGACATCATCTTCATCGCCACAATGGCTTTTTGTTCTGCATCTCTGGCTTCCTCAGCCTGTTTTATATAAGCCTCTAGTTTCTTCTCCAATTCTTGTGCCACAGCTTTGGATTTTTCAGCCTCAAGCTTCAGCTCTTGAGTTTTTCTTCTTATTTCTTCTTCTTCCCTTCTTGCAACTTCTGTCTCAAATGAAAGCTGTTTGATCTTCAATTCTACTTCAGCACTGTCTTCAGATCTTTCCGCCGCAGACCTTATCTCTTCTGATCCAATCAGTAGTTCATCAGTTAGGGTAGCAGTAAGGGCTTCTGCTGCCTGTTCCTTCTCCGTGAGATCCTCTTGCTCTTTCTTCACTCGTTCTAACTCTGCCCTAAGTACATCCACTAGGTTTCTCAGGGAGGTTTCCTCTTCCACAACTTCCTGAAGTGTTTTCTTGGCTTCTTCGATCTCCAAAGTTATAACTTTCACTGAATCTATCTCTGAAGAATGTTGCTGTTTCACCTGCTCTTGGAGAACCAGAATCTCTTTACTTGTTGCATGAAGTTTGGCCTCTAGACCCTGTGTTAGTTCCTGGTCACACTCCTTCTTCAAAGCCATCAATTTATTCTGCGCTTCTTCCTTGGCATTTTTGTAGAAACTTAGCTGTGTTTCTCTTTCTTCCAAGGCCTTTGCCTGACCATCTTGGGCTTGTGATGAGGCAACCTTCAGATGTTGAATTTGTTCTTTCATGGTTGCAATTTGGTTTGAGAGTTCTTGGAGCTTTTCTGAGTTCAATTTTGCAGAACGCTGAGCCTCTCCCGCTGTTTGGAATGCAGCTAGTTTTGCCTCCAAAGCTGCGTCAAAATCCTGCCTGATTTTATTGAGTTCTTTCTTGGAAGCATCTAGTTCTTTTACTGTTGTTGTGTACTCTTTTCTTGCATGCTCTAGTTCTTGTTTCCATGCTTCATATCCTATAGCTTTTTGGGATAATGCCTGTTCAAGTACTTTGGCTTGATTCTTCACAGCTTCAGCAGCCTCCATTGCTGTTTGCTTTGATTCTCTCACACTGTTGAGCTTCTTCGTCAATTCTAGAAGTGTTAAATTGGCCTTATCAAGCTCTGTAAGTGCTTTTCCTTTTGTGACCTCAGAACTATCCAGCTTTTTCTTTATGGTGGTTAATTCTCTTTGGGCCAACAGAAGCTGAGTCTCCTTTTCCAGCACATTCTGCAAGTCACACAATTTACTAATCATATATCATGTATAATATAACTTCTTAAATAACAGTTTTCTATCTAAATAAGAGTTGAAGCTTAAAGATTTCTTAAAAGATAAACTATTCATTTTGAAATAGATGATGTCCTTGTCCTAAATTGTTCTTTTAAGGAAAAAATATGTTTGATGTTTACCTCTGATGATCTTCTCTTGAAAGAACGTTTGTCCCTTGACACGGCTACTTCACCAAATAAACTAACTGCTGCTTTAACAGATTGAAATGGAGCCCTTGTGTCAATCTCTCCAACCTCTCTTGGAGAGTCAGATTCCTTTTCTTGATCTCTAACTCTGAAACTCATTATGTGCTTGCAAAAGGTATCTGCATGCATGCAGCAGATGATACACAGTAACGAGCAATGCACAGATAAATCTCTTTACACGAAGCTTTGTAATAACAACGTATTTTAATGCTTTCAAACTTCACCAACATCATTGCACAACATCTTACATATAAAGTTATGAAATGCTTACCTTAATGTTTGATGTTACAACAAAGGATAGAATGAAACAGATGTGGAGGCTGAGAGTTCTTCTTGCACTTGATCAGGTATGAGGCAGATAATGAATTTGAAAAATGAAGGCGTTGAAATTCAAAAGAACCCAGATGAAAACGTTGGTTCTTTTAAGTCCAACTTTTATTTACCTTCCTGATGAGACCTTTGAAAGAAGGAATGCCCTAAAATATGGCTGGTTAAATTTGTTTGGAGTAAATTGGCTATATATAACTTATATTTTGGCTCAAGGGGAATAGGAGTTTGTGGTGGTGCTGACAGAAAGGAAGATTCAAAACTAAAGGCTTATCCAATACAAAAAATTACCCTTTTTCTTTCTGTAGTAGCGGAAAATGAGGAAGATTCAAAGAAGCCATGATGGATATAACATTTCACAGTAAATATGAGTTGGAAAATTTACCAAAGGGTCAACCCTTTTCAACTCAGTTCACGATTCAGAGGTTGCAATTCCTTCTTTTAGGGTTCTAAAGGTAGGATATGGCAGAAATTTGCGTATACCTTGCTGATCTGGATCCATTATATACAACTATAATAACTATATACGGATTTAGTCATTTGATCGTGATAACTACCCATTTATTGCTGCAAAGGGTTGAAGAGATTTTTGTCAAACATTTCCTATGCACGTCTAAGTTAAAGGAATAAAGTAGAACAAATATGAGTGAAGTTAGATAATAATAAATATCTATATAATATATGTTGATAAAATAAATATAATATAACATAAATGGGAAAATAAAAAATAAAACATAAACAAAAGTATTTTAATTTTGATTTCCGTCACAAATGAAAGAAAGTGCAGAACATTAATCAGACAGACCATATTCTTTTTGCTGTCTGCTGCATCTAAATAATGGTGCGGACATTTTTATCATTATAATTTTCTAAACTCCTTTCTTTCTTCTGCTTTATAAACCCTATAAAAAGTGTGTATTTAGTGTACTTTAGAGGAGAGAAAAGTCAAATAAAAAAGAATTAACTTAAAATTACGTTGAAAATTAAAAAAAATTGTCTTGACTTGAGAAAAGAATGTTAAATTACTACTATAAGGAAAATGAATTATAATGTGAAGGCAACAGTAAAAGGTTATCTTGCATATAACAATATATTTTATTGAAATGACCTTATTCTTTTTCTTTAAATACATTAATTTAGAAATAACTTGCCGATAAAAAGAAATAAAAATTAGAAATAACGTAATACAAGAAAAAAGAACAAATTTTTCACTTAAAACTGAAAACTTTATTCAACTTTAGTGGATTTAATAAGCTAACTTAGACATAAATATGAAGGTATATAGTTTAATTAGCTAAACAATGCTTACTTATACAATTTAAATTATAAAAATCAATTTTATATTTATTTATCTTAATTTATCAATCTTGTGATGTTTTGCCTTTTCTAAATATTTACTATTTTTAATATTTATAAAGATTTTATTTTAGTCGTGTATATTAGTTTTTAGTTTTAATTTATTCCTCTATATATATAAAGAATAATATCGTAAAAAAAGTGTAAATTATTGTATGATATAACTATTTTATAAATGATTATAATAATCATAGTCTCAAATAACATTAAATATTTATATCAAACATTTTTATCAATTAGATAAATTTTATATATGAAGACTAGTATTATGTTTGAAGATAAAATCTAATATTAGTAAGAATTTTAGAAGTTTAATACTATAATATAGTATAGATTATTTTCTAGTTAAACTATCAACTTAATTTGTTTATTTCACTGTATACCATTAAAAGTTAGATATCTCATCTTTAACTTATACTTAATTAGTGGCATATATATGAATAATATCTATTGATACTTAACACATCACATCAATATCATATATATATATTTGCATCCACAACATATAATCATAATGATGTTACATTCAGTGATTTACTACTTATCATCATTGGAAGACATTATCTCACATTATTAATAAAATAACATGATTTAATTTTTATCTATTTATTTAAAATATGTTAATTTTATCATATAAAATGTCGCATACACTTACACGTCACTTAGTGTAAATCTACAACATAAAAAATGTAGATTTTGTCAAGAATTCTAGTTTAGTCAAAAAAATCATTTTGCCTTAGTTATTTGAACCAAGAAACACAGAGGTAAAAGAAAGTTGTTTCAAACTTATTTTCGTTTCGGTAATATAATTTTTATTTGATCGAAAATCTTTTTAAAAAAGATAATTGCTTTATCATAATTTTTGCTTAAACAATAACATATTGTTTAAATGAAAATTACTTCAAAAAGAAAACCTTATCTTACTCTTATTTTTTATTTAGAAAAAAGAAATATTAGTCGAACTCCCAAACAAAACTAACAATTATAATCTTTGTCATCAATAAACAGAAGATGTACTTCTTAGAAGTTAGAACTATGAATAACTAAGGTTTTAAAGAAATATAATCAAATTGTCTTAAACAATTTGTGAATGGAATTATGTATATCAATTATGAATTATGTATTATGTATAGAATGTATGAATTATGTATAGAATGTTTGTTTTTCGGTTTCATTATAAGTAAAGTTAGATAATAAAAAAGACATGACAAAAATATTTTTATGTATAAAAAGTAGGGTTAAATATGTTTTTGGTCCCTCAAAATTCAGTGAATTTTGGAATTAGTCCCTCATCAAAACTTTATACCAATTTAGTCATTCATCTTTCAAAATACGTGAATTTAGTCCTTTTAACCAAATTTTGTTAAGTTTATCTGACGTTTCAAGCACATTGCATGATAGTATTTAAGTTAACATTGAAGTAAAAATGTGTCAAACAGTGTAAATAATTTAAATACTATCATGAAATGCGCTTAAAATATCAAATAAACTTAACAAAATTTGGTTAAAAGGACTAAATTCACGCATTTTGAAAGATGAAGGACTAAATTGGTCAAAAGTTTTGATGAGGGACTAATTCCAAATTTCGCTAAAACTTGAAGGACCAAAAACATATTTAACCCTAAAAAGTAAAACAAATAAGAGTGTTTTGATTTGAATCCAAAATTAAAGAAAGGGTTAAATATATTTTTGGTCATTCAAGTTTTAGTAAAATTTGAAATTAGTTTCTCTTCAAAACTTTTGACCAATTTAATCCTCCATCTTTAAAAATGCGTGAATTTAGTCATTTTAACCAAATTTTGTTAAGTTTATCTGATGTTTCAAGCGCATTTTATGATAGTATTTGAATTGTTTATACCGTTTAACACATTTCCGCCGCTTCAATGTTAACTCAAATATTATTATAAAATGCGTTTAAAATGTCAAATAAACTTAGTAAAATTTTGTAAGAAGGATTAAATCCACGTATTTATAGAGATGGAGGACTAAATTGGTCAAAAATTTTAAAAAGGACTTCCAAAATTCACTGAAGTTTGAAGGACAAAAACCAAAAACATATTTAACCTTAAAAGAAATTATAAAACATTAAGGAGGGAGCATATTCCTTTTGCTGTGTGGTGCATCCAAAGAAAGCTGGGAACATCTGTTTTATTGTCCAGATTCCTCTGCTCCTTCTGCTTGTAAACCTCCAAAAATTATGTCCATATAATCAACTACAAAATCTCTAACAATTCATCTACTTTCTCTTCCATTTATTTATGTATTCCACTATAAAAAAAAATCGTAATTACATCCGTAAATAAATTAGACTTACATACGTACATTATCTGTGAATTTAATATACGTATGTAAAAGTCAAATTAGACGTTCCCATAATTCAATATTTTTCTTACTCCACCTTCGAAAAGTCAAATCAGCTGCTCTCATTGTTAAATGAAACCAAAATTTGAATACTTAATTATTCTAAAAACAAATATATATAACCAAAATTATTTATTTATTTATTTATTCTTTTATAAATAAAGAAAGAAAGAAACTTAATCATGCTGACTTTAATGCATTTATGAAGTGACAGTTTTCACTTTATAAATTTCTCATACTTTTCCTGGAAGCTGCCATATAAAGTGACAGTTTTCACTCTTTAGTGTCATGTGTGCTGAATCAAAGAATTCAGGAGCGTCATTTTGCCTTTAAATATAAGATTTTTAGAGCAAATTAATGTGTACGATAGACTTTAACGCAAAAGAACAAAAATTATGTTGGTTTTAAATCATTAACGATAACATCCATATATATATAGAAAGATTATTTTGTTTTTTATATTAGCTATTGGAATGGAATACCGCCTTCGATAGGGTTATTTTGTTTGCATGTTTGTTCGGTAGCACTTGGAACAACATATAATTTACATGGTTGACAAAATTATTTAGAAGAAACCAATAAATTATTGATTAATTATTAGGCAATGATGTGAAGATCATAGTAATATAAACACCCATGCTGATATGAAATTGGAGTCTGCACACAACTCTTGAATCTTGAACCAGCGAGAAGCCACAATGATTCTGAAATTCGTAATCCATTTCATCATTTTTTTAATATCGGCTGTATCTGCACAACATGACCTACGTATCAACAATCCCTGCATAACCAAAGATTCTCCGCTGGTGAAGCATACATTTACTGTAATCCCTTTCGTGTATTCCCAGGAACACAACAAATTTGAGCCCGCAGGTTGTAATTTTTTTTTTTCTTTTTGCAGGTAAATGGGTATGTGTCCATACACAGGAGAATGAAGCTTAAAAACACTGATTGTAATGAATCGGATGATAAGTGCAGTTACGCCATGGTTGTACAGCAAAATCTGAACACGTACAACTATCCTGTGTATGTAGTCCCTGTGGTGCTTGAATGGGAGATTGTGAACAATTTGAACCCTAATCTCCCTGCGACTCATCTTTCTCCCAGCAATGACACCAATATTACTTCTTCACTGGAATATTATTTCTTCACAGCCGGTTACGATAATCGTTGTTTAGGTAAGTATATATAATTTATGTTATATTTTAACAGTTAGGGTTTCTAAATGTTCAAAAGAGTTACATGAATTTTAATGTAGTTACGTGCTAAAACATGTAGGAATTTCTATGAGCATTGGATTTATCATTTTACTCTTTATTTTATGGAGAGTTAAAAGAAAAATCATGAAGAAAAAATACAAAGAAAATTGCTTCGAAAGAAATGGAGAATTATTGTTACAACAAAGATTGTCTTCTAGTAAAGTTGATGTGGATAAAGATAAACTCTTTTCCTTAGAGGTATTGAAGAAGGCCACTGATAACTTCAATACAGATAGAGTACTTGGAAACGGAGGTCAAGCTACTGTTTACAAAGGTATATTGGAAGATGGAACAGTTATTGCAGTGAAAAAATTTAAGGTCCGAGAAAATAATATTGAAGAATTTATCAATGAATCTGTCATTCTTTCACAAATTAATCACAGAAACGTGGTTAAGTTGTTAGGAAGTTGTTTGGAGACTGAAATTCCTATGCTTGTGTATGAATTTATTCCTAATGGTAATCTTTTTGAGTACCTACATCAACAAAACAAGGATATGCCAATCACATGGGAGATGCGTTTGAGAATTGCCACTGAAGTTGCAGGGGCTTTATTTTACTTGCATTCTGCTGCTTCTCAACCTATTTATCATAAAGACATCAAGTCATCAAATATACTATTGGATGAAAAGTATATGGCAAAAGTAGCAGACTTTGGAATGTCAAGAATGATTTCCATTGATGATACTCACCTTTCTACAGTAGTTAAAGGAACACGTGGATACTACGATCCTGAATTTGTTCAAACTGGTAAATTCACAGAAAAAAGTGATGTTTATAGTTTTGGAGTAGTTCTTCTTGAACTCTTAACAGGGAAAAAGCCAATAATCCACGTTGGTCCAGAGGAACCCAAAACTTTAGCTTCATATTTCATCGAGTGTGTGGAGGAAAATTGCGTGTTTGATATTATTGATGAAGAAGTGATGAAGGAAGGAGAGAAAGATCACATCATAAAAGTTATCAATCTTGCAAGTAAATGTTTAAAGCTGAATGGAAAAAGACGACCAAATATGAAGGAAATCACATTAGAATTAGAAGGTATTCGAAAATTAAAAAAAAAGGGTATTTTGTTGAGATTATTAAGGTTGTTTATGTGTTGTACAAAACTTCGATGAAGACATGAAGATTTCATGAATCCAACCTTATCAAGACATTTCTCCTTGAATATTGATGACTTAGATACTTAAGAGAGTATGTTTGTATTTAAATAAATATGTTTTTGATTAAATTGTATCTTTATGTTGTTTGATCTCATAAGTAATTTTAGAAAGTTACTAGAAATTGTTTTAGAGCTTAAATTGATAATAAGAAGATTTCAATTGATCAAAAAATGATTTTAATATTTTAAAATTTTCATATATGTTTTACAGTGAACATTTAGTCGATTACATATTTGGTTTTAATTGATTAGGATTATTTAGAAACATGGTCAGTTCTAGAAATTTTTTTTAATATGTTAAAACCAGTTTTCAATAAATTAAATTTTCACGTGCTTTAAAAGCTTTTAGATTACTCTATTTTAATTTATTAATTTTACGAATAAGTAAAATTAACATATCACAATAAAATTTTAATCCATTAAAACAACCAATTTAAAAGTTATATAACTCTCTTATGTTGACTCTTTTCAAAGTTTTTGAGCAAAATTCTTCTGAAGTCTTTTCATTTTGTAATGAGATATATATTTGAGCTAAGACAAGTTTCTTGGAGCATTATTAAAGTGCTTTTGAAGATCAAACTACTGTGATAGGAAAAACTCAACATTTCTTCACCTGAAATTGTGCCATTGAGTATTGAAATCACCGGTACAAAAAGTCTATTTGACTTTTGACTTTGCTTAACATGTCTCGAGTTTAAGAAAAGCAAAGTTTCAAAACATGTGATGACACTTTTGAAATTATTGAGAACATTTAGGTTTCGATTCTCTTGAAAATTGAAATCTATAAAATAACATGCTTTTTTATATAATAATTGAAATTATTGTTTTTTTTCATAGATTCAACAACATCAATACACAAGAAGTCCATATAATATGTAAGAAAAACTTGTGCAAAATATATAATAGAAATGTATAATAGTATGTGAAACATTTACCTGTAAATTATTTAAAGTGCAATGATATAAAATTGTCATTTATATATTATTGTATATAGATTATGTGTGTTAGTTATGGTTGTTTTCTTTCTGTAGATAAGATTGATATGTAGGCAAAAAGGAAAAGAAAAAAATTATTTTAAAAAGAAGTTTACATTAGACTTTGGTTATTACCAAAACTGAAACTTAAATAAGGAAATAGGTTCTTTCTGGTAATAATCAAAGTCTAATTCCTTTCTGATTTTAAAAATAATTTAAATTTAAGAGGATTAGGTTTCAGGTATTTACGTAACAAAGCCTAATATTTTTAAATTTAAATTATTTTTAAAACCAGAAAGGGATTAGGTTTCAATTATTAACAAAACTATAGTCATTTCCTCTATTTTTTTATATAATTTCTTAATTGTTTTATGCTTCAATTTTTTTGATAATCAAAGCCTAATATGAAAGTTTAGGCTTCAATTCAAATTCAAAGTTAAAAGTCTCTCCTATTTTACATCGTCCAGATATGCTTCGATTGTGAAATTGAAGTATAATGTCTAAAATAATCGGAAAATAATCAGAGTCAAAACTTTTTCCTACACTAGTGAATGATAAAGTGATATTGATGTTTTACTTAGTAGGGTGTTACTTTTGTTAACAACTTATCTTATAGGTGCAAGATTTGTGTTCTTGTATATTTTTGTTGTGTGATTTGAAACATTTTTATTTAGTACAAGCTTTGTTGTTGTGGTTAGGTAACTAGATGTAATTTTGTGGAAAAGTGAACCAATATTAAACTCAGTGTGCAATGTCTCTTTTCTTTTCTATGCTCAATTTAAATTTGTTCAGTGCATTATCTAGCTTCTTGGTCTTTCTTGTTTTTGTGTTTTTAGTTGAATTAATAAACTTGATTTAATTCATTTTGTTCAAGTATACATGTGCATATCTTGAATTTTTTTGGGTTTGTTAAGCAGATTGGATCAATCTTTTAATTCCAAAATTTTTAAGTCCATAAGTCAATATGTTTAATAAGAATTCTATTATTTAATTTAAATTTTTAAAAAATGTGTGATAGTTCAATCCAAAATAAGAGTGTTTTTATTTTGATTTCAATCGAAATCTAAAGAAATTACAAAAACATTAAGGAGAGAGGGTATTGTTTTTGCTGTATGGTGCATCCAAATAAAAAAATTATACTATAACTTTTATTTCTTAATTTTTAATTTTTACACCTTGACGTGATTTAATGTGAATTATTTATTTTCAAAGAAAAATATAATTTTTGTTAAATTTCCCTTGTAAACCTCAAAAAATATGTACATATAATCAGCTAAAAAAACTCTAAATTATTGATGTACCTTCTCTTCCATTTACTTCTCTTACTTAATATTTCACATAATTCAATATTTTGGTATTTACTCCACTTTGAAAAAGTCAAAGAATATTTCCTGGAAGCTGCGATATAAAGTGACAGTTTTGACTGTTTCAGAGTTTATCCACTCAATCAAAGCAAAAGTCAGGAGCACCATTTTCGCTTTGAATATAGGGTTTTTAGAGTAAATTAACGTGTATGATTATTTTCCAAGCACGACTTCAGATAGACTAGAATGCAAAAGAACAAAGTTATGTTGTTTTTAAATCATTAACGATAAGATCCTTCGCATCTTTTGAAAGACTACAGAAAGATGATTTTGTTTTTTATTTGTACTCTTGGAACAACGTTACTGATAGATTATTTCGTTTCTATTCTGTTGTTCGTTAGCACTTGGAACAACATTCACAATCTGATATAAAGAGCTTAGCTGTCAAAATCATTAAGAAGAAACAACCAAATTATTGGTTAATAATTAGGCAATGACGTGAAGATCATAGTAATATAAACACTCATCTTGGAAGAAGTTGGAGGCCTGCACACACCCCTCTTGAATCTTGAACCAGCCAACAAAGAACGATGATTCTGAAATTGGTATACCATTTCATGATTTTGATACTATGGTTTATACATGTAGATGTATCTGCACAAGGTGACCTATATGTAGCAAAGCCTGGCTGTGATTCGCAGTGTGGAGATCTTCAAATTCCCTTTCCCTTTGGAATGAAGAGTTCAGAATGTTACGCAGGGAAATGGTTTGAAATAGAATGCAGAAACACTTCCACATATCAAACACCTTACCTCAAGTCAATAGGAGTGGAAGTAACATCCATTGATGTGGAAGGAGGCACGGTTACTATCAATAATCCCATTAACCGTGATAACTGCGGAACCAAACATTCTCCGGCGGTGAACCAGTCGTTGGAAGGAAGCCCTTTTGTGTATTCGCAGGAACACAACAAATTTGTTGCCGCAGGTTGCAATATTATTGTTTTTTTGCAGGTAAATGGGACAGAAAGTAGTGGTTGTGTGTCGATCTGCGACGAGGACTTGAAGGTGGATGATATTGGAAAAATGGAGCTTAAAAACAGTGATTGTAATGGGAAGAACTGCTGTCAGAATTCCCTGCCACCGTATCTTAAGGAATACAGCACCCAAGTAAAAGGTTTGAAGGAGAATGTAACGGATGGTGAGTGCAGTTACGCCATGGTTATACAGCAAAATCTGAACTCATACGACTACCTAAGCTATCCTTACTATGCTCCCAAAAGCTACTATTTTCCTGTGAATGGTGAGATGAAGGATTTAGATGTGGTCCCTGTGGTGCTTGAATGGGAGATTCTCAACAATATGAACCTTAATCTCCCAACACTTTCTCAGTGTTATGACACTAATGTTACTTCTTCACGGTATAAACGCTCAGGTCAGAGATGTTCCTGCTTAGGCGGTTCCAGTTTCGGTTCCAACCCCTACCTTGAGGGAGGTTGTTCGGGTAAATATATAATTTCAACCCTACTTAATTATTATTATTATTATTATTATTATTATTATACTTATTACTTTACTAGTTAAAAAGTTTCTTTTTTGTATCATAAACCACTAGGCCTCTAAGGCTCTAATTTTCTTTTACATGCTTAAAAGCCAAAATAAAAACAATAATTTTAAAAAAATATATAAGATTACTAAAACAATTTTAATTTTCTTTATATATATTTCCTGGTTCCGACATATTTATATAAAATTTACTATCGTATTTAAATTAAAGACATTTTGAGAATAAAAAGTTAATATTTATTTAAAATTGAGAATATCATAGTTAAAATATCTGAGAATATCCATATATTTTAAAAAAATTATAAGAAAACGAACCAGCCATTTTCTTTTTTAAGTAATATATAATCATGCTGTAGTTAATTCAAAAAATTACAACTCGTTTTCTTTCTTTTTTTTTTCTCATTTTTATCCTATTTCTTACATTTTTTACTGAATAACATTATATAAATATTTTAAACTTTATTTTTCACATTTCAGCCGATTATTCGGTCTACCAGAATTCGCCAAGTCACCTAACAATATCCGTCATAAAAGGTATGTATGAAGTATGAAGTTGTTTATAATTTATATGATTCTTTTCTTAATTAGGAATATTGATTATCTTTACATTTATAATAATGATGGGTTTGGTACATAAGTGAAAGAAAAAAAAAGAGAGTGATAGAATATGTTTGAAAAGATATATATGAAAAAAAATAGAAACAAAGATTTTATGTTAAAAAATAAAAAATAATACAAGAGTATTCTTTATTATTAATATTTTGACACTTATTAAGTGAGTTAAACCCAATCCAAACGTAATTATTACCAAGCTCAAGAAGTTTGAGTATGACTTAACCTAGACGGATGGGTTAACAGAATGACTCACTTAATTAAAAAAAATTACAACTTTTTTTTTTCTTTAATCAAACATTATTTTTAATATGTATCAAAATTCAAAAAGTCCAAGCGTTTTTTTTTTTTTTTACATTTTAGACATCAAATAAATCATTCATCTCAAAAACTAATTCATAATTTTAATTAAATTCTAAATAATTTAAAAAATTATGGGTAAGATGATGTGATATTAGAATTTATGGGAGGTGTGAGAAGTGCAAAGGTAAGTGTAGGAAAATGAAGTCAATTAAGGGAGATATGTGTTTTTTTCTTTTTTATGATCAGGTTAACTTACCAACTCGGCTCACTATGGGTTCAACTTGGGTGAATCCAATTTTTAGTGGCCAGACTCATATTTAATTCATTTTGATAACTCTAGCTCTCATTATATACAATATATTATAATAATTTGCATTTGATATATATATATATATATATATATATTTATATATATATATATATATATATATATATATATATATATATATATATATATATATATATATATATATATATATATAGGGTTAAATATGTTTTTGGTCTTTCAAATTTTAGTGAAATTTGAAATTAGTTTCTCATCAAAATTTTTGACCAATTTAGTCCTTTATCTTTATAAATGTGTGGATTTAGTCCTTTTAATCAAATTTTGTTAATTTTATTTAAAGTTTGAACGCGTTTTATGATAATATTTGATTTAGCATTGAAGCAAAAATGGATCAAACGATGTAAATAATTTAAATACTATCATAAAATGCGCTTAAATTGTTAGATAAACTTAACAAAATCTGGTTAAAAGGACTAAATTCACACATATCTAAAGATGAAGGACTAAATTGGTCAAAAATTTCGAATCGACTAATTTCAAACTTTACTTAAACTTAAGGGACCAAAAACATATTTAACCCATATATATATATATATATATATATATATATATATATATATATATATATATATATTGTCAAATACAAAAATAATTTCTTCCTCATTGAGTATTATATATGTCATCAATAAATCACAAGTTACATGCAATAATCCTTGATTCTACCCAACCTCAAACACAAGCAGTAGATTATGGTCATTAATTCTTCGCTCTATTTTCTACCTCACATAGCTTACCTTAAAGTATAACTACATAATTATCTAATAACATTTCAATTTCATTTTGATAGAAGTTAGAAACACACAACAAAAATGGATTAACTTTCATTTGAGAAAAAGATTCTTACTTGATTGGAAATAGACTCAAGATTGTTTTTTTACTTTATTTTGGCTAAAAAAAAAAAAACTCTCGCTTGATTTTGTCTAAGGGAAAGTTGTATGGCTAACACTCTCGCTTGAGTGAAAAACTCACCACCTCAGGTCACATTATCACCATCACATTTTCACAGCAAAAATACTTCGCATGAGCGAAAATTTCACCACTTTGGGACATTTTGCATTGAAATATTTTTCGCTTCAACAAATAAGACTTTACTTGAACATAAATTGGCTCGAGACAAACCCTACAGGGAGGAAACATGAATTTTTACCCCAACAAGGAAGTTTGCTACTCCTTGTATCATCAACAAACGATTAAACAATTGCTTAAACATAAAAAATAGTACAAAATCATGGTTTCAAACAAACATTACATGTTACAATTACTACAACAATTGCATATCATACATTCTAGTTATTATTTTTAAATGTTAAAATAGTTTGAGTTGTATAGATTCATTTATATATATGAATGAAAGACTATAAGATTTTTCCGTGTGTTAGTTTAATCTTAATTGTTAGGCTTTATAAATGTTTGAATACTTATTTTAAAGTATTGATGTTTTAAAATATGTAGGAATTTCTATAAGCTTTGGATCTATCATTTTACTTCTGATTTTATGGCGGGTGTTCAAGGTTACAAAAAAAACCATAGTGAAGAAATGGAGAGAAAAATTCTTCAAAAAAAATGGTGGATTATTGTTACAACAAAGATTGTCCTCTGGTGAAATAAACGTGGATAAAGTTAAACTCTTCAGCTTAAAAGAATTGCAGAAGGCCACTGATAACTTCAATGCAAATAGAGTACTTGGAAAAGGCGGTCAAGCTACTGTTTATAAAGGCATGTTAATAGATGGAACGATTATTGCAGTGAAAAAATTTAAGGTCCAAGGAAAGATTGAAGAATTTATTAATGAATTCGTCATCCTTTCACAAATTAACCACAGGAACGTGGTTAAGTTGTTAGGAAGTTGTTTGGAGACTAAAATTCCTTTGCTTGTCTATGAATTCATTCCTAATGGTAATCTTTTTGAGTACTTGCATCAACAAAATGAGGATCTGCCAATGACATGGGAGATGCGTTTGAGAATTGCCACTGAAGTTGCAGGAGCCTTGTTTTACTTGCACTCTGCTGCTTCTCAGCCTATTTATCATAAAGATATCAAGTCAACAAATATACTATTGGATGAAAAGTATAGGGCAAAAGTAGCAGACTTTGGTACATCAAGAATGATTTCTATTGATGTTACTCACCTTACTACAGTAGTTCAAGGAACATTTGGATACTTGGACCCTGAATTTTTTCAAACTAGTCAATTCACAGAAAAAAGTGATGTCTACAGCTTTGGAGTTGTTCTTGTTGAACTTTTAACTGGGCAAAAGCCAATAACCCTCCTAAGTCAAGAGGAAGCCAAAAGTTTAGCTTCATATTTCATCATGTGTGTGGAGGAAAATTGTGTGTTTGATATTATTGATGAAAGAGTGATGAAAGAAGGGGAAAAAGATCATATTATGAAAGTTGTCAACCTTGCAAGTCAATGTTTAAAGCTGAATGGAAAGAGGCGACCAACTATGAGAGAAATCACCTTGGAATTAGAGGGTATTCGAAAATTGGTAAAGGAGTCTAATGCACAAGAGTTACATAATGAGTTTGTTAGAAGCGAAGACTGTCAATCTTGGGATGATAATTCTATTATATCAGAAATAATATCAACTTTTGATCTAAGTAGCAGAACAACAATCTTGAAAGATGTTCACATTGTTACCATATGATCGGTAAGTATTTTTATTTTTGTGTTAAGTAAAGTACCGAAAAACAGAACAGAACAAAAAAAAACACACTCCTAATTCTAAGGTTTTGTTTGTACTATAAAATTGTGTATGTAACATATATTTTTGTATGTATTATAATGTTGTAAATATTGTTTTTATTATAAATAGCTGTTTCAATTTAAAAAAAAATAGTTATAAAATCTAAATGACAAAATAATAAAATGATTTTCAGAGTATAATCTATTTGATATATAATAGATAAAATATTAAAAAATTATAATAATTCATATATTTATTTATATCATGAATAAAGACATTTACTATTACAACAGAATACATCAAAATCATAGTTTTTTTAACAAAATCTAATCCATAATCTCTATCCCAATCAACCCAGTAATACACAAAATCTTACTAACATAGTACGTACCCAAATATAAACCTGAACCCATAGGATATGCTCCCTCTCCTCTGTCCTTCCAAATCCAATCAACGTCGCTATAAAGCTTTTTTTTTTTTTTTCCTATTTGTCTTATAGTCAATTGAGGATAAAATATACTCATTCAATAGAATAAGTACAAGAGTACACGTAAAACTTATTGTTGTCCTAATTATATTTTTGTTAGTCATTTTGTAATTTTTAATGCATATAAATAAATCATATTCAATCTTGTAAGCAAGTCACATTAGAACTAAAATGTATTCGAAAATTAGATGAAAAATGTAATGCATAATAAAAACATGATGAACGTGTTAAAAGTGATGATTATCAATCTGAGACGATACTTATACCATCTTAGAAATCAGGTCGGCTATTGATATATGAAGCAGACCATCAACCTTAAAACATATTCAATATAAGTCTTCTTAACTTTTGTGTTAAATAAAATTATCTTACTTAAATCATATGTATATAACTTTCAAAATTTATAACCATTAAGATTTTGCAGGTTATACTTTAGCATTGTAATGATATGATGTCAAATGTGGTTATTGACAAGTTTTTATTGATATATATTAGAATTAAATATATGCACCGATCTTTTTGTGTAGTTGTTGTATTCGTTAGTAAGATGGTGAGACTATTGAGATCATGAGAGGGAATTTGTTTGTTGTCCATTAGAAAAAACTAAAATTATTTTTATCATGTATAATTATAAGAGAGTTAAAGTTGTACTCATACAGACAACTATAAAATCATAAACATCAAGAACAATTTAACTATTATTATATTTTTTCTAAATATTGAATTTTATATTTACAAAATTATACCAAAATGGTAAAAAAAAACTTTGTTATCCATTATAAACTTTCCAGCGTAGCTTTTTTCGTGTTTCTTCTCGGAAGTAGGAGAAATCTCAAAATAGCTTCAGGAGTAAATCGATTCCTTCGTCACAAATTAACTGGTACAATATTTCCTTAATTACCTTGTCTTTCATACAATATTTTTGTATTTACTCCACTTTGGAAAACTCAAATAAGATGCTCTCAGACTTTTCCTAGTAGCTGTGATATAAAGTGACGTTTCGACTATTTCATAGGTGATCCACCCAATCAAAGCAAAAGTCAAGTCATTCTCGCTTCATATAGGATTTGACGTAGATGTTGGAGTAAACTAAGCCTATGATTATTTTCCAAGCACCATTTCAAATACACTACAATCAAAATTCACAATTAATAGATTATTTTGTTGTTAGTTATCACACATTCACAATCTAATATTTCCAATTACAAGTTCTCAAACTATTTCAACTGAAAGTGAATGATGATACCACATGTGCATCATTTATAAAAATATATTCATAAAAGAAATGTATTAGTTTTTTTATCGGATAAATTTGAAAGGGACAAAATTAATTTATTTTAACAAAAATTGAAACTAAATTGAATAAAAATAACGAATATAGGGACTAAATTAAACAAAAAAAATAATACTACCACAAACTGACATATGACACTAGTATTAACACGTGGCACAATTGTAACTTGACACGCAGACAATTTTTTGAAATTAAAAAAATAAATAAAAAAAATCAGAAGCTGACACGTGACATGTACGGTTCAATAACATTAACTATTTAAACACAAAACGAAAATAGAGACCAAATTAAATAAAAACAACAAAAATAGGGATCAAATATATATTTAAGCCTAGTTTTTTTATGGGGTAAATTCTGGTGTCTTATAATAATTCTATAATAATGAATAATTTAAATCAAAATCATAAAAGACTTATTTTTCAATATCATAGCTATCCTAATGAAAAAATATTTAATATTAATAAAGAACCTCATCAAATCAAAAATTAGTGAAACAACAAAACAAAGAATAATGGATTGGGTATATACGTCCACCGTTTATCCTCACTAACTTTTTCTTATTTTGGCTTTTGTCCACCTCGCGCGGTAGGTTTCTATCTTATTAGCAACTCCATGGAGCAGTGAGACATCAAGAAGAAACCAAGAAATTGCTTAATTGCAAGACAATGGTGTGAAAATCATAGAAATAAAGACACCAGCACGCCACAATGATTCTGAAGTTGGTACTGCATTTCATCGTTTTGGTAATATGGAGCGTAGGTGTAGAGGTATCAGCACAAGATCACCCATCCGTAGCAAAGCCTGGTTGCGATTCGCGATGTGGAGATCTTCAAATTCCCTTTCCGTTTGGAATGAAGAGTTCAGAATGCTACGCAGAGAAGTGGTTTGAAATAGAATGCAGAAACAGTGCCACATATCATCAAACACCTTACCTCAAGTCAATAGGAGTGGAAGTGACATCCATTGATGTGGGAAGAGGCACGGTTACTATCAACCATCCTATTTACCGTAGTAACTGCGGAACCAAACATTCTCCGCCGGTCAACTACTCGCTCAAAGGAAGCCCTTTCGTGTATTCCCAGAAATACAACAAATTTGTTGCCACAGGTTGCAATATTATTGGTTATTTGGAGGTAAACGGATCAGAAGGCAGTGGTTGCGTCTCCATCTGCGACCAGGACTACACGGTGGATGATATCGGGAAGACGGACCTTTCAAAGGCCGGTTGTAATGGGAAGTGGTGCTGTGCGAATTCCCTGCCACCGTTTCTTACGGAATACAGGGGTGGAATAAAAGGTTTGAAGGAGAATGAAAGGGGTGATGAATGCAGTTACGCCATGATTCTACAGCAAAATCATAACTTATACCTATACTATTTTACTCATTCTCCCCAATCCTACTTCTTTTCTGTGTCTGGAGCGGTGAAGGATCTAGATTTGGTCCCTGCTGTGCTTGAATGGGAGATTCTCAACGATTTCAGCCTTAAACTTCCTGCTGCAAATCTCTCTCGCTGTTTTGACACTAATATTACTTCTTCACTCCATAAACGTTCAGGCCAGAGATGTTCCTGCACCACCGGTCCGGGTAATGCATACCTTCAAGGAGGTTGTTTAGGTAAATATATAATTAAGCTTTATAATTATAATAATTATTATTATTACATTTAAAATATAGGTTAAAATATCTTTTTGGTCTTAATTTTTGTTAAGTTTTGTCAAATAAGTCCTAATTTTTGTTTTGTGTTCAAATATGTCCTAATTTTTGTCAATTTTGTTCAATTGGATCTTTTTTGCTAACACCGTTTAAATCATTAACGGCCATGAACAGTAACTTTCACGTGTCACTTTGTGGTTTTTTTGAATTTTTTTTAAATGTCCATGTATCAACCGTGTCAAAGTCCGTGTTCTATATTCAATTAAGTCCCTATATTTGTTATTTTTGTTCAATTTAGTCCCAATTTTGGTTAACATGAACCAATTTGGTCCTTATCCAAGTTCAAACCAAATTTATTTTTTATATTAAAATTCAGATTTTTTATTAAATATTTTTATATAATACATTAAAATTTACATCATTATAACTTTGATATAAATATTAAATTTGGTCACATCTTCGATAGGGACAAAATTGGTCAATTTTAAACAAAATTGGGACCAAATTGAACAAAAATAACAAATATAGGAACCAAATTGAATATAGAACATTGACTTTGACACGTGACACACTACTAGGTTGACAGGTGAACATTTAAAAAAATTAAAAATTAAAAAAAAAATCACGAAGTGATATGTGACCGTCACTGTTCATGTCCGTTAATGATTTAAACTGTGTTAATAGGACTCAATTGAATAAAATTGACAAAAAATTGAAACCTATTTGAAGACAAAATCAAAATTAGAACTTATATGACAAAACTTGATAAAGAAGATTAAGACCAAAAAAATATGTTAACCTAATATATATATATATATATATATATATATATATATATATATATATATATATATATTTCAGGTGTACCGAATAACATTATTATAAATATTTTAAACTTTATTCCTCACATTTCAGCCCCTTCTTCTTCGGACTACAGCATTGAATCAATAAGTCCCATAACAATATCTGCTGTCATAAAAGGTATGTATGAACTATGAAGTGGTTAATCATTTATATGATTTTTTCTTAATTAGAGACATGGATTATTTTCATATTAATGATAGGTTTGGTAACGAAGACAAAACAGTGAAAGGAAAAACCAAAGAGTGAAATAAAATTATAATTTTATTTCAAAATAAAAAATAATATAAAGGTATTATTTATTGTTGATATTTTTATTCTTATTATTATAAAAGGTAAATTTGTTAAGAAAATAGTTATGTCAATAATATAGTCTATTATTGTTGATATTTTTATTCACACTTTCGGTTTTGTTGAGGGAAAGTTTTATTTTTTTATTTCATTTCGTCGTTATTTTTCAACATTTATATATTTTCTTTTATCAAAGCACTCTTTCTTTCTTTTTCTTTCCTTTTTTTCACTTTGTTTTTCTTTCACACTGTATTTAGATCTACAAGTATATTATTCACACGCGGAAGTAAAAATAGAACAAGTATGAAAATCAATCAATTAAAAAACATAAAACAAAAAAAATATTATAACGTTAAACTTTATTCACTAATTTAAAAAATTGTCTTCAAAATATTGTAATAGATTATTATATATAATCGATCATTTGAGAAATAATTATTATTATTTTAATAATTATATCATTAATATATTATAATAAAATGAATAGTTAAAATAATCAATAAAATCAAATAAATTTTATATTTTGTTAATGTACGTTGTACATTATAATAAAATAAATAATTAAAATAATTTAAAACAAAATAAAATAATTTAAAATATGATATCCTATAAATTTAATGACTTTATATTTATTAAAATTTTATAATAATATTTTAATTTAATTTATTTTTTTAAAAATATTATATATATATATATATATAATTATTTTAGAAATTTATTCCATAAATTATTTTCTATATATATATAAATTTATTTTATCATACTAATTAAATCTATTATAATTTTTTTATTTATTTGCTTTTAATTTTTTTTTTCTTCAATTAACCACTTTCGACCTCTATTTGTTTTCGAGTCCAAACAAAACATAAAAAATGAATACATCGATATATCAAGTTTAATATATGAATAATGTGTACTACCAATCTATTAAAAGATATATTTAATTTATCACTAATTTTAGTAAACTTATTATTATAACAGGATGACAATCGGGGTGGGATGAGATGAGTTGTTATTTCATATTCATCTTTATAGAAAAATTTGGTTCATTCACATACATAAACTCAATATGTAGGTATCAAATTTTTGTTTTATCTCATTCCCACCAAGTAACAGATATATAATTATATCTGTATCTGTTTTCTTACCAATTCAATATTAATTAATTAATTTTTATAAAATAATAAAAAATTATAGTAAAGAAAATCTAATATTATAAGATATTCAATATTAAGATAAAGTTATTTCATTGATATCAAATATTTAGAAAGAAATTATAATTTTATAAATTTCAAATTAGAATACCAAATAAAATCTTATGAGAACCAAAATATTTATTAAATTTACAAAGATCAATAGACCTAATTGGTAAAATTTAAAAATATTTTTAAAAAAATATAAAAGGAAAACAAATATTCAAATTAAAATATATTTTAAATGTTTTTATACTTCTATTTTTATATTCTAATGAATATATTCTTTTTATACAGGTTATAATACATCACTTGATCAAAATCACGCAAAAAATAAAGATTAAACTAATAATAATAAAATTTTAAGGCAATTATATTAACATTTTATATTATAGTAAATAAAATTTATTTATACAATTATAGGGACAAAATTATAATATGATAAAGAGTAAGAAAATAAAAAAAATAATTATATAAAACATATCAAAATAGTATTCTACATGATAAAAGAAAACAAAAAAACAAAAAAATTAAAATATTACTAGAACGAGTTGGATAATACCCACGTAGTGAGTTGATTTGTAATCCCTAAATATATACATTTAAAGTTATAACTAGACTAAAACTTGAATATCTTTTTTTTTTCATTTTATTTTGAATTTAAGGTTCTTCCATATGTGTTAAAAAAAAATAGCAAATAACTTAATGAATACATTGTTTACTAAATATCTTACTATTTTATTTATTTATTTATTCTTGGTGTTAGTGTGTATTCAATGGTTTTTCTCACATCCTGCCTGATTTTTTGGTAAAAATAAAAAGATTATATTAGTGCAAATATTTACTTAGGATAATATTGAAATTAAGTCGTACTTATTACATATAAAGAACTAAACTATAGTGAAATAAAAAAATCCTCAAAGAAAACCTACATTACATATAAAAATGAAATTGGTAGTATTTGTTAGTGTGTTGCATTAAGTTTGAAACCATAGTCGAAAATAAATAAAATACAACATAAGCTTTATTTGTTAAAATTGACGTCAAAATTGAATGTGTGGTAAGTAATCATATTCTCCGATCATTTGAAAGGTCATATTTTTAATATTAGTAAATTAAAAGAAAAACAAACACATGAAGTAATTTCATTATATATTGTTGTAGGAAATAAGGTGGTCGAAGACCTTAAATTCACATATTGTAAGCTCCATTAATGTAGTGAGAAAAATTTGTCGATCTTTTTATCCTGTATATATGATGAAAAGTCTTATTTTAATGTATTGATGTTGTAAAATATGTAGGACTTTCTACAAGTTTAGGATCCATTATTTTACTCATTGTTTTATGGCGAGTGTTCAAGGCTACAAAATTAATAATAGTACAGAAGTACAGAGAAAAATTGTTCAAAAGAAATGGAGGATTGTTGTTACAACAAATATTGTCTTCTGGTAAAGTTAATGTGGATAAAGTTAAACTCTTTAGCTTAAAAGAATTGGAGATGGCGACGGATAACTTCAATATAAATAGAGTACTCGGAAAAGGAGGTCAAGCTACTGTTTACAAAGGCATGTTGGTAGATGGAACGATTGTTGCAGTGAAAAAATTTAAGATCGAAGGAAAGATCGAAGAATTCATCAATGAATTTGTTATTCTTTCACAAATTAATCATAGAAATGTGGTCAAGTTGTTAGGAAGTTGTTTGGAGACTAAAATTCCTTTGCTTGTTTATGAATTCATTCCTAATGGTAATCTTTTCGAGTACTTGCATCAACAAAATGAAGATTTGCCAATGACATGGGAGATGCGTTTGAGAATTGCCACTGAAGTTGCAGGAGCCTTGTTTTACTTGCACTCTGCTGCTTCTCAGCCTATTTATCATAAAGATATCAAGTCAACAAATATACTATTGGATGAAAAGTATAGGGCAAAAGTAGCAGATTTTGGTACATCAAGAGTTATTTCAATTGATGTTACTCACCTTACTACAGTAGTTCAAGGAACATTTGGATACTTGGACCCTGAATTTTTTCGAACTAGTAAATTCACAGAAAAAAGTGATGTCTACAGTTTTGGAGTAGTTCTTGTTGAACTCTTAACGGGACAAAAGCCGATTACCCTTCTAAGTCCAGAGGAAGCCAGAAGTTTAGCTTTATATTTCATTACATGTGTGGAGGAAAATTGTGTGTTTGATATTATTGATGAAAAAGTGATGAAGGAAGGGGAGAGAGATCATATCATGAAAGTTATCAATCTTGCAAGTAGATGTTTAGAGTTAAATGGAAAGAGACGACCAACTATGAAGGAAATCACATTAGAATTAGAAGGTATTCGAAAAGTGAAAAATGTACTTAATGCACAAGAAGGACATAATGAACTTGTTAGAAGTGAAGAGTATCAATCTTGGGATGATAATTCTACTATTTCAGAAATAAGGTCAACTTTTAATCTTAGTAGCGGAGCACCGAGCACGGAAGATATTCATATTTTTACCATATAACAATAAGTGTTCTTAATTTTTGTGCTAAATAAAATCATTTTGGTTGAATAATAAGTATATAACCTTCAAAAATTCTAACCATTAAAATGTTGATGGTTATACTTTAACATTGTAATGATAGGTTGCAAATGTGGTTATTGATAATTGTTCATGTGTATATTAGATTATGTATAAAGTATAATACAATTGTAAATATGCACTGATATTTATTTGTAGTTGTTGTATTCATTGGTAAGATGATGAGGCTGTTGAGTTCATAAAGGTATGTAAAGGAATTGAGGGCATTCAACTATTTGATTTTGAAGACTATGACATATGGGATATATTCTTGGTGGTTGTGGTTCCCAACATTTTTTTTTATAGCATAGATGATGTTGCTCATTCCTTTGACTAGAAGGACGTAGTGAACTAAGAGTGGTTAAGGATTGGATTTTACAAAATTTAGTATGAATCCAATCTAGATCCAATAAAATATATTGAATTTAAAATGGTAGATGATTAGATTATATGCCACTTCTTGTTTAAACCAGAGACAATTAGGAACATATTGAGTTTGTTAAACTATTAAATGAATGATACAATCTTCAAGTTGTCCTGTTCTAAAGAGTTAGCTTGCCATACAGATGTACATACTTCCATATACTTGTCCTAAACTTTCTTGCTTTCTCATACAACTTTGTGTTGCAGCAACAACCCTGTTTCTAAGTAATTGCTGGTATTGATCGAAAGTTGAAAGAAGTTCCCCAAAATTAAAAATTGAGCTAAATTAACTCCTACTAAATAATAGAACTAAATTATCAAAATATGTTTAAAATAAAATATTATCTTAAAATATAAATTGCTTTATTCAAAAATATATATAATATTTTAATTACACCTCAGATAAACAATTTAAATAAAAAAAATTATAAATAATTTAAATATAATGTATTTTAATTTTTTAGAATTATAGACCTTCCTTATCCGAATAGAATATATAACCATTCATCTACTTTCCCTTGCATTTATGTCTTCACATAATTAAATAAATATTTTTGTATTTACTCTCTTTTGAAAAGTCAGATGAGATGCTCACCTCTCGTGGAAGCTGCGATATAAAGTGACAGTTTTGACTGTTTCAGAGCTCATGCACTCAATCAAAGTAAAAGTCGGGAGTGTAATTTTCGCTTTGAATATAGAATTTGACGTAGATTTTGGAGTCAACCAACGCGTATGGTTATTTTCCAACCACGACTTCAAGTGCACTAGAAGGCAAGTTGACACTGAACAGATAATTTTGTTGTTAGATAGCACATGGAACAACATTCACAATATAATACAAATTCTCAAATTAAATCAGGTTAATGATGATACCACATGTACATTCTCAAATTAGTTTTATCTGATAAATGGTTGGTATCTTATATAATTCTATAATTATGAATAATTTAAATTAAAATTATAAAAGACATATTTTTCAATATAATAATTGCTAGATATCCTAGTAAAAAATAATTAATTTTATAAATAACCCCAACAAATTTAAAATTTAATCAAACAACTATTTTTTTATTTATTTAAGATTAATAACATACGGATTGGGTTTGTTGGTCCACCTTTGTCCTCACTGTCTTTTTCATATTTTGGTTTTTCCACCTCACGCGCTATGTTTCTATCTTATTTGCAACACTCCATGGAGCAGTGAGTCATTAAGAAGAAACAAAGAAATTGCTTAACTGTCAGGCAATGATGTGAAAATGATAGTAATATAAACACCCATCTTGGTATGAAGTTGGATCCATTTCATCTGCCAGCCAACAAACGACGATGATTCTGAAATTGGTACTGCATTTCATCGTTTTGGCAATATGGAGTGTACTTGTAGAGGTATCATCATCACAAGAAGATTACCCATCCGTAGCAAAGCCTGGTTGCGATTCGCGATGTGGAGATCTTCAAATTCCCTTTCCGTTTGGAATGAAGAGTTCAGAATGCTACGCAGAGAAGTGGTTTGAAATAGAATGCAGAAACAGTGCCACATATCATCAAACACCTTACCTCAAGTCAATAGGAGTGGAAGTGACATCCATTGATGTGGGAAGAGGCACGGTTACTATCATTCATCCCGTTTACCGTAGTAACTGCGGAACCAAAGATTCTCCGCCGGTCAACCTCACGCTGGAAGGAAGCCCTTTCGTATATTCCCAGGAACAGAACAAATTTGTTGCCGCAGGTTGCAATATTATTGCTTTTTTGCAGGTGAATGGGACAGGAAGTAGTGGTTGTGTATCCATCTGCGACAAGGACTTGAAGGTGGATGACATCGGGAAGCTGGAGCTTAAAAACAATGATTGTAATGGGAAGAACTGCTGTCAGAATTCCCTGCCACCGTATCTTAAGGAATACAGCACCCAAGTGAAAGGATTGAAGGAGAACGAAATGGATGATGAGTGCAGTTACGCCATGGTTGTACAGCAACATCTAACCCTATACCCACGCTACTACCGGCCAGATTGTCGTTATTATCCTTATAATCCTTATAATCCTTATCATACTCCCCAAAGCTACGATTTTTCTGTGTATGGAGCGGTGAAGGATTTAGATTTGGTCCCTGCTGTGCTTGAATGGGAGATTCTCAACAATTTCAGCCTTAAACTTCCTGCAGCGAATCTCTCTGAGTGTGTTGACACTAATATTACTTCTTCACTCTATAAACGTTCAGGTCAGAGATGTTCTTGCGTAAGGGGTCCAGGTAATCCCTATTTTGAGGGAGGTTGTTCAGGTAAATATATAATTTCAACCCTACCTATTTCTTTTATTATAACACTATTATTTACTGCAGTTAAAAAACTTCTTCTTTTGTATGAGAACAATATTTCATTGAAAAAATATAATTATCAAAATATTGTGGCTAAACGTATAATATTGTAAGGAGATAAAAGAGAAAAACAATTAGAAAAGTTAATATTCTTTTATATAACAATATATATATATATATATATATATATATATATATCTTGAAATCTATACTATTATATAAACGCTTTTATTTAAATTTATTTTTTTAAAATTAAATTAACTCTATAATATAATAAAGAGAAGAGAACACTTATACATACTAGTATTAAATATTATGAATGTATTTTCTTTTGGAAAATTATCTTTCACAACAATATTTTAGACAAACGTAATAAGGATTTCATAAATAGAATAAAAATAAATTAATATTTTATTTTTTATCAAAATAAAATAATAAAATAATATTTTTTATTTAAATAGATAATTTGGCAAAGTTTAATCATTTTTTTTAAACGGCTGTTATTTGCTGTTTTTTTTCCTCCAATCTTTTATTATCATTATTATTAGACCTTTTATCAGCATTTCCACTGAATAATATTATTATAAATATTCTAAACTTCTATTTTCAAAAAATCATTCAGATTCATCAGACAGTCCTCCATATTCAGACTACTGGCATAGGCATCAAAAAACAATAATTGCTGCCATTAAAGGTATGCATGATGGTTACGGATTCACTTTTTTTTATTTTTTATCATAACTTTGTTCAATTTCTAACTGTTTATTTTTTATATTTTTCTAAAGTTGATCATTCATACATGAAAATGAAATAAATTATATAAATATTTTTGAAAAAAGTAAGTTACTAAATCCGTTTTTTATAAACTATGAAGTGGTTAATAATTTACATGATTCTTTTCTTAGGAACATTGATTATCTTCGTATTAATGATCTGTTTGGTAAAGAAGAGAAAACAGAGGGAAAACAAAATTAAATACATGAGAAAAAAATAAAAACAGAGAAATTTCGTTAAAAAATTATGTAAAGCTATTCTTTATTACAAAATATTTTTATTTTTATTATTATAAAAAGTCAATTTGTTAACAAAAAAATTATGTCAATAATATAGTCTATTATATATTTTTTTAACTAATATTTCACACTTTTTCTCTTTTTTTCAGTAAAAATTTACTATTATTTCATTTCATATTCTTTTTATCAGCACTTCACTTCATCATTATTTTTCATTTTTTATTTTACTTTCGTTTATCAAATCATCCTTTCTCTTATTTGCATCTCTCTTTTTTTTCAATTTATTTTACTTTAATATTATATTTGGATCTATAAGTATATTATTCCCACGAAAGTAAATATACAAAAAAGTGCAAAAATCAATAAATATTAAAATATATAACACAAAAATATTTATAATGTTAAACTTTATTGATTAATATAACAAATTTGTCATGAAAATAAAGTAATAGATTATACTAATATAATTGATTGTGTTATGAATAATAATAATTATTTTAATAATGAAATTATCAATATATTATGTTATAAAAATGAATGGTTAAAATAAAAAATTAAAATGATCAATAAAATCAAATAAATTTAATATTTTATATATATGTTTTATATCATAAAAAATAATTAATTAAAGTAATAAATAAAATAATTTAAAATTTGATATTCTGTGTAAATATTTTTTTAATATATTTTTACTTTAAAATATACTTTTTATTAGAGTTTTATAATAATATTTTATTTTAATTTATATTTTCGGAAGATATTTGATTATATTAAATTACTTTTAAAATTTTATTCTATAAAAAAATTTAAATATATTTTTATATAACAAAAGTTATTTTGTCATATTAATCAAATTTATTATAAACTTTCAACTTATTTACTTTTACTTTTTTTCTCTAATTAAAACAATATTATTTTTTATTTTTTATTTTTTTATTTTTCATTTTTCATTGTTCTCTTAATCCAAATAAAGCAGATAAAATACATATTGGTAAAAGTTTAACGCTATTTAAGAATAACGTGTGCTTTCAACATCTATTAAAAAACTATATTTAATTTTTCATTAAATGTAATAAACTTATTATATCATAGCTGAAATGCATATACATTTAATGTTATATCTAGATTAATTTTAATACTCATTTTATTTTATTTTTATAATTTAAGGTTTTTTCACGCATATAAGAAATAATTAAATAAGATTTTAATTATAATTTTATTTATGTATTTTTAGTATATTCAAAGGTTTTTCTTACATCTTATTTGATTAATTTTTGTTCTTATTGATTTTTCTAACCGACATAAAGAATCATTATTGTACTAGGAAGGTTACAAAAAATTTAAATGATAAAAGGAGAACTACCCCAAATGGAAGAAAAAGCACCAAGCAATCAGGACCATAACACATCGTAGAACAATAACAAAAAATGTTGGATAGACTCACATTTTTTACACAAAGAACACAAAATCATATCTCTCTTTTGCGCTTGCATATCATAGGCAACCACATATGAAATAACTTCCAAAGAACAAAAGACTTGGTTGGAAATATTTCATTACACCATATCAACTTTTGCCCACATCTTTGGCATAGAAAAGTCAACAAATGATTTCCTAGCTCCTTTTGGGTTAACACACTATAATCATCCAACTTCCAATTAGGAATATCAGTTGTGTTGTTGCAAGGTGACTCTAAAAGAGGGAAATGAATAGAGTCTGTAGAAAATTTAAATATTTTTGCACAAATGTAAAACAATAAAATATAAAGGTAAAGGAAAGCATGCACAAAACTTATATTGATTCACCCTTAAGGGTTACATCCAATCTCATAAGTAGTGTGCTTAAGATATTCACTAATCAAATATCTCAATTTGATCACGATATGAGTATAATCTCTCCATACTGTAACATTCCTGGCTACCCCTCCTCGGGCCTCAGAGGCTGTCAGGTTACTACAGTCCAATGCACCCCAACCCATCACCCACTGGTAGCATCTGCTGGTAAGCCAGAGGTGTTAAAGGTCAGGTTGGGGATTCGATTCCCACTGACAACAACCCACCCAATATGAATGGACGGAGAAGGGTGATGGGTTGGGGTACATTGGACTGTAATAACCTGACAGTCTCTGGGGCCCGAGGAGGTGTAACCAGGGATGTTACACATACGCTACAAGTATCAACCTCTTTAGGTATCACAATTAACAACCCCTCCAAGTATCATAAGTATTAACCTTTCAAAATATAACCTTATTAATATTCCTTGAGATTAAGAACTTCCAAATGGAATAATACGAAACACTTTCAAAGTAAAAGAGTACATCAAAGGCACTAGTGTATGTTGTTCATTCTTTTTATTTTCATTTAACCTTAATTGTTTAAAATGCTCGAAGTTACATACTTATTTTAATGTATTGATGTGATAAAATTTATAGGAGTTTCTGCAAGTTTGGGATCTATCATTTTACTCTTTATTTTATGGCGATTATTCAAAGTTACAAAAGAAGTCGTGGAGAAGGAATATAGAAAAAGATTCTTCAAAAGAAACGGAGGTTTATTGCTGCAACAAATTTTATCTTCTAATAAAGTTAGTGTAGATAAAGTCAAACTCTTTAGCTTAACAGAATTGGAAAAGGCCACTGATAACTTCAATACAAATAGAGTACTTGGAAGAGGAGGTCAAGCTACTGTTTACAAAGGCATGTTGATAGACGGAACAATTATTGCAGTGAAAAAATTTAAAGTCCAAGGAAAGATTGAAGAATTCATCAATGAATTTGTCATCCTTTCACAAATTAACCATAGAAATGTGGTCAAGTTGTTAGGAAGTTGTTTGGAGACTAAGATTCCATTGCTTGTTTATGAATTCATTCCTAATGGTAACCTTTTTGAGTACTTGCATCAACAAAATGAGGATTTGCCATTAACATGGGACATGCGTTTGAGAATTGCCGCTGAAATTGCAGAAGCCTTATTTTACTTGCATTCTGCTGCTTCTCGACCTATTTATCATAAAGATATTAAGTCAACAAACATACTATTGGATGAAAAGTATAGGGCAAAAGTAGCGGACTTTGGTACATCAAGAATGATCTCCATGGATGTTACACACCTTACTACAGTAGTTCAAGGAACATTTGGATACTTGGACCCTGAATTTTTTCAAACTAGTCAATTCACAGAAAAAAGTGATGTCTACAGTTTTGGAGTAGTTCTTGTTGAACTCTTAACGGGGCAAAAACCAATAACCCTCCTAAATCCAGAAGAAGCCAAAGGTTTAGCTCCATATTTCATCACATGTGTGGAAGAAAATTGTGTGTTTGATATTATTGATGAAAGAGTGATGAAGGAAGGGAAAAAAGATGGTATCAGGGAAGTTGTCAATCTTGCAAGTAGATGTTTAAATTTGAATGGAAAGAGACGACCAACTATGAAGGAACTCACATTAGAATTAGAAGTTATCAGAAAATTAGAAAAAAAGTCCAATGCACAAGAAGATCATAATGAACTTGTTATAAGTGAAGATTATCAATATTGGGATGATAATTCTACTATCTTAGAAATTAAGTCAGTTTTTGATCTAAGTAGCAGAACACCAATCTTAGAAGATATTCATAGTCATACCATATAAGAGGTAAGTACTCCTTATTTTTGTATTAAATAAAATCATTTTGGTTAAGTAACAAGTAACCTTCAATGTTTTGAAGCATTAAAATTTTGAAGGTTATATACTTGAACATTGTAATGATATGTTGTCCAATGTGGTTATTGAGAAGTTTTTATGTGTATATTAGATGGTATATGATGTAAATCACAATTGCATGTATGTAATAATGTTTGTTTGAGGTTGTTATGTTCATTGGTCATGTGATGAAGATATTAAGTTCATGAAGGTTTGTAAAGGAAATTAGGGAGTTTGACTCTTTGATTATGAAGACTATGGTGTGTGATATTCTTGGTGATTGTGATTTCCCAATGTTCTTTGTTATAGTATGGATGATGTTGCTTATTCCTTTGACTAAAAGGATACAACAAACATCCATACTCATTCGACGTTCTAGTTGTGAAGAGGTTTCTTCCTTCTTTTTTGAAATTTACAAGTTTCTTCCTTCCTTTGACTATAGGTATTGTTTTTTTTTCTTTTGATATATCTTTTTAATGTAGAATTATGATATATGGACAACTTATTATTTTCATATTGTCAACACCCAATTTTGTCCGGGTAATACCTTTTTTTTTCCTTTTTTCTTTTTCTTCTTATCTTATTATTATTCTTATTTTATTTTTATTTTTATTTTTGTTTTTAAATTTAATTTTTTTTAATTTTGATTTTAATCATATTTTGTTTACTTTTTATTATTATTATTATTTTGTTTTATTCCTTTTTCAAAAAAATATGTATATAAAAAAAATGAAACAAAAAGAAAACAACAAAAAAAAAGAGGAAAAAGGGAAAAAGAGAGGTAACGTAAGGTCTCTCTGTTATCAGACTCATGCCTGCTATGCTATCATGGTTTGGTATTGGGAATGACCTGTAACATGGTAATGAGGACTGAAGGAGCAGGAAGCAACATCTGCTCTCAGCCTTATCCCAAATTTCAAGATTGGAAGATGTAGAAAGAAGTGAACAGAACAAAGGAGATAGTTACATAATAAAAAGGGGAGATTCATATGCTGAGAAGAAAGGGGGGATTGCATTACAGAGCGTAAAAAAAAAAAACATCAGAAAAGAACACAGAAAAGGAGAAAAGAGGAGACGAATTTGGGAGAGACAGTTTCAAAAAAAAAACTTACACAGATAAGAAAGCAAAAAATTAGGAAAGACAGAGATAGAGGGAGGAGAACGAAGAGGGTGAATTGGCACACCGAGAGCTTCAAGAGGTATGGTTTGTGCCTTCATGATCTGTGTTGGTTTTGTTGTGTTTTGTTCATAAATGAACATGATATAATGTATGCGTGTGTATCATTCTTTTATCTATCTGGTGCTGCATTATTGTTCAAATGTTGTTTTGCTTGAACGGTCTCGTACCCAACCTTTGTCTTTCACCTTCACTACTCCATTTTCCTTCACCTGCGCATTCATAACCCCAAACCGGTTTCATCCACCACTTTACCGTGATCAACCCAAGCCCGATGCAAACCAGTTTCATCCGCCACCCCAAACTCCTTCTCCACCCCAGTCCCGCGGCATTCCAGTCCAATCCCGCAACTCCCATCTTCCCACATTGGACCTGAACCACTCCACCCGAACCACTCTCATCCTCGTCCACCTGCAAGAAGCTACCAAACCAGAAAGAACAGAACCCACATGCTTAGAACACATTGACATACTCTCGATCATCTTCTTCACGCCGCAACCCCAATTTTTCACCACAAATCAACCAATCTCGCACAGTACACCAAGCACTCGCGTCTCAAATTCACCAAAATAACCCAACACAAATCAAAACAAAAAACAAAAAAACAAGAGAATAGCCGCCGGCGATTCGAAGCTCGACGACGGTGGAACGTGATCGCGTGACGTCCTCGAACCGGGTCGCGGTGTGGTCGGCACGGTGGTGGCGAGTTGAGGGAGTCACGACGCCTTTCTCTCTCGCGGAAGAAGAGAGGCAAGGATTGGGATGAGTGGGCGCTGGTGTGACGCCGACGACGGCCGGAATCGTTGATCGCAATCTCCGGCGGGCAAAGCCGCGCAGCCGTGAGGAGGATTGGCTTCGTCTTGTGGTCGCGCGAGGGAAGAAGTGGTCTGTCTCGTGCAAGAAGAAGAATGAAAGGCTTGGGGCGCAGCGGTGACGGTCTGGGTGGCGAAGGCCGGAGTTCGAGCTTCCATGGCGCTCGCGTGTCCCAATCGTGGTGGCCGGTACGGTGACGACGCGAGTTTCCGGCCGGCGTGCGGAGGCGTATTGGAGTTGTGGTGGTGACGCGGTGAAGCAAAGAAGAATGAAGGAGAAGAGTGGTCCGAACACTGGCGACTCCTTCGCGGTGGTCGGCGTTGAGGACGCGAGTTTCTGGCCGGCGTGCGGAGGCGTATTGGAGTTGTGGTGGTGTCGAGAGGGAGAGGCTGTCGTTCGGGAAGAAGAGCTGCGTGCGTAGAGAGGTTGGGATCTTAATTTAGGTTTTAGGAGATGGGTGAGACGCTCCTGCTCCGCGCACCCCCTTTTCACTCTTTGCACCCCTCTATTTTCATGTGCTGTTTTTTTTCTCTACGCACCCCTATTAGCTGCGAGCATCACACCCCCATTTTTTGGATTGGTTTGCTACCTGCTGCACCCCTATGTTCACTAA
>Ga0214544_1000260_pt1 | contig 88201 bp, 33 predicted proteins | sample CNSS3metaG_FD_160074 | JGI IMG/M metagenome (GOLD analysis project Ga0214544, IMG submission 160074) | Root nodule microbial communities from cowpea collected in UCLA plant growth center, Los Angeles, California, USA - CNSS3 | ecosystem: Host-associated > Plants > Roots > Nodule | place: USA...
TGATGCTCGTCAAGATTCAAATTTGAAGAATTTATCAACAATGCAAGAGTTATGTACATGTTTGGCAACAACAAAAAAGTCTGAAGTTTACTACTTGATAGATAGATTACTTCGTCTTATCATGACTATTCCAATTTCTACAGTTACAACTGAAAGATCTTTTTCTGCAATGAAAATAATCAAGAACAGGTTGAGAAATAAGATGGATGCTGAATTTTTAGCAAGCACTATGATAATCTATATTGAAAGGGATATTGCAACTAGCTTCAGCTCTGATTCAATTATTGAAGATTTTAAGTCATTGAAAGAGCGTAAAAGAGCACTCTGAATAAAGGTAACTTTTGTTTTATATTATTGTTGATGATAAACTTTATGTTACTCTTTCATATATATTATTGTTATATTGTTTAGATTCTATTGTCATGAATGTTTATTTTGAATAAAAAAAATTATGTAAAAAAATTAATTTTTTTAAATTAAAAAAAATTATTATTTTTTAATTAAAAAAATTATATATAACAAATATAATTTGACACCCCTACAATTTTTGGTCAAGTTCCGCCACTGATTTAAATTATGTTAAAGCTCAATTATCATAAAAGTAAAACTTAATTTACTTTTATGTATAATGTATATTAACTTCATCCAAGTAATACACGGTTATCTCATCCAATAAATGTATATTAGAAAACCAGCTTTATTAAAGGTAAAACTTTGAGATTTTTAATAGTTTTCTTTACATGTTTTAAAATGATATACGCCTCTAGGGGGTGTTTACTTTGAATATAAAACTATAAATGTATGAGATTTGACTTTTACCTTGTTTTTAAATGTTTGCATATGGATCTTATGTAAAATATAAAAGTAGTCATATATCTATATTATATATAAAACTATATTTTGGAGAGGTTAAAGGGTGATATGTATTTTTTTCTTAAATTATATCTTTTAACGTGGTCAACGAATATGAATAGACAAATAAATTAATAATTACGTTTACTAAAAAACTTGATTGTGTGCATTAGATCGATCTAAATCTAAGTACTAAATAAGAAATATTGTCGATTTTATATATATTTTTTCTTGTAAGCTAATTTTGTAATGAGTAATAATAACACCTGCATCTCCTTTTTTCTGCATATTGTTTTTTGAATTGGGTGGATGAATCGTTTTGAATGGGAGATGTTGACACCCAGAAATTATGGTCTGCTTTATCGTTTACTGTTCCTCTTATGCATCATGCAAAACCCATGCTTCTCATGTTCATATCGTAACCATAACTTCAAACTTCTCACACTTCACTGCACTCCTCTCTTTTCTTTATTTTGCAGAGAAATATGTACTGGTAGATAAGAACTCTTCATTAATTATAAATTATTATTTTTCATTGAAGTCAAAATATGATTCACATTAGTGAGAGTCGAAGAAAGTGTGTTTATCTGAGAATATTTGATTTGATGAAATATTATTTTTCCATTGAGTATGAGAGACCACCGACCGACAATTAACGTGTAAAACGAAAGCGACCTTAAGCACACCTTAAACACGCAGGGACTCTGAACACGCTTCTCAATTTTCAATAATAAAAATGTCCAATATCAACTCCATGATAGAGATATTCATTTAGTTTATTTAGTTTATACATATATTACCCATTTAACTGTTTTTGTTGTCTATTTCTTCATATTCCCTATTTTCCTGCATTTTGTTAATGAGCAACGCCACCTTCTTTTACTTCTTCAATAGTAAAATAAAAATGGATAAGGAATTAAATACGAATAAAATAATAATGTTAACTTTTTTTTAGGAAAATAAAGGTTATAATATTCTAAAAGTTCTTGTATTATTACGTGTTTACTAACCATTATATATACATATAGTGTTAAACATTCAGGACATAAATATGGCGGGATTTTTGCCTTTTGTGTTTAAAATGTCTATGATACGATAATTGTAGTGTACTTTTAAATATGTTAGGTGATAAGTGTAACATTGATTAATTAAAAGAGAGTGAGCAAGACTATAATGAAATTTTTTATTTTGGTTATATGAAAATAAAGGAGTGACACACTTTTTATATTTTGTATTTTTTACGCCATAGGAATTATCAAGTTACATATGTAAAAGTATATTGTTGTATTATGGAAGACGAAATGAATTGTGAGTAGGTGTATATAAATTGTTTCTCCTGTAAAACAAATTTTATTGTGGTTCATGATGTTAGATTCACTGCATCTCTTATGTAAGGGACATCATGTATTTATATAAAAAAGTTAGAGTCATCTATTTGTTGGGTATACTTTTCTTTTATATCTTGTATTTTATACACCATGTGAATTATCGAGTTTTGAAGAAGTATATTTGTTGTGTTTTTTTTATCTTGGGTGGAATGAATTGTGAACAGATGTATATAATTATTGTTTTTCTTATAAAAGGTATTTTATTGTCGTTCATGAGCATTCCAGAAATGTTTTAGTATATTATTTAATTATTTATTGGTAAAAAGAATTGTAAAACTATATATTGATGGTTTAGATTAAATACTAGTAAGTAATTATATTACTATTTAAAAACCTATGCACATCCACTCTTTCAATCTCAAGTATTTTAATTGAAAGTTAAAAGAGTTTTTAGTCCTTACAAAAAATGTTAATATTTTGAGTCAATGTTGGTTAATTAATATAATATTAAATTAATTATCACATTAAAAATATTAATATTTAGGTTTAATTTTTATTATTTAAGTATAATTTAATGGTGTAATATTTTATATTAAAAACAAGAGTCATCTATATATATATATATGAAATGAAATATCAAATATCGCATCCAATTAGTTGTTTTAATAGTTATCATAAAAGAGTTATTTTGTATCTTTTCTTTTTCTTTTTAACCCTTTTAGTTTATCTGTTAAAAATAATTTACTTACTAATCAATAAAAAAAGGTTCAAATGAGTAATAATTATTATTTAAAAAATGATCTTCTGTTTTTGGTTACTCATATATAAACGCCCTTTACTCTTGAATATAACAAAAGTAATAATCTACGTAAATTAAAAATCTAGTTAGTATAATTCAATTGCACAAGTCCATTTAAAAAGCAAACTATTTTGCTATACTATTTCATTCAAACCTGATAAATAAATAAATAAAAAGTAAACAAGCCTTAACTAAAATGAAGGATAAAGATGAAATTGTCTTATATTTGGCATCAAAACTCTCGTTTTCTTTTTACACTTATATTGAAATGCTCTGGTTTGATAATATTAAAAACTATCTTAACATACAGACACATATATTAATAATATTAAAAACTTCTCTTATAAGTTCGCTGATAACAATACAACTACTTAAAAATACCATCTATATTTTTTTCTTTTAATACTATCTATCCAAATATATTTAATTGTTTAAATACGTTTACAATAACCAAACATTATCAAAAGAAGAACATAAACTATTGCACAAGCAGAAACATATGTGATGAATAATTATCATTAGCAAATAAATATATACTTTTTCAAATGATAAATAAAGCATCCCCTTTCTTTTTATCCTCTTTTTTTCAAACTATTTCTTCCTTTTATGTTATATCAATTATTTCTTTCCTCTATTTTTTTCTTTTCTATCTTTCTTTTTGATATTCATAGATTGAGCATGTACCGCGTGACAAAAAGTTATAGAAGAATGAGGAATTGGACTAAGTAAATGAAGAACCATCGCATTAACCAAACAAAAACAGAAACGTGAAATGAAATCAAATATGGAATAAAATTACTAAAGTGATAAACGTGGATATACTAATAATAACAATATCACCAATTTTAATATTCATTTTTCTTTCATTTAATCTCTCATTTATATACAAATATACGAATGAGAAGGAGTAAAAATATAAGTGAATAATAATTATTTTATATTTTAAAATTGAAAGCTTTTGCACAAAGTTGATTGTTTATTTTTTAAAATTCATTATATGAGTATTATGGATCTGATTGGTGCTCTAAGTTGAGACAGGTGAAGAGATAGTGTGAAGGACCACGAAGGACCATGACCTTACAACTTAGGACACTTGTCTAAAGATTAATCGATGAAATCCAAAGTCTAAGGTTCTCAACTCAAACTGTAACAGAAACTGAGTCAACCACTTAATGTTAGGATCAAAGAAGAAGACGAATTATAATAGAAGACGAGCAAAGGAAGAATAAAACACAGTTCCACCTTGTTATGTTCTAGAACGCGATTCCAGTTTCTAAGTAGCTTCTCCGACCACACTTTCACGTGTGTCCACATGTATCACACGACATGCTTCATATAAATTTATGGAATACATTCATTACATGTACATGTTTTAATTATATTTTCAAAGATTTGATTTGTTGTTACAAACCTAATTATCTTTATTTTCTTATTGGTGATTCCTCGAAAGGATAAGTTAAATTCATATATAAGCATAGACGTGAATCAAAGATATAATGTTATGTAACTTTCTTTCATTTTAGTGCATATACATCTGGTATTAATTGTCAAAGTTTTTTAACAAGTCAGACTCTGAAATTAGTAAAAGTCAATTTCGATTTGACTCTACAACAAGAAGTTCATTGAATCTGTAAGACTAATAAAGATAAATGAACATTTGAAGAATTAGAAGGCATGATTTTAAAAGTGTAAATTTGAGTGCGCATGTCAAATCATAGAATTTTTTTACATCGAAATATCTAAACTTTTAAATTAAATACAAGAATAATATATATATATATATATATATATATATATATATAATTATTAAGTCACATTTATTATTTATCTGTTTATTTAACAACTTATATGTACATGATTTCCTGTCATTATTAGTTCTATTTCATTTCAAAAGTCATTCTTTTCTTTTTATTTACACTGTTTCACTCTCTTTCTCAACTGATATTTAAGACGCATAAATAACTTTTTAGATACATATTTAATTACTTTTATTCTTTTATAATATATATATATATATATATATATTTCATATGAAAATATCTTAATTTTAAATGTGCAATTGTATTTATTCCAATAATGTGTTTTATTATAATGTGTTTTATCTTGACATTGAATAATTGAATATATTTTTTTTACTACAACTTTTATTTTTATAAAAATATTATTTAATTGATATTTTAAAACAATAAAAGGACAAATATAAATATATCCATTGAGATGAGATAAAATTGTCATATTCATTACTATATTTAATAATGAGAATGGGATAAAAAATTTCTTCTAGAATAAAAAAAAAAAGAATTTGTCAAATTCGCATATATTATACTTTGAATATTAGGTTATGGTTTTACTAATTACCAAATTTCAAAATTCTTAAAAAAGTGAGATGATTTGTGTGGGTATCTCTCAAATGAAAGTATTGAAAGAATGGTATAAACAGGTTATCGGATTGATTAAGGAGTAAAGAGAGGGTTAATAAATAATAATTAATTGCATTTCCTTTTCTGATGATAAATTGAATAGAAATTAATGTGTAACCCTTTCTTTGGGCAATACTTGATATTAATTCAATAAACCAAGTAACTTGCTGCATGTGTGTGACTTTGTGTCACATGATGCACACATGATTCATTCAATTTGCTTCGGTCTCCTTAAAATTAAGATTGAATATATAGTGGTCAACGTTCAAAAGAATTTGGTCAATGTATTTATTTGCCAATATGCTGCAAGATAATTATAAATGTTATTATTGATGAACAATATTTGCTGATACCTTGTTTAAATAATTTTGTATATATATATATATATATATATATATATATATATATATATATATATTTCATCCACATATTGATAAGGTTACGATTGAAAGCACATTTTATTTAATTGTCTCTTTTATAGATATTTTAGGGATACAAATTGTTAATTTAGTTGATGTTTCATTTCAGCAATTTCTTTCTTCATATAGATATGGATTATGAATTTGTGGTGTTTGTGGTTCAGTTTAGCATTTTTTTTTATCAAATAATTATTAATACTTGATTAAATTTTAATTGATTACAATTTTAAACTAAATTCAATTAATATTTTACTAGCGTAAACACATGTGCTATTGCGCCTATGCATGTATTTTTTTAAATATGTGTGATGTAATGTTATTAAGTTAATATATAAAATAAAATTATATTTATTAAAAATAAAGTAATATATCAGAAAAGATGAGAGAATAACGATTAATAAATAGAAAAAAAGAAGAAGAAGTAAAGATAGACGTTTTTATAAAAAACTTGTAAAATAACGGTCAAATTTTTAAAATTTAATAAATAATTAAATTTTAAAGGATAAAATTGAAATTTTAAAAAATAGACACAAAAGAGGGAATCCTCTTTATATATTGTTATGGATGATTTATTTTGAATCGATTTTTACAATCTTCATTATTATAAGATTGTTAAAAAAAATTGAGAAATAATTGTAAAAGAAAATAACAAAATTTGTTACAAATTTATTACAATGAAAATTTATAAACTAATAAGAGCTGTTATCATATTATTTATAGAATTTTTATTGTACTTATAATTTTAACTTTCTTTTATATCATAAATAAACTATAAAATTTCATAATTAAAAATTGTAACATAAATTTAATATCGGGTTTCGATAGATATAAATATATTATAAGTATAATATAATTATATCATAAAAACAATATTTAAAGGAAATATAGTTTATGAGTTGTTAATTAATTTTAAATATATAACATTATATTTATATTTAAGTATAATGAGAAATTTGCCTTTTTTCTTTATTTTCAACATGAAATTCGAACTGAGTAATTTGATTGAGGAAAAAATATTATTACAAGAAAATTTAATGTTATTTGATTTTCCATTTTTTAGACAGGTTTGTGGTTTTTTCTTTTTTATCTGTCCAATTTTAAACAATTTACGTGGACTTTCTTTTATTTCACCATACAATCAAGTCTGAATTTAAAAAGAAAAAATAAAAAAAAAGTTAAAGCTTAGTCAATATACCAATATAAAATGAAGTAGGTTTGTTCTAATCTTAATTAAATATGATAAATAGTCAAAATAAAAAATTGCTTAATGATCCCACAGCTATTAAAAAAAATCGTGTAAGTATGTATGAACATAGTATACTATAAATTTTTTAAACTTGATTTATATGTCAAAGGAATTTTGAATCTTGAGTTTTAAAAATAGTTTTCTACACTAAAGTAAAATTACTCATAAATGGTTTTACTCATTCTTAGTCTCTGAAACCGAGTACACATTATTTTACACAAAGTCTGAGAAATTGTTCTAAGCTGGACGCTGACGAGAGATAAGTATGAACACATAAAGTTTACATGTTTATACATTTTTATATTTTTTCACACTCTCTTTAGATATGTTTGGAAAACTTAATAAAATAATATTAATGAATGAGAAGAGTTATTTCAGTTTAAGTATAATAGTTTTATTCAACTCAAATAGCATTGTATTTAATGAAGAGTATCATTGTCTACAGAAAATTCTTGTTTATAGATAATGAAGTATGATTCTTAATATTTTATAAACACTTTGGTCAAATTAAATATTACACTTTTTCTATGTGTAGTAGTTTCTATTACTTGACCAACTTAATTATCTTTAAAGATTGTGGCAGAGATTGTGCAGCTAACTGTGACTTGACAATATATGGATTTTAATTATTATTTCAAAAATAATTAATACAAAGGTTTTAAAACATTAGTTCCTGTAATTTCTTGCAAAAATTAAAATAGTATATGTGCTTATAACTAGTATAAAATTATTTTTAGGTTTTTCATATGACTACATTTAGTTTCTGTAAGAATATTTGTTAAGTTTAACTTTTTATGTTTTCTGGTATTATTATTTTTTTTTTTAAATAGAAGTTAGTTAATTTAATTAAATGTAGCGAAGATTATTTCAAATAAAAATTATAAATTTAAATATAAGATTGTTTTTTTATTTTGAAATGTTAGGCAGAAATCGTGTTTTGAAAGTTCGACTTTATCTTTCTTAGGCCGTGTTCCTTAGGTTGTGTTTTTTTTAGATTGATTACTATTCAAAGGAGATTAAAAGTAATGATTTAAGAAATTTATTGCATTCTTTTATATCGATTTGAGAGCAATGAAAGACCGATGATTTGATAGATTGGCTACTAACACCATCCTGCTAGGTATGTGAGATTTGAGAGTGGTGATACTTATTTTACTGAAATACTCTACCCTTTCCCTTCTTTCCAACATTTTTATTTCTTTCTTTCCACCACTTTTGAACATGCATGGTTGGAGATATAAAGAGCTTAGTAAACCAAAACCGGTGAATGGAACCAGTTCCATTTTTAATGGAATCTATTCACTTTTTGATACAAAAGTTGTAGAACCGAATCCATTTCACTTGTATCCTCTTCTGTTTTGATGCATGGTTTCTTTTACACTATTTGTTTTTTGGAATTGACTTTTTTTTATTAATGATATCATTTCAAATGTTTAAGTTTTTTTCTTTATTTTGAAAATTAAAATATTACAATTTTCAAATCAAATATATTATAATAATTGTTTTTTTAATTAATAAATATTATTAATAAATTTATTCATAATGAAAAAAATAATAAAAATTAATTACAAATTATCTAAATATCATTTTGTATTATTTTTAACACTAAGGACAATTAGGTAATCTAACTTTTTATCTATTAAATTAAATTTTTTATTAATCACATCATTCAAATCCCTTACAAACTTTCAAAAAAGTTATTCTCAAATTCACTCCGCTATCACCTCCAAATCCCTTCAAAAGAACAACATAAATTTCATTCTTAAATTAACTCGAATCAATTATCTCATTCTCCCTCAAATCATTCCTCACAAAAGAACATACCCTTAATGTTTTTCTTATAAAATATAGCTTACCTTTTACGTAATTTTATTTTAATAAATTTAAATTTAAATTACACTAATTTGACAGAAAATAATATTTATTTTAGAATAAGACATAACATAACAATGAGTTTTGAGGGTGACATTTAAAACTAATCTTCATAGAACTTACAATAAAAATAGTAGTATCATGAATGTAATTGTGGTTAGACCAATTAATCCAGTAAAGTAGACAATCATTCAATCATGGAGTAATCTCTTACTGGTAACAAGTTTGGATGATTTTAAATTTTTGTCCTTGCTTAAGTTTTCGTCACTTTATTCTACTGTCTTTTTTTTTTTCCTAACTTTTTTGTTTGTAATTTGAATTAATTAATTTGAGGAAGACGAAGGTGTGATGAACAAAAAAGTAAACTTCCTTTCAGTCACCCTATCTTTATGTTTGATGGTGTTGAACACTACAGAAACCAAATTATCAAAATGAGTAGACATAAAAACGAAGGCAAATTCATTTTCATTGTGCCTCCTATCCTTTTTTCTTGCATTTCACTTATGCTCAGTGCAGAATTCAACTTCCTTTGATGTGCCAGCTATCACTGATTTTTCTCAAACGAGTGGATAACACTACTTAAGATTTAGTCTTTAGCAGAGCTAAGGAGAGATCATGTAATTTAAAGTCAATAGCTACCAATGTAATTTACATCATTAATGAGATAAGACTTCATTGTTGTAATTGAAATCCTATATCAGAGACTTGGGTTGAGTTGAGTGAACTGAACTGCAAATTTTTAAATCCTGGGCCACGTTGTCAAAAGTTCTGAAACCATGAAGGGCTAGTGTTCCAAATGATAGACCGATCATATAGTATTAGAGTCACAAATATATTGCTTTTGATCAACAATGTTTATATAAAACAAAATACGATTAAATATGTTGAGTCTCTAAACTGAGAGACAAAATTAAAATTCGTCCATTTTCCAAACTTTGATACAATTTGATCATTAAATTTTAAAAATAAATAAATATAATCATTTTAAAACAATTGCATGAATTTTTGTTTCGTGTTAAAAGTCGTTTCAAGCTGACATTTGAGATGTTTATATTATTTAACACATTTCAACTCAGATGTCATCTTAAAACATCATTTAACACACAAAAAAAAGTTAATGTTATTTGGTGAAAAAGACTATACTCATTGATTTTTTAAGTTTAAGAACCAAAATATATCAAAATTTGAGAAGGAAACAAATTTCAATTTTACGTCCAAGTTTAGAGACTAAAAACATATTTAACCTATTAAAATATACCTTATTAGTCCAAAAGTAAGTCTAATTTACCAATCAAGGAAAAAAACATAGAAAACTCCCGTCAATACATCTTGGTTCAATAATGAATATCAGGTAGCACTTAATAGACACCAATAATTTTTGGAAGGGACTTCAATCAGGCACAGAGTATGAACCTACTATTTGCCATCTATTAATCTTCCTGGTGAGAGAGTCCATGTTCAAGACTAGCAGTAAACTCTGCATGCTCTGTTTGTGGTTCCAGGTCATTCTTAATGTCTGTAAAATGGGAATATAAGTGAAAGGTTAGGAAGCTTGGCACAGGAGAGAAGGAGAATGAGAAAGAGTGAAAGAGAAAAATTCACCTGCTATGCTTGCTGACAAGTCCTTGTACAGTCTTACAGCACAAGGGAACATTACAATTTTATAGGAGGATATTTCTTTCTTCAGCTCTTCACTCAACTCAGTAAAGTTGTACTTGCGCTTCCACATATCACAAGTCTCCACAGCAGATGGAATTATCAAGTGTTCGACTTTAAGATTGCACAGGAACTGGAATGGGGAGTGAACACCAAATACCATTATAAATTGTGCATATAAAATATTTCTATGAATCTCTACCAAATGATTGAATGACTATGTAACAGGAAATTTTATGATTTTGTTAATCACCTACCGATTCAATTACCCTCATTAATTCCTGGCAAACTCCTTGGCCCCTGCATGCCAGTTCTGTTGCAATAAGTGGCATTTCTGCAATCCTCGAGCCATGAAACCTATAGTCGTGAAGAAAAAAATCAATAAAAATATGAATCTGAATCTTTGTTAAATACATAAGGAAGGCACAGGGTGAACCGTGAACACTAAAGTTATGCCTGTGACTGACTGGTCAAACGCAGAGAGCATCAGAGCAGAAGGGTCGTTACTTAGTTTACAAAGAGCTTTCACAAACTCAATAACTGAAAATGTCGAAAAGATCACTAATGAACATAAAAAGAATACCTTATAGAAGCTGCAGCAATTATCGCATCATCTTCCTCCAGAACAAACATATAAAAACGGCTAAAATCAATCCTGGATAAGTTTGACCTGAATAATGATGTAACAGAGGATCAAAAGGTTGAATTGTTAATGCCCGACTGCTTATACATTAATTAATAACATTAGAAGCAATGAATGAACAAAATAACAAGAACACGATGACAGCAGTAATGAATTGCATGCCTTGAGATTGAAAAAACTAAGTCCTGCAATAAAAAAAGGAATAATACGATATATGTGCTTACTTGCAGCTGTAAACTATACTTCGAACAACATTGATGCCTGTTTTCCTGTCAGTTATTTTCTCAAAAGCTTCATTCATTAACATCCAAGTAACTGCAACCTTTGAATTGTTTTCTAAGAATAGATTCATATATGCCGAATTCTTGTATGTCTCCATGAGGCGGATAACCCTCCAAGAGTATTTTGCTGAATAATCATTTCTGATTCCAAGATATACTCCCATTTTCGCATATATCTTTATCAAAACATGTGAAAATTATAAATGTGATGGAAACACAAAAAACATTCGGTATTTGATTTTTCATGAACAAATCAAAGAGAAAGAGTGTCTACCCCTTCGCAACCTCGCCCACAATATGATCTTGAAGGTTTAATTTGTTTTGAGGATTCTTTTTCATATTTTTCAAAGCACTCCCAATGATCTACAAATGTGAAAACATGCATTGAGGGGGTTTCAGCAAACCAAATGCTCGATAGGAAAGCAACCCACTTTCAACAGAAAAGGATATAAAAGTAAACAAAGCTAAACGGACAACAAGAAATTTTACACTTTTTATCACATTGGGAGCACTTGAAGCCTTCTTTTTTCTCATAGTATCTTTTTTTCTCGACAACCAGGTCCACAACCAGCCCACAGTGTTTGCATACACAATATGGACAAAACCAATCATTTTGGGGAACCGTCTGCAGTTTAAAAGGAAAGTATTTACAATATTTATGTAGAGCATCAAATATATCTACACCTGAAGGATTGCTTCTATGTAATATGAACAGATCCTTTTCAGAAAGGAAAGTAAAATTAATTTGATTACCTCTATATTCATGCAAGATAGATGATATGCGGAAGGACACCTGTCACAACAGATTAAGTCTCCCCCATCACCACAGACTGAACAAACATCATCATTTTGGTCTGCATCAGTTTCTTTCGGCACATACAAATGCATTCCGCGACGCTTTTGTTCCCGGGCATGTTGCCAAACATCAATCAAGCATTTTCGGAGGGTTTGGCGTTTTCTGTGAATGTAAATATGTTTATAGGGCTGTTTAAGAGTACTTCCAGCATGGTTCTCAAAGGTCCACATTGATATCTCCTCCTGGCAACAGCTGCAGAGAATTCCACCCCTAGTAATCCTTCCTGCTAATGCCTTTTTAATTGTAGCACTCCTATAGCTTACTGGTTCATCTTCCTTAATAATCTTAGAGTCTATCAACCATAGAAAAGTGGTTTTCTTACATGACCTTACTCTATCAGATGAAGGTGAATCTCTTCTCTTGTTTGCTGTTTGTCTTTTAAGTGATGATGGACTATTTTCCATTATTGAGCTTGGTCCAGGATTATTAACTTCTTTGTTTTGTTCTACTATTCTCACCCTCTTCCGAGTAGGCTGGCTTGACGTACCCTGCATGCCCCTTTTCGTGCCTCGTTTACATGACCTAACTCTTTCAAGCAAACGCGAACCTCTTTTGTTGTTTGCTGCTTGTCTTTCAGGTGATGATAACGGACCTTCTTCCATTATTGAGGTTGGTCCAGGATCACAAATTTCCTTGTTTTTTTCTCCTATTCTTGCCCTCTTCTGAGTAGGTTGGTTCCACGTACCCTGCATGCCTCTTCTACCACCTCGTTTAGATGACCTTGCTCTTTCAGGAAAAGGTGAATCTCTTTTCTTGTCTGTAGCTTTTCCTTCAGGTGATGATGGACCTTTTTCTATTCCAGCTCGTTCACAAACCCTTTTGCATCTAGTAATTGACTCCATGTTTGTCTCAACCATTTCATTCTTCACTGCTCTTGGAGTGCCTGATGTTCTGTTTCCAGCTTCTCCAAAGATTGGCTTAAGCGTTGCCATCAAATCAGCCCCAAAGACCACTGTTTCCGTCTCTTTTTCCTTTGAAATGCTGAATTTTGTCTCGTTGCCTTGTCCATGATCCTGATTTTGTTCTGCAACTGAATCTCCACCTGCATCCACCAATTCCAACTCCACTGCTCTCGGAGTGGTGCATGAGGTTGTCTTTCCAGCAATCATGTCCACACTTGACTCAACAGTTACAATCTCTATTGCTCTTGGAGTGCTTAATGAGGTCTTTCCAACAGTCAAATCCTCACTTAAGACTATCATTTTGGTCTCGATTTCATTTGGAGTGCCTAATTTTATGGTTTCATCTTGTTCACAACCCTGTCCATGTCTTGTATTCAACCCTCCACTTGACTCAACATTCACAGTTTCCATTGCACTTGGAGCGCTTAATGTGGTGTTTCCAGCATTAAAATCCTCGTCTGAGACAATCATTTTAGCTTCCATTGCTATTGGAGTGCCTGATGTTCTGTTTCCAGCTTCTCCAAAGATTGGCTTAAGCGTTGCCATCAAATCAGCCCCAAAGACCACTGTTTCCGTCTCTTTTTCCTTTGAAATGCTGAATTTTGTCTCGTTGCCTTGTCCATGATCCTGATTTTGTTCTGCAACTGAATCTCCACCTGCATCCACCAATTCCAACTCCACTGCTCTCGGAGTGGTGCATGAGGTTGTCTTTCCAGCAATCATGTCCACACTTGACTCAACAGTTACAATCTCTATTGCTCTTGGAGTGCTTAATGAGGTCTTTCCAACAGTCAAATCCTCACTTAAGACTATCATTTTCGTCTCGATTTCATTTGGAGTGCCTAATTTTATGGTTTCATCTTGTTCACAACCCTGTCCATGTCTTGTATTCAACCCTCCACTTGTCTCAACATTCACAGTTTCCATTGCACTTGGGGCGCTTAATGTGGTGTTTCCAGCATTAAAATCCTCGTCTGAGACAATCATTTTAGCTTCCATTGCTATTGGAGTGCCTAATGGTATGGTTTCACCTTGTCCATGACTTGCACTCAAATTCACAGCAACGTCCACTGTTTCAGCTTCCACTGCTCTTTCAGAGCATGATATTGTATTTCCACCATCCTGTCCTCCTCTTGCAATCAAATCCGTACTTGATTGTGACAATTTAGTCTCTAACTCTCTTGGAGAGCATGATGACATGTTCCTTCTTGTTGTTGAGTTTGTAAAGCAGAACCTTGAATTATCATAATTGTATGAGTCAGTTTTAAGATCACTTGAGCTAATTATTCGGGGTGAACACCATGTTGGTTCTATTCAATGATAGCTATGGTCCCACAGTATCAACTTAAGGCGTGAAAATATATGTAACAGAATTACAAAACTTAAAAAGGGACTTTATTCTAACAAGCCAGCATAACTATGTTTCATTTCTACGCTAATAAAACAAGAAATTCATCATAAAACTAAATATGATGAAATATGTAATTATCTGTAATATAGTAATCTATAAAAAGTAAAAACTTTACACAGGATGTATGTTATGCGGAATCTGCACAAAAACATTGAAAACTGAACATTGACAGAAGGACCAAATGTTCATTCAACATAATAATGGGGGAAACCAACAAATATTATTTTCTCCATATTAAGTTATTGATAAATTGCTGCTTGAAAAACATAATCTGCTTCTTCATACCAAGTTTACGACCAGGACAAGTGACAATGGCACATTGAACATAAATTGTAAGCAGATCAAGTTGTTTCATGGATTTCCAATGTAGTTAATCTTTTCTAACCAAGTTTTGTCTCATGGGATATTCACTATTATCACCATACCTAATTGATCGATTTATCAGGAGTGAGAAAATAAACAGTAAAAAAATATCCACCTTTGTTGTACGGAAACTTCCATCTCAGCTCATTATGATAATTAATAGACACCAATGACCATTTGTTCTTTCTTCCAGTGATCTTAAAAATTTACATTAAAGAAAAAAAAATTTATAAACAGAAAAAAAAAAAAAAAAAAAAAACTCAATAGGAAATGAAATGCTAACGAGAGAAGAAAATCCAATACCCAATACAATGAGGGCCAGTTTAATTAATAGAAGCTTGAAAATCTGAAAATCAAAAAGGTTCTAGGAAGTCCACATATATAACAAGGTATGAGGGCAATATGGATATTCGGATATTAAGATTTTTTTTCTAAAAAATTGATAAAACAAATAAATCGACAAAAAATTTAAATATATCCAACATAAGAGCATAATACTTTTAAAGAAGCATTCACAATACTGATTGCTCATTAATTAATTAATGGATAAATATATCAGTAGTAAATAGATGAAGATTGCAATTCACAGAAAACACTTGGTCATAACAAGTAAGCATAGTCCCATATATTTCCCCTGCCCATACCAAAATATACTTTTTTTACTATAAACATGTGACAAAAAATATGCAATGTACCCATTGAGGTTCGGATGTCATAAAAAATATTAGTGATGTCAAAAAGAAGTTTGGATCTGTAAAACCAAAAAAAAAAATGTTCTTTGGAAGATAGAATCTGAAAAGGATAAGTATTACCTCATCCTTTAGAAGACTCATTTGTTATCAATCAGAGAAACTATTGGGTTTCCATTAAACAGTTAAAAAACTATAGTAGTTACAGTGCTGTGTTATGAGTCGTATCCATAAATTATTGGATTGGTATCCTTGGAGAAATGGAGATGCATTAGGCAAATTAATCTTTTAAAGAAAATTAATGGATACTATACTACTTGGATTCATTTCAGGAAATATTGGTACAAAAAATGCATGAAAAACTCATTCTTTTGCATTTTGAGTATCTAGACTTCACAAAATAAGTTCTGATGGTAAAATCTATACCAAAACAGATCTTAACATTTGAACATCAATCAGACAAAACAAGCATACATGCATAAGTTGTCATTCACCATTTGAACATCAACCAGATAAAACAAGCATGCATAAGTTGTCATTCACTACACTTCAATCAAGGAGATCCAAATTTGCCAGACATGCAAAGTGATAATTAAATTCCACAAATATCAACCATTGTATAAATTTCTGTGAGGATAAATTACCATAAAGGAGAAAACATACCTTCAATTTTGGTATAGAAATCAGCCCTAAATTATTGATGCGCGATTTTTATAGATTCATTAAGTATGCGCCGCCAGTGATCACTGCAGTAGAAAATGGTATATAAATCTATGAAACATTTCTACAACTTCAAATAATAAAAAATGCAGTGAATATCAGAATCGATAAAAGAATTCAAGCTACATTTTCTAACAAGAATAGGGGAATTGATACCAAAGGAGACTAGATTAGGAAAATCTGAAGTAATAATGGAAGCAAGAGTTGGAGACACTGAATAATTCAAACTGCCCAATAAGTCAATGACTACAATGGGAAATTAATCTGAAAGCCTGTGACCGCAATGCAAAATTGGTCCGAAAGCCAGTGACCGCTATGCGAAATTGGTCTGAAACCTAGACATCAATGCAAAATGATCTGAAAACCAGTGTCTAAAATGAGAAATCGATTGAAATTGGATTTCATATGATAATTGTACCAGGCAAGGGTAGACCTACCGTATCTTGATGTTGAAGAGGGCTTCCACTCTGCGGTTAAATAGAACTTCCCTACAATGTCAAGAAAATAGCATTGTAAAGCACCAAAAAAATCTTAATAATGTCAAAATGCCAACTGGGACAATGTGGTCCTTGTCTTTGCTGACTAGACACTTGTCAAATGCGTTTCACACATTTATTGTCTAAAACAATCATTAATTATACTGCCGTTTGCAGATATGTTATAAGATGTATTTTTATCGCCCTGGATTAGATAAGAAAAATATGTAACCAATTATGCCATGTACAAAGAATATTCTGTTCTGTTGCATAGCTTTTTCTTACAAAGTTAGACTGCTAAAAATTGTAAAACAAACTTACAATTTGATGCGCAGGGGAAACTTGCAGATAAATATTCTAACTCTTAAGCTATGTTTTAGCATTTTATCGGATAAAGTGCAACCAAGGTAACATCACTTGCAATTTGATCAAAATGAGGTCCTTCTTTTCAAGCTTTGCCCCATTTTTGTCCCTTAAAAATTGTTATTGATATAAAGGATAGGAAACAGAGGAACTTTTCCGGACACCCTTTTTTTGTACATACTCTAAATTAGATGTAATTCCAACTGACACAAACTAAGATTTGATTAGAAAAATGGGACATCTTTTAAACTTTTCAGAATGAGGCCAAAAGAATTATTCATTAAGGAAGGAAATAGAAGAACTCCTTTAAGACAGTCCTGTTCATATAAGTTTAGTTATATCTTCTAGCATATCTAGCTGCTCACAGTTGCTAGAGATTAGAAGTAAAAGAATTACCAAAAAATTGCCTAGTAGTTAAATAATCTATGTAGCCTCTAAAGATCAACTTTTCAAATAATCTATGAAGTTGCTACTTGTTTTGATTATATGATTGAAAATTGGTTAGTGATAATTGAGAGGTAATATAATAGATTGATTGCATCAGGAAAATAAAAACTATGTAGTTTTCATTGTGGAAAGAGTAAAAGGGATAGATGGAAAAGAAAATTGTGAAATGATCAAGTGAGTAGTCTGTTAGACTAGAAGAAACTATATATTGTTTTGAGTCAATTGTGTGTAATTAGAAATTAATAATCTAGATTATATGTCAGTCCAAGAACTAATTTCCTCCATAGAGTTTTCAATAGTGTGTCCAAGAAAAGGATTTGAGTAAACCACATTTAACCCTTGCATTAGTACATTTCCTATGGAGATGTGTTGCATGATAGATTCTCCAGGATATCATTAGGAAATGAAAGAAAATTGTCCCAACATTATTAATCTTAGAATTTGAGTTTAGGACTATTTTCAATCATACAAGATTTGTTTGAGTTCAGAGTTATATTTACTTATATATAATTCAAGCCAACATTATTAACTTTTTAGATGACTAATATTATAGGTGACTCTTCTCAGAATCTGTGTTTAGCCTTAGTTATCCCATATATATTATGTATGCTCTCATTCTAGTCAGAAGCAGGATTTTCCTAATAGTCAAGGTTCATAACATATAATTAACATTTGTATAATGAAATACAGAACAGAAAATATAAACAAAACTTACAACACAAAGCAGACTTCCCTTAAGACATTTGGGACCAATTTCATTCCTCGACCTTTCAAAAATTTGGAAAGGTTAAAAAAAAAAAACAATGAAAGTTGAACAAATTTACCACTATTGTTTGGCCCGCCGTCTGGGTTGTTGGATGTAATGTGGGAAACATGTTGATGGATTCAAATACAATATTCCTCTGAAGCTTCCAACCCCGGCAACCATTTTTCCCAATTCATACCAAATAATTGTGTTTTTCTCCATCTTCAACAGGTTTTGCATTCCCAGCTTGCCTGATGAGAAATTACACAAAGAAGGATTGATGGCTTTAGTTGCAGTGGTGTCAGGGAAGAACATTGCTGCATCAAAGTTTCTCAAAATCATTTCTTTTTCTACAAATAGCATGAAATATGGGAAATTTCAAAGTAGGGTTCTCACAGTTGATATGCTGGTTGGAAACCAACAACCAAAAATAGAAACCCACTTGGATTGAAATCCCAATTCCAAAGAATTTGATTGAAAAGGGTTTGTTTGTGAAGAAGAGAAGTAAAATGAAGAGATGTTAGGCAAGGTGAATATTATCAAGTTCTCATTCACTTCAAGTAGGGCATTTCAATTCTCAAAGAAGACTATTGGGAATTGAGTCTAGAATAAGTTTAATTTTACATTTTTTATTAGATTGTCTTTCTTTTGAAAAAGAAATTCCATGTTAAACTAATTTTATAAAAAAAATATACAAATCAGTACTAAACTATTTACCCATTCCAATCTAAAAATTATGTTCTAAAAAAATCAAATTCTAAACATAGTTTTACGTTTTCTTTTTTAAGTTTTTATTTTCATTATATTTTAATTGAATAATTTATAAATATACAATTTATAATTTAAAAGTATATAATTATTATTTTATGAATGATAAATTATAATTTATATTACTTTACTTTTTTCATTTCTAAAATTTAAATACATGGATGACAAGTGGCATGAGCATTACACATAATTTTTTCTACAAATAAAAATTAATATTATTTTATTCCAATCAATTAAATTTAAAATCAATATGATTTTATTCTTATCACTTAAATAACAAAGAAGTATCAATTACATTTTAACTTAATTTTTGTATTTATAAAAAAATAATTTTATATTTTTAAATTATAACTTATTTTTTTCAACAAGCTAATTAAAATGTATATTTAAATATATTATTAACTTATGAATAAGATTTTTTTATTATTATATAATATATATATATATGCTATTTTATAATTTTTTATAAATAAATTAACTATGTTTGAATATATTATATTCATATCTATTGTAAATATACATTTACATTTATAATTATATGAATAACCCTTTCTTTATTTTTATGAATTAATTAAAAAAAATTATTCAATCGGTAGTAGGAAGTGAATTCTAACTTGAGAAAAAACAAATCATGGGATGAATATTTAGCGTTGGTTTCTTAATTGGAACTTAAAAAATATATATCAAATGACATTTATTAATTCATGTGTAAAAATAATAATAAATAAATAAAAATTAATTCAAATGAGTGACAATATTTTATAAACTAAAAGATTATAAAGTTCTTTGGTAACTAAATATAATTCTAAAAATAAAACCAATTTAAAATACAATAAGTTCTAAATGTGTTAGAAAAATAAAAAAGTTACACCCTTATGGTCTGTTTATAAAACATGTAAATATAATATCACACTTTTATTTGTTTACTTTAATGTTTTCATTTCTAACTTCTTGTGAATTTTTTTAGAAAACTTTAATCATTTAGAAAATGATTTAAAAGTCGTAGTATTTTAATAACAATACTAAATTATTAAACTATAAAAGCTATTATCTTTATAAATATTTTTTAAGTTGTCTCTTATCTAATCTTCTGAGTTTATCTTTAGTGTGTGTGATCATAGACCATCAATAGTTGGTAGAGAAGTCTACACTTATGAGATCAAAATCTCAAATAAAGTAAAGATTATTTTTTGTTATTTTTTTTAGTTAATTTATTATTTTTAGTCAGACGTGGTTCTAAAATCTATGCATGTGACTAGAAATAGCTTAAAGAGAAAGTTTGTTTAGTTGTGATCGTAATGATTAATGGACTTTAAACTTAATTTAACATCACAAAATTGGCTTGTAACCTTTTAAACTCGTTTATCGTATGTGTGACGATTATAGACCACCAACAATTTAATGGCAGAGAGGTCTACACTTATGACTGATCAAAATCTCAAACAAAGTAAGTTCACATTTTGCTATATTTTTCAGTTAATTTAACATTTTGATGCACATGTGGTTCTAAAATCTATACATGTGACTAAAAATAGCTCAAAGAAAATGTTTATTTAGTTGTGGTTATAATCATAAGTGAACTCTAAGCCTAACTCAACATTACCAAATGGGCTTGTATGATGAGGCTTGAACCTACTTATATATTGTAAACTCATCTTATCTTTAGTTTATGTAAGATCTCCAACACACATATACATCTCTAGTGTGAGACTAAACATTAATGAGTGGTTCAATAGCGATCCAATAGCGAGTAGAACGATAATCCCAACAAACAACAAATTTCACTATGATAGATTCTAACATATTACTTTGATATTATATTGAGAAGTGAACTTTAAACCTAACCCAACTTCACAAAATCAACTTATAAGAAGAGGTTTGCACCCAATTATCTAGTCAATGTGGGATCTAAAATACACTCACATGCATTGAGACTCACCTTATCTCTAATTGATGCAGGATCTCTTGTGTAGGCAGGTAGAGAATCTTATAAGAAATAGAGTTTCAATGAATAACTATGAGTTAAATGGTTGTATAAACAAGGTAAAGGAAGCTAATATTTTTTTGAAACATTTGATTTATCTTGTTTGAATTGATGTAAAATGATATGAGTTTACAGTTCTTGAATTAGTATATGTGAAATTGTTGATTTGTTTGATTGTGTAATTCGACTAAATTAAGATTTCTAAATGAATTTGTTGAACTGAAAATTGAGTTGTGAAATGTAGTGTGAATATGTGGGGTGACATCTTTGGTCCTAATGAGTCATTTAAAATAAATAGAGTATGACAACACTTATTAGAGTCAAAGGCATTGTCTGTTATGCAGATTTTTGTGTTTGGTTTATGCAGACTCGTTGGGTGAGCTAAATATTAGTTGGGCGAGATTTGAAAATATTAATATCAGAGAGCCTCAGGATCATTCACTCACTGGGTGAGCTTGATTAAATCAACTCCAAAGGCTTGAGCCATTGGGCGAGGGAATGAGTTGTTAAGCAAGAGTTGAATTTGATGCATGAGAGGTTTGGATAGACAAGTCTATTCTCGCTATGCATGTTTAGTTGTTCCAATATTTGACTTGTTGGGCAAGTCATTTAGTTGTTGAACGAGTGTCATCCCACAAGTAGCTCACTAAGCGAGTAAGTAAACTTACTAAGCAAGTATGTTAAGTGTGATATTTTGTATATATGTTTTGGAATGTGAATGATCATTGATGAATTATTATACTATTGAATGGTTAGTGTTTTAAGAGAATAAAAGCATGCCAATACAATGAAATAAATTGGTATATAGATGATGTGGATATTGTATGATGCTTAATTAAATAATATATGATTTAAAATGTTGAAATACACAACAATACATGCAAATATGAGGATTTGGTAGATATATGATATGAATGAGGAGTAGCAACGAAATGAAATTATTGGTATAATTAGATTGTGTATATTGCATAGAGTAGGAAATCAATTTGTAAAGTCATCATAACTCTACTAAACTCACAAACTCATATAAATGATGAAGTTTAGGCGATGAGAGTTTGAGGAGATTCCTACAATGGAATTTGATGTTAGAGACCCCTTTTTTCACAAGGCTATAAGTGAATTTATCTTAACAGTATATGATTGAGACATGGGAAATTTGGCTTGATTATGACACTTTAATCATGATTATATGATAGGTGTAAAACTTCATAAGTATTTGATTCAATGCATAAGTCCGAAATTAAGTCTATAATATTTTATGTTAAAACTATAGATGTGATGAATTGATAACGCTTATTATATTGTGAATTGTGTAGTCTAATAGTTATGTTTAAGCAATGATTAAATATGATTTTAGTCCCTTAACCTTCACTAGAACTTTTGACCAAATTTAGTCTCAAACTTTATTTTATTAAATTTATTTAATGTTTCAAACGTGTTTCATAATAGCATTTGAGTTTTTTACACAGTTTGACTTCGTTTTAATGTTAGCTGAGAAACGCATTTGACACGTCAAATAAACTTAACAAAATTTGATTAAAATGACTAAATTCATACATTGTTAAAGATAAAAAATTAAATTAGTCAAAAATTCCATAAAAATACTAATTCTAATTTTCACCGAAAATTAAGGAATCATAAATGTATTTAACACTTTAAATAAAATGATTTTTATTACATAATTGTTCAAAATACTATTAACTTCTTTTTTTTCGGTTTAAAAAGGATATAAATAGCGGAAGTTATGTTAGTTTGTTTTGTATTCCATAAAGTTTCTTGTATAAATTATTGACAAATATTGTAATACATTGAAGAAACTTCATACCTAATTTTGTTTAGATGAATAAAGTTTGTTTTAATAAAATTAAAAAAAAAAGTGTTTCATTAATCTAAAGATAATAAATAGAAAAAAATGATATAATTTTCTTACAAAAAAATTCAAAAAAAGATTAATTAATCTTTTATTTAAAATTTAATAAAATTAAGTTAGTAAAAAATTAATTAAAATTCAAAAATTAGAATCTTTCTTCTTCAAAAAATGATAATAATTTTGACTTTAAAACCAAAAATTACAAAATATTGTGTTGCCTATTTCCTAAATTTCCTCTCACAACAAATATACACTCGCACTACAGGCCTCACACTGCTCCATGCACGTAGGGACATTTTCCTCCTCCGTTACCACACATGAAGAAATAAACTCTATCATATGCTTCCTCACTCACCTCATTACGTTGTGTTTGGATTGGGATATGCATTTGGAGGAGTATATTTACATTGATAAGAGTTGATTTGTAAGTAAAAATAAAGTTGTTTGAATGATAGAAAATATGTTATAATTTAAATGGATATGAGTGAAAAGTTTATGAGAAATTGTGTATGATGTGAGTGATAAAAATTAATAAATTATAATTTTTAATTGAGTAATTTGTATGATTATCATTTTATCCTTCTATATAAATAGACGAAATGATATTAAAATAAAATTAAAAATGTTATTTAAAATTAAAAATATAATTTATTGATATTATCATTAATAACTTAAAATAAATTATTATTATTCTAAAGAATAACTTGAAATAATTTATAATATAAATTATTTAATTTATATCTTCACATTTATTTAAATTTATTTTATTTTGTATAATTAATTTATTTACGAAATATATTTATTTGAATAATAATAATATTATTATTAATACTAATTATTATAATAATTATCTATATATATATATATAAAGGACTTTTTTTTATATTTTAAAATATCAATTTTACTTTTTAAAATATAATTATTTATTAAATTTTTAAAATAATTTTATTGTGATGAATTCTCTTTTTCTACGTTCCTATGCATTTTAAAAAGTATTAAAATGTACAATTTAATTGCAAATTCATCCTTTTAAACCGGCGTTAATCTGTATAACCATCTGCACCTCAATTTGTATCCTATAAATGATACTGATGCGAATCCAAAAGCATAACATATTAATGTTCAACATTATTATCTCCGTCATCGTACACAATCATAACCAACACGCCAAAGAAAAGCTTCCATAGGGGATTCCATTCCATTTTTTTTTTCACAACCCACCACAGATTCATCACCCAATTAGGCACCACCATCATCCATTCACCATTAGAACCTCCATTATCTAACCTCCATCACGTTTCACCTTTCTCATCATCTCCATTATTATTCATTCTCCACCCCAATTTTTTTTTTTTCCAGAATCATATATTACATCATTAGACAAGATCAGTATGTACTCTATTCATCTCCAAAATTTCAGCGCCTCCATAGAATCCACTTCTCCATCTAACTAAACATATCACAGAGTCATACAGAATCACTTTCTCCTACCACGGTATCGGTTTCATCTATATTCCAACCATCACAGCACCTGCATTCATCCAGAATTCTCATCAACACTACACAAATTCATCAACATCTTCTTCACAACAAAGCTGAAAACAGAGAGCACGCCCAGCTAACCATCTTCATCTAAGGTAACATTTAAATGCATTCACTGCCTTTATTATGTTATTGTGAAGCATCCATTTAGGTCACCAAATAATCAAAACAACACAAGAAAAGTTAAAAAAGAAAATGTGAACGAGAGAAGGGAAGGAGGAGATTAAATCAGTGGACGGGAGATGAAGCTTCGGGTTCGATCACCGGAAGGGCGAATGGTGGCAGTGTTAAAGACGTGAATGGTGGCGCCAGTGGTAATAGGCGAAACGCCGGCGACGTCGCTCGGAAGGAAGAGAGTCACGGCGCCGCAAAGAAATAGTCCAACAGGAGCTCTGAGTCGTGGATCTGGGCTGGGATTCCAGTGGTGCCTCCAGCCTCCGGAGACGAACGGTGGCGGAGCGCCGTTGAAGCGAACTACGTCTCCGATCGAGGTTCGCCGGAGAAGCTGAAACGCGAATTGGAGAGCGGAAGGAGAGATCGGGTTGAACGAGAATAAATATGTAGAAGCAATCTTGTCGGATTCAAACTAAAAAAATTCAAAATAATTTTTCTTAGGTATAAATACACATTTGGTAGCCAAACTTTTTCGGAAAATTTGATTTGGTATCCAAATTTTAGGAATGTTCAATTTGGTACCCAATTTTCTAAAGAGATTCAATTTGATCCTCTCCCTTAAGTTGGAGTTAACACGACGTGTCAAGCCATTAAATTTTAATTTTTTTAATTCTTTTTTCAAAAAATTAATTTTTTTTTTCAAAAATTTAAAAAACTGTCACATGTCAATTTTTAGTACCCTAATTTAAATTTTTGGTTCAATTTAATAGCCAAATTTTTTAAAATATTCAATTTCGTCATTTTTTATTTGAGACCAAATTAGTAAATAAGCTTAATTATAACTTATATAAACATGTTAAAATAATTATTTTGAATTTATACATTAAATCACTACACCTAAATATTCAAATTATTTTAATCATGACAAGTGTAAAAAATTTCATGTATAAAAAATTACAAATGTTAAAATGTAAAAAATAAAATAATTTAAGTATTTAAGTGTGTCAACACCCAATTTCGTCCGGGTAAGAAATAAAAAAATTTTCCTTTAAAACGATTAGGAGAAGGGAAAAATAGAAAAAAGTGAACATTGATTTGTATATAGATATATTCCTACTTTTACTTTCATCCCTTTTTTTAATTTTTATTTAATTTTATGTTGTTTTATTTTATTTAATTTTATTTAAGTTTATTTAATTTTGTCTTTAAACTTTTAATTTAAATTTTAATATTTTTGTTTCATTTTCTTATTTTATTTTGTTTTATTCTTTTTGAAAAAAATATTAAAAAAAAAAAGAAAGAGGGTGAAAATTTGAAGTCAACTTTGGCTGTTCCACCTCCGCTCCATCTCTGCTGCCCTTTCCACTCTCATGCAAAGAAAATTGTTGATCTTCACACGTTGCTCTGCTCTTGAGGTTTTGACACTCAAAAGGAAATCGTGGGCATGTGTGTCACGGCTGCATCAATGACAGTCACGGCAGCGGACAGCAGACGTAGCTACACTGATAGGGTGGTGGCTGGGAGGCATCCTGGCTTATGCTTTTGGTCATAGGCTTATGCTTTTGGTCATCTCAGAATGTTATGCAGAGTATGATGAAAGGGGAAACTCGCATGGTAATAGAAGAGAGGAAAGCCATTTGAAAAGGGGGACTCCCTGGAGAAAGGATACAGTTTCGCAATATCACAAATAGGGAGAGCAACAAAGCAAGAAAAGGGGAGAACATAAGAGATAACAGAGGAGAGTTGGGAAAGGCAACGGAGGTGGAAGAAAAAAGCACTGAAACCGGTTGGAGGAGTAACACCTCTGAGAAGTAACGGCAAGAGGCATAAAAGAGATCTACAACAGGTAAGCACCGATAGCTCTAATGAACATAAAATCATCTGACTTTTAAATGCTTGAATGTATATGGTGTTGTGTTGTGCTACATTTTCTATTGGTTGTTGATTCTTGATCCCATGGGAGTTGTCGTCGCCTCCATTTGCATACGATTGTGTCTTGCATCTAAATAAAATAAAGCTATCAGAACCCCTGCAACCAGAATACACATGTTACCATTACCCTCTCCGCTTCACTATTGCTCACGAACAATCCACCGATAGCGCATATTCACACACAGTATGAACTTCGTTCTCGATCTCACCAACCTGTAACCCACACCCCCTTCGTATCCTATACACTCCTGGATACAAAAATCATCATCACTATCCCGCACTCTTCCATCAACCTCCAACCTTCACAAAAATAACCAAAATCGGGGAACCTCTATTCATCATCCTCGACCCACCGATACAATGAGACACCCAAACCCATTCATCCAACCTAGCACAAATCAGAAACAGAGAACAGTGAGGTGAGTGAGATAAAACCATCGCCGGCGGCGTTGCCGCCGGCGAGTCAGAGTTTCGCCGATGCGGATTGCGTGCAAACTAGGGTTCAGCCACGCTGATGTGAGGAAAGGAAGAACTGAACTAGAATCTGCTCCCAGTTCACGACGACGACGCTGTGATGGCGGTCTTGGTCGCGGTGGTGCGAAGAGTGAGCGAAGTTCGAGCATCCCTGGGTTCTCGACGCCAACGCCGCTAGTGTAAGCTTGTGTCTCCGGTGGTGCCTGTGGCCAGCTACGACGGAGGCGGCAAATCTTGGTTGGCTACGGAGGTGCGACGAAGGAGCCTCGCACGCGGAAGACGAGAACCAAGGAGCACTCGCGAAAAGAAAAGAATGAAGTCGAAACGGCGGCACGAGCACCGGCAGCTCCGTCGACGGTGGCCGCGTCGCCGGCGTTTAAGGTCGTGCAGACGCGCGTCCCAGGGCCTGCGTTTGTGTTGGTGGTGTCGAGAAGAAGAGGCTGCGGGGAGAGCTTCGACTTTAGTTAGGGTTTTTGTTTTTTTAGAGAATAAATGAAAGTGACCTGGCTTTTCTTTTTCTTCCTACACCCCCACTGTTGTTAACCCACGCTCTATGTCTCATGTTAGTTTTGGGCCTGTTTTACGCTGCGTGCATTCCCATCATTAGGATCCCGTACCCCATGTTTCACTACTCACGCCACTAGTGACTACTTCCTGCACCACCAGTTTTCCTGATCACACAATCCATTGGGTTTGTTTGTTATCTTACTCATTGCAACCCCTGTTTTACTATACATACACCTCCCAATATTTGCTGATGACACCACCGCTTTTGCTGACTGCAGAACCCGTTTGTGCTTTACTTGTTTTGGGCTTGTTTTCCTTATTTTACTTGCTGCACTCCCATCTTTAATGCACACACCCTCACTAATTATTCATGCACTCTCATATCTCATATTTTTGTATTTCACTTCTATTTTTCTTAAATAATTTCATCCTTTTATTTATTTATCTTTTTGTTATTTTTTATTTTTTTAATATATATATATATATATATTGAAAATTATAAAAAATTGCAAAAAATAGAAAATAAAAAAAAATGTTCTCTTTCATTTCATTGTGTCTGTCCGGTCGCTCGCACCGTGTGACACTTATTTTCTAAAAAAAAAAAAACACATCAAAAATAGTTTTCTTTCTCTTTCAGTGTTTGTCCGACCCTCCGCGTCGTGTGACACGTATTTCCATGTAATTCAAAAATACAAAAAAATATAAAATTCCAAAAATATAAAAAAAAACATCAACATTTTCAAACAAACAAGTTTTTTAAGAACTACGTGATCCTTGATTCTCCCTGTGAGATACGTAGGAGCAATGCCAGTTCTTGTTAGGTTCACCTCTAAAAAAATCAAATCATTTTCTCAATTGTTTTCCAAATCGTTTCTCTCAAAGAATTACGTAACCCTGATTTCTCATTTTGAATGAGAATACGTAGGACCAAGGTCAATCCTTGTCGGGCCTAAAAAATTAAAAAAAAAATATCTTTGTTTCTTTTTTAGCATTTTTGTCTTATTATTTTTGGGGAAATTAATATTTTGAAAACCACATCAACTTTGCATTTTTAATTAAAGGTACCGCCCTCGGGCGGGCGCGGTAGGGTGCTAACACCTTCCCTACGCTTAACCGATTCCCGGATCCAAAATCTGGTTTTTCGCAGACTAGTTTTATTGTTATGGTTTTTCATAGTTTTCCAGAATAACTATGGTGGCGACTCCCAATCTCTTTTCAAACTTGTTTTCTTTTTTGGTTCGTCGTCCCGTCGTGATTCCGGTTGCGACAAAGTGAAATGATTTCATGTATATATTAGAAAAAGTTATTGTAACATGTATATATAGGTTGTAATTAAGCTTATTTACTAATTTGGTCTCAAATGGAAGATGACGAAATTGGATGATTTTAAAAAATTGGGGTACTAAATTGAACCAAAAATTTAAATTGGGGTACTAAATTGAAAACAACTATTACACTGCCATGTGTCATGATTGTAAGCTGCCACGTGGCACGATGATAAACTGACACGTGGCAGTTTTAAAATTTTTTGAAAAAAAAAATATTTTTTTTGAAAAAGAAAATAAAAATTTCATGGCTTGACACGTATCCTGTACGGACACGGTGTTAACTCCAACTTAACGGATAGGACCAAATTGAATCTCTTTAGAAAATTGGGGTACCAAATTGAACATTCATAAAGTTCGGGTACCAAATTAAACTTTCCGAAAAAATTTGGGTACCAAATATGTATTTATACCTTTTTCTTATTATGACCATTCTTATATTTTAGAATTTTTTTATACTTTTTTTCAATAAATTGTGATGATCACTCCTTTATGACTCCTTTATGCATAATACCAGATGTGAGATGCTTTCTTCACTAAAGTAAATATATTAATCTTGGGTGTTACATAAACATTTATAAAAAATATTTTTCATAAAATATAAATTTAAAAAACAATATTTGTTATAAAGAAATACCGTGACATCCCATCTAATAAAATAATTCTAATAAATAAAAATCACATGTTTTAAAAAATAAAATATATTGGCAAAAGATTACTCATGATAGTAAGAAATTAGATAAAGCCAATTTTTCAAAAGATACTCAAAAGAGGAATAACCAACACGCCTAAACTACACAGTAACATCTTCACCGTCTTTTATTACCAGGAGTCTCCACGTCTACTCAGCAACATTTGATGATCATTGCAAAAAGAAAAACACAACAAGAAAAGAAACACAAAAAGAAAGAAAGAAGGGTAAGCTAGTGTATTTAAGCATTCATACGTAGATATAGTTACATAAGTATATCACCCAAGAAACTCATACATGGAGAAAAGAAACATTAACTCACAAAGTTTTCACTCAATTAAACACTCAACTGACTCTTGACTCAGATATCTGAATTATGCGCTTGATATATAATTCTAAGGAAGTATGCACTTGCATTGATTTTTAAACTCTGTAGAGTCTAGCCACAAGGGGTTATCACCTAATCAATCACAAGGTAAATCCCAATATGTCTCGGGCTCAAACACTTCCCAGGATTAGGATCTCCTGTCACTCTCATTACATAATCACTCTACTCTACATGAGTGTAAATGATTATTAGAGTTCATAATACCTTCCTTATTTATACATCTTCTATATCAAGGCATACACTAATCATACCATCACCAAGAATTTTCCTTGAAACTCTTTTATCATCAACATTCCACATGTTATCTCAAAATAATTATCATCCCAAACTAAAAACATCAAGCACATGTAAAAGATATGTCACATCACTCATGCATAGCTCCATACATTATATTTTTAACATTAATTTGGTCAATCACAAGTTAACATAAGGAATTAAAATTCTGCAGCAATTATCGCTTAAGCTAGACTGAGAAATTCTCGCTTAAGTTATAAATTCTTACTTAAGCTTAAGCTAGAATAACAGGTTTTCTTTGATTTCAACATGTAAAAATAAAAAAACCAAAAAAAAAAAAAATAAACACAACTACAAGCATCGAACTAACATTTTAAGCACGATTCAAGACGAAAAACATGTTACAAACTTAAAAAAAGTTTTTAAAACCCTAGCTTCCCTTACCTCAAAACTGAAGGCGAACCTATAGGGAGAGAGTCCTAATAGAAGAAGCACCATAGCTTCAGAAACAAACTAAAGAACTAAAAAACATGAGCACATGACAAAAATGAGACTCTAATGAAGACCCTAAGACTGAACCAATCACAACCAAACTGAAAAAAGAAGAAAGAAATAAAGGTTTGGGGTTTACTTACATGAAGGGAAGGAAGGAACTTCAATTTGTTCCAACAAGAACTCCGCAAAGGTCTTAGTTTCAATCTTTGTTGCAAGGAGTGGTAGTAACAGTATTAGAAGGAAATGACAACAATAATCGTAAAGAGTAGAGAAAATTAGGGAAAGATCTAGAGTGAGAAAACTGAAAGGTTTTTTTGAAATGAAGAAACAAGTGGGTTGACTTTGACCCTTTTTACTAAAGCTAACCCAAAAATCCTGAGATAAAAAGTGAGTTTTACAAATATCATGTTGAATTAGAGTTACAAAATATAGTTTTTCATGAACTATATTAAAAATTAAAATTAAAAAAAAAATTCATCTAACATTATTGCAATGACAATAACAATCGGAGGTTACATATTCACGGTATATATAGTAATTTGGATATTTTACACTTTTAAAGATGCTACATAAACAATTTTTTTACCATATTCATGTTGTTTTGATAAAAGAAAATAATATTTGTGGTTTCAACTTGTCTTTTGATTTTTTTTAGTTAAATTACTCTTTTGGTCCTTGTATTAAGTAGTGTCAAGTTGGTCATCCAATTTCTCATTGTCTCAATTTGGTTATTGTTTTTGTAAAAATGATTCAATTTGGTCATTGCCGTAAATTTTGACCAAACGGGGTTAAAGTCAATGCCACGTGTCAATTTATGGTTTTTTTGAATTTTCAATTTTTTTTTAAATTTTTTTAAATTGTTTTAAATTTTTTTATACGTGTCACTTCATAATTGTGTCACGTGTCAAAATGATTCAATTTTGTATCTATATTTATTTTTGGTTTTAATTTAGTCTCAATCTTTTGTAAAAATGAAATAATATTGTTTATCTTTAACTTGACACTCAATTTAGCTTTTGTATAAATCTTATGATGATATTGTTACTAAAATTGACATTTTTATTAAATATTTGTACAAATATTTTTAAATAAGTTTTTTTTAAGTTTTATTATTAAACAAAGTTAAACTCCAAACTTAATTTCAACAATTAACAATTTTGTCGTCATCATATATAAAGGCATCAAGTGTATCATATTATACAAACTTAGTGAAGATTAAAAATCAAATAACTTTTCACATATAAGTTTAGGAACTAAATTTCAAGTTAAACAGAAAACAAAGTTTAATGTTTTGTATAGAATTTAAAGTTAATTTAAAATATTTATAGAAATATTTAATAAACAAATTAAGTTTCACCATAAAATTTGTAAAAAAATAGATTGAGTGTCAATTTAAGGAGAGACAATATTGTTTCATTTTTAGAAAAATTGAGACTAAATAAAAAGCTAAAAATAAATACAGGGACCAAATTGAATCATATTAACATGCGACATAACTGTGAAGTGACACGTGTAAAAAATAAAAAATTTAAAAATTTTTAAAAAAAAAATATCCAAAAATTGACATGTGACGTCAACTTTAACGCCATCTGATTAAACTAATGGTGAAGACTAAATTGAATTATTTCTAAGAAAATGAGAATCAAATTGAGACACAAAAATAATTTGAGGATCAAATTGACATTACTTGATAAATAGAAGGATCAAAAGTGTAATTTAATTTTTTTTTTATGTCTTGGACCAACTATTTTTTTCTAAAGTATTATTATTTCACTTTATTTTTTAAATAAACTATTTCTTTAGAAGTTTATTTTCGTTAAGAAATTGGTTTGACTTGGTTTCTATTTTTAAGGAGAAATAAAGTAAAATATAAGTTTAAGCAAACACTAATTTATAGTTATCCTGATATCGAGACGATCAAACACGAAACTGGTCGATTTCCATATTGTCCCAAGAAGTGGATCATCTAACTGAAGAAAATGTGCGCCATGAGAGTGTTAACCAAGTGCAGCTTCCATGCCAAAAGTTGCAAACCCTATCTCACTCTCAATTTCATCGCACATCAGCACCACGGCCAGTACCAGACCCGTCGAAATCTTATTCTTGAGACTTCCGCATCTGAATTCGTCAAGCTTCACAGACTCACCGGCCCTGATTCCGGTATATTATCCTTTTTACTCCATTCACCATTACAAATATAAAATTCATTTTTTTTTTCAATTTATTCTAGTCTCATTTCATTTATTTTTACAGGGATTGTCCAAATTAGCTTGGATAGGCCTAAAGTAAGAAATGCTATTGGGAAAGAGATGCTGCAAGGCCTGAGTCATGCTTTTGAGTTGATTAATCAGAAATCTTACGCTAATGTTGCTATAATCAGCAGTTCAGTTCCTGGGGTATTTTGTGCTGGGGCCGATTTAAAGGTTAATTGTTAAATTCCCTGTTATTCAATTTTCAAAGGAAGAAGGCTTGGGTGTTTATAATATTTGTGATTCTTTTTCCTTCTGTAGTGACTGTGATCATAAACTAAAAATTTTCAAAGCATAATTATTGGACATAGTTTGATCCAGTTTGGAATGGGTTCTTGCTGTTAGGCAAGGTAGTGTGGATTTAATTTACATATCATGTTATTGGAGCAAAGTCATCCTCGCCTTTAAGGGTTCTGTGTTTATTGGGCTGCAGGAGCGCAGGGAAATGAGTCAATCAGAGGCTAAGACTTTTGTGAATTCTATTCGCTCCACATTTTCATTTCTAGAGGTTAGTTCAAATCATTCATATTTTTTTTTTTTGTAATTACTGGATTACATTATTGGGTTGCATTCTAATATTTGTGTTGTGTACTTATCCACATAAGATATGAAACAAGTTATGGTGTTTAATTCTATATTTCTATTCTGTTTCACATTCTTTTCTCTTATTGTTTTATCATTTGGGGGATTTGGGGGAGGGGGTTTTATATAGCTCAAGAGCTGACCCAACTTTCTTTTTCTTTCATTTATAGTCCGTCTTTGGGTGGTACTAAGAAATATTGGTGATGAAAAATCTCTAACTGGATTCTATCGCGTTTCTGTCTGTACTTCATGTGTGTCATATAGCATCTCTGTTTTCCCATTTCAATTATACTACTCCTTGAAATTAGGATAATCATTTTTTTTCTTTATTCAGGCTGTTTGTGTTCCAACTATTGCTGTTATTGAAGGAGTAGCTCTTGGTGGTGGACTTGAGTTGGCTCTTGCATGTGATATTCGAATATGTGGTAGTTAAATATGCTGTATTTTTTTTTATATTGGATTCTATTTGTTTGGTTGCTTCTGAACGTGACGCCAGTATGAGACATTTTCTTCACTTGTTTGTTCTTTCATGGTATAGGTGAAAATTCTCTCATGGGTTTGCCAGAGACAGGACTTGCAATAATCCCTGCGTATGTTTCATACTATTTTTCTTCAGCCTTTTTCATAATGTGTCTTTGACGCCATCTATTTCTGCCATGTATCTCTTCAGTTCTATTATCTAATAAAGTAAAAAGATTAAATCTCAAGATACATTGTGGAGTATATTTGAAATATGTAGACAAATATGAATGTAATGGTGAATTTGAATTGTTTTTAATATTTTGATCAATGCTTGTAGTAAGGTCAGCTTGATATTCTTGTCATTATTGATACAGGGCAGGTGGATCTCAGCGACTACCTAGATTGGTTGGAAAAGCAATTGCAAAGGATATTATATTTACTGGTCGAAAGGTTGATGGCAAAGAGGCACTGTCCTTGGGTATGTTGATTATCACTCAGCTCCTTTCTTTATCTATTCAGTAAAGACATCAAAACAGAGATTTTGAGGAGGACAATTTGGATAATACACTATGCTCATTGTTTCCGCAAACTTATATTTCACTTGAAAAGAATATTCAAGACATTACGAAGCAACAGTCTATGTCCATTGAACTTCTATTGTTTTGTTATGGGTGTTCATAGCAAACACTTAGCCATTTCCTGTTGAACTCCAGTAAAGCAAAGAGAAAGGTTATTGTTGTGCGACTTTCTATAAAATAACGAATACAAAAAATTTCACCTGAAAAATTGGTAACTTCTTTGTTTTTTTCACAAATAAAGCATAACCTTTGTTTTTTATTCCTCCACAAACAGCACGATGGGTTCCTAAAAGTTTATCTATACAGGTCTTGTTAATTACTGTGCTCCTGCTGGTGAAGCTTATTCAAAGGCACTTGCAGTTGCTCGGGATATCAATCAAAAGGTATCTCCCTCAGAAATATATCATTCTGAAACTGGTATTATGACATAGCTGTGTTTTGTGACATTTAGAAATGCGTGGATCATTGTGCCGTTGAATGTGCATGTATAAATAAATTGGTCGTGACTGATACTTCTAAATGTTGGTTTTCCATTTTGTTCTTTTGAAGAAATTGATTTATTAAGAAAAGTATAAATAGCTCATGTTACAAGTACATTACAAAATAGCTCATGTTAACAGGGTCCAGTAGCTATAAGGATGGCTAAAAAAGCTATTAATGAGGGGGTTGAGACTGATCTAACATCAGCTTTGGTCTTGGAAGAAGATTACTATGATTATGTGTTGAGTACTAAAGATCGACTGGAAGGATTGGCTGCATTTGCTGAGAAGCGGAAACCAAGGTATACCGGTGAGTGATTGGAGTGTTCTTTTGCTGATTGTGTCTCTCTCTATGTTTCTAGTGAGGAACATCTGTCATTTAGATTAGTCATCTAGAGCCTGTAGTCAACTTCCTAGATGATGAAATTCCACTGCAATTTCACTGGGAACAATCTCCCCCCATTTGTGTACAGTCATTTAGTATCTAAAATCACGCACCTTAAGACATTGGCTTTGAGCTTTCTTTTTCCTTCATTTATATACTATTGACATAAAGGTTCAACATTTTCTTCTGGAGCTTTTGTGGCAATAAATTAATATGTTTGGGAACTTGCAGTATAAACTTGTGGTGATTCAGAGTAAAAACCATTGGATAATTAAGCAACCCTCAAGAACATGTATCTGTTTTCTCTCGTAAGACTTTGGTTAACGTTGAAATTGAAGGAGATGTAGGGGGAAGAATAAAATGTAATGGAATAGAGTTACTACTGTCTTATTGTTCATTTCTTTTTGCGCTTATAACTATATTTTTAATCTTAGTAAAATGAGTGAGTTTTGACTTTTATTTCTATAGAAAGAAATTGTTTTTCATATTTGTAAAATTTGAAGCAACTTTTTAGTTCTTATAAAATGTATGGATTTTCATTTTAATTTCTATATTTATTTTTTTTTCCAAATTTGTAATCGCTAATTTTAATTTCTAATATTCATTTTAACGTTGATAATAACATCATGTACATTTACCCCGATCTTTCAAGTTTTTATAAAAGCATCTGTATAGGCATAATATTATAATATTAATAGGTACAAATTGGATGATTACTTAACTTTTCGTTAAATAAATAAATAGTTAACAATGATCATATGATATTAGAAATAAATATAATAATTTTCAAATTTATACGAATTACAAAAATAAAGAATTTTTAATGATATAATTAAAAAAAATCAACCCCCAAATCCGGGACAATAGAAAGAGGAATAATACACGGAATACAATGACATATATTTGTGTGATGGTACATTTTGTTTTAAAATTTCTAAACTGTGAAATCGAGAATTATATATTCTATTCTCTCCATAAATGTAAACTTAAGAAATATGTTTTATGATAGGTGAAAATATGATTTATTTGATGGATTGCTTCGAACGTTCTTCAAAGATTAAAATTTTCAAGTGCATATTACTTTATTTTCAACTAATTTTAATCAAAAGTTGACTTTACAAATTTTGATGATTCAAAATTAAACACAACCAAACATTTGATAAATATTAAACTTTAAGTTTATTTAGACAAGTATTAAAAAAAACTTATTTTCTTTCTAGAATAATCTACGTCATTACCATCAATGAGAAAAGATGGGTGTTTCAGTGAACTATTAAATGTTTTAGTTATACATAAGAAAAGTTTTATTATTTTCGATAAAAGTTATATACAAGTCATCCTGAAAAAATAAAAAAAAGGACACGAGTTAGTATTTAGAAGGGAAGGGTCAATTATATTAGGTTAAAATACTATTTTCGTACTAAAATCTCAAAATAAGTTTTATTAGTTTTAATTAGATCTATATTTTTAAAAATACGTATAAATAAATCTTTTTCATTAATTTGGTTTTAATAGCATCAAGATAATGCATACGTGAGCTCGTCATTTTCTATGTTAGTATTGTGCTACGTATTACATTTGTATGGTGACACGTGAAGTCATAATATATGTTAGTATTGTGCTACGTATTACATTTGTATGGTGACACGTGAAGTCATGATATGAATTTCAATTTGGTTTACATATTTATTATTTGATTTTATTTCAGTTTTAAATTTAAAAATAAAGTCAATTTCATTCCCTCAAAATTAAGACAAAATTTAACTTTTATATAAATATTATAATAATATTTTTATTAAATATTTTAACAATATTAAATTTATTTAAATTCATATTTTACATTGAAATTTATTTATATTTTATTTTAAAATTTTAAATATATTTATTTTAACTTACAAAATTGTTTTAAAATTTTATATTAGTTTATAAAGTTTTTATTTTTAAACCAACTCTAACATTTGTATAAAAATTATTGATATATAATGCTATATAAATATTTGAAATATAAATTTATCAATCTATAAATTTAAAATTTTAAAATAAAATTTAAATAAAGTTTAATGTAAAAAATAAATTTAAATAAACTTAATATTGTTAAAAATATGTAATAAAAATATCATTATACCATTTATATAAAAGTTAAATTTAATTTTAATTTAGAAACAATAAAAATACAAAATTTTAAAAAAATTTGAGATAAAAATGAAATTAAAATAATAAATATATGAATCAAATTGAGATTCAGACAATTACAAGTGTCACCATATTGACTTGTGATTAAATAATGAAATGACATAAATAATTAAAAAAAATTGAAAAACTGACAGATAACATTGTATTAAGGTTGTTAATATCGAACTTACGAAGGACCTAATTAATACGCATTTTACTGAGATACAGACCTACTCGAAAAAAAAGAAAAACTCTAAAAAGCTATTTGAGATTTTGGTACGAAATCACGGAACAGGGCTATTTTAACCTCTGTATTACGCAAAAAATTCTTTTTAATAAAAATAAAACTTAAATGAAAAAAATGGTGCAATCATGAAGCAGGAGGTGTGAATATCATGGAATTTGCGTTACAGATTTACTTGCTAAAACTTCGCAGTTTGCAAAGGCCCATCGTGTGTAGTAATTTCAGTTCTGAATGTTTAAGAGTGAGTCTAACCGCAGTAGAAACTAGAAGGAAATTACAATGGCCACCTTAGATGAACGCCCTGCTGCGAAGAGTTTTCTTCCTCTTGAAGCTAACCCTGACGTCATGAACAAGGCATTCTCTCTCCTCCTATTATCTATCATTGGGCGAAATGTTTAAATAATGCCTTTAATTATGATCGTTTATTCGTGGAACAGTTACGCATATAACAAATTTTGTTACATTTTGGATTTACAATTTTTTATTCTATTTGGCAGCGTGCGTAATTTAAGTGTATTTTTTTTTTCTCGGATGAATTGCAGGTTCTTTGGGGTCTTGGCCTTCCAATGGAGGAGGCAGAGTGCTGTGATGTTTTTGGCTTGGATGAAGAGCTTCTGGAAATGGTTCCGAAGCCAGTTCTTGCTGTACTTTTTCTTTATCCCATTACCTCAAAGGTTAGTTTAAACTAACGAAACATGCGAGTTTTTCTTTTATCAAATTTTTATTTTTACTGTCAAGTCATTTTCATATCTGTTGCTTCTGATTTTGTGAGAGTTTTATTTCCTCTTATCAGACTGAAGAAGAAAGGTTGCAACAGGAAAATGAAAAAAAGGTGAGTGCCTGAGTGGGTATGTCTATTTATGGAGTCTTTTCATCTGTCTGTGACTATTCGTTTCCCTGATTCAAAGCATTCCGCATTTAGTTTGGACTGTAGGTATTAATTATAGATCGTGTTACAAGCTTAATTGGTTATTTTATTAAATAGCGTCCAATAAATCAGTATTTTAGGTAGCATATCTGTCATATAATTGATTTTTTAACTGCGTGTCTTGCTATGAAGCACATGCATTGAGTAGGATTTTTTTGTTGTTGTTCTGCTGTAGGATTATAGCAGTAAAGTGTACTTTATGAAGCAAACCGTGGGTAATGCTTGTGGTGCGATAGGTCTGCTTCATGCACTTGGGAACGTAACTTCCGAAGTCAAGCTTGGTAGGCTTTTAACAATCACAGCCTTAATTTAAGTTTAGTGTATCAACCATTATATTTAATTCAGTTTGTGTTGCTCTTGTTGGTATCAGTTGAGGGGTCATTTTTTGACGAGTTCTTTAAATCTACTGCCAGCATGGATCCATTGCAGGTTGTTTATTTCTTCCTACCCAAAACGTTTCTCTTTATTTCTCATATTTCATAAATGCAAACGAATGACACTACTAGCCGTTAAATATAATGGTAATTTGGTATTTTCTAACTTGCATATTTTGCAGCGGGCTGCCTTTCTGGTGAATGACTGGGACATGGAAGTTGCTCATTCAGTAGCAGCCACTGCTGGCGATACAGTGGTATTTTATTTGTTAAATTTTGAAGCAATCATAATTGGGGGGGGGGTGGTGGGGGTTATGATGTTATGTAGAAGTGAAACAGATAATTGGTCCCGTATCCTCCAAATTTCTTTGTGGGCAAATGCTAGTGCAACAGTAAGGTTGCTTCCTTATGATGTGGAGGTTTTGGGTTCAAATCTTTGAAACTATCCTTTAACTTTGCTCCACAAACCCCATTATGGGGAAGCATAATGTGGACCATATTTTTTTCATCCTGATGAATTTCTTTATTGATAGATAAAAAAAGTAAAAGTTATATAAGTCAAAGGGAAGCATTTTTATTGTGTATATGAAGAAATGCTTAAATCATCTTTCCATTCAATTTTGTGTGTGGATGGAACTAAAGGAATGGAAACTATATCCTGAACAGCAAGACCCGTGAATATGAAGTGCTTAATACTAGTAGCTCTTGCGTTGGATGATTTTGCAATTTTTACTGACGTTTTAGGAGATATAACTATCAGAATGCTGTCATACTATGAGGCAAACCATAGATAGTATTGTAAATATAGATAACAACCCTCTCTGACTTGCAACAACAAAATTGTTTTTTTTCTAACTGTTTCCTTTCTTATCTTATAACGTTTTTGCTTATAATGCAGGTATCAGATAATGAGGACCCTCATTTCATCTGCTTTGCCTGTGTGGATGGTAATTTCTTTATATAGATAACTGAGTAATATTTTTTGTCTGTGTTGTGTTCATAAAAAGAGCAAAACAATATACCAAGATGTGATTTTATCAACAACACCACTATAGTATAACAAAACTGCAAACTGTGCAAAGGAGTCATTACCTAAAAAGGGGGGTGAGAAAGACGTAGGGGTGGGTATCAGGAGAGGCTCAAGGCCCAAGATAACTAATTCCAAGGATTACCATTGGCTGAGGGAATAATATATCAGGCCGTTAGGGAGAGAGAAAAGGGTGGACGTGTTAGAATCTTCTCTTATCTGCAATATCTGTTTTCCTTTCTGTTCTGCTGTATTGTTCTTCTGCTGAATTTTTTTGTCTGTGTTTGTGTTCATAAAAAGAGCAAAACAATATACCAAGATGTGATTGTATCAACAACACCACTATAGTAGGCAAACTAAATGTCTAAATCATAAACCAGCTATATTTAAAGGCTACAACTAAACTATCCATGATCCTATTCATGTCTAGTTCAATTTGTTCTCCTTTTGTAGTTGCAAAAAATTCATTTGATTAATTTCTCGGCAATTGTATGATATGCAGGTCAACTGTATGAGCTTGATGGAAGAAAGTCAGGACCAATATCTCATGGAGTATCATCACCAAGTACTTTGTTGAGGGTAAATTTCTTTGGTTGTCAGGGCTATACTTTTATTGATTCTTAAAAACATGTATTTAGCGAAAGGAACTGATTTAGTTTGCAAATTCTAGTAATTCTGTTGTCACTTTGAATTTTAATTGATGGATGAAGAAACAAACAAATTATAGGTAAGTGGCTCTGGAATTGGAGCACACACATCTTATGAGAGAATTTACAGATAGCTAGTGATTTAAATTTGAGTTTGTAAAGTTAGTGAACAAAAAGAGGCTTTAGAAAGAAATCATATTTGCTATTATGAGAATACCTAATTTACACTAAATAGGCTAAAGCTACCCTAATTATAGATAGGAGATTATTTTTAAAATTGCAATCATCAATCAAGATACAATTTCAGAAATTACCATAAAACATACAACATTTACAGCTACTGGCATTTAGTGCCACCTCCTATGGTGACCAATACCTCTGCAACCTTGCCCCTCAACCTGGTGAATAGATGTCAATCATTTCTAGCTTACCAAATACGAATTCAAACCCAAATGTTGACAGGCTTTGGTAGGTCCTCATGCATCATGGTGCCCTATTGGAATATGGAAGAAAATGATAGTTCGATACCCCATAAAAACAATTTCATATCTGATATGATTGCTATCAATTTCGACATGCTTGCTTGATCATGTTGGCACGCTTGCGAACCATGCTTATTACTGATTCACTGTTATTACATAGCTTCATAGACCTTTTCTAGAGAATTTTAGGTCTTTTAGAGCTTCTCAATCCAAATTAATGGTCATAAACATTTTATGATTGCCACAAACTTAGCATCCGTACTTCTCCCTACCACAATGGAGATTGTATTTTGCTTATCCATGTAACAAGGATTCCCCATGCCTATTCCCAGTAGTTTACTAACATCAGTTGATCTAGGTCTAGCCCAATTAGAATTTGCAAACCCTTCAATAATTCCTTTGACTGGAGTTCCCATGGGATATTTCGATATACAGTTGGCTGCCTCTAAATGCCTTTCAGTTGGCAAATGCACAAACTAACTGTACGCTGTCGATAATATTGGGCTTTGTAAGTGTCTGATATATCAAGTTCCCTACAACTTTCAGCTCTATCCCCAAGTCTACTAGGCATTCATCCTTTGGATTTTCCTACTAATTTCTCTCTACTTTCTAAATGAGTAATGGCTAGCCACTTTTTGTAGTCCCTTTTTTGACAAGTCAAGGACATATTTCTTGAGTATAGAAAGCAGCTGATATAGGAGTACAAGGATCCAGTGGTTCATTAGAATTTATTGATGAGAGCTTCTGTAAGACAGCCTCTCCATAATATTTATTTGGAACATTAAGGAATGGGATACCTATAAAAGGTGTCCATTCTTGCATGCTGTAACCACGTTTTGTTGAAGGGTGTAGACGCAAGAGCTTCGGTGAAGAAGAATTCTCTAGCTCCGCATGTCTAAAATGTCTTGTGACAATGGCCACATTGTAGTAGCGCCCATCATGGATTTTCATTCCCTATTTTTTTTATTTGACTTGTTTTGAGTCCTAACTACTAACTAGTAAGTACAAACTTGAAGAAGTTGTATCTGGTCTAGCAGGGAAGATTCAATATAACCCATTTTCTTCTCTCTTGTAACATCCACAAAATGGAAGGAACGAAAAGTAGAAGGAACTGCGATGAATCTATAGGTTGGTTGGTAGGGGACAAAAATGAAAGAGGAAAAATGTGTGTAAAAGGACAAATACTCTAAATAAAAAAGAGATGTATTGTGATATTAATTAGGGTATTAGTTTCGTTTACATTTCAAGCTCTAATTCTTTTCTTTTCTGCCAAAGTGGGAAAGAACTTTTTAATGTGTAGACCATATAAAATTTGTAACATCACTAAACAAAAAATACACCTAATTTCTTTCCTTGTATCCTTTCTTCCTTTTTTATGTTAAAACAATTAGATGCTTAGGGAAAAGTTTTTGTTCCTAATAACCTTTGATTTTGTGTGTGTCCCTATTTCGGTCTTGCTAGAAATTGAACATATGCTCTTTTTCTATAAATTTGGAAAGCCATATTTTTTTTGTTTGTGTGCCGTCATTTAATTTTGTAGAATAAACTCATCAACTGTTGGTGACTATAGAGTACACATTCCATCAATCCTAGTTTATTGACAACTAGGATGGTATAAAAATAGGAATTGGTTAAGGAAGAAAGACAAGTATAACGCAAAACAAGCAACTGATGATAACCTAAGTAGGGCTGGGCAAAATAAACCAAACTGCACTGCACTATCAAAAACTGCACTGAACTAAAAAATTGTTCGCATGAACTGCACTGAATTGAAAAACAATTCAGATGAACTGAACTGAACTGTTATTCTTAAAAATAAACTGGACTGAACTGCACTGCACTATAATATAAACTGAACTAAACTATTATAAACTAAACTGTTTTATGAACTGCACTATGTAAGAACTGAACTGCAATATTTTTGGACCGAATTGCACTAATTTTTAACTTAACTACACTGTTTTTGAACCGTTTTTGAACCGAATTGCACTGATTTTGAATAAACTTCACTCTTTTTCAACTGAATTATACTATTTTTGAACCGGATTGCATTGATTTTGAATTGAATTGCACTATTTTTGAACTGAATTACACTGTTTTGAATCGAATTGCACTAATTACATATGATTGTACTACACAATAATAATAATCTAAAGTTTATAATTTGAAAGTGCTTAGAAAATAATACTTGAAATATGCATCATACTTCAATACACCAATTAACATTTTTATAATTTTTTTATTTATATTAAAGTTTTCCGTAACTTAAAATGTAATTAAAATATTAAAATTAATATAATAAATTTAAATATTGGTATTAACTTATTTTTTATAATGTTTAGTTTTACAATGTTTATTATGTTGCATAAAATTTTTTAAAAGGATTTATTTTAGAAAATTCTCAAAATTAATATTTTTTTAACATTTGTATTCATTAATATTTGTGTGAAAAATGTTATAGAAATTTTATGAAGTTCTAAAATTAATATTTTAAGAATTTTTTAAAATAAAATCTCTTTAAAAAAGTTGATGCCACATAATAAATATTTTAAAACTAAAAAATAATATTACATAAGATTTTAAAATAAAAAAATACGTTAGTACCAATATTTATATTTATTATACTAATTTCAATATTTAAGTTACAAAAAACTTTAATATAAATAAAAAATTATAAAAATGTTAGCTGTCACAAAATTTAAATTTTAAAAATAACTTTCGAACAATCATAACATAAAAAGAACATTACATAGTAAAATTCATTCAAAATAACATAAGATATTGAATTTAATTTATAATTTTTTTTAATAAATTAATTATAAATATTTTATATTTTTCTCAAAGAAAAAGTAAAGAAAAAAATTAAGACAAAACAAAATAAATATTTCAATATGAAAGAGAAAGAATAGAACGTAAGACATAAAACACATAAGTTCAATTCTTATCCTAATACCAATATTTTATTTAAGGTATTTTGCTCTTTCAATCTACTATAGTTCAACAGTTAACTTAGTTAACTTAGTTAACTTAATATAAGTTTAGTTTCTTAAAACTGAACTATTTTATAGTACAGTTCAATTATTATTATGAATAGTTTAGTATAATTTAGTTTAATATAGTACAATTAACTATAGTTTAGTATAGTTTAGTAAATTATGCCCAATCCTAAACCTAAGTAACATAATGAGGAGAAAGATTGAATTAAGCGAAATCCTTTTTAAAATGCAAATGGGAGGTCAATCTTATAAGGCAGATAGGCGAATAAGTTTGGCTCGAGAGGAGATTACTTGAACTCATCATTAGTGGGTGATAGTAAAAAGGCTAGAAGCTTGCCAAATGATTAGGGGCGTGCAAAGTAGATGAAGTGATAAACCAAACTGAACTGTTATAGAATTGAGTTAAACTGTAAAGGCAATTTGGCCAAATTAAACCAAACCTCATGATGACGAAGGAGAACTGAATTGAACCATATAACAATTCAAACAACTGGAATTGCTTTGAATTGACTGAACTGTTTGAACTATCCGCTGTGGACATCTTATTTTGAAGCATATATTTCACTTTATTACTTTTATAAGTTATAGTTTAATTCAATTCAAGCAGCTCAGTTTAGGGGCCTTCTGGTTTTTAAAGACTATATTAGAAAACTCAATTCAATTATCTTTAAAGAATAGTTCAGGATTCTTAACGCAGTTTGGCAATAGTTCTGTTTTTTTTTAGTGTTTATGTGGGCTATATGCACAACTACTACCGGATGTTGATCAATTGGCTGCCTATGGTGTATAGTTACATAACCACAATAATTTGGATATTTGTTTAGTAGAAAATCTGGCGTTTCATGCCATGACAAAGCACATAGAGCTCCACTATCATTTCATTTAAGAAAAGTTCATGTAGTTGTGACAAGGCCAATTTTCAAATATATTATAGAAAGACTTTGGTTCAGAGGCTTTAGTATCTGAAACTTTATAAACAAATATGTGTGACTAGGTCCATAGTGAGGCAGAATAACCAAGGGGGAACGGTAAGAATGTCGATTTTTTATTCCTAGCAATGCCAATAACTGCCAGCCTGCTGCCATATTTCTCAAAGCGGTGGGATACATTTTATCTCTATCATTGTCATGTATTAATTGGGAAAGAATTGTCTTAGGAGTTTTTCTTGCAGTTAGAGCCCAGACTAGTAGCTTGTGAATGTTGTTTCTGACACCTGTTTATACTGTGGCACACACTATGAATATAGGATTTGGGTGTTGTTTATTTGGGTGTTTTTACTAGAATGGGCACATTTAGAAAAAAAATACATCAATGCTAAATCATTCTTGGAATTCACGACTTCTCAATGAATTTGTGTTTACGGAACACAACTTCATCTCCGATGACAAAGAAGGCTTGTAATAAAAACTGAAGTCATGCATATCATGAACGGTTTCAATTCAAAAATAAAATAAGTCATACCTGTTACACACGATTTCACTGATAGAGATATTATATTTTTTATTCTATTTTATTGTTATCAAATATTCTGTTTTATAATGGTACATATTAGGTTGTCCTTTTTCTCATATATTATGAGATTTTGTACTCTATATATTGACAAATTTGTAATAAATCAGTATGAAAACTCTCATTGAGTTACTCTTCATCAAACACTTGTGGATATTTGTGGGTATTGAGTTTCCTTCTCATGGCTTATACATATATAACATGGTATCAAATTTAAATTGTCTTCCATATTTTCTCTTTTCTTGTTGATTTCTTGCTATGACAAATCTTATTTCATCCTCTCGTTCTCTCACAAACCCCGTGAATCCTAACGCATGTTCTGATCATCTCACAAACCCCGAAATCCCCTATTTCTTTACCCTGTGAGAATCCTGCTTTTATCTTGGTGTTTTCTCTTCTTTCCGATAACAACTATCCGCAATAACGACATGATATGCTCGTTGCGTTGGAAACCAAAAACAAGGACCCTTAATGATCCCTTGCATGAAACTTATGAAACTTGGAAACGCGGTAACAAGATGGTAATTTTGTGGCTCACTCGCTCAATGACGTCTGCCATTAAACAATTTGTTATTGGATGGAGTTTGCGTCTGATATATGGACCGATCTTCTTCAACAATTCTCTCATGGTGATAAGTTTCGCATTGCCGATTTACAAGAGGATATTTAGAGCTATCGACAAGGTGATTCTACCATTTTCCAATATTACACACGACTTCAAATCCTCTGGAAAGGACTCCTTTTATATCGCATGATTTTGGTATGTACATGTGCTTCTCCTTGCACATGTGTCTTGATTTCAAGATCCAGAAAGAGCGTGATGATGATTGTGTCATCAAATTTCTCCGTGAACTAAATGATGAATTCTCTCAGAGGTTCGGTTCCAAATTATGCTTATGGAGCCTATGCCTACTTTGGTGAAAACTTTCTCTTTGGTTCTTCAACAAGAATGTGAATTTAATGCTACTTTTCATTCTAATTCTCAAGACTCTATTGCCAATCTTGCCTTCAACGAGGGACATAGCAAACATGTTCGTGATGATTTCTCTGTAATCGTGGACGAGGACGCTTTACTCGGTCTGGTGGCTGCAATTCCAAATATTGTGATCATTGTCACCCTACCAATCACACATCTGATAACGATTGGATTAAGCATGACCTGTTCAAGGCTATCATCAAAACACTAAAGTTAAGTTATGGTGGTATATATTGTTCTTTTCCCCTTATATCATGTGATTTTGTACTCTATGTATTGGAAAAGTTTCTAATAGATCAATATAAAAGTTCTCATTGAGTTGTTCTTCATCAAACACCTCTTGTCTTGTGGGTATTTGTGTATATATTTTTATTCTCGTGACTTATACATATTTAACATTCACTTTAAAAAATATTCTGAAAAAATTTATGAAATTACACCAAATGAAAAAGAAAAAACTCTATTTGTGTGGGAGAGAGGGTTCGTGATACAAGCCAAGTTAGGGTTTGGCACCCATTATAAGTATCCTTGGTGTATCATTTTTCTATTTTACTTTCTATGTCTGAATGGAAGTTTCTTTTTCAAGTTAATTGCTTGCCTGCCGCGTCAAATCTAACAAAACCTCACGTGCCCACTTTTGGGCCATGTAGTTCTCCGCCTTCATCAGCTTGTGCTGAAACGAAACTCACGTTTCAAGTTAATTAGCCTTTTTCTTTGTGCCCATGTAGTCAAATTTGGGAGGTTAGTGCTGAATCCCATTTTCAACCCTCGCAGATCCTAATTATTTGATCATGTCTGAAGCTACTGGGTTTACTATCTTTCATCTTGCATGCTTCTTTCTCTACTACACTATTTTTAGTTAGTAATATGTGTATCAAAATTTACGACAGGATGCAGCCAAAGTGATCCAGAGCATGATCCAGAAAAATCCAGATTCCCTCAACTTCAATGTCATTGCAATATCAAAGAAATCCAGGTGATGTTATCTGCTTTATAATCTCCAGTCATCTACAGCTTTATTTACTTTGACTGTATTTAAGTTTTTTTTTTTTTTTTTCATTCGGAGGCCTATCAAGCTGCGCATCTTTCGTTTCAAATAGATGCAGTGCGAGAAAATTTGATCTAGAAAAAGCAAACTTTTACCTTGAAGCTGAGTTTTTACTTCGATTTACAGTTTTTTTTCCCTTCTTAAATTAAGCATAATGGCAGTGACAAATGTTGAGACCAAATTTTATAATTGGATGGCTTAACAAATTGTTGTTCCGGCCCTAGAAAAGAATCTATTTATCAACCTGCACCATATAGAAGAGACTTTTTCTTTTAGTACATCTATAATCACTTTCTGCACCTTGTTGCATTCGAATGTATTAATGAAGTTTCTCGATTACACATTTGAGAGTCATTCTAGAAAAAAAAAAAAAAAAAGAGAAGATTTTATAACAGGATACTGAACAAGTGATGATGGAAATGATTCTTCGACGTTTTAGTGTTTCTCGGAAATGTTTTCTAAAATATATTAAAAGGTTCCTGGACTACAAAATTCTGAAAAAATATATCTCAAAATTCTGAGTAGTGCAACTCTTGCGGTTCAGTAATCAAGAAAACGTTGAAGTTATATTTCTTAGTTTATTTTTTTAAATGCATTAATAATGGGTAACCAAACCCGGTATAAATTATTTATGATCTCGCAAATATTAGTTGAAATCCTCTTATCACCTAAATTTGTGTTCAAAAACTTATTACTCTACTCTGGTCTCTCTCCCATTTGTGTTATCATTGTTGTTTGGTCACTAATTGAATACAAAAATGATAAAATTCTGACAAATAAAAAAAAAAATGAGCCAATGCCTTTGAAATTCATGTCTGCGTTTTGGTGTGATAATGTTGTTTGTCCCCTTTCTTTTGCAATGTGTTTGTAGGATTTTTTCTTTCAGTACCTCCATACTTTTTTTCTTGTACTCTCTCTCTATATATATATATATATATATATATATATATATATATATATATATATAAATAAAACGAATTCAATCGTTTAATTCGTTTCTTATATATTATCTTACAATAATATTTAAGTTATTATTTAAAATTACAAAAAATATAGTTAGTTATTATTATTTTTATTATTTTGTAATTATATTATTATTTAAGCTTCAGACCTCTATCTTTTATTTATTGTTGGTTTTAGTAGAAGCCTATTGAAGTCAACTATTCTTCAGAATTAGACTCCTTTTTTTCAAAGTCTTTTCAAACCAATTTATTCACACAATTTAGTTATCTTCAACTAAATTTAACCATAACAAAGAGTGTTATAAAACAAATATTATATTTGATATTTAAAAATTATATTTTTCTATCTTATACATATGTGTATACAATAAGGATAGTAAATATATTCACCTACTTACTCATAGATAAAAGTTAAATATTTTTTTATCGGCATTTTTTAAATATTTATGAAATCGTTTCTGTTTAATCAATTATTACACAACTCATTTGCTCTGTTTCATACACATATCCCATTTCCATTTAAAATTAGTAAATAGTCACCAAATAGAAATAATAGACAACATTAAGTCGGGTGGGAATTTATAATTTATTTGAGGTGAAATTAAGTTCGTATCAATATTTTTATTCATTTTATTTGGCTTAGATTTTAGTTTTTTTTTTTTTATCTGATTCAAACCACCATTTTATTAGTTTGGTTCAAGTCAGGCGATGATGATAAAAATATTACTAACATTTTTGAAAAAAGTTATTTTTTGTCTCTATTTTTATTTATTTACGCAAGGTTCTTTTACGGTAATCGTATAAAAGGCTAAATTTATATCAATGCGTCATAAAAATATTTCTCGACTTATAATGAATAATTAACTGTTTTGTTTAATATTTAGTTTTCAATAATCATCACCATTCACATTATGTTTATCATTAACTTTTGCCCTAATAAAAAATCCATCATAAACATGATTAAATTAATACACTTAATAATATTGTATGAATAAGAAAAATTAAATGAATGAAAAAGAATAAAAGACAAGACTAGGAAAACAAAGTACAAAATGTTAAACTATAATGTAAATGCAAAAAAAATGTAAGACTTTAGTTAACGTTGAAATTGAAGGATATGAAAAGCAAGGGAAAGAATAAAATAAAATGGAATAGATGTCTCATTCTTCATTTATTAATAATTGGAAGCGAAGGGTTACGCAAAGATACTTTTTAATAAAACAAAAAAATAAAAAGAAAAAGAATGGTGCGAATGGTGGGATTATGAAGCAGGAGGTGTGAATATCATGGATTTTGCGTTACAGATTTACTTGCTAAAACCGCGCACTTAGAAAAGGCCCAATAAGGCCCACAAGTTCAACCGTATATAGTAATCTCAGTTCTGAATGTACAGGAGTGAGTGAGAAGAAGAGAATAACCCAACAGCAGTGGAAACTAGAAAGAAATTAGAATGGCCACCTTAGACGAACGCCCATCTGCGAAAAGGTGGCTTCCTCTTGAAGCTAACCCAGACGTCATGAACCAGGCATTCTCTTTCCTCCTATTTCCTTATCATTGACCGAAATGTTTCAATCATGCCTTCAATTATGATCATTTATTCATGAAACAGTTCTACATATAACAAATTTTGCCAACAATTTCTCGCTTTCATTTTGGATTTGCAATTTTTTATTCTATTTGGCAGCGTGCGTAATTTAGGTGTTTTCTTGGATGAATTACAGTTTCTTTGGGGTCTTGGCCTTCCAGTGGAGGAGGCAGAGTGCTGTGATGTTTTTGGCTTGGATGAAGAGCTTCTGGAAATGGTTCCGAAGCCAGTTCTTGCTGTGCTTTTTCTTTATCCTATTACCGCAAAGGTTAGTTTCAACTCACGAAACATGTGAGTTTTTCTTTTTCCGTTTTTTATTTCTACTGTGAAGACATTTTCATATCTGTTACTTCTGATTTTGTGAGCGTTCTATTTCCTCTTATTAGACGGAAGAAGAAAGGTTGCAACAGGAAAATGAAAAAAAGGTGAGTGCCTGAGTGGATACGTGTATTTATGGAGTCTTTTCATCTGTGTGTGACTATTCGTTTCCCTAATTTAAAGCATTCCGCATTTTGTTTGGACTTTAGGGTATTATTAATTAACAGAGATGTTAAAATGAGTTCCTGAGTTAAAGTCAGATTGGATTTAGATTGAATTGAACCCGCTTACTTAATTGGGATTAAACGAATTCAAGTCGGATTAAGGTGGATTGACCCACTTAATCCACCAACACATTTTTATATTTTATATTTTTTTTGTTATAATTATTTATTATTTTTAGTTATATAAGTTCACAATTTCATATTTTTAGATACCAGAATATTACTCAATAATATTTAAATAATTTAAATGTTTAATTAATTTGTTTTGTCAAGTTATATATATTGATACTTTGATTTTTAACTATTATTTTTATAATAATATTTTGAAAATTAGGTGAATACTTTGATTCTATTATTATAAAAAAATAAATTAAGTCAATTCCTCTCATTATAATACAATAAATATATAACATAAATTGTAAAAAAATTAAAAAACATTCATAAGTGAGCTAATCCACTAATATGTGGTGGGTGAGACCAGGTTGCAAAATTTCTGCCTCTCCAGAAAGTGAATTGGGTTGAACTGGTTCTTTTTTAGCTCGTGATGAGTCAACCTGTATAAGTCAGGTTGACTCACTTTGACATCCCGGTTAATTGTTACTTATAGATAGTATTTTAAGTTTAATTGGTTATTTATTAAATAGTGTCCAATAAATCTGAATTTTAGGTGGCATATATCATATAATTGAACTTTTAACTGCGAGTCTATCTATTATGAAGCACCTGCATTGAGTAGAATTTTGTTGTTGTTGTTCTGCTGTAGGATTATAGCAATAAAGTGTACTTTATGAAGCAAACCGTGGGTAATGCTTGTGGTACGATAGGTCTGCTTCATGCACTTGGGAACATAACTTCCGAAGTCAAGCTTGGTAGGCTTTTTAACAATCACAGCCTCAGTTTAAGTTTATAGTGTATCAACCATTATATTTAATCAGTTTGTGTTGCTTTTGTTGTTATCAGTTGAGGGGTCCTTTTTTGACAAGTTCTTTAAATCTACTGCCAGCATGGATCCATTGCAGGTTTTTCATTTCTTCCTACCCAAAACTTATATTTGTCTTTCTCATATTTCATAAATGCAAACAATGACACTAATAGCCAGTTAAATATAGTGCTGCTTTTGGATTTTCTAACTTCCGTATTTTGCAGCGGGCTGTCTTTCTCGAGAATGACAGGGACATGGAAGTTGCTCATTCAGTAGCAGCCACTGCTGGCGACACAGTGGTACTTTATTTGTTAAATTTAAAGCAACAATAATTGGGGCGGTATGATGTGATGTAGAGGTGAAACATAGTAATAATGAGGGATTAAGTTTGGCCTTCTTATCTTCTAGTTATTTGATGTTATCATTATTCTTTGGATATGATAAACTGATACCAAAGTAGGGAACTTTTACATAACACAGTTTTAATTTGTAGCTTTTTTTATAATGAGTAGTCTTGGGAATTAGATTTATTATCTTGAAAATCTTAGTTGTTTGTTATTATCGTATTCTTTCAGTATGATAAACTGATATTTAAGCAGGGACTTCTATTAACAGCCTTTTTTAGGTTCTTCTGTGATGAGTAGTTGTGGGAATTAGATTTGGGCTTTTACACTAGAGATTTGAACAAATGATGAATTTAAGTTGTTATATACAAAGATATTTCTATCAAAACTAGTCAAACAAATTTTGAGAAGATACCAACCCATTGTAGTCAAACCCTGCTTTCTACTTTGGTTTTCCTTCATTTAAGTTCTATGAATTACACTTAGGGATTTAGCTTTATGAGCCAAAAAAGGGCCCTAAGACATTTCTTTCTATAGCAAGGTGCATTATATGCAAGCATTTGATGCAATTGATTAAAGAGTAATAATCCTATTTTTTAAAGGGGCTTTTGTAGCATATACTTGGTGGGATTGGATGTTTTTCAACTTGATTCTTTTTCGTATTTTATTTTTCATTTTTCCATTATGGTTCCGTATCCTCCAGTTTTCTCCTCTTAATCTTAGTGGTTTTCTTGTGGGCAAATGCTGGTGCAAAAGTATGGTTGCTTCCTTATGATGTGGAGGTTACTGGTACAAATCTTGGAAACTATCCTTTAACTTGTGTGGTAAAGGCCACGTACATCTGTGCTCGTCAAACCCCATTGTGGGCCATATTTTTTTCATCCTGAGGAATTTCTTCATTGATAGATAAAAAGTGAAAATTTTATAGGTCATAGGGAAGCATTTTTATTGTATATGTGATGAAATTGTTAAATAATCTTTCCATGCAATTCAGTGTGTGGATGGAACAAAATGAATGGAAAATATATCCGAACTGCAAGACCCCTCAATACGAAGTGCTTAATACTAATAGCACCTGCGTTGGATGATTTTGCAGTTTTTATCGAGGGTTTTAGGAGATATAACTATCAGAATAATGTCATACCGTGAGGCAAAACCTGGATAGTATTGTAAATATAAATAGCAACCCTCTCTGCCTTGCAACAACAAAATTGTTTTTTCTAACTGTTTCCTTCTCTTACAACGATTTTACATTATAATGCAGGCATCAGATAATGTTGACACTCATTTCATCTGCTTTGCCTGTGTGGATGGTAATTTCTTTATGCAGATAACTGATTAATGTTTTCTTGTCTGTGTTGTGTTCATAAAAAGAGAAAAATTGTATCAAGAACACCACTATAGTAGGCAAAGTAAATGTCTAAATCATAAACCAGCTATATTAAAAGCCTATAACTAAACTATGTGTGGTCCTATTCATGTCCAGTTGAATAATTTCACGGCTTGTATGATATGCAGGTCAACTGTATGAGCTTGATGGAAGAAAGTCAGGACCAATATCTCATGGTGTATCATCACAAAGTACTTTGTTGAGGGTAAATTTCTTTCAATGTTAGGGCTATTTTTATTGATGCTTAAAAACATGTATTTAGCTAAAGGAACAGTTTTAGTTTGCAAATCCTAGTAAATCTGTTGTCACTTTAAATTTTAAATGACGGATGAAGAAACAAACACAAATGTGTAGGTAAGTGGTTCTGGCATTGGAGCACCAATCTTAGGAGAAAATGTGCAGATAGCTAGTGATTTAAATTTTAGTTTGTAAAGTTAGTTAACAAATAGGCTTCAGAAAGAAATCGTATTTGCTATTCTGTGAATACATAATTTACTTGAAATAGGCTAAAGCTTCCCTAATTATAGATAGGTGATTACTTTTAAATTAGCAATCATCAATCAGGATACAATACAATTCAGAAATTACCATAAACATACAGCATTTACAGCTACTGGCGTTAAGTGCCACCTCCTAAGATGACCAAGAGCCTCTCCAACATTCCATCTCAACCTGGTGAATAGATATTAATCATTTCTAGCTTACCAAATATGAATTCACACCCAAAAGTCCTCATGCATCATGGTTCCATGTTGGAATATAGAAGATATTGATAGTTTGATAACCCATAAAAACAATTTCATATCTGATATGGTTGCTATCAACTTTGACATGCTTGTTTGATCGTTCTGGACAGGCTTGTGAACCTTGCTTGTCACTGATTCACTGTAACTTCATAGCTTCATAGACCTTTTCTAGAGAATGTTAGGTCATGTAGAGCCTCTCAATCCAAATTAATGGTCATAAACATTGTATGATTGCCACAAACTTAGCATCCGTACTTCTCCCTCCCACAAATGAGATTGTATTTTGCTTATCCATGTAACAAGGTTTCCCCATACCTTTGTGCTTGTGCTATAGCCTTTTCCCAGTTGTGGTCTTACTGACATCATTTGATCTATCTCATTTAGAATTTGCAAACCCTTCGATAATTCCTTTGCATGAAGTTCCCATGAGATATTTCAATATACAGTTGGCTGCCTCTAGAAGCCTTTTAGTTGGACAATGCGCAAACTAACTGTATGCTGTAGATGATATTGGGCCTTGTAAGTGTCCAATGTATGAAGTTCCTTACAACCTTCGGCTCTATCCCTAGAGTCTACTAGACATTCATCTTTGGATTTTTGCTACTAATTTGTCTCTACTCTTTAAATGTGTAATGGCTGGCGACTTTTTGTAGTCCCTTTTTTGACATGTCGAGGACATATTTCTTGAGTATTGCAAGCAGCTGATATAGGAGTACAAAGATCCAGTGGTTCACTAGAATTTATTAATGAGAACTGCCGTAAGACAGCTTCTCTTCATAACATTTGTAGAAGCGAGAGCTTTGGTGAAAAAGAATTCTCTAGCTCACCATTTCAAAAATTTCTTGTGACAATGGTCTCACTGTAGTAGTGCCTACCATCGATTCCATTTTCTACTTTTTTTTATTTGACTTGTTTTGAGTACTGACTAATAACTAGTAAGTACAAAACTTGGAGAAGTTGTATCTGGTCTAGCAGGAAAGATTGAACATAACCCATTTTCTTCTCTCTTGTAACATTGACAAAGTGGAAGGAACGGAAAGTAGAAGGAAGTGAGATGAATTTTGTAGGTGGGTTGGTAGGGGAGAAAAATGAAAGAGAAAAAATGTGTAAAATGACATATACTCTAAATAAAAAATGAGATGTCTTGTGATATTAACAAGGTTATTAGTTTTGTTTACATTTCCAGGTCACATTCTTCCCTTTTTTTTTACAATGGGAAAGAGCTACTTTTTAATGTGCGAAGTCGAAATTTGTAACATCACTAAACAAAAAAATACTCCTAACTTTCTTTCCTTGTATCGTTTCTTCCCTTTTTATGTCATTAGACTCGTAGGGAAAAAATTGTAACTCGAGGACCGTAACTCTACTAAGAGTTACGAGTATATGAAAAATTATATTCATAAACATGTCATTAAAAATAACATAGATGATAATAATATCTCATACATAATAATATAATAATAAATTTTAAGTAATAATATTGATACTTCAAAAAACTAAAAACTAAAAAGGTTCAATATAAAGTGGCAAGCTGAACAGGAAAAGGAAAATTATGTTCATATAAACATGTCGATCATTAAAAATAATATAGATGATAAAAATATCTCATACATAATAATATAATAATAAATTTTACGTAATAATATTCAATACACAAAACACAAAACACAACTAAAAAAGTTCAATAGAGCAGCAAGCTGAACAACAAAAGAAAGAGAGGAGCAAGCAAAACAAAAAGTAAAAGATCAAAACACAGAGTGTAAGCACCTGCAACTGCGAGGGCAGCGAGCATTGGGAACCTTCTTTGATTTTTTCTATGTCCCTATTTTGGTCTTGCTAGAAATTGAACATATCTTTTTCCATAAATTTGGAAAGCCATATTTTCTTTGTTAGTGTAATGTCATTTGATTTTGTAGAACAAAATCATCAACTGTTGGTGACTGTAGCGTACACATTCGATCAATCAGAGTTTATTGACAACTAGGATGGTATAGAAATAGGCATTAGGCACTGATAAAGGAAGAAAGACAAGTATAATGAAAAACAAGCAAATGAGGAGAAAGATTGAATTAAGTGAAACCATTTTTAAAATGCAAATGGGAGATCAATCTTATAAGGAAGATATGTGAGAAGTTGGCTTTAGAGATTACTTGAATTCATCATTAGTGGGTGGTGGTAAAAATGCAAGACTCTTGCCGAATGATTAGAGGTGTGCAAAATACATGAAGTGATATACCTAACTGAACTGTTATAGAATTGAATTAAATTGTAAAGGCAATTTGGCCAAACTAAACCAAACCGCATAATAGCGCATGCGAACTGAATTTAACAATATAAGAATTCAAACAAATGGAACTGCTTTGAATTGACTGAAATGTTTGAACTATACGCGGTGGACATCTTATTTTGAAGCATATTTTTCACTCCTTTTTCAATTTTATATGTTAATAGTTTAATTCAATTTAAGCTACTCAGTTTAGGTGCATTCCGGTTTTTTAAAGACTATATTAGATAACTCAATTCAATTACTTTTAAAGAATACTTCAGTTTTATTAACGCAGTTTGATACTATTTTTATTTTTTTTAACAACCCTGATGATGATAATACCATAGAAGGTGTGGAGAAGGTGGGTCTTGTAAAAGTGGGACATCTTTGGTTGGAGAAAGTTAACACAGATATGAGGAAGTGCGATGAGTCTCCTTATACTGGCTTGAAAAGAGTTTTAGGAGTTGAGGATGCTCTTCGCAGGACACAAATTTAATCCAATAAGATTATATAAGTGTGAAAGTTTGCATCCAAGAGAAGAACATGAACATAGAACAAGATAAGCACAAACTGTGGAGATGGAATGAAGAAGTCCAATCCGGCATTAAATAAAAATAATGGAAAAGAAAAACTTATGGATTTATGGAGGTTGTCACACCACCTAGAGAAGATCGAAGATAGATGATGACGGTGTTGTTATTTGATCCAAGGATGCAAGATATGACTCTAGTAAGAAGATAACTTTCTCTCTTTTAAAGTACTCTAGAAACTCTCATATCATTCAATATTCAAAAGTTTTTTACAAAGAAAAGAGATGGCTATTTATAGCCTTTTTTATTACAAAAATTCTGAGCTAAATTTAACTCAAATGTGCCTTGAAATCAAATGCAAATTCTAAATCTAATATCCTAATCTGTTGTCCGAAAATTAACAATCAAACGTGGCAAAATTTAAATTTCAAAATTCAAAATCTAGAAGTAGATCAATGGCTAAGATGAGGCCCATATTTTAGTCACCCTTGCCATGTCTAGTCGTCTTCTTGAATTATCTTTCCTTGGCCGAGAATTTGGTTGCTACAATTGTGGTGGGTTGATTTCAGAATGTTCCTTACTTCTTTGTCTTCCAATGCTCAGCTCCTAGCCTTATCTGGCTTAATATATACAGATACAAAAATTACCATTTTCACCTATTTTACAAAAAAAAAAAAACAATGAAAGTATAACAGAATAAAGCATCTTGTTCACATGATACAAGTAGTAGGAACAGCACATCACCTATAAAGCGGTCAGCAACTCCAGGTTGGTGTTGTAGTATTCGTGCTCTTTACTATGCAAGTTCCTTCACTAATTCCTTGCGTTGATACCATGTTAAGAGAAGAGAGAAACAAGATATATGATGGAATTCATGTTCTTGAAATACACAGCCAAGATTATTTTTGTGTGCCTGAAGTAATTAAATAGGGATTTACTAGTATCCTGATTCTCAGTTACATAATAATGTAAACAGTTAGTCGTAATCATCTATTTTACGTTCTTTGTATTAGTGTGTATGTGGGCTATATGCACACTAGATCTCGATCAACTGGCTGCTTATGGGATAGAGTTTCATAACCACAATAATTTGGCAATTTGTTTAGTAGAAAATCTGGTGTTTCATGTCATGACAGAGCACATAGAGCTCCACTATCATTTCAATGAAGAAAGTTCCTGTAGTTGTGGGGATAACAAGGCCAATTTTCAAATATATTATAGAAAGACTTGGTGATTCAGAGGCTTCAAAATATGAAAAACTTTAGAAGACAACTATGTGTGATAAGGTCCAAAGTGGGGCAGAAGAACCAAGGGGGAACGGTAAGAATGTTGATTTATTCTTCCTAGCAATGCCAATAGCTGTCAGCCTGCTGCCATATTTCTCAAAGCGCCGGGATACATTTTATCTCGATCATTGTCATGTATTAGTTTGGAAAGAATTTTCTTATAGAGGATTTTTTTCGTGCAGTTAGAGCCCAGACTAGCAGCTTGTGAATATAGGATTGACTTTGAATATAGGATTTGGGTGGTTGTCTATTTGGGTGTTTTTACGAGAATGGGTATATTTAGAAAAAAAAAAATACATCAATAGGTAAGTCTTTATTGAAATTCAGAACTTCATTTGAAGAAGTTGTGTTTACGGAATACGGACTTCAACTCTGAATTTTTAAATCACACCAAAATCGTGCATGACAAAGAAGACTTGTAAAAAAAAACTGAAATCATATTTGGATCGACTTTAGTTGAAAAGTAAAATAAGTCGTACTTGTCATGCAGTTAGGGTGCTTGGCACCCATTATAAAGAACCTTGGTATATCAGTTTTGTCTTTGTATTTTACTTTCTATCACTAAATGGAAGTTTCGTTTCAAGTTAATTACTTGCCCACTCATGTCAAATCCAACAGAAACCCATTATAAGTATATCGTTGGTGTATCATTTTCTATCATAGTTCTCCACTTTCATGAGCTTGTATATAGTCTTTTTCTCTGTGCCCCATGTAGTCAAATTTTGTAGGATAGTGCTGAAGCCCATTTTCAAACCTTGCAGGTCCTAGTTATTTGATCATGTCTGAAGCTTCTGGGTTTACTGTCTTTTATCTTGCATGTTTCTTTGTCTACTACACTATTTTTAGTTAGTAATATGTGTATCTTAAATTTACGACAGGATGCAGCTAAAGTGATCCAGAGCATGATCCAGAAAAATCCAGATTCTCTCAACTTCAATGTCATTGCAATATCAAAGAAATCCGGAGATGGACATTAAGGTAGTTAGTTTGGGTGAAGCAGCTCTTGATGTTATCTGCTTTATAATCTCCAGTCATCTGCAGCTTTATTCACTTTGTCTGTATTTATGTTTTTTCATTTTCATTCGGCGACCTATCAAATTGAGCATCTTTGTTTCAAGTAGATGCATTGTGAGTGATTTGATCTTAAAAAACAAACTTTGACCTTAAAGCTGTGTTTTACCGTCGTTTCGATTGTTGTTCGGGCCATAAAAAAGAATTGGTCGATCTACCTGCAGCATCTGTGATCACTATTTGCACCTTGTTACATCTGAGTGTATTAAAAAGTATCTCAAATTACACATTGTAGAGACATTCTAGAAAAAGATTTTAAAATGGACACTGTACTAGTGAAGTTTTAATGTTTTCTGGAAATAGTTTCTAAAATATAGTAAAAAGTTCCTGGACTACACAATTCTAAAAAAATATATATCTCAAAATTCTGAGTAGTGCAAATCTTGCAATTCACACCATTTTTGTTCATCCTGACAAATTAGTAGTGAGTTTGGAGATACGGTGTTAATGTGTCAAATTATGTCCAATTAATCAAGAAAACGTTGAAGTTGTATTTGTTAGTTTATGTCAGCGTTTTGGTGTGATACGGACTATTGATTTTTCCCTTTCTTTTTTGCAGTGTGTTTTTAGGATTTTTCTTTCTGCACCTCCAAACTTTCTTTTCTTGTACTCAAAATATAAAAAAAAAAAATTGTATGAGCTTCAGACCCCTATCTTTTTTTCATTCATTATTCGTTTTCGTAGAAGCCTATTAAAGCCATCTATTCTCCAGAGTTAGTCTCTTTTTCAAAGTCTTTTCAAACTAATCTGTTCACATAATTTAGTTACTTTAAACTAAATTTAACCATAATAAAATAAAGAATGAGTTATGAAAAAAATATTATGTTTGATATTTAAAAGTTATTTTTTCTATCTTATACACACGTGTATACAATAGGATAGTAATTATATTCACATAATTACTTAAATATTTTCAATACTTATGAAATTGTTTCTGCTTAATCAATTATTAATATTATTTCATAATTATCATTCATATACTTTTTCAGTTGAATTGAGTGTTATTAATATTAGTCTCATCATACTTAATAAATTCCGACTAATTACAATAAACCAGCTATGCTCCCTTACAAAATACTAGCATAAACCTAACTATTTTTATCAGAAAATATGCCTATAGTGTGTTTCTCACAAGTTGAAATCACCAAAGTAAAAGAAATATTCGCTTGGACGTTATATTTTAGATTTTGGAGTATGTGAAAATGAGTATGAACAATTGAAAATGGATATCCAAATATGGTAAATGTACCACAGCATAGAAATGTTGATCCAAATTCTCCGGGACATGGCGCTCAGAACGGACCATACTCTGATACTTTTGTTTCCGACAAGTTTGTCTCCATTCCAATCGCTTCACATCACACTCGCCGCCATGCCACACCATTTTTATATATATAATATGAACCTGCTCTGGTCGGATACTGGCTAGAACTGTGTGTGTACATGTTATGTTATGCTGTGTTGAAATTATTGAAAACCTTGTTTTCTTCGGTCAACTTTCTCTCATTTGACTTTTTATAAAAGAAAATTGTTCCTTGCTTTAACAATGGTTCAAAACTCATACCAGAAAAGTGAAGGTCAAAGTTTGAAAGTCCAAGGTTGAGGATAAGGTGCGACAACTGCGTAAGGTCTTGCATACTCTGTCGTAGGAGAACACGTGCGGTGCCTTTCACGGTTGACGCAAACTTTTCTCATCTTTGAACCTCCACGGTTCTGATTATAGTTTACCACAGTTGTCAAACATAACATTGTTCATTATTTTACAACACTGCAATGTGAAGTCACTACAGCTTATTCATGCCCTAATATTCAAAATATATTTTTTATTTCAATATTAGTATGTTTTAACATGTCTTCGTCATGCTTACACGTGTCGTTCTCACGTCACGTGTGTTAGTGAGTGTTGTTTTTGTCTTGGCTAACTCTTACTTTTTCATTTATGACATAAACAAATGGGTGCTAACGTTACTGTGACCTGAGAATTCATCTTTGAATTGAATTCTGAAGCGCCCTCAATTATTTGTTTTAAATTAATATTTCTGACGCCAATGAACGTTGAACAAAAGGTAGAGTTGTTTTACTTTCATGTACATAGGGTAAGTGGAAATAAATATAATAATTTGAACGGTGTCTGGTTTCTCAAATCATACAATATTAGCTTAAACAGCTTTTCATAAGAGAATCCACGTGGAACTGTGTAACATTGTGTTAAGACAATATTTCTCATAACAATCATTTTTTCACACACCCCATAATCTACCATGAACAAAATCCTTTGGGAAGGATTAGAGGGGAGATAGAATGAGTGTTGTGTTGTATGGATTAAGAGATTTAAAATGATGAAAGAAAGAATTTAAAGAAAAAGTGTAAGAATTTTTGAATGATGGATGTTATAGATTAAAAAATATTTTAATTGATAAGAATTGATGATTACCAATTTGTCTTTATGTAGAAATTTGATATAAAATTAAAATTAAATAATGAAAATTATATTAAAATGAAACTAAAATTGTTATTGATAAAAAAAATTAAAATGTAAAAAAGAAATTAAAATTTATAACATGTTTATATAAACCTATTTAAGTTCAATTATAACAAATTACACGTGTATAAAACGTTCCTACAAAGTATAACATAATTGAACTTACATATACTAGTTAAATTTAATTCCACTAAAACACAAAATGTAAAAAATTTAAAAACTTTTACTTTATGTGTCTAGTATATTTACTTCAACTAAATTATAATTAATATATATTGTTAAACCTAAATAAAATTCTACGCATGTACCAAAAAAATATACTATAATTCTCTACAATAAAATACATATATAACCTTTTCATGTTATATATATAATTTATATTTAAAAAGGAAAAATATACTAATAATAAGAAGTATATTAATTTTTTTAAGTCAAAATAATTTTACGCTTAATTCTTCAATGAAATCTATTATTTCTCTCTTATAAAGGTAAGGATGTGTATGTATTTCTCTCGTAAAGGTAAGGGTTTCCGTATTTATAGACAGATACACAATACATTTCCCCATGTCTCACCACTATTAAGGGATGCTTTTTTCCAACTCGCAGGGTATGTTTGCTTCCAAGGATAGATTTGAGAGAGGGTGAGTAGATGGATAAGCAAGGATGGATTTGATAATGACTTTAGTGTTTGTTTCAAGGAATCTGAGTTGAGTTGGAAAGATGGATTTGAAGGAGACCTCAAGATTCCCATCCTCTCATTTTGAAGAGATGAGGAAAAAAAGACATGTCATCACATGAATTTTGACGTTTTTGTCCATAATATTTACATATGATTGCAAAATGATTTCTCATTAACAGTAATTTTTTGGTAATAAAAAAAATATATTTTAAATACCTATTACACTTTAAATTATTAAAAATCTAAATATATATTTATTTTCTCTTTTTGTTATGTATAACATATAATAACATATTTAATTTTTTTTATTAATTTGAAACAATAGATATATCATGTAAATTATTGAAGAGTAATATATAAGTTTTTTTCTAATAATAAAAGATATATTAATTATTATGATAAAAAATCAAATTGAAATATTAATAGAAGAAAGGTAATAATATGTCGAACACCAACTAACAAAGTAATATTGAAATAAAGATAGAAAATAAATGTGACATCCCATATTTAATAGAAAATTTTTAATAAACAAAGCATCACATAGTTATAATATAAATAGGGCACGAGACAAAAATATAAAAGGATTCACTGTTAGAGTCATCCAAAAGTATACTGGAAAGGAAGCCAAAGGTACTACACAAAGCCATAAACAGAATTTATCAAAAATAGATGAAACTAGACATTTGCTCACAGAGCAAGGAATTATAAACAAAAATTGTTCTTCAAAAGGTGCTCAATAATGAGTCAACACCAACATGTGACCAACTAAACTACAACATTCCCATCATCCTGACAACTACCAAAAGTTTTCACATCTGCTCACACCAAATAATTGGTAATCATTGCAAAAAGGAAAATCACACAAGAAAACAGACACAAGCAAAGGGGTAAACTAGAGTAAAATCATTTTTAACATAGCATTGAGCAAGCAATATTAAATAGTTTTCAAATAGGCAACACAATAGGCACTCAAACATGTGATGACAAACAACAGGACTTTATGACTCAATTATCCGGATACATATAATGAGATCGGATTCACTACATGCTTGCACTTGTGGTGGTCTCCACTACTCTGCAAAGTCATTGCCAATGGGTTTAACCCTACCACGCACAAGGTTAGCCCATGATCATCTAGGGTCATTATCCTGCCAAAGACTAGAGCCTTTTGCTACTCTCACCACTTGAATCAGTCTGCTCTACGTGGGACTAACTGATTCTTTAGACTTTCAGGATGCAACCTTACTTGACTCATTATCTAATTGTATACACTACAACACCACCATAAAATATCACCAAGAGTTTCACGGAATTACATCTATCTCATACCACATCCATGTTTCTCACACCAAATCCACATTTTATTTCACGCATTACAATTTCATGCCAATGCCCAACCAACCAACCAATTCATAATTATTTCATGCCAAACACAACATACAACAGTCTCATTTCATCACCTTAAACATATGCACCATCATACTTCATGCTTTTTTAAAAAAGTAAACCAATCAATCATGGGATACAAGCATTCAAACGACTTTGTTGTCAATCTCGCTCAAGCTAAGGAGTTCTCACTCAAGCGACAGGAGTCTCTCGCTCAAGCTAATAGCTCTCGCATGGGCGAGATTGCAAATAAAGAGTATTGGAGCATCCACGAGTTCTCGCTTACGCTAAACCCACGGACAACCTTTGTTCAGGCGATAACTCAAAACAAAGAGAGGGACGAGTTTCTGCTATTCTCGCTTAGGCGAGAGCTCATCGCTTAGGCGAAAGCTTCTCGTTTGAGCGACAAACCACTCTCTTAGGCAAGCCTAGCATATCCTACTTGCTCTCACACATGCAAAGCTAGAATCCCAACTCAAACACCCACAATTCATTCTCACATAGGCACAAACTTCATTCAGTCATTTTAAGCAGAAAACATAAGCAAATGCAAGCAATATACTCCAAAAACTTGAAAACCCTAATTTTCCTTACCTTGACAAAAGCTATTGTGAGGGGGGTAGACACTAACCGAAGGAGCGACACTAACCGAAGGAGCAACACAGCTCCAAGAACACCAGAAGACTGAAAAACATGATACGAGAATGAAGGTGAGGTTCTAGGAAGAACCTAATAGAGGACCAGAGCAAAAGAGCAGGAAAAGAGAAAGAAGGAAGTTGGAGCTCAACTTACAGGGAGGAAATGTCGTTTGGTCAGCTTAGAGAAGGATCTTGCAACTGTCCTATAGCAGAGCTTGTGAAAGGAGAGAAAAAGGGTGAGGTGTTTCAACTTTGGGAGACAGAATGAAAGTTAGAAGTTGGAAAGGGGTTTTGGAGGTTCGTAATGGGTTTGCCCTAGACCCTCTAATAAGGTGAGACCCAAACCTTTTTAGAGCAGACAAAGAGACTTACAATAAATAAATACATAGAACTTAAGCTACAATTTTACAATTTATTAAATACACAAATTAAAAAAATATTTAAATAAGTGTTTGGTTACCCACCCTTCCCTTCTAGTTTCATTTGTAAATAAAAACATAGAAATACTAATAATAATAATAATAATAATAATAATAAATTACTAGTTTTAATTATCGAATTAAAATTATTAAAAATATTAATAATAATAATAATTATTATTATTATTATTATAATAATAATAATAACATTACTAATATAATAATAATATTAAAAATAATAAAACTAATAATAATACTAGAACTAATAATAATTATGATATTTTATTTTATAATAATTTTAACCATAGGGGTAAAAATGTAATCTAACAATTTTGTATATTAAAATATTATTTTATATCTATGACAACCATCAAATTATTCACAAATTTCCATAAACTTTACCTTCAAATCTCTTCACTTTCACCTCCTCATCCCTTAAAACAACAATATCACTTTTCTCTTTTCATTCTCTTAAATTCATCCATTCACTCTCACTCAAATTCTTCATTAAAAGCAAATACATCCTAAAATACAAACATGACTAATACCTACATATCTGTCCTCACACATTCATTTAAATGGTGTCATACTTTAATCTAAACAGGCTAAATTCGAAAAATGTTTAGTACTAGGAACTCTTATATAGTTCTTCTGAATTAGGTTCGAGTATGATACATGTATTATATATTATTGAGAGACTTTCGACCTATGCTTAAATTGTTAATAATATCAATTTGAATAAATAATAAAATACCACCTTTAATTCAATTTTTTTATACATTATTCATTTTTCTTGATGGTAAGACTTTCAATTTATAATTAACATACTAATACTAAGAATATCAATTTGTAGAAATTGAAACAATAAATGTTTGTTTCTCTTTTAGATAGTATTTTTCTTTTAGAAATCTATTATTTTTTTAAACTAGATAAAAATATGTAGGGGTTGTATTGTCTATTGTTCTCTCAGCAAAATACTATAAAATTCGAAGTAGTATGATCTAGGGATTCGTGACGATTAACCAAGCGCGCGTTCAAAAATTAATTTTGGTCGAATTGATTCCTTTGACGCAGAAGTTAATACTACATGTTTTGCATTGACGTAAATTTTTTACTTTAGAATTGATTTTGAAATCAAATATATATAACTTTTATGTTTGGAAATCAATTTTGCGTCAATCTGACGCCAATCCAAAATAAAGCTGGTGGGTTAAGAATAAACTCTATTTTCACAATAATACTGTGGAATTAGTTTCTTCATAGTTTATTTCACATGATCAATTCAATGGAGAAATAAGTACTTCTAAGTTTCTAAGTTAAAATTTCCTACGTAATCCAAACTAATCATAGTTTCTTCATAGTTTATTTCACATGATCAATTTCCTATAATTAGTTTCTAAGTTAAAATTTCCTACGTAATCCAAACTAATCAATCAATGCATTATTTTTCAATTATTCATGGGTAGTCATTTCGTAAAATAGTTAAATGTCAACAGCTGATCATTATAGATTATGTAGTCTTCTTATTATATTGTGATAACGTTACCAACTTATCAAAGGTTGAATTATTCGAATTTTATTTCCAATGTTATGACTCAAAATTAGTTAAGTTTTCTATCGTTTTCAATTAGGGAGGGTAAAAATTATATAATTTACTCATAAGATATGATATATATTTTAACGTTATCAAGATGCTCGGCTGGTTGCTGAAATTATAATTTTCTATTATTTTTACTATAACTTTCTCTTTTTTTTTTATTAAGAGTTGGGTGGAATGACTTATTATTCTGAAGAGAGTGAAACTTGATATAAAATGTACATCTAATTTTATTTTACGGATGATAAATAAGTAAATTTTAAGTTTCTGTATATATGTTTATCGTTTTTTTAAAGAAAAATACTCACTAGTATCATGATAAAGTCCCACTTTTATCATTATCAAACTATATTTTTAGTTCTTTATATTAAAATGTAATTTGCTTCTCAAATTTCAACACATGTTCACTTTCAACTTTTTAGTTTTTAAAATCTAGCCTTTTCCCTCAATTTTGATTTATTTTTGTTTTACTTATCTAAATCAATTATGTATGTATCCGGACTATGACCAGCTCCTACAATCTAATTTATCAGAACTTTAAACTAAAAAAAGAAAATATTTAGGTATTTTTTATATGATTTAAACTATTCTTAGATACTTGTCTTCTTTGGTTCAAGAGCATGTGATGAGACAATGAATTAATGAGTGTTTATCGTTTTTCTTTAAAAAAAATCAATTATTGAAATTCGTAACTGTGATGACGTGGGGCTGCGGGGCACCATGTTTCCCCTGAAAAAAACAAATAAATGTTATTTGTTTTGTTTTTTCATTACCACGTTATCATTTTGATTTCATGTAGTAGTATAATAATAATGCAGGATTGATGATATGAATTACATGGTGTGATGTCAAATATTAAAAGAAATTATTTTGTTTATAACTGAAGAATCTTAATTATTATAAGTAGCATGGGTTTATTTTGTATTTATTTTTCTAGGTGCTCTATCTTTCATTCCTACCCATTAAAATATAACACAATTATGACCTAATTTTCATTAGATAGAAAATTCCAAGAATTGCTTGCTTTTGATCTTGAAGTAGTTACATAAACCTAATTTATGACAGCCTAACTTCACTTCTGAAGACAATTATTTTTCCCTAACAATCATAATCATTCATTATAAAACTGAGAGAATCAACTTTTTCAATTAAACTGAATGAAGTTGAAACGCATTGGTGTACATTAAAGAGATGCAATAAAAATAATTATATGAATTGTAAAGATCAAATAATTTTGCCTAAAAATATAAATATTTTTGTTCGGTGTCAGTCACAACTCATAATTTTAGGGGCATTCAATTTTTGTAATGCACTCAGGATTATTCCCCGCAAATTACACTTTTTGGATTTTTTTTTTAATTGGATCCGTTAGATGTTTATTTTTCTATATAGCACCCGTTACTTTTCATGGTGAGAATTTAGCTTTTCAGGAATAGAATTTTCATTTCTGTTTTGTTATTTCGGCGACAAAGTCTTTCTTAAAATTCAATTTTTTTAGCATCGTGTTCTCTGTTACGTTTCATCATCGAAATTGGGTTTCTAGAAAGTTTTTTTTTTTCAAAAACAATTTCGGTCTCATTTATCACAATTAACCCATTCATAATCACAAGTTTTAACAAAGAAATAACAAATTTTGTATTCACATTGCTAAATCACATAACCTCACCTCCTTCATTATCTTCTAAATTCTATATTTTTTAAACCTCACTCCTCTTCAGCTTCATCTTTTTCTGGGTTCCAAAATTGAGTTGGATAATGATGGGTCGGGGTAAGTGCAATACACGCACCTCAATAATTACAATTGTATTTAATTAACACAACACCACCCTACAATTTTTCTCATCTCACCAATAATTCTTCGCCACGTGTACACTCCGCCACTTGACTTCCCACTTGCCCGGACCCCCCCACTTTCTTCTTCTTCGCCGGACCCGCCCCACTTTCCGGCGATGAAGACCGCTTCGAAGTCACCCTCACCGGGTCGGGCTCGCCGGAGTTAACCCTCAACGGAAAATTCAGCAACGCCCTCGACCCTCGCATACGGTAGGCGGCACGGTCGTAAGCTAACGCAGCATCCTCGGCGGTCTCAAACGTTCCCAGCCAAACCCGCGCTCCGTTTTTCGCCGGGTCTCGGATCTCCGCCGCGAACTTCCCCCACGGCCGCTGCCTCACGCCGCGGTAGTGCTTCCCCTTCGCCGGAGAAGCTTGCTTCTCCTGCTTCACCACCGCTGTCCTAGGAGGCGAACTCGTCACCGTCGGCATAACGTCCGGTTCCAGCTTCACCGTGAAATCCGTAGGAAAACCCGACAACACTGTATCGGGCGACCCGGCCTCAAGAGATGGGACCCACCCCACGTTAACGGCGTCACGGAGCACGCCGTAGAGCACCATATCTTCGGAATCATCCTCTTTTAACGGAAGGTCACCCCAATTGTCGCTCAAACAGGAGTATAATAAGCTGACACTGGAAGCCCGACCCGATGCACATGCGGGTGCTCCGAATATTGATTCGGACTCGCCGAGCAAGTGGCGGCGAATCGAATAGAGTGCCAAATCTGATTCGTATGTACTACTGTGTCCGTACATCTCCGGTTTCCGATGTTCCTATTATAATGTTATGAAATTTGCAAAAGATTTTAGTGAGGGAAATAAGGATTTTGGATATTTTTGAAGAGGGTATTGAATATTCGAACTTACAAGAATTGGAATTGATAGGTATTTATAGGATTGTAGGTTCATGCACTTGGGATTTTCTGATTTATCGTTTGAATTTTTTATATTTTATATTATTTTTTTGTGGATGGAGAGTGTTAATTCATTGCCTTTTCATCGTGTTGGAGTCATCCACTTAGCTTCGCTGAAGGTTCGCATGTGTAAAGTGTAAACGGCAAGGAATTAGTGCGCATTTTCCTCACGTGCTTTATTTCAGACCATTTTTTCCGCAGATTTTTCTTACAACAAGTCTTATGATATTAACGAAGGACTAAATTAAAACCAGAAAATCCTAATATTATATTCCAACGTCAGGACTTTGTTCTTTGTGTATAATAAGGAATAAAATAAAATTTCAAATTATAAAATGACAGCGAAAATATAATGTAAAATATACATTATAGAAATGTCTTAGATGTATATCGTTTCTGTTTTATTTTTCTTTATTAATAATAATGACTTTGTGTCAATGTGTGGTGACGAAAGTCGTACACGAGTGACGTCATTTAGCTTACAGGTGCAGACAACTTGCTTTGTTTTTGTCTTCCCTGTTGTCACTTTACCAAGCTGCATAATCGCCGATTATTTATTATATCCCTATTTATTAATTCACCCGCTACACAATGTGACCATTTTTTTTTCCTTCTTTACTAGACATACATTTTAAATCAAATAAATTTTAAATATTACGATATATATTATTCTTTCTGTAAAATTCTAGAAAATAGTGTTTTAGAAGTAACAGTGATTTAAAAATATTGAGACTCGATTATTTTAATATTAAAAATGTTTTATTATAAATAGAATTGTTATAAACGAGTTTCATTATTTTCAAACACACTATATTTCTAGAAATCACTTTTCTAGAGCTCTTTGATTTCTCTCTAAAAGTTTTGTCTTTCCATTCGTTTGATTGAAGAACGGGACTGTAGGATTGATCCTCTCAGTTAGCTCTTCAGTTTGGATCGATCAGTTTCTCCATTCATGTAAGTTAAGTTTTCGTTGTCTTTTTTATTTTTTCTGTTTTCTGTTGCATGTAAGCCCTCTTCCGCTTGCATGTGCCGTTTTATTTATCAATATGAGTCTCTGTTGATCAATGATCATAATGATATGTCCTTATCACTCTTGTGATGTTTCTATGTGTAGATAGAGCATTCTGTGGAGCTAGAGACATCTGACGTTTATAGAGTTGTTTAAGTTGCATGTAAGCCCTCTTCCGCTTGCATGTGCCGTTTTATTTATCAATACGAGTCTCTGTTGATCAATGATCATAATGATATGTCCTTATCACTCTTGTGATGTTTCTATGTGTAGATAGAGCATTCTGTGGAGCTAGAGACATCTGACGTTTATAGAGTTGTTTAAGCAGGATATCAAGTAAGGGAAGCTAATGTCTATTATGTCTCACAAACTTGTTAGGAATATTATTATATGATTATTATGTAATTAACTTATGTGTTTTATATGTGAATTGAGTTGTGATGTTTGAAAACGATAAATACTTAGGTTTTATCTGTTGTTTTAGAATAATCGTATGATATGGGTGCAATTGGATGCAATTGGTGTGAATATTTTGATAGAATTAATGTTTGATACTCGAATAGTCTTTGGTGGAGGTTTTGGAGTTGTATGGACTGGTTGAATAGGTATAATTTTGCTTAAATCAGTTTCTGTAGAATTATGCATATTTGCTTACTCGCTGGGCGAGCCTACTTGTTGGGCGAATGAGTTGATCTGCAGAATTATGCAAAACACTGATCTGCAGAATTATGCAGATTCGCATACTCGTTGAGCGAGTGCTACTCGCTAGGTTAGCATGGGCCAGTGGCTGGGCTAGTGCTACTCGCTAGACGAATTTCCAAGTCAGCAACTTCCAAACCTATACCAGTGGTTGGGCGAGTGGTACTGGTTGGGTGAGAATGGGCCAATGACTGGGCGAGTGCTACTAGTTGGGCGAGTGAGTTAGAATCAAAAACTTGTATTTTTGAGTTGAATTGGGTGGTATTTTAGTTATCATAGAAGCTTTGTAATTATTATGAATGGTGAGTATATGGTACGAGATTGTTTATATGAGACTGAGTTGAGATTGGTTGATGCTAACCCAAGGAAGATTAGTAGTGATTGTGGTAGTGTATGCATTGAGGTAGAGATTGTCTTGACAGTTATCCTGACGTTCTAATAACCATTCAAATTCTTAAGTAAAGAGGAATGGGGTATGTGGTGAGAGGAGCAAGAGATCCTAGCCTAGGAGTTTTTCTTGACCATAGGTGTTAACAGACTTATCTTGTATGTGGTAGAGTTTTCACTCTTAATTTGTCGCTCTGCAGAGCATGCGATGCCACTACAAGTGCAGAACTGACTGGATCCAACCTCAATGCATGTATCCGAATTAGTTGAGTCGTAGTTTATAAATATATGTATGTGGATATCTACTTGTCCGTAGTTGTTCGATATATCAATATTATATGGTTTAAGAAAATTCTTTAAAAGTCATTAACTTACCTTTCTTCTATGTTTATGTCTTGTGTTGTATGTTTTTCTTTTGCGATGATCACTTATTCGGTGGGAGCAGTGCTGGTTGCAATTTCAGAGGCACTTCTGGAGGTTGAGGAGCCATCTTTTAGGTTTGAAGGAGGTCTTAGTGGGAATCTGTTGTAAGTGGTTAGCTTGTTTTTAGAGTTAGAAATGTTTGGTATGTATAATTAATATATTTATATAGTTCGATCATTTGTAAGATTGTATTAATATACTTTATACATTTGTTTTTATCTGTTTTGAACACTAAGATAAAATATCCTATTTTATTAGTTTTAAATTGTTAAAATTGGGATGTTATACTTTCTCTTTTATTCAACATACATTCTTAATCAAATATATTTAAGCGTAAACATTAACTATAATAACCCCTTCTTCATTATTAGTCAGATCCTTAGAATAAAGATTAATCTTCTTAACTATGAGCGAAATTAATACTCTATCTATAATTTCTTCTCTTTATTAATACTAAATGAGAAAAATCAGTTTCTACCATACTTTAAATTTAGTTAATCAATTATTAAATAAAAGATTAACTTAAATTTAAAAATATTTGGATAAGTTATGATATAATTATAATTTAGTGAGTATTTAATTTACCGTGGGATAAATGTAAAGTGAATAATTTGTGTATTTGAGTGAAAAAGGAATCTTGGCGAGGAAAAGGAGGAGTTGGAGAAGGACACGAACCAAACATTACGGATACAACGATTGTGGACAGATTTGCGATGTTTGCATTGTCACTGTTTGTGGATAAGTCTGTTCCAAATTTAATAAGTTCCACAACCATAGGACCCCACTGCTCTCAATTTGCGTCACACATCATCACAGTGCCTTTTTGCTTTTTAGTGTTTTCCAGGAGGAGGAGAGTAACCACCAATCACCATTCAACAAACCATTACCTTTTCATATTCCATCATTTGGGTTTCGATTTACACTGCCCCATTTCATCATTATTTTATCCAAAAATCTGTTCTCACTAACTAAAAACAGCTATCATCTTACTATGTTGCTTCTTCGTTCAGAAACTGGTGGATGTATGAACATATTTGCAACTGGATTGTTAAGTTTGATCTTCCAAGTGATTCGTAAAGATTTTTCTTCAATTTGGAGTACCTTTGAATTATCTGTTTCTATATCGGATCTATAATTGTACACACACATGTCAAACGGGATTTATTATTTAATTTTTAATGACAACTATTTCACGACTTTTAGTATTTATATTCAACGTTGAATACTTAAAATGATTTTTTTTTTCAAAGGCTGGGAATATAATTCATATATTCTAGAGCATAGAAAGGCTTGGTAAATGTTAAAATATGAATGAAAACGTTTTAATTTGATTCATTTAAATAATCGATGAAGCTTTAACTAATTAAAACTTTTTAAAGGCCTGGTAAACGTTTCAAGTTATAATTAAAACTTTTACTAAGTTAATTCTAAAACATAATATATACGCCAGAACTCTAATACTCAAATGAGTAACGGTATGAAAGGAGTATAGGTCCTCGGTGACTAAATAATGATAGCAATTTTAGGTGATGGTGTACGGTTGACTTTGAAGCCTACAGTAATTAAAAACTTAGTTGGGTATAAGACTAGTAAAAAATAATTGTATTTATCAATTAATGAGAGAAATTTGTTATAACTTCAATTTTTTCAGAGATTTTTTATTAGTATTGCGTATTAATAAATTTGTTAACTTATTGTTGGGTCGATGAAAATAATAAATTTTTCAAAGTCTCACAGTCTAGGATAACTTAGAAGATAAGTGTTAGTAACTATATAATGAATTATAAGTTCATGATGGTTTTTGTTATAAGTCAAAGACACTCAGTTAGTTTTTATTTTTTTTTTCTTATTGTCTTCTAGTATACTGTTGTAAGGTGTAGTTAAATTCTTGCTATAGAGAGCGTGAGTGTACTTGAAATGTTTGATGTGTATCGTTTAAATTTACACGTACCGATTATTTTGTACATTTCTCTATTAATAGGATGATTCTTAAGAGTAGAGATAATTATATTATTAATTAAATATGTGATTTTTTCAACACATTAGAATATAGAGGGAGATTCAAAATCTTATATTCTTTTTCTTTCTGATAATAATAATGAAAATATAATAGCAAGATACATATTCTCTTGTATACTTACAATTTAAATATCTAAAATAATATTTAATTTCATTGAATCACTCGGTTAGTGATTAAATGATATAATTGACTCATTAAATTTATAGATGAAAAGGTAATGAGAATGATTTTGATTATCTCATCCTAAAAAAAACCATAATTATTTTTATTTTCATCTTCAATCTCATATTTTTCAGGTATAATATTTTTTCCTTATTATCATCTTTATTGTGAAAGGGTGTCAATTCTCTCTTATAAATATTAATTAAATACATCTTTTACAAAAAATAAAATTCCCAAAAAATTATTATCATACTATCAAGTATTAAATATCAAAATGATATACATTTTTTCACTCCAACATTAAATATCAAGAAACAAATATACTTATATGAATATCAAATAAAAATATCGATTAAAAATTATGTAAATGTCAAATAACTGTGAAAAAAAAATATCAAATTTATATTTAAACATAAGTTTCAAAACTAATAACCAAATGAAAAAATCATACAAACTTTTTAGATTACAAGTACGAGAATAAAGACAAATATGGAGACAAGACAAATATATATATATATATATATATATATATATATATATATATATGTATGCATATCTCATTTTCATAACTAATTTAAAAAATTAGATATTTATTTTTTATACTCAATCCATAAAGAAGTTTATTGGACCTGAGTCAGGTCCAACTCACATAAGGAATTAATATCATTTTCAACAAAAAACCTTAAGATAAAGAGTTTATGAGTTGTCATTTTTATATGGTGTTCAAGTTTTTTAATTTTAGTGAAAGTGCAACTTAAACTCACACTTGTATCTCAACAATCTCTCTCTCCTCATAAAGGTGAGTCCTTTCCATATTGGCACACTCTTTCTCTCAAATCATTTCCAACCATGAGTACTCATATGAGCTGATGATCAAGAGTGACTATTGACCTTAATACCACTAATGAGTCTTCTCAAATAAAGATTTATCTTTGTAACTTTATTACTTTTACTCATTGTGAAACTCACATTTAAATCCCAAATTATGAAAACAAGTTTCTCTATTATCCTAATTAAATATTTGACATCTTTTAATTTCATATTAAACTAACTAGTGATACACAAATCTCCAAATGTAGAAGTCATAAGACTTAAATAAACTATCACGACTAGGTGCATTCCATTATAATATCAAATTGGCTCAATTGTATTTCATTTACATATCTTCAATTCAACTTCATTTTTATTAAATATTATTTAATGTTGTTTGACTTGCTTTTTCTTTCAAAATTTAGTCGACAACAAAATTCAATTTTGTATTTAAATTAATTTAAAATTAAAACAAGTTTTTTAGTTTTGTACATCTTGACGACTAGACTCTTCCTAATTTATGTATATGCATGCAGTGGACCGACCTCAAGTCCAATGATGGAGGTTGGAAGGGACAAGCGGGAGCCACGACCCCCCTCCTCAAATTTTTTTTAATTATTATTATTATTATTATTATTATTATTATTATATGTGTGTATATATATATATATATATTAAATTATATAAATTTTTTAAAATTGTATGTATTTTTTTAAATTAAATAATATTATATTTAAATTAATAAAAATTAAATTAAGTATTTTTTATTTTATAAAGTACAATAATAAATAATAAATATAAAGAAACAAAATTATTAAGATATTTTTTCGCTCTCCCATTGTCTTTTGAGATTTTCATTTGTTGTGTATTTTTCTCTAATGCTTATTTATTTTCTTTTGTTACTAAAAAAAACGTCAGATAGAAACTCAACATTTCTATCCTCATTTTTTTCATATTTTCTCTTTTATTATTAAGTAAATAAATAAATAAATAAGATAATTTTCTCTTGTCTTACTTGGTAGTGAACTATTTGTTTAACATTTAGCATTATTTTTATCTCATGACCTTTTTGTATATTCATTTTTATTAATATAGAAGAACAAACAATGTACTATGTGATTTTTCATAGTCGATTTTTAATTATAACTTGATTATCATAGATTTTTGTTTGTAATTATGTCTCTCAACTTTTGATTAGATTATGATAAATTATTTTTTAGTCTTAAACTTATTTTTTAAATAGGTATATTGATGAAAAACAAAAGAATAAATTTATTTTTTAAAATTGATAGAGAAACTACTAGTGAAGATGAAAACATGATAATATGGTTGCTTATTGCATAACAATGAAATGCAAGCTTGTGAAGACTTTTTGAATCAAATGTACGTTAATAAAATGGAAGATGAATAATTTGCAGATAATATGGTTATTTACATAGAAGAAAGTTAACTAAAAAATTTAATTATGATTCAATTACCATGAGTTCAAAAATATGAAAAAAATGATAGACATTCCTTTAGATATTGTAATTTCTTTGATAATTATAAATATACTAGATTATGTATTCATTTTTATTGAATTAGTCACAATAACATTCAATATATAAATTTTGAGTATATTATTTTGGCTCCCCAAAAAATTTTGGTCAAGATTCACCATTGCTCAAGCCAACCTATGTGTATGCACGTAGTGGGCCGACCCCAAAACAACATATGTGTATGCACACAATGGGACGACCTCAAGTCGACCTATGTGTATGCACGTAGTGGGCCGACATCAAAACGACCTATGTGTATCCACGTATTGGGCCAGACTCAAAACAGACCAAGGTGTGCAGATGTATTGGATTTGGACTGAAGTCGACCTCATTGCAAGGACGTACTGTGCCCGACTTGGAGTCGACCTACATACTTCGATGCATTGGGTCTGACCAGGACCTGACCTATCCGGAAGGCTCGATTCACTTAAACCACAACCCCTCTCTCTTCAAGATAACGACAAAACAGTCACGTAACCACATCTCCACAAAGGTCGGGGTAAACCCCGCACACGTCAACTACCTCCCACGATCCTAGGAGGACTGAAGCAAGGATGAGCTGGATACCTCTATAAACCTAAGCAGCTGCTTTCCACCAAAGGGAAGAAAATTTGAGACTAGCACGATTACTGATAAAAAAGTATTGCTTTGTAAAACATCTGACAAATAGGACGAGTTACGACCATTGTGCACCTCAAATTTCCTTTTGCAAAACAAGTTCCAAGAAAAATAAACTCAAATAAAGGTTTACTAAAAAATAATTATACAAATGAGACTTGAGTCTAACTTACCTAAGAAATTTTACACTTCTTTATCTTTGTAACTTTATTACTTTTACTCCATTTGAAATTCACAATTAAATCCCAAATTACGAAAACAATTTTCCTTATTATCCTAATTAAATATCTTACATCTTCTTCCAATACTATATTAAACTAACTAGTTATACACAAATCTCCAAATGTAAAAGTCCCAAGACTTAATTAAACTATCGCGAGTAGGTACATTCCATTGCGATATCAAATCGGTTTAATTGTATTTCATTTACATATCTTCGAATCAACTTCATTTTTATTAAATATTATATTAATGTTGTTTGACTCTCTTTTTCTTTCAAAATTTAGTCGACAGTAAAATTCATTTTTGTATTTCAATTAATTTAAAGTTAAAACAAGTTCTTTTAATTCCAAGAAAAATAAACTCTAATTAAATTTAATTCAACTCAATTTTTTATGTGAAATTTAGATGTGAACTTATTTTCTTGTACATTTTAACGTAGAGATATGTAAATCATTTTCCAAACATAACAACAAAATGTCGGGTTCTTGCAAAACCATAATCATTATGGCATAGTGGATCGTCCTAGTTATTAAAGTACTTTTTGTGACAATTAATTCCTAATAGACATGACGGTTATACGAAGTCTCCAAAAAAATGCATGGTAGCACAATATGGTAGCACAATGTGTTTGGGATCTAACAAAGAGAAATATTGAGAAAAGTTTCATAAAAAAAACGAGCTACACGAACGTAATACTCACTCGGTTCTTTTATAATTATTAATTTTTTAACAAAAGATTATTATTTTTACAATTTTAAGTTAACAAGAGTTTTTTTTTTTTGTTTTGTTTCAATTATGCTCTTAATTGATCCTTGTAAAATGCAAGTTTGAGCAAAAGATTTTCAATCCCTCATTTGTAATTATGCATCGATTGGATCATATGTCGAGGATATCCATATGAGGTGTAAACTATTTTTCATACATCAGTATTCATTAATTATCCTTAAAACCTTTTCACAGAAAAGAAATCTTTTACGCAATTTAGCATTGTACTAAAATTCTAATGCAAAATCGTTTTCCCTCGTAACTTGCATAATTTCCTCGGAATAATACGTTAATAACCCTCTATCAGCTTTAAGCAATGCCCCATATCCGCAGTTTTCCAAGAAAACTTCACAAATGTTCATTCAAACATAATCATATGTATTCATACAGATGAACACAAATCTGCATATTAAAGTATGCTCTAAACATATACTTACTGTTTGATTACATCAACGAAACGCATCATTGACGTGAAAGAAATTGCGCAGATTAATTATTTGATGGTGCAGACATACGAAAGTATATATATGAGTTAATAATGAGTTATTTTATGTTTGTGATTTAAGAAAATATTATAAGGGAGGGAAGAGGAAGACACTCCCACGTAAACTTGCATATACATTAGAGAGGCTTTGAAGCTGACCATAACATATATTAGGAGATTTGACTTTGACTTGAAAATTTCTCATTCATGGCTAACATGTAAAAAAGTCACTACGTGCCAACCACCAACCCGTGCGCACCGCAATCTTTGAGTCTTCTAACATCTCTTTCCTATTACGGCAAATCTTCAATACCAGTTTGAACATGTGGACCCCACACTGGATTTACCTCACCATTAATTAATTAAATAAAAAACGGATAAAGAAATCAGCACGTGCACCAAGTAGTAAGCAAGCGAATCACTTCACGATTCATTTCCTAATTGGTTGAATGGTGAAAATATAATATTACCATTATGGTTGTATTATTTAAGAACAAATTGTTGATTATTCTAAAGTCCAACCAAACAGTTTGGCCATATCTATGCATAGTTACGTAAAATATTTTCATTCAAACTAGTTGAAATTCTTTTGAATATTAAATGAGAGATCCTTGTCAAGTTGTAAATTTTATAATCGTATATGGTGTGGTCGGGGTTTACAATAATTGAGGGAGTGCATGCATGTGTTTTGTCAAAAGGTGGACAGATACAAAGGAATAAAGTGCGTCGATATAATACAATGTAAATATATATGGCTAAGCTTCTATAACTAAGTGATTCAAGTGTGAGAGGAATCTTAAGACATTTCATGAAAATAATAATGAACACATATATATGTTTGCATAGGTACAATATAATACAACAGCTCCCAGGGTTTGTCTTGTTTCATTTGTCTTTTTCATCTTCGTATGAAAACTACACAGAACATGGCTGCTAATATGTGACGACAATAATAAAATTTGCGGCTCAAATTTTTAGTGAGAAGCCGCCATTCAAACTCTTATTAGTACAAACTTAGCCAAGTCGGCAATAACATGTATAACCATCGATCTAAGTTTAGTGAAACAACTTCAAAATTTTTTAAAAGTGTTCATATCGGCTCATATTTCTGCAATGAAAATTATTCCAAATAAATGATACTTTATTCAAGAGCTTAAATAAGCTTTTCAAATTGGAGATGCTTTGATTAAAAATTTAAGCATTTTTTTAAAACAGAAAACATCTATTTTTCAAGTTTTCATTGTGCAAATTAGATTTTTTATGTGTTCTCAATATTTTTATTATATGATAGATATTTAATAAATTTTTATCGGTGAAAAATTGAATAATGATGACAGGTAATGTTCCCTTGACACATGTTAATTTCTTTTGGAATATTGTTCGTCATTACAACGACTGATGAACCAAGTAATTACATTATATGTCAACCAACGTTTTACAAGTAGTTATTCATTATTGAGCCAACAAATTTTGTTAAATATGGAATGAATGATTAACAACAAAAATCCAAATCAAACAATTCATGTACCTAGAGATACCTGTCAAAACAGATAATCTGACCTGACTCGACTCACCATAGGTTGATGATTTAGTGAATCAACCCAACCTGACTCACTTCTTAACGAACCAAAAAAATTTGAACTCGACCCGGCCCACCACGGGTTGACGGGTTAAACGAGTTGGCTCACTTTATTAAAAAAAATATATATATATTTTTTTTATTTTTTTCAGTCAAAACTAAATTGTAATTCTAATTAAAATCTAAATAAACTTTAATACAATCCAAATATAAAACAAAATAAAAAAAACAAATTATTTATGTGTTGGCTAAAAAGAACAACCTAACATGACCCAAATATAAAGTCCAACTTAATAAAAGATACTTATGTCACCCTTTTATCTGCGAGTTGGTGAGTCAGCCCGGCTCACCACGGGTTCAATCCGGATGAGCCGGTTGGCTCGCGGTTCCAACCATTTTGAGAGTTCTACCTATAGAATCCAATTGATGCTATTAAAGTTAAAATCACTAAAATTAGATATAATATTTGAAAAATGACTTTTTGTAACATATGCAAACTACACAATAAAAACTAAGTACTGTGAATTAAGGCACGGATTCGATAACCTTTTCCTATAAAAAAAAGTCAGTGATATATATACATATATATAAAAAAAAACGAATTAAAAATTAAAAAAATCATTTAATCAGTCTCCCTGTAAATTACCACCTCAATTAGACGTTTTAATGGTTTTTTTTTCACAGCTCTGCACTTTTATTTTATTCTCAGATAATATATGTTGGTGAGAGATATGGTAATTAGTTGAAAATGAAGGCTTACGTCTTTCACTTTTGTCGCCGAACTAGAAATGTGTAGATGAAAGAATATTAGTGTAAACTTGGCCTTTTTTATTTCTTCAAAAATGAGCTTATGCAAAAGTTTCAGTTGTCGGCAGATATTATCTGAGACTTTCTTTGCCTTCAGATAAGCGTGATCAATGGAGGTGCTCTAATTGTCATCAGTTTTGCACGTGTTAGAGAAAGAAAAAAAAATGTTATCTTTTTAAAAACAAAAAAATCCACAAAGAATATTTTTAAATCTGTTGTCAAGACTAGCATGAGTACTTGTTAGAAAGTTTTACATCAATTAAAAACAAAATAATTTTATAATATACAGGTGAGATGTAAAGTAAAATTCAAATTATTTATGCTTTTAAACTCGTAAATCTTCCTGTCTTTTCTTTTCTATTTTTTCTGGCAAACTCGTTCCCACCATTGTTTTCTCATTAAACAGATAAGTTCGTTGATGTAATGTAGAAGATAACATATTTACCGACCCAAATCACAGACTATATGTCGAATTTATAGAACTCTACCTATGGCAGAATAATTACTATAATAAATGGTTGATTTTTATTTTTACTTTTTTGAAATTATGGTATCGAATCCATGCAGCGATTATGTAAACTGATTGACAAAATGAATTATTTTTCTGTAAATAACTGATTCAGAATACCTCGTATTATATCACATATTAATCGTCAAAAGTAACTTTATATTTATTTATGTAAAAATTGAATTCAATTTATTTAGTTTGTTAAAATAAAACACTTGACTAGACTAAATAATAGAAGATTTGCAAGTTTATTCAGGTTCTTCCGATCTAATAAATATAAATAGATTAACGAAACTGTCTTTACCCTATCCATTATAATAAAAAGAAAATAAATAGAACACAATTCATTGCTTTGAGCGTATTTAGAATGACCATTGGCTAAAGTGCGCTTTGTAAAATGACACTTGTTACGTGAGATTTGTCTTGAAGAGGACGTACATATGTGGGTTATTATATATCTTAATTCTACGTCATTGGAGACGATTCACAGTAAAAAATAAATGTATTTTTTTTCTTATGCATTCATTTTGCAATAATAATAATAATGAGACAAACACATCTAGTACTTTTAAGCATTTATTCAACATCAATCATTTATTTCTATAAAAATCTATATAATTTTCTTTCAAATGTAATTTCGATGTTATATTTATTTTGGAAATCTGTAAGACTCACTTCTATTTTAAGTAAATGGTCTCAGCTTTAATGAGTATATAGTCAGCCAACTTGCTACCTTCAGAACTCCCATTTCAGCCATTCACTTTCATATTGTCTTATTTTTTCAAAAATAGTTCACCTTCTTCCTCCCAGGTCTGAAATAGGAGTTGTGTTAGTGTAACTGAGAAACCCTCATTCCATGCTAGCAAAAAGTTTTTCTCCATGTAAGTTGAGCAAAACCTCCGTCTCTTTTCCTTTTCGCATCTATTTGGCAGTTTTAGCTTGATTTTGTTTGTGGTCATGGCCTCATTTTTCCTTTCTTGTTCTTGGTTGCCAGGTCCTTAAGTAGTTGTCGTGTTGTGGTGCTCTACTGTTGAAACTCATTTTGCTAGGTTAATCTCTGTCTAGGCTCGAACTCCTTTTTCTTTGAACTAAATTGTACTTATTTTCGTTTTGGAATGTGTTGAGTATGTTTGATTGATGATTACATCGAATGGGGATGAATTTCATGTTTGAGTATCAATGGGTTAGAGAATTTTAGGTAGTTTAGAATGCAATTGGAATGAGAAATATTGATTGTTGCAATTGTTCAGTTTGGTATCATCTATAAATCACTTTGAAATGAGTTTGAGAAGATAAAAGTGCAAGATATCAAATTGTGCACTGGAACAAGTGAAAATCTCACAACCAAGAAGCATATGGTGTGGCGCTATTCATTTTCCTACAGTGCACAATTTTTGTAAAATAAAGGTTCCCACTTCGTTAACCGTTGGATCAAGCTGCTGAAAGTTTAACAGTTGATCCTTAACACATAGTTATTGACTTTGACCGATCGGATCTTGAATCGGAGCTCTGTAGTGAGAGCAGTTTTTATCACAAGGTCCCTATAGTTTGGTTGTTGACAACATTGACCTTTGTTGCTTGTTTGATGTATAACTTTCTCTATAGTTATTCAATTAAGTTGGTTCTTGTTGCATTTGGTTCTTGATTTTGATTCTTGTTGCATTTGGTTCTTGATTCAATCATCTTTAATTTAAATATAACTACAAAATTTTTGGAGCTTTACATAAGTTGCAGTTTTATTTCTAAAATTCCAAATCATTTGCATAATGTGTTGTTAAGTTGGATTGGATAAAAATTATAAGAATTAGTTATTTTTCAAGACAGACATATGTTATATGATTTTTAATATGTGTTTTGAAATGCTTGTGTGAGAATATAGGAGATCCCATTGGGGAGATCCTATTTGATTTAATTAGTAGTGTGTTCATTGATGTAAGGAGTTAGTACTGAAGGTTTATCCTGATACTCTAATGTTCATTCAAGACTTATGTGAAGTGGAATGAGTCATATGGTGAGAGGGGCAGGAGGTCTTGTCTTTAAGAACAGCCCCAGGGTTCTTATGACAGTTAAAGAGGCTAACCTTGTGTGATAGGGTGAAACCCATTGACAATGACTCTGCAGGTAGTAGAAGCCACCACAAGTGCAAAAACCACCAAGAATCATACATCAATGTCTAGATCCGGATAATTGAGTCTAGAGTGTCATTTTGTGTGATGGGTTAGTTGATATTGCTTAACTTGGTGTAATTGGTTTGTTGTTCTGCAATTCTATTGAATGTTATATATATATATATATATATATACATATATATATATATATATATATATATATATATATATATATATATATGTGTGTGTGTGTGTGTGTGTGTGTGTGTGTTTCTTTTTGTAATTAGCTTATCCTTTCTCTCCATGTTTGTGTTCTCTATTTGGCTTTTCCTTTTGCAATGATCACTAAATACTTGGTGTGAGCTGACATGGAGATTCATGTGGATCATACAGATGGTGGTGATGTTGCTGTCTAGTTTTGGGCGAGGTAGCTAATGCTCTTTTGAGTATCTTTTTGTCAAACTGTTTTATTTTCTAAGTTTCTTGCTTTGTGAGCAAATTTTCAGTCTAATCTAATTTGTGTTTAGATTTTGGTTATGGCATATGTTTTGTGCCTTAGTTTCTTGTTCAATATATTAAGGATAACTATAAAAGTTGATTCTTATATACTTTATGTCAGTGCTCTATTTTATGCTATAAACATGTGAAATTCTATTTACTAGAATTATTGTATTAAATTGAGACATTGCAGAATCTATTCATTTTGTTTTTCACTTGGCATGGATATGAATTAAACTTTATGCTTAAAAAATAAATTAGACAAGAAAATTAAGAGTGACATTTAAATCTAATTATAAAAATGTCTTAAATCAATCACTATGATTAGTATTATTATTTTCGAGAATTATATCATTGTAGTTAAGTATAATTTTGCACTAAAAGGTAGGAGTAAGTTGATTTGAGAAACGTTGTTTATTGAATTCACAGCACTTAATTTGCTCCAGATTCTGGAAGGCAAGAAGAGTAGTGATTTTGTAGCAGCAGCAACTTCCAACCGTTGATAAGAACTGAAGGGAGAATTTGTCAAACACTTTGTATGCATGGGAAAACATTTACCACTCCCCAAGATTCTACGCGACTCGTTGGGTCAACCTTAGATGGAGATTTTACGAATTATGTATGGAGACAAACCATATTCGTAATAACTTTGTGATTATAACTGCTCTATCTATTATCGTGTCTACGACTTGGCAACAAGTTAGACCCAGTTTTTCACTTTCTGTTGGGAATGGAATTTCAGAAACGAATGTGCAAGACCAAGCTCATCTCATCCCCTCAAACAATTAAAAAATGGAGTGGTTGAAACAGGCATTAAGACCCAAACAAATTATGATGACTTATAAACTTATAAACATTGACTACTTTTCTTTTATTTTAAATTCAAATAATTAACTCAATTATGTGTTTCATAAACAAAACAAGTTCGACATTAATTAAGGACATGTAGGAGCTGAATCCAAGAAGGCTAAAACAAATAAACTTTTATATTTAAAGTACTAAAGCATAACCACTTCTGTGGTCCATGCATCATACTAAGATGTTACAGGTATTGGTGGTAGGGTATATATCTTTAAGAAAAGGTCTCCAAAGAGAGTGGTGGAATATTCTGCATGAAACTAGAAGGCCTCTGAATCATGTTGACAAAGTGGCCATGCGAGTGGAACCACGAAACGATGAAACGAAGACGAAGGAGAAAATTCACTGCAATTAATGAAGTTCTTTGAAAAACGATCACAATGAGCAATGGATGCTAATGTAGCTGGCAGACAGAAGAGCAGATAATTGAATGAAATTGAAGACGAAGTCAAAGGTAGCCACGATGCAGTGTAAGGACTGAGGGTTCTTCTGTTACTGTTTCAGTTATTAACAGTTTCCAGATAATTTACTTGTTACCCATAACATTAGAAAGAATTCAATTTGATCGAGATCACGTTATCACCTCCATAGTCAAAACAGAGTTGAAATTTCTACTTTTCTAGAATCCTTCCTTCAATACTCTTAAGTTTACGCCATCTTTCATATATAAAATAAATTAAATTTATTGTTATTACTTAAAATAAATCTAAACAATTTTATTGTAAATTATGTAATTTCATGTTTCGTGTGATATTTATTTCTCTTAATTAGCAGTAGTTTCGTTTTAATATTCGTATTTTAATTTAATGTATTTAATTTCTTTTTAATTAGGTCTCTGTTTTATTTAAAAATATAATATGAATTTTTATGTTACATTAATGTTAATACAGTTTAAAAAATAATAACGTGTTATTATTATTTTTCTCTTTTGAGGTTCTTTTTATTTTTTATTTTTTATTTTATTTTCTTCTTCTTCCATCTTTTATTACCTTTTACCATCACTTTTCTTCTCCATCACCCACCCAACCTAACGCATTAGTAAAAGCCTTCTCCTCGTTACCTTCTTGCGTATCCCTTCTATTCCACCATTCCTTTTGTGACTATAGACACACCAACAATTGCTGATTTGATCATTAATAGAGATGACAAATAAACTCATTTTTGTGTCTCCAAACTCAATCACTTTTTAACAGGAAATTGAGTATGGATATAAAAAATTCTCGAACTTTTTAATTGGATATGGGAATGGGTATGTGATGTACATATCTGTCCCATCCCAATCTCCATACCCGTCATAATACTCATTCCTGTCATATTTTCGTTTCTGTTTAAATTATTAAAATATTCATAGTTAATTATGTAACATTATATATATTGTTAGTAATTTTGGGTCATGCATATATATGATACATAATTAAATGTGTTAGGGCCATTATTTATAAAGCCAAATAATAAAGTGATCTGACTAAATTAAAGATTTGGCTAAAGGTATATGTCGTGAAAATAAATATTGTGTAGAGACCGGTTAGTAATTTCTAATTTGATGAGGGGCCAAATTAGAAATACTAAAACTTAAGTAATTCAGTTTATAAATGGTCGTGGTCCCCTTCTGAGAGCACACATAGTCGTAACGTACTCTTCCTGTTCCTTTCCCTCTATCCCCATCAAGAGAAAGAACCAAAATAAATGTGCTCTACAAGAGGAAGATCAAACCAAAGAGAAATAAAGGTGGTATACAGGAGGAAGAACAAACCAAAGAAAAATCAAGGTGCTCTACAGGAGTGCTCTAATATTATCGTTATAGCCAATTCAGGTACGCTTCCGTTTACTATTTACTACATGATTATCAGTATGAGGGCTATGAGATATTGTTTATGAATTTATGATTGATTATTAGAATCAATATTAGGATCATATTTTGCGTTTATGCTTACATGTGGTATCAGAGCCACCCATACTTGATTCATGTTTGTTTTTGGGTAATTTAATTAATTTCTATTCAGAACCCTAAATCCCTAATTCTGAAACCCTTAATCCCAATTTTGATTTTGGGAGAAAAACCCCAAATTGAGAATCGTAGGGTTTCTTAAAACCCTAATTGAAGTAAATTATTTTAATTAATTTTGAACTTTGGGTTCAAGACATTTGAATATAAGGATTTATATTTTAGAATATAAATAATTTTATTTATTTTATATATTTTTTGGTTGTTTAATATATAAAATAAATATATTTGGTTTTGGAATAAATATATAATCAAATTTTGGTTTTGTTTAATATTTTAAATGAATTAATTGAATCAAGAAGTCACCAAAGTGACCTCTCTTGAGTAGATAGTTCGTGAAAAAATGTTAAATGTTGATGTTTATGTACGTTCATGCGAGTATTGATCGGTCCAAAAGAAGATTAATATTTGGCCGGATTGCATACACACTTGTGATGATAAACATGTGATAATTATAAGGATATAAGGATTTGCTTTGTCGATAATAAATTAATCCAAAGATTAGTTTGTTGTTGGACATCTTTATTATCAATGTTTGATCATTACAACAAGATACCCCTAACAATTAGTATTACTGTCCAAAGACTTGATATTAATGGTGCATTGGTTGTTTTGGGATGGGTTAAACCATTATTTGAATATTTTTTATAATGATTTATTTTATTATGTGAGCATAATAAGTTATTCCTCTAGTTTTATATATATAGCTTCAGTTGCTTCTATATCTGCCAATGTGAATTCTGTTCCGATCCTCAACGGAACAAGTTTTAAGGACTGGAAAAGGAACATGGAAATTGTTCTCAACTGCATAAGTCTAAAGCATAGTCTTGCTATGGTCTGTTCTGAGGTCAATTTAGCGTCAGTACCTAGTAACACTTGGTGGTTAGACTCAGGTGCTACTACTAACATAAGTGTTTCTATGAAGGGTTGTCTAAACTACCGGAAGCCAACTAATTCTGAAAGATGGATATATGTTGGAGATGGCAAATCGGTGGAGGTGGAGGCTATTGGGCATTTTAGATTATTGTTATGTATTGGTTTTTATTTGGATTTGAAAGACACTTTTGTTGTGCCGTCATTTAGACGGAATTTAATTTCAGTTTCTTATTTGGACAAATCCGGTTATTCTTGTTCATTTGGAAACAATGAATTTAGTTTGTCT
>Ga0214544_1000262_pt1 | contig 87635 bp, 32 predicted proteins | sample CNSS3metaG_FD_160074 | JGI IMG/M metagenome (GOLD analysis project Ga0214544, IMG submission 160074) | Root nodule microbial communities from cowpea collected in UCLA plant growth center, Los Angeles, California, USA - CNSS3 | ecosystem: Host-associated > Plants > Roots > Nodule | place: USA...
CCATCTGTATAGCTAGGTAAGGATTCAAGGTAAGGACTGCATCCTGACACTCTAAGGGGCCAGTTAGTCTCACTTAGAGCAGACTGACTCCCGTGGTGAGAGTAGCAGGAGGCCTGAAATTCATTAAGGGCTAACCTTGTGGTGAGAGAGATTTGATTCATCGTAACACTGGTAACACATAGCTCGGAGATGAGCAGCTCAGAGTCGAGCAGAGGTATTCACCACAAGTGCGAGCGTCCGCTGAATCCGACCAAGTTATACGTATCCGGATGAGTCGAGTCGAGTCGTAGTGTATTGAATGAAGAGTCATAACATGTTTGGCTGCTATGTGGATATGAGATGATGAAAATATATTTGATTGCATGATGAATATGTTGATGGCTCTAGCTTACCCGTTTCGTACATGGTTGTGTTGTATGTGGCTGTCTTTCCTTGCGATGATCATCAACTTGGTTGATGGGAGCAGATGGGCGAGGTTCTCATGGTCAACAGGCGAATGGTGATTCCGCTGCTTAGCCATCTGGGCTGGAGTTTACTTGTTTTTTATTTAGGGCTATGGCCCATGTATCCCTTTCTGTATTTCTACGCTACACTCTAAGTTGTATTCGTATTCAGCTATTTTACTTTTTGGCATCGTGGTGTGCCTAGTTTCGTAGGGGTGATGTTGGAAACCCCAGGACTGCGTTGTTATGCTATCTTATGTGTGGCGTTTCCTTTAATTGCGTTTATAAATTAAATGGGACGTTACAGCAAGCCCAGAAATTAAAAATTGTTTGTATTAATCGATTGTGTTATTTACTTAATCAACTAAATGCTTAAATTACCCTCTTATTAGATGTTGGATTAATTGATTATGTCTAAATTTAATTGATTAAGACATAAATGAAACATGGTTTCAATTTCTATTAACCTAATCGATTAATGTCTAATTTTAATCGATTAAATAATTAATTTTTATACTTTTCTTCTTGAATTTGATGAAGTGTACATCAAAACTAATAATAATCAATTATTGTTTGTTTAAACTGAGTTAAACGAGTTTGTCTAAAAAAATGATTAAATTTATTTTATGAGCTATTATTGAACTACTAAATATTTAATCGTATATTTAAAATTAGGGGTGACAATTCGGGACGAGTCAGACAGACTGACTCATAAGCTCGCAGAAAAAAAAAATGTGGGGCGTTGGTGTGTTGAACCCGCTAGCCCACACAGGCTCGCAACCCACACATGTTGAAGGTGGGGTGGGTTGACCTGTTGATTCGTTTACAAAATTAAATATTTAGTAGTTCTCCAATAAAATAATGATTTTAGTTCTTGAATATTAAAAATCTTTTTATGTATTTTTAGGTTAACAAATTTATACTTGTCTTTTAAAGTGACATGTTACTATTGTACTTTAGCTATAATTTGTTGCTATTGTTTCTTGTCTTTTGATTAGTTATTCTAGTTAGAATTATTTCGATAAAAATGAATATTAATTATTATGAGAAAAATATTTTACTCATTACAAATACAAGCTAGTCTACGGGACGTGGTGGGTTAGAAAAATAAATCTGTTTTTGAACTGTGAAACAGGTCAGCATGACCCACACTTTATGAACAAAAACGCGGGACGGACAAAAACAAATCGGACTAACCTACTTTGCCATCTTATTTAAAATGTTCAATCCTTGTCCTAAGAGAGATAAGCGTGTTAATATCTAACTAAAAATAATACAAAAATAAATTCTCATCTTCTATATTAATTTTGTAAAATTCAGTTTGATTTAAATTTCATTTATTTAACATATATGCACATTAATAAATTACATCTTTCGTTTTACATAAATGACCATTCATATATATCCAGTTCCATATAGTCCTTTAAAATATGTTAATCTGAACTTGTCAAATGTATTATATGTTGTCTATGCATACTTATTTTATGTATAAACTATTCACCATTGTCTTCATCCCAAGGTTGCAGAACCCGACTACAAATCAGAAAAGTATTCCATTCTTTCTTTCCATCAAATTATCATTTTCTTTTTCAAACACGCCATCTTCCTAGTGTTTGACATTGCACATGCTGAAATATTACTATAAAGGGGCAGTGAAGTTACTTATAAAATAGGAATTTCATCATAAGAAAATGTTATAATTTCCCTATCGAAGATATTTCTTATATCATAAAGTAAATGCAATTGCGTAATTGTATTCGTGCAAAAAAGCTAACAATAATTGATTGATGGATTCATTACAGTCGCTGATAATCGTTGAAAATAATAGAGACTTCACGCTGAAATCAGAGGTATGGGACCGGGTAATGCAGAACTGTAATATTTGCTTAGATATTAATAAATGTGATTTTTAATAACTTTTTTGTTTTTAAAAAAATTATTAATATTATGTTAAACGTATTTTAACTTGAAGTAAATTATTTAAAAAAATTAATGTCATTATCGATGAAGTAAATTATTTAAAAAAATTCTATTATAGATGTAGTTAGAAAATATTTTATTTTCGTTAATGCTTTCATAGGATTCAGGAACGAATTCCATACAATACATTAGGTTTATGACTTTAATGGCTATACGGATTGGTCTGACCATTCATTTAAGATTCAGTGTATGAAAACCTGTGCTTTAAATAGGTTGAATGAATCTATTTTTCTAATATAATTTTGTATCTATACCTGTTTTTTAATAATTAAGGTCAATTTCATTGGGCGGATAATATAATTTTTTTCCCAATAAACTTATTTTGAAAAAAAAAATTAAATATATCTCTCCATTTCATGGAATCACATCTTTTAATTTGACATTCCTTTTGTATTTCTTCTTCTAACAGTTTTTTTTTTCAATTCATGGGAACTTTGATGAATGTTAGAATATGGATTTTCATTTATTTTGTTCATTTGGATATCTACTTTCTTCAATAGATATTAATCTTCTTTTGATTTTGATCTTCCTTTTATACTCTCTTTATTTGTAACAAATTTCTCCTTCATCAAATTCAAAACAAATCTTTTGTCTTTTATGTGAACTTTGAATACTTTTATGTTGTTAGCATATTTGATAACATAAACTTTATTTTCAAAGAAGATTTTATAACATTTCTCTAATATTTGAACAACACTTACTAGATTTTGAGAAATCTCAATAACATATAAAACATCAAAAATTAATTTAATATTTGAATGAGTTTTAATTGAAGTTGTTCATGTACTTTCAGAGCAAGTTGTTCTCCATTCTCATTTTTTACCTTGAAAATATTTTATTTGTTGAGCTCCTTGAAAAGTTCTCTATCATGAGTCATATGGTTTGTACAACCACTATCTATAGTCAAATCTTTTGTTGATTTGCTCCTTGTGACACATGATGTTGTAAGAAGTAATTCCTCCTCTGATTTATCCTCCACAATTTTAACTTCTTCTTCATAATCTTGGGATTTGCATACCTTTAAGCAACCCATGAGATGACAATCACAGTAAAATTAAGAATCAATGTCTTCATCATGTTCACCATCAATATATGATGAATTATTTCCAAGGAAATGTCCATATAGTCCAAGAAAACATGACTAATATTATACATCTTCTGTCATGCTATTCAAAAAATATAAATGAAAAAACTACACATTTTTGTAATGCTAATTTAGAAATTTTTTTTATAAGACGATTGTTTGAGAAATTTACCATAAAGATTATAGTTAAAGATTAAAGTATCAACATATATAACTTGACAATCAAATTAATTAAATATTCAAATTATTCAAATATTATTGAGCAACATTCTATCATTTAAAAATATGAAATTGTGAACCATATAATTAATTAGGAGTAGTAAATAATTATAAAAAATAATTAAAAAAAATGTTGGTGGGTTAAGTGGGTCAACTCACTTTCAACCCGGCTCAAACCCGTCTAAAGGGTGGCTTAAGTGAGTTGGGTTGAGTTCAACCCACTTTTGAAAAAACTAAATTTTTCTAAATCCAATCCGCCTCAAATTCGTGGTGAGCCGGGTTGACTCACAAGTTGAAATCCAATTTGACATCTCTAACAAGAGATATAAGAAATAAGTGTATGAAGGAACTTGTTGTATTTTGTTGATATACTCTATATAGAGTGAAATGTAATCAAATATCAAATATAAAATACTTATGATATCTCAATCTTAATACAAAATAATAACTAACTTCTAAAATATATTTCTAAAACCGAAAAAATTCATAAAAATTAATTTAAATAAAAAATATTAAGTAATATATATAAATCAAAATTAAAATTATACGGAACATTTTTTTATATTTTAATTTTGATTTTTGATTTTTCAAATTTCTTCTTCTCCTTCTTTTATTATCTTTGCAGAAGAAAGATAAGATCAGAATTTGAACTTGTAGGAGTCGAATTTTGATACTAGGAATCAGTCTCTCAAGCTCAGAATTTGATTTATCTGTATCCAAGTTTTGAATTTGTACGATAAATAAGTCTAGCAAGGAAAGAGAAAATAAAAAATTACACCCACAAAAAAAAATCAAGTACAAAAAGATGGAAATTCAAGTACAAATATATAAAATTCAAATAACCACATAATAAATAAGGAAAAATGTTGAAAATATTATTTAATATTTTTTTATTTGAATTAATTTTTGGAAAATTTTCAGTTTTAAATCAGTTTCAAAGGTCATATAAGTATTTTATATTTGATACTTAGTTACATTTCCTTTTATTTTATAGGTTTAAATACCTTTTTGTCCTTATTTTCGTAATGTTTGTTGCGGATGATCTCATTTTAACAGAATGTTTAAAATGGTCTTCATTTTTACCGAATGTTTAAAATGGTCCTCATTTTCGCAATTCGTGTTTTATTTGGTCATTTCTATAACGCCGTTTAAATCATTAACGGAGCATTGTACATGTGACACGATTTGTATTAGGGGTGGCACAATTTGTATTAGGATGTGTTACGTGTACTATACATAGGGAAATTTTGCAATTAGAGAAATTTCTTCATCTTCGTCTTTCTTGAGCTCGGATTTGTAGAGGAACAAGGTAAGTGGTTTAGGGTGTGTTACGTGTACTTACGGGTGACACTGGTTGTATTAGGGTGTGTTACGTGTACATGTGTGGTACAAGTTAGGGTGTGTTACGTGTACTGGGGTGACACGGTTTGTATTAGGGTGTGTTACGTGTACTGTACATGTGTGGTACAAGTTAACCCACTTACCTCGTTGATAATGATTAACTGAAAAATTGAAATGAAGAGCGCAATTGCAATCCAATGATGAAATGACAAGTATTAGCTGTTTCCTCTGCAAATCCGAGCTCAAGAAACCGTACACGTAACACACCCTAATACAAACCGTGCCACCTGTACAATGCTCCTTTAATGATTTAAAGGACCTTATAGAAAGGACCAAACAAAACACGAATTGCGAAAATGAGGATTATTTTAAACATTCTGTAAAAATGAAGACCATTTTAAACATTCCTCAAAATGAGGACCATCCGCAACAAACACTACGAAAATGAGGACCAAAAATGTATTTAAGCCTATTTTGTATATAGTATATCAATAAAATACAATAACAAATTCTTTTATACAATATTATATAATATATTTTATATATTTATCATATCTCTTATATTTTTTAAAATTTTAAAAAATTCCAACAAAATATATATATATATATATATATATATATATATATATATATATATTTATTTATTTATTTATTTTGACAATGTTACATTTACAAAGCTGTTGTTCCATGGAAAACACGCCCCCAACAACGATAAACGCGTGAAAGGGAACTAAACATTTATGTTTATCAATTGTAGTAAGTAACTTGGATTAATTAGATATTTGGTGGTAGAAAAAACTTGGATTAGATATAAAATATTCTAAATTAATAAATCGGGCATATATTTTCTGGAATTTCATACAATTATAACACCAGCTTAATACTTTTAAACAATTACAGTAAAAAATGTCAACAAAATATTTTAAAAAACAGTATTAAGAAAAGAAATTTGATGAAGCTTTAAGAACGTAATCTTAGACTTTATATTTGTATACTGTCAAACAAAATTATGTGTTTAAATTATTTTTTATTTTACAATTTTAATATGTAATGAGGTTTCCTCAGTAAGCACGTTTCCATCGTTTCAAACGGTGGCTATTTAGGAAATGTTTTGTGTTGTCAATAATTTTCCTTCATTTTTATTTCATGGACTTTCCGTCAAATCTAGCGTTTGACCTAAACTGAAGCAATTATTTGGCAGGAAAAAAAAAATTGATACATTATAAAATAACGAAGGAATAAATATCCAATTTAGTGCACAGTAATTATTAGTTTTTATTCAACCAAGAAAAAAATATAATAAATGTTTAAGATTTATTTGATATGAATAAATTGTGACTAGTATCTAGATTTCTTTTTATTCATGAGAAATGTGGTTTGTGACTTTGGCTAATGGTTGTTGATTGTTAGAAGGGATTGAGGCTTAGCCAAAGTTAGATGAAAATACCTTAAGTTGCACTAAAACTTAGTTTCTTATGCATCATCATTGGGTGGTAAGTAATCATCACACTTAGTTATCGTTGGACGCTGGTTAGACTGTGAGCTCCCAACTTTGTAGCGATGGGCGGCAATTACCTGGCATTCGAGGGTAGAGGTGTCAATTTGGCCCAATCCACAAGATTTGGCTCTGGCTCATGTGGGCTAGGGTCAAAAAAGTCCACATTGAAAAAAGTCCCCATCAAAGAAGTCTATAGGGCCAAAAACCCCACAAAAGCCTTGTGGGCTAGGGCCAACCCATGGGCTTTCATCTTCCATATGAAAAAGATATTATTTTTTAAAATATATTACTATCTATGGGATAGGCCCAACGAACCGGACAAGAACGACGACCCGAATAGGTCGAACAACCCGAACCTGCCCAACGACCTCGACAAGAATGACAACTTGAACGGGCCCAATGATCCAAACAGGCCCAACGACCCGAACGGGCCCGACGACCCGGACGAGCCCAACGACCCAAACGAGCCCTAGATCGAAACAGGCCTGACGACTCGGACGGGCCCGACGACCCAGACGTGCCCCACGACCCAGAAGGGCCCCACAACCTGAACGTGCCTGATGACCCGAACGGGACCTGGACAGGCCTAACGACCCGGACGAGCCCGACGACCAGGACAAACCTGAAAACACGGACGAGCCCGACGACACGAACGGGGCCGAAGACATGGAAGGGCCCGACAACCCGGATGGGCTCGATGACCGGGACTAGCCCGACAATCCGGACGGGTCCTACGACCCAAACAGGCCCGACGTCTCGGACAGGCCCGACGACCCTATGGGCCCCACGACCCGGACGGACCCCACGACCCAGAAGGGCCCCACGACCCGAACGTGCCTGACGACCCGAACGGGCCCAACGATTCGAACGTGCCCGATGATCTAGACATGCCCAACGATCCGAACGAGCCCGACAACCCGAACGGGCCCAACAGCACAGACGGGCACAATGATCTAGACATGCCCAACGACTCGAACAGGCTCGACGACCCAGACATGCCCGACGACTCGAAGAGACACAATGACCCGGACGTGCCCAATGATCCAAACAGGCCCAACAACCCGAATAGGCTCGACGGATCGGATGGGCCCCATGACCCAAACAGGCCTAACAGACCGGATGGGCCCCACGACCCAAACGGGCCCCTCGACCTGGATGGGTCTGATGACCCTGACTGGCCTAACGACCTAGACGGGCCCGATGATCCAGACAGGCTTAACGATCCAAACGAGCTCGACGACTCGGATCGGCCCCACAACCTGGACGAGACCGACGACCCGGACATGCTTGATGACCCGGACGGGCCCGATGATCCTAACATGCCCAACGACCCGAACGGCCCTGTCTGGGTTGTTGGGCTCATCCAGGTTGCCGGGACCGTTCGAGTCGTTGGGCCTGTCTAGATCATCGGGCCCGTCCAGGTCATTAGGCCCGTCTGGGTCATCGTGCCCGTTCGGGTCTTTGGGCCTTTCTGGATAATCGGGCATGTCCGAGTCGTCAGGCTTGTTCGAGTCGTTGGGCTTGTCTGGATCATCGGGCTTGTCCGGGTCGTTAGGTCCGTTCGGGTCGTGGGGCCTGTCTGGGTTTTCGGGCTCTTTCGGGTCATTGGACTTGTTTGGATTTTCGAACCCGTTCGGGTCATTGGGCTTGTCTGGATAATTGAGCCCGTCCAGGTCGTAGGGCGCGTTTGGGTCGTCGGACCCGTTCGGGTTGTTAAGCCCTTCCAGGTCGTTGGGCTCGTCCGGGTCGTCGGGCCCGTTCTTATCATAGGGCTCGTCCTGGTCATCGCGCCCGTCCGGGTTGTCGGGCCCATTCGGGTCTTCAAACCCATCCTGGTCATCGCGCTCGTCCGGGTCGTCGAGCCCATCCTGATCGTGGGGCCCGTCCGAGTCTTCGGGCTCATCCTGGTAATCGGGCCTGTTTGGGTCGTCGGGCCTATCCTGGTCCTCAAGGTCGTTCGGGTCATCGGGTCTGTCCGTGTCATCGGGCCCATCCAGGTCGTCGAGCCTATCTTGGTCATCGAGCCCGCCCCAGTTGTGGGGCCCGTTCGGGTCTTTGGGCTCGTCCGTGTCATCGGGCCCGTCCAAGTGATCGTGCCCATTTTGTTGTTGGTCCCGTCCATGTCGTTGGGCTTGTTCGGGTCGTGGGGTCTGTCCCGGTCGTGGGGCACGTCCGGGTTGTCGGGCCTGTCCGCGTCGTTGGGCCTGTCCGTTTTGTCGGACCCATCTTGGTCGTCGGGCCTGTCTTGGTCGTCGGGCTCGTCTTGGTCACCGGGCCCGTCCGGGTCGTCGAGCTCATCCAATTCGCCTGACCCGTTCGTGTCGTCAGGCCCGTCCTGGTCGTCGGGTCCGTCCGGGTCGCTCGACGTTATCTTTGACTCTTGCTTAATGTAGTATTATTTGCGGGGCTAACCCACCTTAGCTCTAGTCCTAACCCACTAGAGAGGGGGCTTTGGGGCTGGGGCTTTTTTTTGGCCCCCTCATTTGGGGACCCCCTAAAAGAGGGCTTTATGAAGAGTGGATCAAGGCTGACCCATGGACTAAGGGCCAAATTGACAACTCTATTCGAGGGTACTTTGAGAAATTTCTTTTCTTTTAGAACTTGTTTATTTGTACTAAATATTTATCTTTGCATGCCACAAATTATATTTATGATTGTATTGGGTACGTTTGATAATGTCGAATCAATTGTGGAAATTTGTGTGTAATATAGTTGTCAAATTAGTTATTTTTAAGGGAAAATGCTGATTCTATGGTGAGTCCAAATGTATTGAATGAGACTTGTTATGTGAAATTATTTTGACTCTACTAGTATCTAACTCATATAAAGGAAGATGACTAGTGGTGGGAGTTGAAGGAAGATTCACTTAGCAAATGGTATGATATGAAAGAGAATCATACTTAGGGAATTAAGGAAGTTAACATGCACTACTGGATGAAATGAATGAATTACACGTGATAAAAAGTTGTAGAGAAGGGAAGAGAGGGAAGACAGTTTGGCAGGTTCAGAGACTCAAAAGTCCAATTAATACTCTAGTCTCCTGGAAGCAAAAGTCTACGTGTCGTCTTTATAGTGCAATACATGAACCTTAGTAAATTAATTATATTCTATTTCACATATTTAGTTTGACAACTTTGGTGAGAAGATATGATATCTTTCCATTTGAGTTTATTCATGTGAAGACTAGTTTACCAGTGTTTCTTTTATTTCTTTTCTTATCATATAATATAGTATGATATAATATAATATGGTATGATATTATATTATATATGGAAGTAGATATAGTGAAGGAGATAATAGTTGTGGAGTTGAAGCGTAAAAATGAATTAGTATAAAAGTAATTTAGATAATGAATTATGAATGTATTTTGAAAAACAATCTTATCCAGCTATGAAGTGTAATGTGAATCAATTTATTTCTAATTCCTTATGCTATTGATAACATTTTGACATTAAATACGACAATAAATACTGGTTAAATGATATATGTTAGAAAAATGAGTTGTTACATTTGTTTGTTGTCTTTAGTTATTCTATTTATGTAAGGCCCATTTTATTTGTTTTTGGTTTCAGCCCTAATGTAGGTGGGCCGCCCTTGTAATTGGGCCTAAGGCCAGCCCAACACATATACCCTTAAGTCTGCCCTAAAACTTAGGGTACCCTACGCTTTCAGAACCTTTGTCCTTGCTAGGAGCTGCAGCCGTCACCCCCTTCCGCTAGGGTTTCCGTTCGTCTGTCACGCACTCCACGTAAGTATCCTTTTTCCAGATCTTATGGCTTCCATCGTTTTCCCTCCACCCTTTCCACGGTTAACGTTTTGTAATAATGCGCTCTTGTTTGTACCTTCTGTTTTCAGCGCCGTGGTGAGTCCTTGCGCTTCTGTGATCCTTGGTTACGCGTCGAAGGTCCCGTACGAACCTATTTTCCAGGTACGGGAAGTTAGAGTTCTAGTTTCGAGTCCTTTTTGAGCTGTTTATGAGTTATTTGTTGTTTGTACGGTTGGATCTGTCGTTTGGATGTGTGGGTGTGCTTTGCATGTGTGGTTTGGCCAGAAAACATGGCTGTGCAGTGAAGAACAGTGGCGAGACCTGTTAATCTCGCCCAAGCGAGTCCATCTCGCCTAGGCGAGATGAAACAGGGAGCTCGCCTAAGTTTTTTTGCGCGAAACGTCGCCCGGGCGGCTCGCTCAACTTTTGAGCGAGCAGGCAACTCGCCCAAGCGAGAGGGATCTCGCTTAAGCGAGATCCCGTGTTGCTATGCCCTTGTTTTTTTTGCACTCTCGCCTAGGCGAGAGGGGGGCTCGCCTGAGCGAGCCTGTCTCGCCTGAGCGAGACCCCTCAGCCTGAGCGAGATGCTGGGCGAGACCGTGCTGTGTTTTGGACGTTTGATGTTTCCCCGAGTGATCTGTTTTGATTGGGTATGATTGTGTGATGACGAACATGTACATAATAGAATAATTTGCATGGTTGGCATGAGTTACGAACGACGTATGACGGATTGGGTATGATGTTAACATGTGAAATGAAGGAATGGGTTGGAACTAAAGAGATACGTGATTAATATGAGATGAGACCCCAGACTCACTGGGGTGGTGATGATCAGAGGTATGGACTTGAGATGTGTTTGATATGAGGATTAAACTCCAAGGGTTGATGTGGAATTGAAAATATAATTCAATATTCGTGTATTGCTGATTTATGAATGTTGGTCCGTGTCAGCGTGTAATTCCTTGGGGTCTCTAGGTGAGACCTCCGGGGTCGCGCTTCAGTGGTCGGGACGTAATTCCATGGCCCCTGTTAGTGGGTGTTCATGGTGGTGCCCCATCTGTATAACTAGGTAAGGATTCAAGGTAAGGACTGCATCCTGACACTCTAAGGGGCCAGTTAGTCTCACTTAGAGCAGACTGACTCCTGTGGTGAGAGTAGCAGGAGGCCTGAAATTCATTAAGGGCTAACCTTGTGGTGGGGGAGATTTTGATTCATAGTAACACTTGTAACACGTGGCTCAGGTTCGAGCAGCTCAGGTTCGAGCAGAGGTACCCACACAAGTGCAAGCATCCGCTGAATCCGACCGAGTTATACGTATCTGGATGAGTCGAGTCGAGTCGTAGTGTATTGAATGAAGAGTCATACATGTTTGGTTGCTATGTGAATGAGATGATGAGAATATGTTTGATTGCATGTTGAATATGTTGATTGGCTCTAGCTTACCCGTTTTGTTGTAATGTTGTGATGTATGTGGCTATTCTTTCTTGCGATGATCATCAACTTGGTTGATGGGAGCAGATGGGTGAGGTTCTCGTGGCCAGCAAGGGAACGATGATCCAGCAGCTTAGCCATCCGGGCTAGATTTCGAACGTCTTTCTTTCGTGTTTCTTTAGGGCTATGGCCCCTGTATTCGTGATTATCGGATTGTAATCTCTTAAGTAAACGGTTATCCTGCTTTTGTTGGCATCGTGGTGTGCCTGGTTTTGTAGGGGTGACATTAAGGACCCCAGGACTGCGTTGTTATGCTTTTATCACGTGACGTTTCCTTTAATTTTACGTATTAAATTAAATGGGACGTTACAATTTACATCATGGTAATTATATGTGTAAATTAAAATTATTTTTATTTTCAAATAAAAGTATTTCAGCATATTTTACCTCACCAAAAAAATTATATTTCAAAACCATTGATTTTATAAAGGTCAAATCTTACGAAATTAAGATTAAAGACATCAATCCAATGTAGATGCACCCTCAGATTTTTTTTTCTTACTAACCTCAAATATCTTTTTCATGAAAACACTCTTACTCAAATCTGATAAAAAAAAATTGTAAACAAAATTCCTTACCTTAATATTTAATGTAACTTCATTTTAAGGTTATTAGTTAAATTCAAAAAATGATTTTTGTTTATGTGATTCAGAAATATACAACTAATCTCTTTTAAAACATAAAGATCATTGAAATAGATTTTATTTCTCTTCACAATTTGTTTATTATAAACAAGAAAAAAAAAAAAACCTGTGTATATGTTTAATAAACTTAGTTATCTAATTATCAAATGTGTTGAATTTGGCTGGTTGGTAATTTCATTGTAATGGGTTGGAAAATAATGAAGCAAACTGGTGCCTAACGTGGAAAAAAATAGTACCATAATAGTACTACTGTTATAGTGAGTGGTTTTATAAAGCTTAATTTTGTTTCTTTGTTAAATTGGAATACAATTCCTCAAATCGTGTCTTGCACATGTCAGCAAGCAAGTAAACAAATTCTGAGTCAATTTTGTTATACAGAAACTTACGAGTCAATGGGTAGAGAAAAATAAGACAGAAAGTTTAATTTGTAAAATATTAACACTGAAATATCTTTTATTTGGTATATACAATTATTTTTCTAATTTATCTTTCAATATATTTCTTATTCGATAAATATTATGAACAAGTGATTAAAAACAACTTATAGGTATTATCTTTGGTTGTCCCAAAATCAATTAAAATTTATTAATGGACAAAACAGTTATCTCAGTTGTGTAACTGATTTGATAAATTTCGTTGCTATAATTCTTCATATTTTGTGTGATATTTACTAATATTTTATGAAATTTAATAATATTCACATAAAATAAGCAAGAAATTAATTTCTTTTAAATATTGTAGAAAAGTTAAAAAAAATCACACCGAGAAATTTTAGTGATGCAAGTATTATTTTATAAAAAAAGAAAGAAAATAAAATTCAGTTATTATTTCAGTCAATATTTTACGAGAAATAATAATAATAATAATAATAATAATATTAATAAGTTGATTAATTTATTTTTATACACAAAAATTTGAGGTGGTATTTTTTAATGTTAGAACTTTGAAGATATATAAGTCTTAATTTTTTCTTATTTTTTTTAGTTTTTAATATTATATTTTTTGTAATAACATTTTATATTTACAAATAGTTAAAATTGTAGAGAGATTTTACCGACGATAAAAATTAGTTAGTAATAATTATCAATGAATTTATAATCGTCATTAATTATTAATGGATTAATCGATCTGTCTATAAGATTTGTTGACTATTACTTTTCTAATGAATTTTTTATCATTGATAAATTAAAATTAGATACAAATGTTGTTTTAGTCCGTATAGATAATAATAAATTAATTAGAAATTTATTTTGATACAGATAAATTTGAAGTAGTATTCTTAATAGTTGAATTTTCAAGAGGAACACTACAGAAAAAAAAATTATTGGCAATCACAATTTATCAATAAATATAAAATTCGTTGGTATCAATTATTACTGAGACCAAAAATTAACCAATAAATATAATCAATGGTAAAAATTCATTGGTAAATTATTTATTAGAAAATATTCATCATTAATTATTGATAATTTTTTTTGTTGATAAGTATTGCGATTTGGTATTCTATCCTCCTTTTCCATGTCTTCTTCTTCTTTCTTTTTTTTTTTCTTTTCTTCTTCTATCCTCTTCCTCCTTGTCTACCCTCAGTGTCATGTCTATTGTTGTCCTTGCGTACATCGTCTTTGACTTATATTATTCTCCCTCCTTCCTTTCTCCCCATCTTCTTTCTCCTCCACTCCCCTCTCCACTTCATCCTTTGTCTCTATTGTTGTTGTCACTGTCACCTTTACCATTGCAGTAGTCATTGTTGTTGTCGTTGTTACTGTCATAATCATTGTCTCCAGTTCCTACTCTTTCTCATTCTTCTCCTCCTCCTCCTTTTCCTTTCGTTCCTTTTCTTCTCTTCTTCTCACTCCTTTTATTTGTAACAAATACTTCGTTGAATTTGGCAAAAATGTTAGTGCTTGTTTTACAGTAAAATTTATGGATGGAATTACCGATAAATTTTAAAAAACACAATTACCAACTAATTTACCAATGAATTTTAAAAAGTGAAATTGATAAATTTATTGATGAATTTTCAAAAAATATAATTATTAACAGGTTTAAAAAGATTCATTACCAATATTTAACAATTGATTTTACCACATCATGGTCAAAGGCTAAATTCAAAACTTTAACACCCATCTTATTCACAAAATTTATTGACAAAAATATCTAACAGTAATAAAAATTATAAACTATCGATGAATTTTATCAATAAATTCGTTACTAACAAATATTTTTATTGATAATTAAAATTCTATAATTCATCAATAAAATACATTTGTAAATTCTATTTTACCAACAAATTTTTTTCTTTGATAAATTATATTTTATCTAGAATTTTATTTTTTGTTGATAAAATACCATTGATATTATAGCAATTTCTTTTACTAATATGTATACTCTTTTAATTTTTAATATTATATTTCTTTTTTATTTTGTTTAATGATATTTTATCATCCTACAACTAATAAAAACATAATATTTAAAAAAAAAAAAAACATTAGCCGTCTTTGATTATTGTTTCATCTTTAGTTATATATTTTATAACATATTCACAAGATTATTTATTTTAGTACGAAACAAACATTTAGTATTTCAAAAGACAACCTAAACTCCCATTTATTTAGATTGACAAACTAATGGATGAAGGTAAATGGACATAACTGCCATTAGTTTCTCCTCATCTAATATCTTAATTTATGACACTTAAATTATCCATAAAAGAAAGAGATCTTTGTTAGAGTTTAAGTGTGTCTATTTATACATAATTCAAACAGTGGTTCAAATATCATCCCATATTTGTAATCTAAATTATACAACTCTTATCATATCCATTTTCTTACAACATAACTCATTTAAACAAAATAACAAATCAATTAATACAAATTAATACTATATTTACATTTATATCAAACATTCACATTCAATCCATTAAAGAAATAAAGAAAGAGAAATTGTTTGAGCCAAAATTGTCTTGCCTAAGCAAAAAAAATTTCACTTGAACACACATTTTTTTGTTTGAAGTTTGAGCAAAAATCTAGTTGAGAGCAAAGGTTGAATTGTAGCTTTATTTTTGCTCGAGTGAAAATAAAACCAGAAACAAAGATTAGGTTTAGCTTTGTTTATGATTAAGCGAAATTTTTTACTTGAGTGAAAGTATTAAAGAATCAACTTCATGTAGCAAAACCAAATATGTTTTCAAGAATTTTATCCAAAATCACCTTAATAAAGGCAACTTTCAAACAGTTCAAAATGATTGATATAATTTATAATTTATTTATTTAAATTCAACCTTAATCATTCAACTTAAATATACATTTTCATTCACATCAAACTCATAAATATATTGGAAACTAACTCGACTCAACTAAATTATATTCGAAACTCATTTTAAAAAACTTTATACTTTAACATGCATAGCCACTATATCAACATCCCAATACAAATATCATCAAACATTTTAAAATAGCCCTTTATTAAATAACATTACTAAAGAAAATCTTAAATAATAAATAATTTTAATAACAAAAAATAATTAGTTATTATAATAATTAATAATTAAAAATTATCAATAACTAAAATAATTTTTATTATGAATAGAAAAATATAATTAACTTGCGAATTGGTTTCTAGATTACTCACTTATATCAATTATTATGGTGTTTTGACTACCACAAGAATGAGTTCTTATATTAGGCACTAAAATTAATAATTAAAATTAGTTTTTAATTATTATTATAAAATAAATAATTTTACAATACACTAACATTTGTGAAAAGAAATATGAGTTAAAGAAAAGCCATCTACTCTAACAAAATAATGTTAATAAAATATGTTTAGACAACAGGGCAGATCTAAATATAAGATTACTAAAACACAAAGGTTAAGTTTACCGAAGAAAAACAAAAACTAGTATTAGTTTTTTATAAAATAAAATATCAATGTAAATAATGGTCACAAAAAGTCATCAATGTATATGTATATAGTTCTCAGGTTTAAAGAGGAAAAGTCTCGTTCAAAAATTGCTTTAGTCTCACTTTCATTGTACCGTCTAATGAACCGTGTGTGGAAAATTAGCTTGATCACTCACTCCACACATATGTATGCATAAGTGGGAACTGCAACTTTTTATGGTTTTCTTTCTTTCTTTCTGTCTTTTCTTCAATTCATGCTCAAGTGTTGCCAATGTAAGTGGAAACTGGGGACTACCAAGTTTGTAAGGTTTCTATTTTTTCTCCGGTTCTTGCTCAATTAAAAAAGACCAAGACTTGCCTTGATTTTCTAAATAATTAACTTAACTTTTCATATTCACTTAATATTAATAATGATTTTTCCCTTATGACTTTACAATACCCTTTACAAATAAGTTTTTCTTGTGGGCATGTGTGTATATGTATAGTGTTAATTTAATATACATTGATATATAAGTTATACTTTTATCTCTACTAAAAAATCACACATCATTTATCATTTTTTTTATTTTTTTAAATAATACTTACAAATTTATTACTACTAATAATTTATAAGAAATTATTATCAATTTCTTTTTGTAAAAATATTTTATACAAAATATTTTTTATAAAAAATACTTATAAATTTTATAATTTTATAAAAATAATTGTCTACTAAGAAATCATTTAAAAATTAAAATTTATGAAAAAAAATAATAAAAAAATTCTTGTAAAATTTTATAATAAATTTGCAAAAGAAATTTTATGAAATATGAAAATTTCTAATAAAGTATATACTTTCATAAGTTTAAATTATACTTTATTAATATAAGAAATAAATATATTAAAGCGATATATATAATATCTTAAAACATTAATTAAATATATGAACAATTATATAAATGACATAATTGAAAGTCATATTTCTTTATATTAGTTGTGAACCAACATGTAAAACTTATACTTTGAATAGACGTAAAAATACCAATTACTAAGGATATTTAGTTTTAGTCAAAATTCGACTGTAATAAGTAAAGTGACGTTAATTAGGTATCAGGGTTTATTATTCTAAATGATTAAGCTAAATTATGAATACAGAATTACATATATAATTTGTGGAAGTAATATAAAAGTGTATACTATAGATAAGAAAGTTTTTGTTTTGTATTCCAAACTTCTTTGAATCCCAACAAACTCGACAAGACCTGCGAAGTTGTGAAATAACAAAGAGCAATTAAAAAAATGTATTTTTTCCAAACCTAATAAATGCAATCTTATCAAGAGCATCTTTATTTTTTTTTTTTTTTTTCACACAAAATCTTAAATATTTTATAAACGATGAATATTAGCATTTTTTTTTCAAATGATACTAAATTGTAAAATTTAAAGAAAACATATTAGAGGACAAATATTAAAAATCTAACATCAAATTTGGACTCTCACATTTAAGATAAATTTTTTAAGTAATTGTGTTAAGTGTTATTGAGATGGTATTAAGCTCAACCATGAAACGAATTTGTTTAAATTATACTAAACTTACTAATTATATGATCTTATAGAGGGTTCTCCTTCTGATCAGATTCGTCAAATCTAAAAAAAAGAAAAGTTATGCTTAATATAAAATATAAAATCTTAATCAACAAAAAAGGATTTGAGAATTAAAGAAAGACTCATGTACTTCTATTTCTAATCTTATAGAAAATAAAAGTAACCTGATAAACTCCTAAAAGATTAGTAAAATTGTATCTGAATTTACTTAATCAAAATAAATACTACAAAATAGTTAATATATAAGATGAAACAATCATCTAATAACTTAAAAAGATACTTAAAACAAAAATAAGCACTTACAAACCACTACTATAAATATATAAAATAACCCAGATAAACTACGATTATATAAAAATTGTAGTATATGATGAAGTGGTGATACTTTAATATTGTCAAATAATAGAATTTAGTTAAAACTGTAGTATATTCCCAAATAAACTTAGGTTAAACATTAATGTTATCACATGAAAATTTTATTAAGAAAATAAAAATAAATAGGAGCCATACCAAATCTATGATACAAAGTATATTTTTAAAAAATTAAATAAATACATGCATGAAAACATTAAATAATTTATATTATTCTCTATGATTTCCTTCATGAAAAATATTCTGCACTTTTAACACCATACACATAGAAGAAAAAAATTTTCCTCTACATATTAAGAGGTGTATCATAAGTCAACTCTCCTACATCTTCCAAATAAGGCCTCTAAAATTCATTACTACTTTTTAGAAGTCCTTCCCTTGGACGGGGTATTTAGAATTAACTTTCTTTGGTTTACCCCTACTGAATTTCTTGTAGTTTAAATAGATTCATCATCCTCTTCAATATTAGAATCTCCCCTTTCATCAAGTATATTAGCCCATTTATAAGCTAACTTCAATTCCTTTACAAAATGAGGTTCCTTAGAGATCAAAGAATTAGGAAATACCTCATATCTACTATGATATGGATCTAGTTGTTGTAAATCTTGCAAACTAGTGACAAGTCCTCCAAAGAAGGCATACTAGTCAAGAAATCAGACTTGTCATCTTGTTATAATCATCTACAGTTACATAAGTCATGACCAATAATTTTACAATTTAAACAAAATAAAGCATTTTTTCATGCTCAACGTTAATAATAAACGTCAAACCTGACCTTTCTACCAAAATTTAATTAGGCAAAGCGAATATCTAATCAACATCAATCAAAACATGTGCAAAGAAACCTTAAGACTTATTCATGGTATAATGATAAGTGTCTAGAATACATAAAATTTTCATACAAACTTAACATTTATAATGCTTTAATTGATCATATTTTGTAAGTAAACAACCAATTTTAGCTTATAATTACATAATGAGGTACTAAAAAGAAGAAAAATAAGAAATTGATAATTTTTTTATCATTTTGCAGCAATTTCTCGAAGAATTAAAAATCATGCAATTGAGCCCCAAAATTCACGGCTGAGCTCTAATAAGATGGTCAAGGAAGGATCCAGAATATGAATTTTGGAGTTGAGCCACAACAAAATGGCGAGCACTTAAGGCGATGCATGGCTGAGCTACGAGAGAATGTGCTTAGCACTTAAGGCGATGCATGACTAAGTCACAAGAGAATGTGCACTTAAGGGGGTGCATGACTGAGCCACAACAGAATATGCTTAGCACTTAACACTGGATGCCAAAAGTTGGGCTGAGCACGATCTAAAAATTTCTATAAATAAAGAGGTTGGGTCCTCATTAAAAGCATTGAGTGGTGTTAGAAATGTAACAATAGGAGAGAATAAGGTCTGTGAGGCACTAGGGAGATGCTCTTAGTGTAAATCTTATGTTTATATGCTACTAGAATTGCAGTGTAATATTCTATGAGTAATTGAACTCCCTCATGTCCAGGTTTGATTAATCAATTCTAATTTTATTTACTTCTACTTCTTGGGTATTTATCTTTGCATTCATTCAATTGTTTGTGATTTGATTTATGCTTAATGATGACTTGATCACTCATCTATTTAACTAGTTTGGATTAAGTTGGAAAACTGGTCTCAAACTATGGTCCAATCAAATCATCATACTTGGTTCTTATTTAAGTAGTTAGAGGGGATGTTGGCATGAAATTTATTTTATTAAATCCAAAGAGCTTTGGGTTATTGGGAAATTTTGTTTTCACTGGGCAAACTATTTGGTTTGAGCTCCAAAATTTGCTCACTAGGCAATTCAATTCCCTCACTAAGCGAAATTCATTTAATAAAAAAGAAATTAGAGAGATCATAGCGGGTTGGTCGTTGAGTGAGTTAGGACTTATTAGGCAAGTATACCTCCAAATGTAGCTTGCTGAGTGAGTTAGTGGGGAGCCTTAGTTTTAAAAAACTCTAAGCTTTATCTCACTAGGTTAGCTTGTGTGATCATTAAATGAGATGGGAGGATTATGGACATAAAAATAAATATCTCATAGATTTTGAAATAAAAATATGTGGTTATGTAGTCGAGTAGAGCCAAAATATAACAATAATCTACTTTTGATAAACTTTAAAGTGAAAAAAGAAATAAGGACTAACCTTCAACCATTTTTTTTATCAATAAGAACACATATATTAATAGGAGGTAATTGGGTTACCTCAACCCATAAACAATAATAAACAAAAATGTTATGACTTTCCTTCATCATTCTCCACATAGAGTAGTATCTCACAATTATCACAAAAAAATAGAAATAAAGATTATAACGATATATACACCCAAGTAAGAAGCAGACCTTTCATGACTATGCTTTGAATACAAAGCTTAAACGTCCTCCCCGAATAACATCATTTGTCCTGCAAAATACGAAGCCACAAAGATATGCAAAGACAATGCAAAGAGCTAATTCCACAAGACTTTTGATGTAAACCAAACCAAGGCTACAAATAACAGTGAATGGAATCTAATAACACGAATACTAGAGTGTACAAATAATATCATCTCTAGCCAGTGCAACATACAACAATCACAGAAGCTATATCATGATGAGCCAAAAAATGATAAACCACCCCAAAATTGAAACTTTTAGATCGAAAGGAGGCATGTAATTGGACTCAAACACTAGTCAGAATAAGATAATGTTGCTAATGGATACTTATTGGTGATCCAAACCCATGCTTTAGTTTGAGCCAACATAAAAACTTCCTCCATGTCTATTATTGTATTTTTAAATATAACATCATTTCTATGTGTCCAAATATCCCAAATAATCGTCATCTATATACAACCCCACACGTTACTACATTTGGTATAAAGACCAATTTAATGTCATTGTAACAAGAATCCTTCAATGTGCTTTTAGTTTAAAACTCTTACTCCCATAAACTTTAATAATATAGTATATTATAGAAGAAAACAGATTTGATGACTCAAAGCACAAAACACATGTGAAATTTATAGAGCTCTACCTATCACAAAATAATAAATTTTTGCAAATTTTGTGGGATTATGATATCAAAATTCATGCAACAAATCTAAAAATTGATATGGACCATATTTATAGCAATATTTGATTTAACGTGAATGTCTCATATCTCATATATTTGGAAAATTGCCAACATTATTTGGTATGGTATGTGACCTAGTAGAGTTAGTGTATTAGATATAATTTACTATTGGTATATGTGAGACCAAGTAGATTTAGGACATGAGTCATAATCTACTATGAGATATTGATTTGATATATGATTGATGTGAATGTAGTTTTTTTCAAGGACAAAATACTACATTGAGATGTTTTAGGTTGTGTATGGAGTGAGAGACCTTAAAAGAAGTAATGTTGACTCTACTAATACTAAATTCACATAAAGGATGATATTAGGTGGTGATAGGCCATGAAGGTTCCTATATCTTGGAATGTGGTGAGATAAAGAATCGTAGATCGTAAGGAATTTATCCTATCATATGTATCATATGAAGACAATGTAGTTTTTTGTTATATAAATTTATGTGAGTGAAGGTAATATGCTTGGATCTTTCAAAAATAGAGTCAAATGCTTGTAATAATATAATGTTAACCGTTAATAATATGAGACCGAACTAGTTAAGTTGTTAGATTTAGATACTTGTAATTAATTATGATTGATATTCTTTAAGTAAATCTATGTGATAAAAAGATTATTAAAATAAAATGTGTGATATTTTATAAATCACTAAATGTGTGCATATGTTCTCAGTGTAATGTAACTATTAAGTAGAGACATTACATAAATTATTAGAAAAATGATAATGTTTAATTAAACTATTATGTTACTTTTACACTATATTTTAATTTAGTTAATATTTAATCTCCTTTAAGAAAATCTTCGGGTTTTACCCATTCATTGGTTGTTTGTTTGGGCCAGCAACTGGTATTATTTAAATATATCATAAGTTTGTTTGGTTTAGCAGGCACCACTTTCTTGAAACCACTCGACACAAAACTTAAACTTCATACCTCATACCATTCATTCTTGCCCATGGATATATTAGAAAGTAATTCATTCTGGGTTTGAGTTGTTAACTAATTAATCAACATTTAAGTCTCTCAATCGGTGGGATTAAACTAACTCCTCATGGTTCTCATAGATTCAAAATTCCCTTTCATCCTACTTCACACAATCAACAATTAAAGTTTAGATTACAAGTATTTATGATTTAAACTATAATTATACTATATAATTGCTTTCTTCAAACAATATCATATATTCATAATTTTTAGATTATAGTTACCTTTTATTTTAATATTTTAGACCTATAATATAAAAATAAAAAAAGCGGAACCAACTGGCCGAATCTGTGTTTTGTCAAACCAAAAATGAGCTTAATCCTGAATATTTTCTCATCCTAAACATACCTCATCACTAAAATTGTTGTAAGTTTCTATATCCGCATATAAATAAGATAATTTCATTGACACTTATCATTAGATATATGTAATATATTAAATTTTAAATACGGGTGTGAACAGTTAATAAATATTTGAATTTTATAAATAATTTATAATTATTTATGATATTAAATGAATTCTGACTTTAATAATTATTAATATAATTTTAATTTATTTAAAAGATAAAAGTGTTCATAAGTGTCATAAAACTCTAACTGATCATTTATTTGATCACACAAAAAGAGTTAAAAAATAATTAAATATTGATAATTTTAACATTGTTCTACCATTTTTCTTTTTTTTAATGGTTTTTCTTTCATTTTAATGTTGCTAAAAAATAAAATATAATTAAGCTTAACAAAAACTTAAACTAACATAGAAAACAAAAAAAAAAATTAAAGAAAAAAAAGCAATCCTGTATATTAAATATCAATCGAGTAATAAAGTGTTAAACGTCTAAAACTTTTACCAAAATAAACGATTAAAATATGAATTTGAAACTTTATTGAATTTTCTTTGTCCCACTTCTCAAGAACTTTTTAGATCCTTTCTCTTAACTTAATAAAATTATCTCTCTAAAGAAACAAAACAATATTGTAGGCATAGAAGACCAAAATAAGGATATTTTTATCTTTAAATAATGTTATATGAATTTATATTATTTTAACTAGTACAATTAATTATTTTAGATTTCAATTATAAATGTAGTGAGAGTAAAAATAATTAATTATATCTTAAACCATACTCTCAAAGATAGTAGTCAAAATCGAGATTTAAATCTTAAAATTGTGAGATCCTACAATTTTATACAGTATATACAAGTTATATCCCACTCATAATTGTAAATAGTAAAATCGGTAAGATCATTGTAAAAATCATAAAATCATAAAAATTTACATTTTTTTTTATTTTTTGTTGCATCATCTCTTTACTTTATTGAATAAATGAATTTAGCTTAAATTAAACATAAACCTACATAAAAACAATATAATTGAAAATTTTCATTGTTATGTGTGTTCTCACTATATTTCATCAAATTAAAAATTAATAAAATTATTATTAAAATTTATTTTCAAATTAAAAATTAATAGAAAGTTGCATGCAACACCATACCATCTAATTTTTTTTAAAAGTTAAAATTGGATTAATTTATACCTCCACTAAAAATCAATAATTCGTTATTTTGCACTCATCGAGTAGGAAAAAAAAACTCTAGCATATTTGGTTAAAGGTTAAACCCAATATGGTGGTGAATAATATGTTCTTGCTATCCCACTTCTAGGATAGGGGGTAAAGAATGGTCATATTAATGTGTTTATTGGAGGAGATATGTTAGATTTGATCCACTAATATTTCACAACCAAGAGAGGGGTTGAATTGGTTTTGCAAATCTTTTGTTGTTCTTTTCACTTTAAAACCAGTTTTAAATGAAATCCTTAATCAATTGACAATATGAGTTTGAGAATGCATATTGTTTAACATTTATACTTAGCAAAGTGTAAAAGATAAAGGAAATAGAGCATAAGAGACACCAAGTTTTATACTGGTTCGATTCAATTGAATCTACATCCAGTGTCTAGCTATCCATACTAGAAATTCCACTATAACATCAAGAGTTAGGACAATACAAGATTCGCCTATGTACTTCCTACACTCTAGATACACAGTCTTGAAAAATCCTTCAAGAAATGCAACCAATAACGCTACACACAGTTACCAACACCTACCACAATCATAGTGATAGAACAACAAATTTTCAATAATAAGAAACCAGAAATTCAGTAACAAAAAATCAGTGTTTCAATGGAAGACTAATGATAAAAAGAGTACACTTGATTCTATGTAAAATTTGATATCACAATCACATAATCTTCTTGAATTATTGATGAACAACTTGAGAAACAATGAAGAACCAATATAGATTTCCTCCAAGAACTCTCCAACAATCTTTTTCTTCTCTTTGGTGTCTCAAAAACACTACCCCAAACTGGTTCAGTAATCTATTTTTAAAGCAGAGCTATTCTTTGGTTTATCTAGTTGATTAGGTTATTTAGCTAATCAACTAGGTTATGACAGTGCTCAAGTTCATGTTCCAAAATTATTATAATCGATTAGATTAATATTCTAATCAACTAGTGCGACAACAAAACAACACATTTAACCATCACACACATCAAACATGACCTAATAGATTTGATTAACATTCTAATAAACTAAGTGTGAAGGATTTAACCATCTAGCTTGGCACACATCAAGTTTATACAAACATTTATGTCCTGTTTAAATTTCAGCTATTCTAGACTATAATTTTCCTGTGGACATCATCAAAAACACTATAAGTTCTCTTTGAAAAATAGGAACAACAAGATAGAATTAAAGAAGATCTTTTTAGTTTTTATTTTAATTTGAACCATTTAGATTAGATGAATTAAGTTTAATACAATATTAAAAAAGCGGTGAATTTTATAAATGTAAGTTAGATTAAGTATATTGACGAGAGATTAATTATTTTTATAAATGTGTATTTAGTGATATATATATATATATATATTATGTTTGTATGAAAAATAAAAACTATTCATACGATCCACGAGTTACAATTATACAAATTCTTCACGATCCAAAATATAATATCAATTTTAACTACTACTATTAAAGAATAGTTAGCATCCCCATAATCATATCTCAATTATAATAAGCCTATATGAAAATTTTCTCTCCGGAAGTAAGATATTTGTAACGGAGGGTTTGACAAATCTGGAAGGTGTTCGTTACTTTTGTAATTAATGAATTAATTAAAGGAGATGTCAACGATGATGATGTGAGGTATGTAGATGGAGCAGAGCAGGTTCACGTTCTCGGCATCAGAAACGTGTAGCCATGTTACAAGCTATAGCCAACAAGGTCAATATGTACTTATCAAAAATCATTCCATAATTAAACCATGACCAAGCAATTAGGAACAACGAATTAACATTGATACCTACCTGTGCCCATCAACATTTTAATCATGTCAATTAAAACCAATTTTGTGAAATTAAATTAATTTTAAAACTCACTTCTTAATTTAATATTCAATTTTTTATTAGTTTAATCACGCTATGCTTGCAAGGTTTTCAAACTACATAAATGATAAAGGTTAAGATAAATGCAAGAGACACATTGGGTATGCATCACATTAAGCGTGTGATGTTTTTTTAAAAAAAAATTATTAAATGAGCTATTTGTTAATATACATTTGTGAAAGTCAAATTTGCCAATTACGTTTCCGATTGACATTTGCACAGAGAAGTAAAAACAATTATATTCAAAATTTAAAACTAATTTAATATATAGTTCTGAGGGATTCTACTGACGAGTGTTTGTATGATAAAATAAGCGATGAATAGATCCTGAAGATATATAAAGTTATAAATCTCCTAGCTATTAAGCGTATTTAAAATACAAAAAAGACAAGTTCCTTGCGTGTTTTATTTTATATTTCACATTCTATAACATCACTGACTCTTGTTTCAATCTTAATACTAAATTACTCTTTCTCATAAATTATCCTCATGTCATTTATCACTAAATTGATCACCTTTAATTTATAAAATGTTCTCATTCTCATTCATCATACTTTGTTCCATATACATACATACACACACTTCATAATTACGCAGTCTTTGCCAAACTCTCAACCAGGTGCTTCTTCCTGCACCTCCCTGTTTTTCTTCATGCACGCTCATGAAAGTTGAACTTCCCAAATTATTCTTCATTAAAAATAAAATTAAAATTCTTACACCTTCTTATTTTTAGTATTTTCTAGAAGATAGTTTCAAATTTGGAAAATGTCATCTTCAATACTTAATCTAGAACATAAGATTTTTTTATTCTGAAATAGATATTCTGAAAAATACTTTTGGACCTGAAATTTTTTTTCAGAAAAAATTCAGAACAATTTTAGAAGAAATTTCTAAAACCGGAACATCGTTCTCCGGAAAATTTTTTTATTCAAAAATGATTTCTGAATAAAAAACATGTTCGAAATAGTCATTTTAGAATATAAAAAATTTCGAAATAAGTTTTTGGAATGTATTTTCGAATATGAAAATAAATTTTCGAAATACATGCTCCATAAACATTTTATGATATTACGGAATGTGTTTCCGAAACTGGATTATATTTTTTAATTTGGAAATACTTTTTGAAACCCTCAATTCAAAATACATTTAAAAGTATAATTTTCGAATTAGTAAATCCAGAATTTTGTTTTTATGATATTTTTTTAATCATGAATGCATGATTCTTCTGTTTTTTTAAAAAAAGAAAAATCCCAAACCACTTCATCCATCGTGGTGCTTTTTCCACTAAGAAAAATGCGATTCTTGTTTCTCTTTGCTCAAAGGACTACAACCCGACAGTGGAAGGGTTAGTTGAACCGAGAAGTAGTGATTAAAATAATTGGTTCTATTGTATCAGAATTATATAAAAAAGAAAGTTTTGCATAAAAGTTTATTTATTTGGAAAAGAAAAAAAAAATTCGACATCCTTAAATGAAAAAAAAAAATTATAACATCGAGCGTCAATATTAATAATGAAGAAAAGTTAAAAAATAAATAATTAAATATCAATATTCATAAAACAATAAAATATCAGATGTGGCAGAAATTAAAAACTTGTTGGAGTATAAAAAAAGTGTTTAGTTTAGAGGTGGAGGAAAAAATAGGAATGGAAAAGTAGAGTTAGGATTTTGACATTGACTCATGGATAAAACAAGAATTTCATAATTAACGGGACTGCAGAAAGAAATGAATGGAGATGCAGGAAAAAACAGTCCTCTCAACCTGCTTGATGATTTGGACTGTTCAACCCAATCTTTGGGCCCATATTGGGTTTTGTATATACTCTAAAGAACTTTTTATGATAAACTTGGTTTGAAGTTTTAATTTGGACATGTAATTTTGTTGGAACATAAAAAAAAAATATATATATATATATATATATATATATATATATATATATATATCAATAAAAGCATACAATTGAAACATAAAAGAAAATTATAACCAACAAATAATAATGATAAAAGAGAAAACACCATGTATATTTTGTTTATTTGTATTCATTTAAACACAAAATTATGATGGTGAGAAAGCACATATAATAACGTGCAGAATAATATGTATTTTAGACTTAATGTTTGGAGTTTGAGAATTTTTAATTGATTTTATAATAAACTTTTAGAGTGTTGCGAGTACTAAAAAATAATAGATTTTTCAATTGATGTTATTATGTTATTTTTACTCATGTGAGTGATATCTAATCTGTTTGATAAATTATATAATTATAATTTCATAATCTTATAAGTTTATAAATTTATAATCTTATAAATTTATAATTTTATAATTAAACTAATTTATAAAAGACTAATTAAAAACTGAGTTTTTATTTTTGAATTTCTATCCAACAGCTAGAAATTCTCCTAGTTTATAGTAAAAACTAGAATCTTTATTTTAAAGTGAATCATGGTATTCAGGTTAAAACAAGCCTCAACTTGCTTCTCATTCGAACAAAATATTGTAATTTGAGTGATTTGGCCATAACACCAACTATTTGTTCCTCTAAAATGACAATGTTACAATTCATATATCAATTTGTTTACTCCTTCCATACATGAATAGGTTCTTTTACAAATTTATAATATAATTGTTATCACAGTAGATAATTGTAGGTTTTGTTTGCATCTTTGGTACCATATTTAGTAGTTGTCTATGTCATATAGTTTGATGAGAGTGCAATTGCAAACAATAAATAGTTATCGTTATCCAAAAGAATTTGTGCAATACATAACAATTGCAATTGACAACTAATTTAAAGAAAAAAATATATTTTCATAAATTATGTTGATATTTAGGGTACTAAAATTATGCAAAAGCAATTAAAACTTTTTATGTCAAGCACTTAAAATACAAAAAATAGATTAAAAAGGATATGATATGTTATCGTTAGGGTTAGACTTTAGTGAATTATCATGCATATCATTTACGTTCTTTCTAATTAAATGCTAAAAGCAACCCACAAGTTTACTCAAATCCAAATTCTTTAGTAGAAAGAGCCTAAGTTTCTTTAATAAGATTCAATTCCTGGAGCACTTAATAACAAACTGCTTTCACAACAAAGGTTTAAGACAACTAATGAGTATGTACATATCTCCTCCATTTCCATACCTATCCCAATATTCATTCCCGTCCTCATTATTGTCCCGATTAAATGAATAAATTACATATAGTTCATCAGATAATCTAATATGTTGTGTACTATTCTCCTAGAATTTAGTTTTGTAACCTTTTTTCTTCCTTTAGCTATATATTTTTTCTTCAGCGGAACTTGGACAAAAAATTTGGGGGTTCCAAATTAGAATTTTTATATATAATTTTTTTTAGTTAAAAAAATATCTTCATTTATTTTGCTTAAAACAAGCACACATAATAGTAGAATTCAAAAAAATATGACTATCATTTGTTATTATATCATGATTATACCAAATCATGAATACCATTTTACATAAGCCCTTCGTACCTCATCAATTTGATTTGGTGGGTATTGTGAAATTTAAGGACGGTTTTTCCGGATCACGTTCTAATGAATTTTTAAATTCATTATATATAACTCTAGGAATTTAGAGATTTTTTTTTCATTGTCTTGAATACTTGGTTCTCATGAAATTTCTCAAGTTTAGTTAACTTAGATGCAATTTTTTTTCATCTTTATCACAAACCTTCCTCCTTCAAAAAAAGAATCAATTTTTACTCTTTATCATAATCTTTGTAAAATAAATTTATCACCTCTCCTGTATAAATTCAAAACTTAAAAAAATTTACCATAGGCAAGAAAACACAAAATCCCTAAATTTCACAATTAAGGGTTATACTAATTTGGGAAATTTTATAATTAGGGTTCATACCAATTTCATAAAAGAATTCCTAAAATCATAATTAGGATTTATACTAATTTGGGATAAACATCCTAAGAAGAATCATAAATCTAACATACATAAATCATTATAAGATACTAACCTTGATATGTGAGAGATCATGCAAAAATGTATATTTTAATCTCAATCTATATGTTCTCCAACCTCTATGCAAAAATTATATTTTAATCATTATAATTTTTTCTCCTCACACACTTTCATGGTAGAAAGATCTTATTGCAAAAACAAAACCATAATATCTTTTATAAATCAATGTTTCCATTAAATTTTTATTATTATTTTCCATAATATAAACTTAATATAAATAATTTATAATTTATAATTTATAATTTAAAAATATATAAACATATATAAAACAATTCCAAAAATTTTGGAGGAGCCATGGCTCCCCTGTCACTATGATGTTCCGCCAATGTCCTCATCTCTTCTAATCATTTTGTTTGTTCTGCATCCACAAAATATATTCACATCTCTCAGGTACTTTTCCTTTTATCACCACCTTGATTACATTATTTTTTTTGTCTTTTGTGTAGTTATATTCAAATGAAGTATTATAAATTACAATGAATTAAATAGGTTTTAGGTTGCATATTTGATTATTTATATTTTGTGTTAATAGTTTTATTTCTTATTTATTTTTTCACATAATAATATTTGACTTAGAATTTCAAGTGTTTAATTGTATAGATGCTTTATTGCTAGGTAATATAAAAATTATCTTGTTTATTCTCTTTGATCTTTAATTTTTATTTTATTTCAAGAAATTTTATTTCACTAAAATAATTTTCATTATTTTTCAATGGTTTGATCACTTTGATATTTAGAAAGCTTTCTCAAATCTCCAAGGTACTTTCCATTTTATCATACTCATAAATTATTTCTTTTTAATATTTTGATTTGTTTTTATTCTTATCATGTTACCATTTTAATGATTTTTATATAATTATTTTTATTTCTAAACTTATCCTCGTAGTTGTAATTTTACCACCATAATTGTATAAAAATTTGTCATTTACTATAATATAATAATTTGATGTGATTGTCACGAATCTTATTTATCATAATCCAACATAAAATGATGTTCAAAGCATGAAAAATTTATGTCTAAATTCAAATTATTATTAGTTTAACATTTTTTCACAATATGATTTCATTCAAGTGGTGTATTATAATCTTTATTAGTGCAAAAGAAAAGATTTCATTACAATTTAGAGGAAGGAAGTAAAGAGTAGACATTTAAAATATTTTCAAATTTAAATATTTTTTTTCTTTTTAAAATATTTTTTAACTATTAATTTTGTTTTATTACATTTGCAAAATTAATAAATGTTTTACTTGTCATGAAATTTTATATAATTATCCCACTTTTATCCATTTGTTATTTGATACTTTAATTTGAAATTTATATAACTATAACTTCTGACATTGAAGAAATGAAAATACATCATTTTTATATTTAATATTTGATAATATTATGTTTCTTTTTGTCAATATTTTTATACTTTTAGAAAAAATAATTATTTAATATTGAAACAGTAAGAAAATTGACATAGGTATGATTATATCTGTTACCTGATGATGATGAGGATTCGACAAATTTTATACCCATTGAGTATGAGAATTTTGATGAATTTTTATATCGGAGATGAGGATGAGATAATGAAACCCATTACATGAGAGTTTAATTGGGTACATATAACCCTAACAAAAATGGATTTAGCTCTACATAGTCATAAAGAGACTAAAACAGGAATTAGTATAATGGAACAAGATGAAGATCTAAGAAGGATAAAGGAAATCTTCCCAGAAACCCTAACAACCTCCAAAGGCTTTCCAAATGCATTTTTCTTTTCAAAATCACTAAAAAGCCAAAAGTGCCACATCAACAAAATTAGTGCCCAATGCTACACGTTGGGCGCGTGAACTTAGATGCAAGAAATGAGCTCTTTGTCAAAGTGGCACTCAATGCAAATCAAGTGGTGCTAACAAATATTCATCACTAGGACATGGCATTCAACACAAGTCTCAACGCAATTCACAACTGGGAGGTGGTGCTCACCCTTGGATTAGGTGAAAGTAGTTGCATGCATTAAACAACCCATCATCTACTTGTAGATGGTTTTTTTTACTTCTTTGTCATCTTCAACTTTGTCTAAATTTCTTCCTGGAACCATTGGGTTATGAATTAGACTGCACTGCTCATACTAAATCTACCCAAATTAGTCGTCATGTACTTCTTTGTCACATTAAAATATCACCAATGTTTTAAGTTACTTCAATACCAAGAAAGAAATTCATTTCCTATATCAGTCATATCGAATTCTGACTAGATAGGTTTCTTAAACCCCAACATAATCTCTTATGTGTTTCTGGTGTAAACTAAATCATCTACTTACACGCTTACATAAAAACACCTTTGCATGTCATCTTGGTAAATTAGGTTAGTTCATGCTCATTTAGAAAAACCTTGATTAGGAAAAATATCTCTCGGGGAGTCTCTTTTATGCCATATGAAGCTCAATTCAATTTGTACACTTTGATTTCTTCTCATTTTTTCTCAAATCCTTTTGGTTGTTCAACAAAGATAACTTTAGTTACAACTTCATTCAAGAAGGCTTATTAAATCACCAATTGATAGATGGACCTGTCATGATGCATCACAACTACAATGAATAATCAAATTGTTTCGATGCATGCTACCAATGCAAAAACTTCAACATAATCCACTCCATATTACTAGGATTACCCATAACCACCAAGCATGCCTTGTGCTTTCTAACATTGTCTTTTCTATTATGTTTTGTTTTGAAAATCCATTTAACTCCAATCCCGTTTGCACCTTGATGCATCCACCCCAATAACAAGGAGCATTCTAAAGAAGATCCAAATGGACTTTTCTCAAAATGGCCACACTTCTCATGAGCTTCAATTACTCTTTTCATGGGACAAAGAAGATGTGAAGATATGAAGAGATTGCATGATTGAGCATTATAGTAGCCTTTAAAATTGGGCCATTGTTTAGGCTTTGCTTTCATAAATAGTAGGCTAAATAAACTTGGCCATTGAATTTTAATTGGGTTAATCCAAGCCCAATAGGAAGTATAGGCTGAGACACTCCATTCACCACAAGGGAGGTGCAACTTTGGCTTGCCAAGGAGTGCCATGACACTTGTCACCATCCAACCCATCATGCGCATCCAAGGGCCAAGAGAGAGACTTCTTCTCCAAGCTTGCATTGCATTTCAAACACAATTTCATATGCATGTGCATTAATGACCTTCTCTTATATAAAAGAGAGTCATAAGGCACTATGTAGAGTTTGCTTTTAAAATTTCTAATAGAACGCTTGTGTTGAGATCATTCCACTCTTCTATTATTTTGATAACACCTAAGCTAGAGGTTTACAACATTTCCTCTATCCACCTTCCACTAACATAACTTCTAGTCTAGTTCACCTTTCACCACTCCAAATACCATTGCTACAAGAGCCTTAAACATTTGTTTCCATTCCATTTTCGCTGCCTATGGAGTTTATACCAGCCACCACACGTTGGAGCTCTATCACACCTTCTAGAAAATAAGTGAGGTACCATGTTCCATTACTTTCTATGGCTTCAATTTATGTTATCATGGTTTTTCTCTATGAGATCATTTTCTACACCTTCAAAGTGAATAGGATAGTCTTCACTATTGATAGTGAAATGCAATTCAAAACTATTAGTAGCATCACATGTATCTACAACATAATCCTGGATCCATAGAGGTTCCTTGTGACTCCTTCTTAGTATTTGAGGTACAACATTGACCATAATTTCTTTTGGATTTTTTTTACTCTATAACTTTTATTTAAGGGTCAACATCTTCTTTGACATCCCTATCATTATCATTCCAATCAAAAGTAGATTGAATTGATTGTGTAAGTTCTTCACCCCAACTCCAAATTTTATCCTTTTCAAATATAACATCTCAACCAATAATAATTCCCTTAGTGTGGGATTATAAAGGTGATATGCCTTTGATTCCTCACTTATGCCTAACATAACACAAGTAGAGCTACATTTGTCTAATCTAGTGCAAAAGTGGTTCCCTAGATGCACAAAAGCTACATATCCAAAAACTCTTAAATATCCCAATAGGGTGTTTTCCCACACCAAACTTCCTATAGTGTCTTGCATTGCATTGCTAATGTATGACTTCTATTGAGAACATCGACCACCAAATTTGTAGCTTTTGGCCAAAAATTCTTTGAAGTACCTTTTTCAATCAACATGCTTCAAACCATATTCATAATAAAGCTAGTTTTCCACTTAGCTACATCATTTTGCTACTAAGTGTAAAGAGTAACAAGTTGTCTTTTGATCATATGTTTTGCTCAGAAGTTTGGAAATTCTGAAGAGGTGAACTCTCCCCTATGCTTTGTTCTAAGAGCCTTGATTTGTAGACCTTCTTCTCATTTTGAAATCATATATTTAGATCGTAATTGAAAGTCTGGTTGTGGTGTATTGTCATTGAAATAGATTGTAATTGAAATTTGTATTAGGTTTTGGGTTGGATGACCAAATATAGTAATCCATCTTGCTAATTAAATTTTTAAACACATATAAGCGTCGGGCAATCCCTTGCTCTATCTTATTTTAATTTAAAAATAATAATTAAAAGTGAAAACTTGATTATGGGTCTCACCGCCATTATTAGAGGCAATTCCAAGACCTTTCACAAACACATTAGCCACCCTGCTTCCACTAGTGCAAAATGATGATATTAGAACATGATATAAGATTGATTGAAGTGGAACCAATTTAATTTAAAACGCGGTGGCAATTTTGTAAATACTGGAAAGTATTTTAAATCGGTTATAGAGAGAACCGATCTAATATGTACATATTAGATCGGTTAAAAAAATAACCGATCTAATATGTTTTCTGCACTACAAATTGCGAAAACCCTTTTCATTTTTCAAACTTCGTCTTCTCTCTCGTGCCTCCTTTGGTCTTCTCTCTTGCGCTTCCGCTGCTTCTTCTTCTCTTCCAAGCGCCATTGACCACCGTCACCATGCCCTACCACCGCCGCTCCGTGCTTCAACAAGCTTCTTTTTCTCTTCCATGCCACTCCTCAACAACCAATGCAACAAGTTAGTGTTTTTTTCCCTCATTTTCTCATGCCTAGGGTTTTTGTTTGTGGAGAAAGCTTTCTTTGTAGTTGTCTTTCTCGGTACTTGGTGCTTTCCCATTCCTTTGCAAATGAAGCAAATTTGTGATGCCGCTGCTTTACCGAATGTGTGCCGCTAGTCCCCATGGTGTTTCGTGAAGTCTCTTAGTCAAGTTTGCAGTTGGGGTGCAGTGTTCTCCATGGTGGTTCGTTGGTGTTAGTCTGTGGTGGTTTGTTGGTGGTCTTTAGTGGTTCGTTTCTCCTTTGCCCCTTCGCATGGTCACTTTGGAAAATGTTTTTTTTTTCTTTTCAGTAAAAGATATTAGATTGGTTGTTTCAGAACCGATCTAATATGTCTTTGACATATTACATCAGTGTATATTAGATCGGTTGTGGAACCGATCTAATATGCGCTCCAGAACCGATCTAATATACTTATTTTGCACTAGTGTTCTAGGGAGCGCTATAACTTCATGCAACCTCGACGTAATAACGTCCATCTTTTACTTTTGAGTGAGGTTTTAGAGATGGTAATGGAAGCTTTTCCTAATCGATTATCCTTCTAAGGTTCTTGTATGTGTTTGTAAAGAGTTTTAGCATGATTATTATCTAGGTTGTAAGTAAGTTTAATTTAATATATTCGGTGTAGAAATCTTTACCCTATCTTAATTAAAGATTAATTTAAATTTATATAATTAGTCTCAATTGGAATATCTTTTGTTTAAAATTTGATATGTTGTTTGAAGTGTATTGTAAATTAAATGTTGAGAAAAACATAAAAGCGTTGATTTTGTTTTTCTAAAGCACACATATTATTTTTGTTAGGACTATCATCCATGAAAAAAAAAGAGTACATATTATATTTGTTTGGAACTATAATTCATGTAAAAGGATATCTATTACATCAGTTGAAATTATAACTAATATACTACATCGGTTATAACTATAACCAGCATACTATATCTCTTAACATAACTTATTTTAATTCCTTTTATCATAAAATGTTATATTTTATAATGTATAACATTGTAACTTTTATACATATTATTGATTTAAAAAATACCTCATTTTCTATTGTGACACAGTAACTTATAAATAATATAGTAACTTATAAATAATATGTGAAATATAATTTCTGTACATATATTAAGGTTTCTTATTTTATAATTTCCGATTTTACTATTTTATGAAACAAAAGTTGAAATAATAGAAAATGTAACGAAAGTGAAAGTTAAAAGAGTAGATAATAGAAAGATAAATAGATAAAGTTGATATGCCTTTTGACTTATATTTTTATTAAATTTAATCAAAATAAAACGTTCTCATAAGTACCGTGACAATGTAGAACCTTCTTGAAAATATAATTAATTTCTAAATGAATAAGCAATCTGTGTTGATGTTATGGAGATACTAGTATGAATAAAAAATCATTTTTTAACAGTCAAAATTTTAGAGTATTAACACGGATCCAAGAAATCGAAAATTTAAAATGATAAACTAAAAATATAATTAATCTTAAAATCATATATTACAAGAAATTAGTAATCAATTTTAATAATCAAATGATGTTAGTTACTATGATCAATTTAAATGATTAATTTAAGTACTAATTTATAAAATAAAAAATTATTAGTTACTAAAATAATTATTATTATAAATAAAAAATTATAATTGATTATTAATTAATTAAAGACTAATTTAGTAACTAAATTATTTTAATAACTAAAACCTAAATAGTTAATTTTTAGTGACCAATTTCATTTGGTAGTCAAAATCATGATAGCTAATTTTAAAAACTAATTTAATATCTAATTATAATTTTTTATTCATAATAGTAATTATTTTAGTAACTAATAGCTTTTTACTTTATTAATTAATATCTAAATTAATTATCATAGTGACTAACAACTTTTAATCACTAAAATTAAATATTAACAAAATATTTTATTGTAGTGATATGAAAATAACCCTAAACTATTAACATGATGCAATTATTTTACAAAACATCTTACAATCTTTAAATAACAGTTTAAAATTGATTCATGTTATAATATTTGAATCCCAATCGTAAAGAGAAAAACATTTTAAAGAACGATTTTTTATCGTAAGAATTCTTTATAGGAGTCATTAACGTGTCTTTAGGAGTCATTGGTATTCTCACCGGTCAATATACCATATCTTAATTTCATGACAATTTTATTTTATTTTTAAATTCTCATGTATATTTATTATTTTAATTTTAAATTTAAGTTAATAATTAGCCCTACATTTTTTTCTTGATAAAAATATTCATTTATAATAATTTTGTTCCTATGTATTTAAAAATGTCATTTATCATTATTGCAATTGCAATAATAATAGTAATATAAAAAATAAATATTCATCCGGAAAAAATTGTAGTTATTATTAATTTATAAATTATTTCTCCCTCTACTCATAATTATAAGATTTAAAAGAAAATTGAAGTGATTTTTTATACAACTGATTTACAGTTGAATGATATATTAATTATATTTTAAAAACCATCTTTATTTAATCGAGATGTTTTTACTAAAATAATAAACAATAAATATCTTAAATAAATAACGGAAAGGTTTATGTCTTATAATTTTGAAAACAAAAGTATACACTTCTCCAGAAGACTAATTTATTATTTTCTACTACTGTTATAGAATAACAATTGAAGAGATTACAAACAAAAATGGAGGGAATATTAGTTTATAGAACCTGTAAACAGAAATAATGTATAACAGAAATTGCAGAATATTCATAAAAAGAAACTGACGAAAAGACCAGATTGGATGGACCGACATTACCGCTAAAAAAGTGAAAACGCGGCACGCGTTGGCGCGTCCAATGGGAGCGTGATGACATGTCAGAATCCAATAATATTCAGCCACGTGGCGAATCCACGTAGCATAGCTTGGCGCACACTTCACACTTCTAAGCTCCTTCTTTCACTGTCCCCATTCCTATTATTATTATTTCATTATTTGATCCATTCTTCAGCCACGGTTGCTCCTCCCAACGGCGATTCCTTCATTCAATACTCAATAATAGTAAAAGAACCGAACCGTGCGGATCTCATGGAGGCCCACGGCGGAGGGCTCCGCCGCATCCTGCTCCTCGCCTTCTGCGTCGCCGGAATCTGGTCGGCCTACATCTACCAAGGCGTTCTGCAGGAAAACGTGTAAGAATCCCAATTCGTTCCGAAATTCTCGTAACCGTCGTGAGTCTCGAAATGCCTTTCGTTGCTATGTTTTTTTTTTAATTGTTTTTGGATTTTGTTTCAGGTCGACCAAGCGATTCGGTCCGAACGGTGAAAGGTTCGAGCAACTTGCGTTTCTGAACTTGGCGCAGAGTGTGGTGTGTTTAGTCTGGTCGTTTATAAGTAAGAGTCTATCTCGAATTAGTGACAAGTGTGTGAAGATATTTTATTTGAATTTATGTTTTATGCGTTGTTGCTCTAAAACTTGTTGGAAATTCCGTGTGTATTACTTTTTAAAGCCGTCATCTTACGGCAATTTATGATTGAGTTATAGCATATATATTTTTTGTATACTGTGAGTGTATTTAAATCAGATCCGTTTAACATTTTATTTTAATCACTTTTTTATGTGTTCAGTGATAAAGATATGGTCTAGTGGAAATTCTGGTGGTGCTCCTTGGTGGAGTTATTGGAGCGCTGGAATTACCAACACCATTGGTCCCGCTATGGGAATTGAAGCTTTGAAGTATATTAGTTACCCTGCTCAGGTGTGATTTCTTCATCACCTTTTCTTCCCTCATCTTTTTTATTTGAAAGTTATAAAAATTTGTAAATCGATTTCGGTATTATGTACGAAAATCCATTCTTCTTTCTTGAAAATCAAGGAAATAACTATTTTACAGATTAAAATAAAATGGATGGTAACATACACAAGCTATCCTTACCACGCATCTAGGTTGAAGCAATATATTTATGCTTCATGGTGCATTTGTGGCGAATTTATTGTTCAGTCATTCAGTGTTTTCGGCACGAGGCTGTATGACCTTTTTAATGGGTGGTGGTTTTTCTACTTGCAGGTGCTGGCGAAGTCTTCCAAAATGATTCCAGGTCAGTATATTGTGCTTGATTGACAAAAGCTTGCATTTTAATTAAAAGCAATGGGAACTTAGCTGATTTTTTTATTTCTTCTGCATATTCCCTGAATTTATGATTGAATTATATCACTATATTGTGCGTCTGTGTTTTTGTATACTTTTGGTTTACGGGGACTAGAGATAGTTTGTATGTGAATTTCACGTTATTAAGTTCAATAGGTCAAAGGAAGTGAGTATTTTAGCATTTTACCAATAGCATGGAAACTGTTGTGTTTATGTATTCTTTGTGACTTTTTAGCTCTTGTACTTGTGCATTTGACTTGAGAGTCCGTCGTGATTTGTATCTTAAACTTTTACTTATTATGCACCCATTCTTTCCGATTTGCTTATGGATCTGCACACATAATTAAATTCCTTTTTTTTACCTTCGTCTCATAATGCTAAATAGAGGAGCTTCTGGCAGGGACTGACATATAAAACATTTGGAAGAAATGATGATAGAAAAATCTTATAATAACTTTTTTTTCGAATTTCTTAAAAAAATTAAATTTATATGTCTAACAAAAGATTCACTTCACCTTAATGCAGTTATGCTGATGGGTACTCTAGTATATGGGATAAGATACTCTCTTCCAGAATACATTTGTACATTCCTTGTTGCTGGAGGGGTATCGACATTTGCTCTTCTAAAGGTTAGGAACTTTTCAGAATAACAGAGCTCACTCCTCTTATCAAGGAAAGTTTTTTAGTCTATGAACCCAGCTTAGCATTATTTGTTTATGCTAATTACAGACGAGCTCAAAGACAATCAGCAAGCTGGCACATCCAAATGCTCCCCTTGGCTATGGGTTGTGTTTCCTGAACCTTGCTTTTGATGGATTTACCAATGCTACTCAGGATTCTATAAAAGGAAGGTAATAATAGAGAAGTTTCTTTCTTTTTGTTTTGGCATATTGCAATTTCAGTCTGTTTGATGTCTTGTTGACTACCAAATTTAGCATTCACTTCCTTGATTTCCTCTTTACTATTTTCACACCCCCTCCTTCCTCCCTCCCGTTGTATTCTTTTTTTTCTTTTAATGAGAACAATTTTCTAAATGTAGCAGTTCTTAAAATTTTTTCTCTCATTGGTTGAGGTGTTGTCTTTTTTTAATCAAGCTATGAATTATGAAATGCGGTTATACTTATTATCTCAGTTAAACACATCTTTTAGAGTTAATGCTGATGATACCTGATTATATGAACCAAAACTTAGAATGTGAGACTTATGTATTTAGCCTACGGGTTTGAAATAGTGGTCCTCCATTGGATTATCTCTGGTGAATAATTTAATAGTCAAGTAAACAAAACTAAATACAAATTTTCATGTTCCTCTCTCCCATGTAATTTTGCTTGCTGGTAAAACTGCATTGCCCGTTATTGTTTTCACATGTCAAATTGTTGAACTTCCATTCAAAGTTGACTTCTGAAATCTCAACACTGTTGGGCCTTCTTAGTGGAAAATGACTCTTTTAGTTGACAACATCTTACATTAATGTTAACTATATTATTTTTAACTATTGGTTTGGCTTTCCAGGTATCCGAAAACAAGTGCTTGGGGTATTATGCTGGGCATGAATTTATGGGGAACCATATACAATTTCATTTACATGTTCGGATGGCCCCATGCCAGTGGATTTGAGGCAGTTCGATTCTGCAAACAGTATCCAGAGGCAGCGTGGGATATTTTTCTCTATTGTTGCTGCGGTGCCGTTGGCCAAAATTTCATCTTCTTGACCATAAGCCGGTTTGGTTCTTTGGCAAACACTACCATCACTACCACCCGCAAATTTGTTAGCATTGTGATATCTTCTGTATTGAGTGGGAATCCCCTGTCAACAAAGCAATGGGGGTGTGTTTTTATGGTGTTCTCAGGATTGTCTTATCAGATCTATCTCAAGTGGGAGAAGTTGCAGAGATTGCAGAAGAAAAGAAAAGCCATGTGAAGCCTTCAGCATTTTTGAAGTCGACGTTAATACTATCCTAGTTAATTTTCCCCTTACTAAAATCTTGAAGGTTCAGTGAACCGAATTTAGCTTTAAGCAAAAGAAAAAATTGTAATTTTAATTGATAGATACTTTCTGAGAAAAGTTCAAAGTTTAGACCCCATTTTCTCATTCCTTTTGCATATTTTTAGCTGCTTGTATTTTACTGAAGAGCTGGATTTAGTTTTAGAGCATAATTCTAAGATAAAGTTATACTCTGTGTAAACATGATTATCAGAAGATCACATCACCTTGTTTGTTTAGAGATTATCACAGTATCGTATGAGCCCCAAAATTAGCTTTACTAAATTGTTTGTGCTGGTTTATTTTTGCTTCTAGCATTCTTCTGTTCAAATTCGTTGGCCTTAATTTTTTAAATAAAGCTTGTAATCAAACTGCAAACACTTATGGCTGACAAACTTGAGTGCGAAATATTGTATGGAAACGCGAAATGAACAAATTAAAATATTTGACATTTTATTGAACCGGCAGATAGTGTTTGTGGTAGGAGTAAATGTTAGTTATTGTTATTTGAGTGGTTTGAACTTCTTTGATATCTCATGCTCAATTTCCCTTTATGAAAATTCAATGTAGCACTAACGATGCAAAAAGGTAGAAAATTGTGAGTGAGAGTGGTTGGATCTCCACAGGCAAACTCACTTTAGAACAGGTGGGGTACATGTCCATTATATACTAATTTTCATATCAGAATAGAACAACGCTACTACTTTCGATACAATAAACATTTCATTCTGTAATGCCACAAAAAAAAAAATGTATGCATAAATAGCATTTTTCATTATAATATCTCTTTTTTCTTACAAAAATCAGTTGACACTTTGACCAGTTAATATGTTTAGGCAAGATGAACTCGTAAGTGAGTGGACATTGGTAGGTCAAATGAGTCAAAGAGTGCCTTCCCTCAAGAAAGATAAACAGTATGTGCTTTATTTTGTAAGGAGTTCCCTCCCTCTTTTTACCAATCTTTAATCATTGTCATTATTATTATTACTTTGAAGGTCTTCTTCCTCCATCACCATGAACTAATGATTCTAAATAAGAATTAGTTTCCCCCAGAATTGTTCTTCCCCAAACCACAGTCCTCACTCCATGGCAAAACAACCATGTGAGCTGAAGAAAAGAGTAATAAGACAAGTGTTTACATGCCTCTCCGTCAGTCCAGGGTCCCAGGTATGCTGTGCAGTGTTTGTAAGTACATAACTTTAGCATTCTTTATTTTTATGAAGTTACTACTTTTTGAAACGAAATGGAGCTCCTATTGCCGAAAGCTCTGTGTTTTGCAGTAGTGAGGGTCAAACTCGTAATGAGTTGGTTGCCATTTTTCTAACCACAGTTCTGAGAGGTTATTTGGCATTGTTTTCCTTTTCATTTCTCTTGTTGAAAATGGGGGTGGGGAAGTCAATGTGAAACTTGACTTTCATAATGTTCTCTGAGACTTGGTCGTTCATATACCTGTTACTTTTCTTTTGTCTACAAATGGTTGTGTTAAATCCGGGTTAGATACACATAACAGAAACAGTATCTGCACACTCAAGCCAAAATGCATTTCCACTCCAATTATAATTATGATTCAGTACATCAGAACCGAAAAGGAATAAAAAATGTTTATTCTATGATCTATGCACACCCAAAACAACAAAAGAGGAATCCAATTTGCCACTGGTTAATCTTTTGCTCTCTTTTTTTCTTCTTTCTCTTCTATCTATGTCTCTGTTCATTATATGTAGTAGGATGGCGAATTGCCGGAGTATACATACACTCAGGATTACTAGTATCACACAGCAAACTCTGTACAAAAGGGCAAACCAAGATCAAAAGCTGGATTGGAGAAAAAACAAACCCAGAATGATATCAAAACAAACCAAAGAATGACACACTAAGAAGTAAGCACACTATTTTTTCGGTGCAGGTATCAAGAAAGGTAAGGTGGTTACCCTTCGAGAAGGGGGGGAAGAAAAGGACACTGTTAGATGTGTTGATGATCCTCAGAATGTTCCATAACATTCTGGAGGAGTGTATGGCTTTCAAAATTTTAGGCAGAACAAAATTGCAATCTTTCTCAAACCAGGCAGAGAAGAACTAACAGGCCCGATTGCCATGGGTAGGGAGAAAGGGTTCAGAAAAGGAAAGGGACTTCAAAATGTTTTGTATTTCAGAGTTAGAGATTCAGATTAGGAGCACTCTTTTGCAGAGAGGTGGTTGTGACGGTTTAACACCTGGGTTGAGCGATGGAGATTCCATTCCAAGCGTTTTCATAAGGAAGTTCCTTTCCTGAAAAAAGGGTAAAACATAATGTCAAGGAAACAACATGGTTACTGCTATGCAAACATTAAAAAAGTGATTTTGCATAAACAATTTTAACTATCACTTCACAACTCTATAGTGCAGCAAGAACAGCCAAAGCAGTAACTTAGATAATGTATGGTTGTTGCAGCAAGAATAGTAGATGCCTGTTTTGAATTCTACATACATATCAGATGATAAACTAAAGTGGTGATAACAACTCAAAGCTTACACTCTAAATCCTGTCACAATTATTTCTTGTATGTCACATTGGTTAAGTATGTCCCCTATTTTTCATTATTAAAAGTATGTTACATTGGTTTAGCATGTCCCATATTTGTCATTATTACAGATATAAATGCTTATTAATCAGACTGTTTTGTCACTATTAGTCATAATTTTTTGATTGACCCTAATTATTTGGGTAACTTACACTTTCTGAAAATTGCGGGCTAGGAATTCCAGCAGCTAAGGATCTAAACAGTGGTGTAACTTGAAGAGGTGAACTGAACTCCTCCGAACATGACAAGGCAGAAACAATGCCATCATTGTTTATCTGTTCCTCACAAGACGGGAATAAATCTGCTATAGAAAGATAATATATCTAATTAGTAATTCTGATTCAATAAAATGTTAGCATAGAAAAACAACTCTTTATGAGGAAATCATAATAAAAGTTAACTTCTTGGTTAAAATATTTCCCGTTTAGGAATAGCTTACAATTTAAATTAGGAAAATAAGTGGCTGCACCTTAATCAACGTAGTGGTTAGTTGTTCCTAAAATGGAAATGTTTTACCAAAAATTACCTTTCCTTTTTTTGTCTGTTATCATGGGACTTTATTATCTTACCTTGATCTAATGTTGCACTAGAAAGAACCCCTTGGTGACATCCCCTAAGTTCTTCTGGATCTCCCATTTGTATATTTAGTTCGGTTCCAATATCCTGATGCAACGAGTGTTCCAAATTCTCACCAGCTGAATGAGGCAGCAGAGTTGATCCTGTACTGTATTCAGAACTGCCTGGAGAGTCTTCATATAGTTCCATTTGCCTATAATAGATTCAGAAGCTATTAGATATTGCCAAAGTTCCCATCAAATATTGCAAAGTTCTCTTGAAGTCATATTTTCAATGATGATAAAGTACCTCCAGCATGGCTGGATTTCCTCACTGCTGTTTTTCAAGTCCTCCAACAAATCTTTAAGATCTACAAGTTGTAAATCTGGAATCTTGTATCTCGGGATGTCTGATTCTTTGGTTCTGTTAAGAAACTCTTGAAGAACCTGCCATAAATACTTGCTATCTCAGCTGGTGATGGGTTTATCACAATCAAGTTGAGTTTTTTTTCTTTTATATTTGATTATATGCTAGCAATCTATGAATCAAAGACTTTAATGTCACCACTAACTTTTACGATTTAGAGCTTCCATTACTTAAAAGTACAAGTAATTTGGGTATGTGCATTATCCACACTTAAAAGTAGCTATTATGTAAAGGGACATGGCAGAGATGCACAAATCATTGCTGGGCCTCAATCTAGAAGCTTTGGCATTTTGTTTCAAACAAGGGCAGAAATTTTGCATTAATCTAGCAATTATACATATCATATAATGCTTGATTAATTCTCTGTCAGCAAATAATAATAAATGAGCTGGGTGCTGAAGAAGGAAGCATTGTAAAATCAGCTAGTACAGAAATACATACAAGCATTAGCAGAATCAACATAATCTCAAAAAATAAATTAATATAATACTATCCAGCTGAACTAAGAATCTGCTTTAGGATTTTCAAAGCCAGCATCAAATATGTTAAATAACTTCTATGATTTTCACGTTGATAGGCTTGACAATGTAAAACTTGATTCAATTCTGTTGATGTTAAACTTCTTATAATCTGTAATTTAGTCTTTGCTTTTGAAGACATCAACTGGAGTTTATTTTTAAAGAAGTCCATAAAATGTTCAAAAACAGAAGTTCTGAAACCTCCAAGTCTTACCTTCCATGCATTTTCAAGACTTTGATCCACGTTTTCTGCATCAACTTTTAGAGCTAGTGAGCTTAATAACTCTGCTTGTTGCATCAACGCATTTATCTTTGGGTCATCCTTTTTAAGGAATGTTCCTTGAATCTTGTTTTGGGCTGCAAAATCATGAGAAAACAAGAGTCACGTCAGATTTACACAATAGAGAGTGTTATTTCAGGTTTCATATATTATTTATAAGTGTTTGGTTATTTACTATCTTCATATTCAGTTTATTATGTTTTCACTTAGAATTTAAAAATGTCACCTTGTTTTCACTTAGTTTCCTCTTTTCCTTATGTTGGTTTCAGTTTCACCATTTCCTTCACAAAAACTTGAAAACAAGAAACAAATACAAACAATGTGATATTTTTTTCTATATTACAAGCAGAGAGGTATGAATTGAAACTGTAAATGAAAATAGAAATCAAACCATACAATACATTTGCTTTATGAAAATGTTTTATGTTTTCATTTTCAACTTTCATTGATAATTACAAAAATGCCACAGTTTTCACCACTTGTCGGTTTTCAAATATTTGAATAAGATAGTGACAACATAGGAAATGAGGTGAAAACAAAGTGACACTGTTCTAATTAATAATAAAAGCAGAAAACACTTCTGCAAACCAAACACATCCTTAATCTTGTCCTGTTCTCTTATTTTGAATTTCACAACTACAAGAATGAAGTTCTACACAATTCCCCTCCCCCCCTAAAATTAAAAGGCATTACCATAATCACTAAACTTCAAATTGCAGACATGATCCTGGTCTGGCAAGTTGACATTGCGAGAGTTTTGAGCTAAAACTGCAAATGGTGCTCTTGACTGCTGATTTACTGGAATCCCATTTTGTTTATGTGATCTGTCTCCAAAGTTGATCTTTTCTTGAGCATCAGGGATATGTGACCTCCTATATTGCAGCAGAATGCAATGTTAATATTCTCCTTAATAGAATTTGTATAATTTGATCTCCTAGTTCACCATACCTCATCTTCTTAATAGCTACTGCAGATTCTGATGCTACATCTGTATCACACCTGTGCTGGAGAAAAGTCCTTTTGTTATTTGAATTGATGTATGAAGTGCTGTTCTCTTTTGCCAAGGCTTCATATTTTGCTCTCTTTTTGCACAGTGTGGAGAAACGGTTTTTCACAGCATTATCCGTTCTGCACTCAAAGCATTGAAGCATAGCAATAAGACACTGTTGCAACAAAAATTGATTCTGTATTTCCATAAAGAGAAGAATGCATGCAATTCTGATTACCTGCCTGAAACCACCTTTGCTATTTCTGTCCACCTGTTACCAAATATTTTTTGAGCCTGCAGAGATTTTATTAAGAAATTAGCTCACAGATTACATGTGGTCATAAATTACAGTGTAACACAGTTGATGTCATCTACAGAACTATACAAGCACAAAAACTTGGATTGAAGTCAATTGCCATGGTAACAGCACTTGCAATCCTGAAATCCTTAAGTATATCAATGGATTCAAGTCCATCATACAGAATGGAAAGACAGAAAAATAAACAGTAAAAGATGAAGTCCAAAATTTCAAAGTACTTTGTAAGATCACTATTATAAAACAAACTTGTTAAACTCAAATGAGAGGCCATGGAACACAGGAAGCACCCATTTACCTCACATAAAAGTATGTCTTCCTCTGGTGACCATCCTCCTTTCTTGAAGTCAGAATTCAAATAAGTGTACCATCTGGCAAACCATCATTTACTTAAGCATCAGATTGAGGATCAAAATTGAGCAGAGGAATAAAGGATTAAAGAAGAGGACCAAATAAAATATCTTGAATGAATCATCATCAAAACTAAAAGACTTTACCTTCTTCTGCACTGTCTTGTAGTTTTATCCTTGAATTTAGAAGCAATGATTGCCCAACTGCATATGGTCATAGCAATTAAAACCCCTTAGTGTCACATATCCATGTAAAAAAAGCATTATCAAGAGAAGAATGACCAAAGGGCTATAGTGGATTAAAGTTTGAATACTTTTCAGTTCCATGGATGCCAATCTGCTCCCTGAGTATATCATCCTCCTGCAATTCACATAACAGAAGAAGAACTTCAGAAATGAATAGGTGAAAAGAATATATAATCGAAAAACAGGAGGAAAATAATTTTATAGTGAGAGAAGAAGGACCTCTTGAGTCCACGTCACAATGTGACGCTCCTTCTTCTTAGATTCTTCATTGACCAGCTGTTTCTGCTTCTGCTGCTTCTTCATATCTTCCTGCATGATCTTGTCTCCGTGTTTATGTTTATGTTTATGTTTATTCTATTGGTGTGGCTCTCTTCCTTGGACGCTCCCTCTTTTTACCGAACCCAAGTTGCATGCTAAAGCCAACGCTCCCCCTTTATAACGCTCCCTCTTTTCTGTAAATTTTTATTCAAAAAGGATAACAAAATTAAAAACAAATAAACAAAAAGGGAAAAGAAAGAAAGAAAGAAAGAAAGAAAGAAACCCTTCCTCTCTTCTCTATCATTCACCTTTTACACTCTCACCTCACACACTGTTGTGTTTCAAAACGGCAACCGTAACAAGCATATATTCCCCTCTCAAAAGCCACCTTAACCAAAAGCTTTTCAAGTGAAAGAGAAATGCCTATGAATGGCTACTAGTTGCTTACTACCCTCCAAATAAATGGCCTCGGATCCTAACTTTTCAGACCCTTTGATCTCACTCTCACTCTATCTTATTATCCCCTGTTGCCAAGCACAACACGACCCAACGCTCAGATTAGGGAGCCAAACCCACATGAAAGGAGAAAGACAAAAGGTGGGTAATGAAGAATACATATCAGCCTCTGTAAAGGGTACAGAGGGTGGCATCAAAATCGTATTTTTCGAAACCCGAGAGAAACAACATGTGATGTGAATGTATTTTGATTTTGATTTGATGATGTAATGTAATTACAGTTGTGTATAAAAAAGAGATAGCCCAGAAAGTGTATTTGGTTAGATCTAAAAAAATTTACTAACTTTGTTTGTGATTACCCAAAATGAGAAAAAGAAAAGTGATGTTTTCAAAGTGCTCAAGTAGACAACAAAGAAATACCTCGTCTATGAATATTACTTTGTCTTAGATTCTCATGTCTGTGTTATACCCCCAAAACACTGAGAAGAGAAAACGAAGGACGGTGGAGGTTGAATGCAATAAACTTTTAGTTAGAGCAGTGTAGTCATTGGTATGCACAGTTGTACTAGGAAGTGATGTTTGTTGGGTTTCTTTCATCACCCCCTTTCTCTCTCTAACTTTTCCAAAACGGTCACACACTTAAAAAAAAAATAGTATACAAAATAAAATAAAAGGGTTATTATACTAATAAAAAAAGAAATAGATGCTTATGCTAGTGCGCGGGTATGAAGGAAGTTTGAAAATAACGCTGAATTCCATAAGCTACGTGCAGTGTGCAGTATATCATGGCGGCGTAGACTAATGTGTACTCACTTTGCACCATTAAAGAAACTTCAAAAGGTATATATACACAGATAAGTGATACGATTGTTAGTGATAACATGTAAAAACTTTTGTAAACTATTATATATCTCTCATGTATAAAAAAATATGCATACCACAACATATAATGATGATACTGCCAAAGCCAGAGAGAACAACAATTGTGATGTAACATCATATACTGATGCAACTATTGTATTGGATGTCATATGTGTGTGTATATATATATATATATATATATATATATATAAAACATAGACAAATATGACGTGATGACAGATATAGATGAGGTTGTTATTTGAATTTTTGTGATTTTTAAGGAGACATGAGAAGGTACGTGAGGTAGAGCTAGCTAAGCAGTTTTGTAATGAGAATAAATGGTTCGTGACTTGCATGTGTTTCATTTATCTTTGCATCTCTTGTCACGCTTGGAAGTACCATTCAATTTGTTTCCATTTTTCCTCCATGGCTATGGAAAATTTTGGATTCGAATTTTGGCTGGCTGCACTCATTTTGGTGTAAATGTGTGTGTGAGAACAAGTGTGAGGATTTGTTTATTGGCAGCAATGTGTTTTTGAATTTTCTGAGAGGATTGAAAATGTTGGTGTTAGGCTCTCACCTGTATCTCTCACCAATTGGTGCGTGAAATTTTAAATGCATACATAGATGATGTATTGAGGAATGGTATATTAGTGTCTGGTTTTTTCTTTTTCTTTTTTTTAGTTGCATTTTGAATGATTGACAATTATCTTGTCGAACGAGGATTTGAAAATCTAATGAAGATGTCGGACTAATAATAAAATCAAGTGAATTTAGTTGCTTTCTATTGCCTTAATTCGTTTAATAATTGGTTCATCTTGTTGGGAATTGCAAGCTAGAAATTGCAAACATTGATATTTCCGAAATCCATTATGTTGTTTAAGCATAACATGGTTTTGATGTCTGATGTTGAAGGAGAAATAGTTTCGAATATGTGTCACTTTTTCTCATTAGCAATTACTTTATACACGAAATGAAATAGTAACATTGAGAATTACATTTAGTCAAAAAAAAGTTATTGAATTGTTTTTCAAAATTTATAATTAGATTAAAAGTTTTTAATATGTTTCTCTTTCAAAATATATTATATACGAAGTATTTTATTATCTGGATATTTTTTATATCCTGATTTAATTTGGAAATTGTTTAAAATCAACAACGATAATGATATAAAATATAATTTAATTGTTGAATGAAAAAAAAAATATTTTTTTATATAAAACTTATATAATTTCTTGTTAAAATTGTTTTCCGCAACTTTTTTTCTATCTTTATTATTGACAAGAACCTTTAAATTTTAGAAAAATAATAATAATATAATTTAAAAACCATTTAATATATTTAAAATTGTAAAGAAATAGAAAACACAGTTATGTTACGTTATATTTTTTATCTCATTCTACGCCATATTATGTTATATTATATTATATTATATTATATTATATTATAAATATATATATATATATATATATATATATATATATATATATATTAAATATTTAAGTTTTTAAATAGAAAATTTTCTCCTTATACTGTTGACATACGTCACTCAACTTTTTTATATTTTTAAAAAATGAAAATATTTTTTGTTATTTTATTTTAAATATCACATTAACAAAAATTTAAATAAAAAAGTAAATATTTAACAAATAAAAATGAAATATTTTTTATAAACAAAACTTAATAATTTAAATTTGTATAGTTTAAATAAGAAAGAAGATCGATGTCATTTTACTAGATGTCATTTTACCGCAAACCATAGAAGAAATTAATGTCAATTATTTAAAACTTACCAAAAATAAATATCTATATTTTAGAAATAGATAGAATCTTAGTCAGGAGGGAAGGTGGGTTTAATTTTTCTTAATTTTCAAGAGTGAATGTGAGGAAGTGAAACAAAGAAATGTAGGCAAAAAAAAAAGGGTAGAAAGTGATTTTTAAAAAAATAAAAGAAAGAGTGTTTAAAATTGGCTTCAAGTAATTTTTTAGTTTTTAAGGATACATGTAAAGTTGTTAACATAGAGGATATATGTATTTTTGTAAATAAATTTTCATTATTTAGATTTTAATGAACAAAAGAATATTAATTTAAAATTTTAATTCAATAAAATGTTGAAGTTGAAATTTTAAATTAATTTTTTCTTGTTCATTAAAATCTAAAGAATAAAATTTATTCACAAAAATGCATATACTCTCAATGTTAAAAACTTTATTTATAAGTATACTTAGGAATTAAAGCATTGCTCAGATAAAGTTTCATTGTTTGTTTACTAAACATGTCATTTAATTCTTCTAGTTGCTTATTCATTGTAACAAAAAATATATTCAATCTGAAATGATGTTTTGTAATTACATTATCTTTTTGATGTCGAGAAAGATCATGATGTGTAATTAGAGTAGAATTAGGAATATCAATGTCATGTTGTTCAAAACAATATCATACCTTTCAATAAATTTTGTCAACCAACTTCTCCCGACTTGAATCAAAATTTTAGTTGAACAAACCAATTACATAACATTTAGTATATCCTAGGATTGTTTCTGTAAAGCTTGACAAAACAAGTTGATTCCCATCATTTCTTTATCATGTGTAAAACCAACATAAACTCAAACAAAGACAAAATATTAAATCCAACATAAGAATTCTCATTAAAAAATAATACTTAGAATCTATTCTATTCTCCTATCATATTACTAGCACCATCATACCATTGATTGTAGATATTGAAAACATTAAGATTATGCCTAGAGAATGAAACTTAATTCCTTTAGGAGTGGCAATTATCATATCATTAACATGCATAATATCAAAATGTCATTTTTTTTATATTACCAACCTTGTTTACAAATCTAAAAACAATCACTATTTACTATTTTCTAGATTCATCATGAGCTCCTTCATCAACAATTATGTAAAATTTAGAATATCCAATTTCTTTTTGAATATGACTTCTTACTTTTATAGAAAAAATATGCAACATTTCATCTTGAATATGACGAGAAGTGTATTTTGCATTGTTATATTGAATATTTTCTAACACAACTTGTGCCACCTTATCATTATATGATGCGAGAAGTTTAATCATCTCAAGAAAGTTATCTCTATTACTTGACTCTAGTGTTTCCTTATGGCCTCTAAATGCATAAACTTGAAATGTTAGCCAATGAATTGTATGTGGAAGTTTTGAGTAGTAAACAATTCTCGAAAACTTATTCTAAACTTTGAACATTTATAATGTTATTAATGTGTATAGACTGATTTAACAAGTCTTCACAAGTTGAGTAAGGATTATCTCCAATGTGACTGAAAAATGCACAATTTTTTCCAACATTAATCTTTTCCATGATCTAAAACCTTGCCTAGTAAACACATATGACCCTAGATGACTAACTCGCTTTGAATTAAATAGATAACATAACAAATAATAAATTCAATCACTAACTGGGGAATACTCTGGCCAAGAAGGAAGCAATTTAAACTAATAAGATTGAAATATTTTTGGATGTTTTTCATTAAAAAAAATGATAGTTTTGAAGTTGTATTTGATATGAACCCTATTTTAAATAAGTTCTTATAATTTAATTTATTTGACTCATATTTAAGGACATTTTCCGAGGAGGTCGCGTTTGAAATAATTAATATCAAACTTCTCATCTATAATTCTTTGAATCTTAAGAAAGGACTTCTCATATATAATTCTTTGAATCATTAGTATCATACTTCAAAATAGGTGAAGAAGTTGAAGATACGTTGTTTTCATCTTTACAGATAGCTTCCTTTTTATCACTTAAAAAAGATGAATATATTCTTTTATTCTTCATCAATATAACTATTTTTCTTTCAAAAAACTAAGTTTAAAAGTAATTTATCAAAATTTAATTAAATATCGGGAGATGTAATTACTGAAATGAAAATTTATGATATTCAAGAATTAAAAACTAGTTATAAAAAGACACATAATAGATAACTTTTTTCCTGTATGTTCATAAAAAATGACTATAAGAAAGACTTATTAGATTAACAATGGAAGTTTTCCCTTGACTATTTTTTTTCTACAATAATGAAAATAGGAAAAGGTTTGCGTAAGTGTGTGCGTGTGTGTGCAAGCATGTAATTACGAAAACTATATATCAACTAACTTGCAAACTAGAGTCTCATTGATTAACATGAAACTACATATAGTCCTCCTTGCTCATCTACTACTTTTAGCCATAAAGTCTCATCTATAAACTTTCTAAGCATATTACGTGTCAAGCAAACCTTGAGGTCTTATATCTGTCCACAATGACAGATAAAGTCCTTCTCCTCGTGATCCCACTCTTAGAATCTCCACTTCTCTTTGTACAAATAACAAGATGAAACATTAAAAAAATTATTCATTAATAAGTTAATACAAAACTTAATTTATGTGGTATTGAAGGGATTTTAAATTACTTAAATATCTTGTCATATGAGATTCTTCTCTATCACTTCAACCTCATCCCAAGATGAAATGATAATAGAAACATGGTGTCAAGTTATGAGTCCTAAATAGCTTATGAACTTATCAATATTCGGGTTTGACGCCTTACCAGAATAAGGATCTACGTTAACATATGTCATCTCCCTCCCTCACACTTCATCTTGTAGTCAGCTGGGGAAGACCCCAGTGATAGATCTATCTAATCTGGTCTTTCCCCTACTAAACCTCAAATTCATAATACAATCGATCTAAACTACATTTTTTTCATATAAGTTTTATACAATATATTATATAAATTTATTATAATTTTTAGTCCTAAAAATTTTAAAAATCAACAATTAAACTAAGGCTTAAATATTACTCTAGTTTCGTCGAGTTTGTTCAATGTGGTCCTCTCTCTTTTTTTCGTGTTTAATAAAGTCTCAATTTTTGTCAATTTTGGTCAATTTGATCCTTTTTTTGTAATAATATTTAAATCGTTAGTAGAATGTGAATAGTGCATGTCACGTATTAGTCCGTGATCGTTTTGTTTTTATTTATTTTCTTTTAATATATTTTAATTTGTTCTTAATTTAAAAAAATATTATTCACATGTTAAATCAACATCGTACCACATAGCAGTGTCAATATCACATGTCAAGTCAATGTTAGTATCACATGTCAAAATTTTATATTTAATTCAGTTCCAATTTTTCTTAATTTTGTTCAATTTAGTTTCTCTTCAAATTGAAACCAAATATAATTTTTTATATATATAATATACTTTTATTAAAATTCACATATTTATTATATATTTCTTTCACCGTTTTTAAATTGACTCTAATTATATTATCAGAATATAATTATTCAATTTATGTTTTACTTTAACACGTAAAAAATAAGGTTAAAATTAGTTTAAAAATTAGGTTAGACTTAATTAAAAAAATTAATAGAGCTATTTTATAATTAGAAGATTTTTTTTTTATCATTCTTAAACCAACTCTAACCTTATTTCTTATATAGCAAAGACCAACTCTAATCCTAAATTTTAGTTGTGTATTGTAACTTTAAAATAAGATAAGTATTTTAAATAACGTTTTTATATCTGAATTCTTTTTCACTTTCGTTATATTTTTTTAATGTATTCAACATTTGTAACCCAAACATTTTACTTTTGGAGTTAGTCCACCTTTAATCAAAGTGGGACATTTTGTGCATGTGAATCAACCGTCTATCCGTTAATGCCAATTTGATGGTGAAATAGTTTGATTAAATTTTCAACAATAATTATATATAAACTCAATATAAACTCAAAACGTAAAAAAGAAGAAGTTAATTTTTATAAATTAAAATAAGTTTATGCAGTTTTTTAAAAGTATTATTTTATTTTATTTTCATAATTTAATGTGCATGAATGAATTTTAATTTGTCTGAAAATTTGAACTTATTTTATTTTCTTTCTTTATAAAAGTAAGAAAAATTATCCTTAGTATCAATCAATAAGATATAACGTAGGAAAAAGTCATATTCATGCCAAACTTTAGGTAAAAATTTCTCCAAGAAGTTTTGTTCAATCAAACATTTCCCCATCAAACGTTTCAAGGTTTCTTTGTCGCTTCCTTCTCGTAAAGGAAGGTTAACATTTTCTCCTACCTTAGAAACTATCTTGTAAATGCTCTCCATTGTCATATTTTTCAAATGAATTTGCTTTCAACACAAACAAATGTGTATAAAGTCTACAATCTACGTTCCTCAAGTTAGAAATATTCACTGTTTTTCCTAATTCTAGGTCTTGCGTCAAAAAAGATCCAATGCAAAAATGGAAATTCAAATTCGACCGTTACATTTATAATAAAAAGTCCAACTTTTGGTCTAATTAAGCGCTTCCATTTTGTTAGAAGTGACCAACAATAGCATGTCTTCCAAACATAATACACCTTAAAACTTTAAAACATTTCCTTAACGTTATCTTTTGTTGGAAGTGTATTTTTATGTTATCACATCCAATAATTAGAACCATGCAATAAATGACGCAATTAAAGCTTAAAGTCAATTAAATTATCCATAAACATGAAAGAAAGCTATTTGCTTTAAATTGAAAAATAATAAAACAGCATGACGGAAAGAGATGTATTGGCATGAGCCCACAGCGAAGTGACCTAAACCTAACAACGCTGGAATTTAGGATAGATTTAGACTTACATTAATCAAAATTGAAACATTTTTGGTAGAAAAAAGAAAGGCAACCCACTAAACCCTAATGAGCTTATTTATTATAAAGGGAAAACTTGTTAAGAAAATAATAGGATTAACCTTTTTTTTTTTATGGGACTAACCTTCGATCTTAATTAACTTTCCATGTTGGTTTCATAAAGAAACGGTTTTACCTACCAAGATCCACCATTTCCTACGTGGACAAGACGTGGGTGTGCCACGTGGAGAGATGAAAAAGAGAGAGAGAGAAAGAGAGAGATTATTTAGGGTTTTGAATGTGGAAGTGATGGAGCCCTGAGAATGGCATAAAACTACAAAATGGCCACCTCATTGTCCCCTGTCTTCACACTCTCATTCATTGCCAAAACCCATGTCTTTTTACTCATACACATTGGACCCACCAAAGATTTTTTTTTTTTTCAAAATAAATAAATGACAAGATGTATTTTTAATTCTCATTTTTTTATCAAACTTCATCTTTATATTTTCTTTTAAATTCATCAATATATGTAAAGTTAGTTTCATTGTTATGTTCAAACTTAATATTTGGAAGAAATTTAATACGAGAGAAATTTCTTCATACTTGAAAATTACAATGATTGAAATAATGAATCTAGAAACTATGATCTCCGAAAATAACTAAATATGTTTGCTTGGTCAAAAATATTTATCAAAATTTTATATAATTTCTTGCAATCAAATCGTGTCATGGTAATGTTTTCATTTAATAAGAATAATAGGACATTTTTACCGTAGCAGAACTTATATTTTAATTTAGAAAAGTTAAATTTTTATTTTTCTATATGAATGATTTTGTGAAAATATAGAGAAAAATAATTGGAAAAAGTTGTTTTATATAATTTTAAAAAATAACAAAACAGAATTTCTTAATTTTAGTTTACTAAATACTTGATGACATTTGTTACTGTCAAAGAACTAGAAAAGAGACCAAAGTTATATACATTCTAAAAAATTGACCAATGATTCAAAATTCATAAACCAAAATCAAGAATCCGTGTGCAAGAAAGAGAGAGGATGAAAAAGAGTAAAGATAATGATAGACAAAGGGAGCTGAAGTAGAAAATGTGGATAACATTTAGAAACATATGCTTTTAGTAGAGGGAATCTGAAGCTGAAGTTGGAGTGAAAAAGGGAAATGAAAAAGTAAACCAAAATTATTGGGTGCAAAAGAGGGGTAGTTATAAGGGTATAGTCGGTGATATTTTATACAGTCACTGGGTGGAACCCTATGGAAAAAAAGAAAAATTGTTTTTCTTATACCATACATGACCCAATGTTCAAACAGAAAAGAGCAAATAGGTTTCAATTTTTTTCAAATTGAGCACACCCTCGAGTATGATATATATATATATATATATATATATATATATATATATATATATATATATATATATATATATATATATATGTGTGTATGAAGTATGAACCTAGTTTGTGAAGTTTTCAAAAAGGAGGAAAAGGCTCTCTCTTTCCATCCATCAAGCCACAAATTTGTCATTTTTCGGCTATTGATTGAAGATGGGCACTTAGTCCTTGCTCCTATCTCCTTGTCCAGGCTTGACCGTATCAACCCTATGTAGCCTCATCTTTTATTATGTATTCTATTTGTTAATTGTTAATCTTTGTGCTAATGGGTTATGAATAAATGATAAAGTTGATGCTAAAACGCGTTGATATTGATTTAATCTTTGACAAATCGCACGCAAGGGGTAACCGGACCCATTGCTTTGCATTGCATTTGAATTTTATTAATATTATACATTACGCACCAATATTTGATGCGTGTATATAAAGAAATAATTAGCCCTGGTTTAGAATATAATAATTTGAAAAGGTTGAATCACCGGCCAAATGGTTGGTTATTATGCAGTAGACATAAATAGGGTCGTAGCAGTTCTGGTTTTTACCATGAACAGTAAAGGGATAGGTGATGAGACATGGAAACAGAGAGACAGAGAGAAAGGGAGTGATGAGGTGAGAATTTGGGTCATTGTTGTGGGATTGTAATGAGCACTTGGGAGCGGAATGGCGTTTTCTGAGTGTCTGAACTCCCACCTCATATTGTTTTTTGAGAATCATAATTAATAGTCATGGCCATGGCATGTACAGCAAAGTTAGGCAAAATTGCATATGCTAAGTATTCAGGGGTCCCTTCAGAAAATGGACTGATTGATTATAACCTTTGAAATGCCATGGCCAGTTCGCTAGACTTTTTAGAAGGGTTTTTTTCCCACTAGCCTAATTTGGATGGACATTTCCTACCCCTCCATCCACAATGAAATATAAAATCAAGATAATCATAAATCAAGTGGGGAAATTGATATAATTCCACTGGCTTTTTCTGGCTAATTGAAGGTTTATTAAGGACCCATTAATGATGTGTGATGTTTTAGGTTCCATGCTTATCTGTAACATTTCAAAAGACTTGTTGAATGTTTCAGAAATTATAAATTGATTGTGTGCCATTATTGTGATGTGTCCAAGAGTAATAAAGATGCAAGTTGAACATAGAAATATGCTTAGTTCAGAACCAAGTGACACAGAAATGGCCAATATTGAAGCCAAAAAGAATTGGTGAGTTTCTGATATAATCACAAGAGACAGATTAGCAACCCGTGTGATGGAGGCTAATGACTCCAAAATTAAATGAATATTATGATGGCAAAGACTATTAGGAGCTGAGTGGAGAGGCCCAAGTTCCCAAAGAGATTGATATTTGATTGGATGGGGAGGGTCTTATGTATATTCTTTTTATTAGCCCTTCATCATGTCAAACCCACCCAATCAATTGCTAAGCTCCAAGTGTCCCCACTCTTTGAGCCCTTAATTTCTTTTGCCCAAAATTAGGAAAAGAAAACTAAAAAAATGGATGAATAAGACATAAAGGAAAAAAAACGTGGGGACTTTTCTTCACAGGCTCCCCAAACTGTATTCTTAACAAAAAGAAATAGATGTGAATCATTAACTACTAATATTCAATGACCATATGATAACTTTCATCTAAATAGCTTAATGGAGAGTCCCCTAGACATTTTCTGCCACTGGTTTACTTTTACCACAACTCACTCTATTCTTCCTTTGGTTTTATTCACTATCTCATCACTTTACACCTGCTAGTGACCACAAAGGTCACAGCAGAGGGGTCACTTTTATTTGGAATAGATCTGGTTAATCTGAATGTACCTTTTGTTTTCACTATGACTTGCTTTCATCCCTTATACATGGCATACGTGTATGGTCATATATCAATCTGGGACAGTGAAACTGCAGAAAATCTAAAGTGAATATCATCTTTCAACTTCTTGTGTTGCAATGTAGTTTTATGGAGTGTAAAGTTTGCTTTAGCTTGGCCTCATTTGGTTTTACTGTCCAAATACAGGTCCCCTATTATCGTTAGCCGTTTCAAATTTTGGAAAGTTATATATTTTGATATATGATCTCTATATTCTTCAATAAATGCGGAAGTAATCATTCGCTGTCTTAAATTCTCTCAGAAATAGAATACAACAAAACCAAAAAGCATGTGGAAAAGGGAGGAAAACAAAATTAAAGCCAGCAAAGGGAATGTGAATATGTGGTATGAATAAAACTAAACAATATAGTTTCAAACACAGCTTTAATTGAGAGGATTCAGGGTCCAAATATGCTTGAAGAACATAATATATAATCTCAGACTCTTGGTTTCTTAAGCACGTTTTATGATCGTTTGTTACTCTTGCATGAGAAAAGCAATGTGTCTGGGGTCATCTTTGTCTGGTGAACTGCCTTTTCAACAGGGACACTATGTGAACTGTGTTTAATTTTTGGCTAAGTACAGATTAATTTGTCTTGTTGTTTGTGCTTTCTTTTTGACATTCCAGTGATAAGCTATTCAATACAACTTAATCCCTTTCCTTTTCTTTCTAAAAGCCGCTGTTAGGATTTGTTTACGCTCCTTCATCATGCCCTTTTAGCTAAACCAATTTGGACTTACCAAAAAAGAGGACAAGAAGGTCCAAAAAGAAGACTGGAAAAGAAAGAGTGTTTTACCCTACATATAAAGTTTCATTTTATGAAAATTGTTCAACAACCACACACACCGAAAACAAAAATAAAAAAGTACAGGCATCTAGCTAAACTTTTTACAAATGCTCCTCAGTGATTTAATTGCTTGTTATCCCTCCCTCTTCTCTCTCCCCCAAGTACTATAAACTACCTTGTTCTGTCTCACGGTTACTTTTCAGTTAATAGTCATCTTCCATATGAACAAGAGTGGAGATAACTAATTTATATCACTTTTCCTTGCTAATGCAGGACCAAATGCATATATATAGTTCAAAGGTGTCTAATCTTTGTCTAAATGGCAAAATGAAAAGCAGAACCACTTTGTCCTATTTTGTTGATGATGATATTTTCTTTTTCAGATAATTAATGGAAAGGACAATCAATAATGCTAAAGGATCAATTAACAATTTGGATGGTATTTTAAAGTTGTGTTATTAATGGTCTTTTCTGTTTCTGAAGAGGAGAGCAGAAGAGAGGTTAAAAATGTCAAGAGAAATTTAATAGCAAATAAATTTCTGAAACCTTTGATCTGTTGCTGAGTTAAATGGTGTTGTGTGATTTATGTGACTGATATCATTTGATGAATGAGATTTTGTTGTTGTAATGGTACTGCCCATTAAGTGACCCAATTTGTTACCTAAAATCTGTAGAATTCATTTTTGGGGTTAATTGTTAAGTATGGTGGAAGATATTTGAAAAATGAAACCATTTTCTGCTGAAAATGCTGACAGAATGAATGTGAACTAGGCTAATCTAGATAGCTTATTGCATTACAAGTGGCATGAACAAAAATCAAACTTGGCACAACATGAAACAATGTCCCTACCCTACTAAAATCCCCCTTTTTCTTTATTTCCATTTTTAATGCAATGAACAAAAGAAAAAAAAAATATTCTTTGATTGATCCCATATGAAAAAGAAACAGGGAGCAAAGGCCCCACGTGTGGAACAGAATTTGAAGCTCATGCTATTATATTTTATCTATTTTTAGCTTTATGTAGATGTTGGGGTTCGTCTACTTGGGATTCCTACGTCCTTGTGGGAACCATCCTTTTGATATTAGAGCCACCTTTTCAATGGACTGTGGATTTTCACTTCACTCACTTTCTCTCCCTATCTTTTCTACTTAGCACGCTCTTGCAAAAGAAAAAGGTTTAGGAATCCTATGCCCCTCCTTATATTCCCATAGTTTGGTCCTTTTGCTGTATCCCTTTTGAGATAATAATAATATTCCCATCCCATGTTATTATCACTCTCATGTATTTGCTTTCAACAGCTCATCACTGCTTCAAATTATGCTACTGATTTTACGTAACTGAAGATGCAGAAGCTTCTGTTCAGAAAACCACTATTGTGATCATACACTTATCTTCTCACTGTACCTTTCTACTTATTATGACGTATGCCCATATATATACATAATTGCACATATTAATCAAAACCAAAGTCTCATTTGGCTCACTCATTTCATGTACTTTATCATGACATTTAATTCAAACCCACAGAACTTTGTTCTACAATCTTCCCAATTTATGTGTTCAACAAATTTGTGATGATGGTGACACTAGCTTAAGCTATGTATTGATGTGTTTGAATTCAAACACAGTAAAGATTGAGATTACCTAATCTAATTTCATTGGAGTTGCAAACCCTATAGACACGGCAATAAGTTAAGGGAATCCAATAACAATCGAGAAAGTTTGTTTTGGTCAAGTACTAGAAAGCGACATTTCTTCACTTGTTCAAACTCCCGCCAACACAAGTTTTTTGTATATACCTATGGAGGTGTGTTTCTTAATGGCCACGAAATAGTGACCTAAGTAGAGGAATTATTGCCATCTGATTAATATAATGTGGGGGGGTTGGTAGTGTTTTTTTCAATAGGTGAATGATGTTGTGTAAGCTATGAGTTGATAATGAAGTGTGAGGAGAAGATTAATACTATTAGATGTGTTGAATGGAATTTGATTTTGACATAAGCTTTAAAAGGGTGAGAGTTGCTTTGGATAAGGAGGAATTGGGGCCTAATAGCTAGCAGAACCTGCAAAGTGCCAAAGAGGAACTGAGGATGAAAAACATTCTGTCATATTCCAAATGGGTCTATCTCTTTAGCATCTTTCAATAAAGAAGGCACTTAATAGAACAGCTCATATGGCTGAGCAGGCAATTCTCTGCTTCACACATGACTTGACATCACCTCTTTCTTTCTCATTACACACCAAAGTTACACTGCTACATGGTTTTGCTTTTGTCTGAGGAATAACTATTAATAAACCATTTTTTAGTGTATAGGAAAAACAAGAAATGAAGACTGCTGGAGCATGGTCAAAAGTCCCAATGAACCAGTAACCCCAGTTTCAGTTTCTTTTTGTGGCTTGAGGTTGGTCCATTTTGGTTCTTTTCTTTTGAACTGACAGAGTGTATCAGATGATAACCATTGATGAGGAAAGTATGGGAATGACCAAGTGTGGGACTTGGCTCTATTTGTCAGTCCAAACATTTGAAGGAGTTTTATAATCATCACTGCTTTGGAAATGAGGGACCTATAAGCCACTCCTATCAAATTCTAATTGTTTTGATTTAGAGAATGTGTTTTCAACAAATTGCCCCATCTTAGTTGATGCAGGGGAGTTTTGTGACTGTAATCAGCATTTGATCACTCTAACATCACAGTCACATACTAAGGTTTTAAAACTCAGTTATCTTGATCCAAACACCAAGGTTTTTTAGGTGTTTGTAAACATGAAACAATCACTTAAGAATGGCTTAAGAGAGTTGATTAGCAAGAGATGCAAAAAGGGAAGGTGAAAACTAGGGTAGGAACAAGCTATAGTGGATGGGGTGCCAATGTTTTGATTTTTACTGGTTAGTGGTGGCTACAGAAAGCTGAAAAGGAAATTATTGAAAATTCTTTTGTTTGGACTCGTGATATTGCACTTTCATCTCATCTTCATTCCTTTGTTGTCAAATGCATTTTCTTTCCATTCTTTGTATTCTTTTGCCAAGTAATCATATCGTGATTTTCACTCTTTTCAAACGTTGTCTTGCCATCCCTACCAAGCACATAGGGGATATTTTTTTTGTAATGAAAATAACAGTCTTCAATCAAATTTCGTAACGTGTCCATTTTTATAATCTCTTGTGTGAATCATGTACCAAGATAGATAAGATTAAGAATGAATGTATCAATTAATATGAAAGTTGTGATTGCATATACTGAAAAAAAAAAATGGTAAAATTTCGCTTTGGTAGTTTGAACGTGTATGAGAAATGCAACTTGAAGTTTTAATTAAGACTAGGAGGGTATTTCAAACGAAAGTAATCTTATCTTATCACAGTAACAGATAAAGAGTGGGAAAAAAAAACTACAGAGGAAAACTATTAAAAAAGATTTTGAAGTCAAAATCTTTGTTTATTGTCTCAATGAACAATAACAATAAAATATCATCGCACCCCTTACACTGATTAGACATGTGATATTTTTTCTCCTCCTTCGGTTGTTATTTTGATTCTTTTTTTTTCCCTCTCTCGTTTCTTTAAGAATTTTTTGCATTTATATATTTAATTCTTTTAGTTCATACACTAGTTATTCCTTTATTCTCTTCTTTCATGTGTTTTCACGTAAAAATTAAGAAATATAATAACTTTTTTATTTTTCATCCTTTTCATTTTACATCGAAAATATATATATATATATATATATATATATATATATTGATTAAGAATTAAGTAAAAACAATAAAAATACAATTGATAATAAAGTAATTTATATTAGGATAAATTTCATTTAGTATCACACTACAAAATTTGTAATTTGTTAACTTTATTTGAACTCCGGTAATAGTTAAGTATAATTAAAGATATGTTTTATCTTTAATAATTGTCACTAATTTATTAAATAAAGATTGACGTTAATATATAATTTTTTTAAAAGTATAATCTTTTACTTTTTTATTTTTTAAATTTAAACTCTTTAGTAGTTCATACTTTCATATTAAGATTAATTTTTCATTCTTTTTAATAAATATGATAATAATTACTGAAGTTCAAATATATATTCAATTCTATTGAATATTAATAAGATTTAACCAAGACGAATAAAGTTAAAATTGTTATTTTAAAACTATAATTTTTTACTGCACTACAAACGAAATATATTAATATTTGTTATAGTGAGTTAACTCTTAAGTTTTTATATTAGTAAAGTAAAAGTATTTTGTTTCAAAGTTTTAATAATTAAAAAAATGAAGTAGATTTTATAAATTATGAAGTTTAGTAACGAAAGTTTAATTTTATCAAAACTCACTGTCATTTGGCCACCGTATGATCAAGAAAGCGTGCATGTTTTTGATGAAAAAGAATTTAAATCATAAAAAAATAGAAATATATTACATTGAAATAGGTTGTTTAGACATATAATTTTAAATGAAATAAAATTTTATGAATTTAGAAGAATATTTTAGTTGCTTAAAAGTACAAAAAAAAATCAAATTCTACATATACTGTAAGAATTTAAATTGTTTTTGCATTTTTCCTATCTCCCATATATATTTTTTGGAAAGACAAGTAAAATGCCAAATAAGGAGAAGTAAAGCGGAGATCAATTATTCCTTATATAGGTAATATGCAAAGTAACAAGATGTACAAAATAAAGAAGGAGAAATCAACCCGCACCACACTCTTTTACCATGGAAAAATCTATGAAAGAAAAACTCACGAACCCTCAAAACCTGATTCAGTAAAATCTTTCACTAATAATAAGTTCTCTTAAAACTTTCAATGATGAATCAAATTTTTTTTTTTTTTACCAACAAGTTAATAACACATCAAATAAAAATTTCAATTAATATACTTTACTAAACAACAAAGAAGACACTATCATATAAAATGTAAAATAAAATATTTTCTTCAAACTAACTTCTCTCTTGTCCAAAATAAACTTGTTGGTCTCTAATTTAATTACTATTCAACTCTTTGCCCAAGTCCTTTAAACCCTGTCTAACATACCCTTTCAAAAGTAAATGTTTTAACCTAAACAAAAAAATCTTATATGTCATATTCCCATTCAAATGAAGAGGAAGAAGAGGTGAAATGATGATGATCAAGGGGATTCTGCAAGAGACCAACCCTAGTGGTAGGTATTTGACAACATTGATGGAAGTGTTGTGATGAACTCTGAAAACAAATTCAGAAATTTCCAGGAAGGTGTCTCCAAATGGGATGGCACAAGTAATTCCAATTTCAATCGGAAACCCTAATTCAAAGAAGCACATTGTGAAGGGAACCCCACCTAGTTGTGTGGTACACTCCTACATGTAGGTGCTTTAGTGGAATTTAATTATGGTGAAGCAGAGAATGGAAGTACATTTCAACAAGTTGTGGTGCAATGGTTACACACACTTCATGCAATGCAATCTCAAACAAAGGAAGAAAGAAAGAAAGAATGAATGTCCCATTGTAGGAGCTGGACCTTATGATTGCACCCTTTTTCAGGACCCTTTCATAAAATTTGTCAGAACTTAGCTGAATAAACAGATCATAGAATTATATGATTGAATTCAATTGGGTAGGGTTCTTCATTATTCATTTGTTTTTCTTATCTTTTTAAAGCCTATTTTAGCTGAACTCCATGTCTGCCAAATTAATCATTCCCTTCAACATCCTCATGGGACCCCAAACTAAAGAACCCACCTCCTTTTTCTTCACCTTATACATGGATTTTTTCTTCTTCTAAAGAATACATGGAATTATTACCTTTTCAAAATAACTATACTTTTAGTTTTCTTAAAAAAAATAATAAATTGGTTATTTTTTAGTTTTTAATAAATGTTATTAATTCTTTCTTACTAAAAAATATAAGACATAATCTTTCATGTCGGAAATCTCATGTGAAATAAGTCAATTTCATAATATATATATATATATATATATATATATATATATATAAAAGAGGATGTAAATCTCATTTTATATATTAATTTTGTAGGTTTAAGTTAAACATAAAGTTTACTTCCTAGTATGATATCACAGACATCATTAAAGTCTGCTTCCTAATATTTCAATGGAAGATGAAAACTTTTTAGACCAAACTCTTTTAGTTTGTCGAAGAATTTCTAAGTCGTTGATATTCAATCAAAGGTTCATCTCCGAGATTCTTTGACGCTATAAATAAAAGCTTTTCTTTAATATAATATAAAGAACAAATAGATGTTAAGTCAATCCAAACATAAGATAAAATGATTAAGTACCTAAATATATTTCTAAGTAACTAATAATAAGTATACCTATATATTGATTTTCAGTTAATTTAATTTAGTACTCGCTAGTTGTTAGCTTAAATAGCAAAAGGGTAACTACATTTATAAAATTTGTCTTTAAATAAATTAAATTAATATTTGAAAAATGTAATTAATTTAGTAAATTTTGTTCAATATAATTCTTTCTAAAAACAATCATACCTTGCAATTATCATGTCATGAAAAAATATTTGCAAAAACAATCTTATATTCTCCATTTTTTTTAGTATAAAGGAAACACGAACAAAATTATCTATAGTTCAATAAGTTAGGAGAAACTCATAAAAAGAATTTAACGTAGATAATGAGAATATTGCTGAATTTATCCATTTTATTTATAACATATTTGTTTGGAATAATTACTGGACGAGAATCAATTGCTGAGTTGTATAGAATTATTTTAAAAGGTAATTTTTAAGAAAAAAAAAATTGAAAGTGTGCAAGTGAGAGAGTATCATTTCAAGAGATAATCCATGTTTGAGAAATTACACCTCTGCACTGAATGAATTGCACAGCTAAGAAGTGGAAGAGAAAATAAAATATGAAAAATGTGACACATAATAAATAATGTGATAGAATAATAAAAATACAAAAAGCATTGACACATACAATTTATATATTATAATAACACATATTTATTAGGTTGATTTGACCATTTTTTGTTATTTTTATGAATCAGTAGTCATTCAAGTTCTATTCAATATTTTATAATATGTAAGATCACAATCGTATTGAAACTAATTATTGTTATGTATTGACTATTTTGTCTTTGTCACTTTTATTTATTTTATCTATTTTATTTAAAAACGTCTTTTTATTTTGCTTTTAAAGCATATGCTATAAAGGAGTGTCTATTGACACGTCTTTACCATTCCTTTTTCAATTATTCTTATCTTTATATTTTTCTTTTAAAATATCCTAAATTAGAAATTTGTATATATGGATATAAAGATGTTAAAATGGATTTCAACTCGTGAGTCGAGTTTAAGTTGGGTTGGGTTGAAAAAAATTCAGTTTTTTTATAAAAGTGGCTCACTTAACCTATTAACATTTTTTTACAATTTTTTAATAATTATTTATTACTACTAATTATATATGTTCACAATTTTATATTTTTAAATACTAGAATGTTGCTCAATAATATTTGAATAGTTCGAATGTTTAATTAATTTGATTGACAAGTTATATACATTGATACTTTAATCTTTAACTATAACTATAATCTTATAGTAAATTACTCAAGCAACCGTTTTATAAACAATTTTTCCTATATTAGCATGACAAAAATGTGTAACTTTTATTTATATTTTGTTGAATAACATGACAAAAAATATGTGATATTAGCCATGTTTTCTTGGATTATATGAACACTTTCTTAGAAATAATTCATCATATATTGGTGGTGAGCATGATGAAAATATTGGTTCTTGATTTTAATGTGATTGTCATCCCATTGGTTGCTTAAAAATTATTTAAATATTTGGATACTTAAAAATAAATACATAAATAATTTTTTTATATGGGTTGGTGAGTCAACCCACTTAACCCACCAATCCATGATGGGTTGAATCGGGTTATAAAATTTCTGATTCACCATAAAGTGAGTTGTGTTGGATTTATTCATTTTAAACTCAGCTCGTGATAATTCGTATTAGTCGGATTGACTCACTTTAAAATGTCTATATAAGTACATTAAGTGACTATTTTGAATTCTAAATGTCTAGATAAAAGTATAGTAGTTAATTATAAATATAGAAGTCATTGTGATTGATTTATGTATTTCCTTTCATTTTTTTTTTCCAGATCATATTGAGGGTCAGTTATTTAATTTTTTTTATGTACTATTACGGTTCATTTTGACTTATTATTGAAAAGCATTGGTTTAACTTAAAATATGTATAACTTCAAATATAAACCATAATACTTTAAACAAAAGGATAAATGTTATATTTTTTAAATTGCGAGTTAATTTAAATATATAAAGAAGACAAGTTTTAAGAAATATAGAAATATTTTTATATAAAAAGTAGAACTAATTCATCCATTACAAATTAACTCTAATATTTAGGATTTAATATTTGATTTAATATTTTATTTAAGTTAATTTTATTTTTGACATCTTGGTAGTTTATATGCGAAACTAAATGCATATTGACCTTTTTTTTAGAATATGTTTTAGTGAGTACGGTACATGAAAAATGTGTACACCTAAAATTTTATTGGCAATATATAATTATAAGATTGAGTTGGTTCCCAAAATGATATATATAGGCTACAATTACAAATATTTTAACAGATTCATTCACTTTTTCTTGAGAAAAGTTAGCTAATTTTGCTTAATTCTTAACTGATTTTTTTTTTATATTTTTTTAATTAAATTTGGTCATTTAACACATGAAAATTTAGAGAAGTTGTGTGATTTTTCTTAGGAAAAAAATCACTCAATCCACTTTCCATTTCAGCAATATGTTTTAATAAATAAACTCATTCCAATTCTTATGATTTTATGGTCGAGTGGTCAAACACATTCCAACACAAACAAAGAGTATGTAATATTCAAAGATAAAATAAAAGATTTGTTTTAAGTATGTCAAAAAGAAGAAAAACACGTGTCAAAAAAAAATATCATTATGATCATTGTTGAGATAAGAGGGAGATAACAACAATAACAACTACTTCGGATGGAGGATTTACCGATGTAGATGTCTTAAAATTAGTTTGGAGATGATACTTTGTGAATAGAATAATTGATCAATGTCTTCCTATTAACACCAGGAAAATGCCCTAATACATATTGTCCATTATTATGCAATTGACTCAGATAAGATGATTTTATAATTATGATTGAAGTTGTGAAATGAAAACTATAGTCAACCAATAAAGCTTGATTGACATCCATTATTGGAAGATTTTTCAGAAAATATTACACATTCTTACAACAATCAAATAATAGGTTTCTCTAGTTAGATAGCCTATGCTCATGGTCTCATAGATATATAGACTTATATATCAATTTTGGTGAAATGAGTACAACGTTATCATATAATCAAGATACAATACCTATTCATCAATGCACACCCTCCTATAATGTTTTTTTGGTTAGTCTTTTCTATAACACAATTGAAGTCATAGTCTTTATCCTATTATATATAGACTTCATGGATATATTAATTTGTTTTTTATGTTATCTTGATAAATAATGTCACTTATACGAGTAATTTTTTTAAAAAGCTCTATTCATGTTATTTTTTAAATAATATATATTTTTTATTTATGTAAAATATAGTAAATAATGATGTTGAAACTCTTATATTTTATATTAATATGAGATGATGGTCATCATTATTAAATATTATATATATATATATATATATATATATATATATATTAAACATTCGCTATTAAGTTTGTATTTTTTATCTTGGGAGTTTGATGTGAACTGAATTGAGATGGAGACTTATGAAATTTTAAGAGTTATATTACAATATAAAATGTATGTTACAAAAAGAGGAACTTGTTATTTTATTTTATTTATATTCTATATGTGTGTGCGTGTGGGTGGGTGAGTGTGTGTGCATGTGCGTACGTGTGTGTAACAAAATATAAAGTCAAATGATTTTACAAAATTTTTGCTGAAAATAAAGTTGCAAAATTATTGATCCGATAATTTTTCCTTTCCAAATAGGTAAGACGTAAAGTTAAACGAATGCATACTTAAGTAAATGTTTAATGTATATATTTCTAATTTAATTTTAAGATAATTTAGTGCTAACATAATTTCATTGTTTCAATTATTTTAAGATCTGACCTCATTTTTATGTAAATAATATATACAACAATAATTAACATCCTATCCTTTTCTCCAAATATTTACTAATTTTTTAAAATAGACATTTTAATTATTGAAGTTATTTTACTTCGCATTACCTTGTCAAACATATGATGTTTGTTTTCTTTACCTACTAAGTTCCAAAAGAAACCATGTATTTAAACAAAAACTTCATAGAAAATAATTGACATAAAAATGATAACAATCTATGTGAGTGATAACCATAACTCAATATAAAAGTGAATTTTTCAATTAAATTTTATTAAAACATACTCCTAGTAGATTGTGGAAAAAGTGAGATTAATCTACTTAAAAATATTTTAAAATTATTATTGAAATAATTAAAAAAAAATTAATAAACCAGTTTTGAGTAAATTAAAGTAAGCATTTTCCTTGTGTACATTTTTAGTTGAAATATTTTTCAAGAAACAAGTACTTATTTATCAAATTTTAAGAAAACTAATAAATAACTGATTACTTTGTACAATAAATTCAATTGTATACATACACATATACATATATATATATATATATATATATATATATATATATATATATATATATATATATAAACTATAATGTTTGTACTAGTAGGTTTATTTTTGCAGCACAAATCTTAGAAAAGATTTGAGATGAAAGATTTGTTGGCTTCTAATTATAATAACTAAGATGGGGTAAAGGCTTGAATTGAGGTGTCACATGTCATTATGGTGTCTTTGCATGCACAACCTTTCACCATAGAAAATCATTGTTAACATTTCTTATAATAAATATGATTAGTAGCAACTTATAACCAATAAATTAGGAAGGATTAAAACACAAAGAAGATGAAGATTGAGTGTTGAAGTGGTGGGGAAGTAGGATGTGACAAAATGACAAACTCTTAATAGAAAATGGAAGAAAAAAAGTGTGAAAGAATGACACTTTCTTAAGAATGGATGTGAAATTCAATCATGCCCTACATACTTAACATCGTCTAATAACAACAATCGTAATGAATGCCACCGACGATAATCACAAACACATCAAAGTGTTTCCATTTTTTAAGTTTCCAAAATTCAAAACACCTTTTTTTTTTTAAGTTTTGAAAATTCAAAACATTCTAATTGGTTGGAAGAAAAGGGAAAGATTTACAAATATACTTTATTTCTTTGATGGGATTTCAAATCTAAGTTTAAATCTCATATTACGAGAAAATTCAAAATTATTATTTAATTTATTTTAAGAATTTGAGTTAAAAGTAATATTATAAATTAAACTTAGATTTTATTAATATTGTATGTATTAAATGAATATGCTCTAGAATCCATCATTATTAAATTTACATTAATTTATCATTTAACTTTTATTTTATAGAAGGAATTTTACTAAAAAAATAAAACGTAGTTTATAGAGGGTGAGTCTCACACATTGACAAAATTATCTAGTGTGAATAATTAAAGAAATAATATTTTAACAAACTTTTTTTTATATGCAACTAATTAATAATATTGTCACCGTAATATAAAAATATAAAATTTAAATTTTTTAATTTGAATATTTGAATATCCTATAATGATATTATAATATAGCAAGTGGTTAAGTAGTTATACATTAAAATATTGTTACTTAAAAAATTATCTGCACATACAAAGAAATAGGATGCATTAGTTATCATGATGCTGACCTTTGGGTAACTCATCAAATTATGAGAAATATTTTCATTTAAAAACATACTATATAATCAAATACTAGAAACAAAATACATTATTAGTTACAATATGGAATACCTTTAATCATCAATTAAATTATAAGCTACTCATTAAAAAAATGTTTATTATTTAGACAAAAAACTACTTTAAATCTTATTGCTTGTGAGAATAATGGAAACATAATAATAGTTTTATTATATTTCATCATTCTTACTTCTCACGAAACTCAGAAAACGTGTGCTTTTTGACTTGCTATGTGAAAAAAGATCGTTTCTTTCAAAACTTTGGTGGCTTCTACATTATTCTTTACATCTAAATCAGTGTTAAGCAATAGGATCAAATTGCTTTTTCAATGGGTATTTATTTATTTTTCATGAAACTCACTCTTTATTGCATAATAAATTGATTTCATTTATTTCATTAATTACATACTAAATTGATTGTACCCTTACTACTTGATATCTCACACACTGCTTGAGAAAATAATATTTGAAAAAAAATATTATGTAGCGTTGAGGTTTGAATCTTGACGTTGCAATAAATTATTTAGAATTTATAATATTTGTATTAAAAAAATAGCAATTGAAATAAATTATTATTTTTTTCTTGAATTTTGGCATCACATGTTTTGAGAAAAAGAATTCAAAATATTTTTCAAAAAATTTTCAGAATAAACTTTTCAAAAATAAGTTTTTCAGAATAGGATTATGAAAATAAACTTTCCAAAATGTACATAATACCTTTCGAAATAAATTTTTCAGAATCAATTTTCCAAAACAGTATTCTGATGTAGTAAAAGATGGTATTTCAATATGTTTTTTTTTTAAGGGTGCAGTTAAGAATTATAGAGATGAAGGAAGAAATAGCCTATTATTAGAGTTTGACAACTCCAATAATAATACAATTCATTAAAATTCAATTATAACTTTTGTTTTTTCACCAGTAGAGGTTGGAGAAGGGTCTTCCCTCAATTTTCAGTTTTGTTGTGATATTGGGCTACTTAAAAGTAGATTGGGTCCTGCAACACACCAACAATAAATCTAATTTTTTCTTTTTTCACTCCCATAATTTCTAACCGCACCATCTGTTTTTTTAAATGATATTTTACTTTTATAAAAGTGAATTATGAATTATCTATTCCGGAAATATTTTAGGAAATAATTTCTACAATAGGATTTTTAGAATAAATTTTCTGAAATAAAATTTTCAAAACATTTTAATTTTATATCTATTGGAATAAATTTTTGAAACAAGCTCTCCGAAATATATGTATCATATTTTAAAATGAGCTATAGACCAATTTTTTTTTCTCAGCAGCCAAGGGCAGAAGAAGGGTATTTTAATCTTTTTCTATCAGTAAGGGGGTGCGGGAAGAGAATGCCATAAAACCTATTATGAGCAAATATTTTTAATATCCTGACCAAAACACGTAGTTTTATTTGGATCCATATAAATGCTTCATACCCCCATCAAAACTAAACATTTAGAAAAAATAAAAAGTGGAGCATAATATTTCATTTTCGTATCTTTAACTTTTCATCAGAAAAAAGAAAACAGTTTCATCTCTATTATAATTTTAATTACCATGGGACGAGGTTAAATCTGCATAATCATTTTTTTACTCTTTGGTTTACACCTGCATTTTATTTTCAGTTTCTACTTTTACTAAAAATATTTATAGATTTTTAGTCTCTCATAATCTCCCCCACACAGTTTTGAATTTCCAAGGATTATAAGTAAATTAATGAGAATATTTTTCCAAGATCATCTTTATTTATGCATTATGATCACATAATTATAATATAAAAGATTATGTATTACAGTTATCTATAATATACTTGAAAAATAAATAAATTAAATATATAAAAATTATTAAACAAATTTTTAATATTTAAAAATATCAAATTATCAATTTACATAATTAAAAATAATAAACAATTATAATAAAAAACTTATGAATAATACAAAAGAAACTAATAAAAAATTGTTATAGGTTAATGGTCAAGCTGCCTTCGATCAACTCAAACTTATTTAACGTATGGACTAATTGAGTTTGACTCAATTAAACTCACATTTACTTTTTTTTTTTCTTAAATAGTCATTTGGTCATAGTTTTGGTTGACTTTTTTCACTTTGGTCCTACTTTTGAAAATGTTTTTAATTTGGTCCTACCTTTTGTAATTTTTTTCAATCAATTCCTTTTCGTTAACTCCGTCTAAATCGTTAACGGAACAGTACCAGCGTGATGATTTTGTGTGACGTGGATACTGTTCAGTGACATGTTCGTTTGCACTGTCAAAGCTCAGATTTTAAATTGAAATTTAGAGTTTGTGTTCATTGTGGTTGTTTTCCATTAAAGTTCAACTGAAAAGGAATGTCTCGTGGGGCATCTTCATCTTCTTGCAATAGCTGGGTTCACCGAACTTGCAATTCCTGCCATGGTGGTTCTAGGGTTTCAGGCTCACCCCCAATTTATGATTGCATAGACATTGCAGTGGTGCGCACAGCTAGAACTACAAAGAACTTGGATAAACAATTTTGGGGCTGTGCGAACTTTAAGGTTTGTTTCCCAGTGTTCGACTTTGGGTGTTTCTTTCACTTTCAGTGTTTCACTTTCATCTTCATGGTTTTTTTGTGTTGCCGAGATGTGGTGAAGATGTGTTGGGATGCAACTTTTTCAAGTGGTGTTACGAAGAGAGTGCTGATGAGTGAGATTCCATTATCGCTAGGCAAAGACAGAAGATTGCTTATATTGAAAATTAATTGAGTGTTTGAAAGAAACGGATGCAACTGTCATTAGCTGTGATAGGTGTTCTTATTCCAGAATTTCACAGAGTGACGAAAAAATCCCCAATTCAACCCCAAAATCCCCAATTCGACATAAACAACCCTAAACCCAATTTAATTCAACTTAAACCCTAAAATGAATCTGAAATTTCAATTAAATGGTCAACACAGTGCAAACAGACACGTCACTGAACAGTATCCACGTCACACAAAATCACCACGCTGGCCACTGTTCCGTTAACGATTTAGATGAAGTTCACGAGAAGGAGTTGATTGAAAAAAAATTACGAAAGGTAGGACCAAATTAAAAACATTTTCAAAAATAGGACCAAAATGAAAAAGACGACTAAAACTAAGACTAAATGACTATTTAAGCTTTTTTTTTTTTTTTTTTTAACTGAATCAAACTAAATCTTTCGTTGAAACTCATTTTGAAACATCTAGTTTAAAATGATATTACGAGTGTCTATCTCGATTATTCATATTTCATAAATTTGGTAAACCTAGGTATTTGCTACATGAGGAATTTTTTATGGTTAAGATATTTTTTAAATTTAAAATTTAATTAACATTTTAATTAATATAATTTCTTTTAAATATTTATTTAAATTAATATAAAAATAAAATATATAATTTATTTGTGTTAATTTTAATTTAATAAAGATTTAAATTATATATCGGATTTCAAAATTTAATAACTAATTAAGTCAGATTTCGAAATCTAATTACAAAACTTACTGAAATTCAAAATTTGATATATTTTTAATCAAATTTTAAAATTCAGTAAATTACATAATCATATTTTGAAATTCGATAAATCTTTTAATCGAATTTCTAAATCCTTGCATGTAAAATATAAAACTGGGTTGCGAGGATTAATAGATATAACTGCAGTAAGTATAGAGAGAGATATTTGACATCACAATAAAATGTTGAGATGCAAAAGAAAAGTTGGAGATGCAGAAGTAACCACTCGTTAAATCTGGTCAAACTTAAATTAGGCTCGGTTTGGATCGAACCTAAATCAGAATGGGCCTAAACTACTTGAGTCAACCAACTTTACATCACCTCTTTCTCCCACATTACAATTAAGTTCCAACTATTAAAAGTTAATTAAACATTTATCATTAAAATGAAATATTTAAGAGTTAATTTACAATGTAAAATATTTTCAAGAGCTTATATCATTCTTAAAGTATTAATTAAAATCTTATTTTAATTTTATGATTAAATACGATATAATTGGTAGCTACTACATCTTATATTTGCACAGTTGCACTCACTCACCACTGAAACTGGAATAATGCAATTTGACAGAAGAAAATGGAATAGAAATTTACATGAAGTATAGAAAAAGGGAAAGGTGTTAGAGATGGTGCAGCAGAAGAATAGAAGGAGAAAGGAGAAAGGAAACTAAAAACCTTTGGGTCCAGTTTCCTTCAAACCTTGGGATTTCTGCGCCATTTCGAGGCAGTACTTGGCGATCTCTCTAAATTTAGGGACACTCCTAAGGTCCACCTTCGTTCCGTCCTTCAGGGTTATGATAACGTCACCCCACTCTCCGATGAAACGTGGCACCACCTGCACGTCCTTTATCACGCTGTACCCAAAGTCGCTCCGGTCCTCACCCGTCAGCCCCGAGATCACCGTCACCCTCAGGTTCGTGAACCTGTACCGCAGGTACATGGCGCGCGACACTGCCGCTAGGGTTAGGGGGAGCCAGAACAGAGTGAATCCAAGAAGCAGGTTCGCCGCGAGGTCGCCGTAGTGGGCCCCGCCGTCGAAGAATATGGTCTCGCCGGAGCCGGGGGAAGCGGTGGGGGTGGCGGCCGTGCGGGGGTTGTTGGTTGGGGAGGACACGTGAAGGCGCGTGAGTCGACGGTGGGACTTGGAGTAGAGTGGGGAGAGGGGAAGGGGACAGGCTTGGTTGCTGCCGGTAGCCGCGGCGGTGGCGGTGGCGGCGGCGGGTGGCGAGAGGAGGGGAATGGATGCCATGTGTGTGTTGGAATGGGAAGTGAGTGTAATTAATTATGTTATCTGTTTAGAAGCGAAGAGTTTTTGAGTGGCAGATAATGAGTTTTGAGTTTTTTTGGTGGAAAAGAGGAGTGGGACCACTTTTTTCCTACGCGGCACTGATCTAGCCACGTGGCGGATTCTTAATCAATTGCTATTATTGGAGAGAGGCCCAACACTCATAATGGGCTCTGACGAAATCTTTGAGTTAAATTTCTTCCTTCACCTCCTCAAAGTTCAACTCGCACCTATCAAATATATGAAATGTCAAAAACCTAATCCTCTTCTTCACCTGGGCATTGTAAAATCCGAAATATGTTTTCGAAATTTCGTAATCTGAAAAAGATTTTCGAAAAACTTTTATGGACACCACATTCGTATGACTTGGTGGTATCGACACCGCATATACAACTCAACTATTTCCTTTCTAATTGAATACTTTTGTTTTTCCACGGTACTTAACTTAAAAAATGCAGAGACATGATCTTCAGACACCTTCTCATTCATTTATATATGGGATTACAACAACGATTTCATTATGTTGTTTTCTTTTTTACATTTACACCTTTGTCCATATTAACTGTAAAAATTTCAAATTCCTGACATGTAAATGTGAGTCAGATGTTAAGTTCGTATACATGTTTTGTTTTCAAAACCTACACTGAAAATTTGTCGAAGGAAAATAACAATAAAGACATATAAAAGATTAAACTAACATGAAAATTTTTACGGGATGTTTTCATTAATTTTTTTTATTTTATAGTACCCAAAACATAATTTATCATTTATAAAATTAAAATAATTTTAAAAAAATTTTAAAAGTGTAATTGGTCAACAATTCCATTCTAAAACTTAAATTAAAATGTGATTTAACTGATAATATTAATAAATTTTATTGAAACCTTCGTTAATTCACTTTCTTTAAGTGTCTTAAGTTATCATTCTCCTTTTTATTTTAATCTTCTGGAATGTTCTAGTTCTTGTTGTTTCAGAACACAGCTGAGAAACATGAGTTCCGGGGGGTACGCTGTAGAGGTTACGGGTCTCTCTCCGAACGTCACTGACAAGGATGTCCGTGATTTCTTTGCTTTCTCTGGTGTCATTGAGGCTGTTGAAATTATCAGGTAAGTTTTTAATTTAAACGATTCTTTCTCCTTAGAAAATTACAACTTTTTTTTGAATTGGGTGATTCTTTAACGATGATATTGATTTGATTAAGTTTAATAGTATAACTCAGATTTTTTTACTTGTTGATTGTAATTGTTAACTCGTCATAGCTGTGAATCCGAATTAGGAGAAACTATAAAAACGTTAATTGTGTTCAGTTCACAAACCAAAGGTGGATACAGCTAAGGCGATTTCCGGTTTGTTATGCGCAGAAAAGGAAGGATTCAGTGTAGAGGTGATTAGGTATCCGTTAATTGTTATCTGCAATAACTACGTCAATGAGGGGAAAATTGAGGATTAAATTCATACCTAGTTTTGGCAGGAATAGTCGTTAAGCCTGTACAGTGAACACGGCCTATGTAAGGGTATAACTACGGTGAAACAGCTGTTTGGATTTTGGCAAGAGTAAAAACAATTGTAGAAAGTATAGAGTTGAAGGGATGAAAAGCTACATGGGAGTTTTATCGAATACTTGGTATGCTAGAGAAAAGGGATTGTTAAAATTGTAAGAATCACTAAGTTTAACTCCACTAAACTAACATAGTATGCATTTTCTACTATTCCTATTCCGATTAAAACTATGTTTTTGATTAAACCTTATTATAGTTTTTATAAGAACTAATTTGTTGGAAATCAATTCTATGTACGTTGGAAGACGACTTTGAATTATTTTACCCTTTCTATTTTCTTGACTACTATCTTAGTAATACCGAAGTTGCTATAGGTTAGTAGTATTAATTTGATCACGTCAACGACAACGTTATCAATCATCAACCCTTATTTTTATACTAGCCTTGGTTCATTAAGCAAAATAATCTAACTTCCTTGATTCCATTGCCAATCTCTTGGATTGGTGTAGCCAAACGACCTATATTAATAAAAGAGGTTTTAATGATGACGGAATCTAATTGAGTTTGTCTTTTCCAATTCGTAACTCCAAATGATTTTTTTTTTTCTAAACAATTGAACATAGGGGATCAAGTAACTTGGTGATCAATCTAAAAGTAGACAATAAGTGTAAAAAATAACGATAACAACATTATTCGATAGGAAAAACCGTAATCAAATGGAAGTAGTTTAATTACATTCAGTAGAAAAAGACAAGCCAAAAAGGAACGTTGTCAAACTCCAGTTGTTATGGTGACTGAAGATTCAGATCCTAATCAAGATAGAATTGACATATCTGAGTCTGTTACATTCCTTTAGTTTGTGAATGCCACACAGATATTATGTTATTTCATCATTGCATGATTCTGTCATTGCATCTTTTTATTTGTGTGTTACCATTGGTGTATTGAGCCATCCTTTACATAAACCATGCAGAGTAATAACTATAGGCAAGAGAATAATCAATTTATTTGTTTGTGTTTTGGAGTTGGCCTTGAGCTCTAGAAAATTTATTGTGTTCATATAAATTTAGTGCTTTTATTGTTATGGATGATAATACCCGTTTGAGGAGTATGTGAAGCTCCTTACCAAGAATCAATAGACTCTCGCATCCACTCAAAAATATCTCTCAGCTAAGATTGATGCAATTCTCACTCAATTCTCATCTCTCTCCATCCCTCAATCTACTTGCCCTGTTTCATCCATTACCCACCATCCTCAACTGAAGCTAGATGTTCCTCATTTAGATGGAACATATGCCGTATGGATCTTTAAATTTCACAATATTGAATGCCTAAGCACTCTTGAATCTGAACAGCTTTCCGTTGTGTCATTCTACATGGAAGCATCAACTCTTAGTTGGTATTAGTGTATGTACCACAATGACCTTATCCTATTATGGCAAGGGTTATTATAGGTGCCTGAGATGCAATTTGATGTCTTACTGTAACCTTGCTGCACTGTCTTCAAGTTAGCACAACACTACTCCGTTAACCATAGCCGTACAAGATTCGAACGGTTGGCTACTCGCATTGTGGGGTTGCCTACCCTTTTCTTTCAAGTTGTTTCAACTCTGGTCTCTAACCAGAAATTGGACAAGAGTTCAAGGGCATAAAACAGTCTCGCTTCCCAAATAGTGGCTTTTGTGGAACTATAGGAAGACAAATTTTACAATTGAAGCCGCTCCATTAGCACTCATCCTCCACCAATAAATTTCTCTTCTTTGCCATCAACTTTTCCTCCTCTAGTGGTTGGACCACCTCTGGCTGTTCGCACTCCCTCACCCTCATTGCTGGTCCCTGCCCACACTAAATACAGATACGTCTCTCAAGCCAAGATCATATTCACCATTACGCCATTATAAAGGATTGTGTTATTACTGTAGTGACAAGTTCAACCTTAGTCATAGCCATGAATTATAGAAAAGATGATGAAGAAATTCTGAGAGCATCCCTAGAGCATAGAAGTTGTCATAGTCACCTCCATTCGAAATGCTTCAGTCATAGCCTCCAAATATATATATTTTTTTTGGCTCCTTAGGGTTTTAAAAACAGGTTTCGTGCACCTGAAGTGATAGATTTGCTTAAGTGAGAAAAGTTGTCTTGCTTAAACAAGCATATAGAGAGTTTCTAGGCTTAAGTTGAGGGGTCACTTAAATGAGCATACATGCCTCACTCAAGCTAAGTTTGTGGATCTTCAGGCTTCAAGTGGGAGGCTCACTTAAGTGCAGTTAGTGGCTTCTTAAGAAAATTAATTTCTTCACTGTCTTTGTGAGGGCACCTCTGCTCATCTTTCTGCAAGAAGCTTAAACTGATTTTCCTTCAAACTTAAACTAAAAGTTAAATATCTAGTGGAAAAAGGCATAAACTAAACTTGTAAAATGTTGAAGGTATTTATTGCAATATTGATCAAATTGCACCAAAATACTGCTGAAAAGCAAGTATAAGTGCCAATTATTGCCAAAATGTGAGTTTCAGCTCTGAGACCAGTCCTAATGCATACACAGTTACGTAGGGTTAGTTTGGAGGAAAAAGTGGCCAGACCTTATATAGGAGTAGCTTTGGAGGATTAGATCCATACCTAATTGGCTGATCTGTCTTGTATTGTAATAGTCTAGGTGGAAGTGTTGTTATGACATTATAGCTGATATATTGCATGTGGTCTGGTCTGCATAATGTGAGGAAGTATAGGTTGGCAACCCAACCTGTAAAGGTCAGCTTTGTGAAGTTGGTCCTGATGCATGTTAACTTTGTGAATGGTTCCGAAGTCCAAGGCCGAATGAGTTCTCAACATGGAAGTGGCATTTATAAAATTTGGCCTGGAAACAAAGTCAATGAGACGTTTTTGATTATGAATATATATATTCATTTGGTGTTTTTGAATTTGTTAACTCTATTAAGCATTTTCATGAAGGGGTCATTTTTATTTTTCCTGCCAGTTAAAGAGGATTGATCATTTATGTTTGGTAGCGTCTGTTTTAGCAGTCTAAATGAAATTACCAAGTTTTGGATTTGACCACATTTGTTAGAGATATTAATTTTTGGCTATTTAAAGATTGATCTCATGGCTGGTTATTGCTGTGTACAGGTCTGGTGATTATGCTTGTACTGCTTATGTGACGTTCAAAGATGCATATTCACAAGAAACTGCATGCTTGCTTAGTGTGAGTATTTAACAAACTAAAGTCCAGAATACTTGTATATCAACACTGGAATAGTCACATACTCGACTAGTGATTAAGTTGCTTTACTGATAAGTTCCGTAATATGTTCTTTGTAAAATGGTTTTAAATTTATGAAAATGAACATTGTCGCTGAATGTGTTGGAAAATGCCTTGGTTATTCAGCTAAAGGTGTTTCTAAATAATTAATTGTCAATAGACAGAGTCTTTACGTGATGTTATTGTGCTTTTTTTCAAAATTTTCAGTTTTGTTTTGTTTTAGCTCTATATGAAGAGCAGAGACATGCTTGTAATGGTGTGCTTGCAAATATAAATTACAGCCTTCTATTTTTCTGCTTGTTCATATTTTCTCAGTTTAATTTTTATTTGTGCTTCTACATAACACCGGAATCAGTTGTTGTCGAATGTCTTACTTACAGCTGCTTTAATCTGTAACCATGCCTCCTAATATAACAACTGAATAACTGCATAGTTGACTAACTAATGTAATGAACTAATCATTCTATGGTAAATAGCATGTGCCTAGTGAGTAGTGTCTAATAATTTGTGCCTTTCTTACTAATATGTTCTGCTAGGGAGCCACTATTTTAGATCAACGCGTATGCATAACACGCTGGGGGCATTATGAAGATGAGTTTGATTTTTGGAACCGGCCCTCTTACAGTCATGAGGACGAAGCTGCTTCAACTGTATGTATATATATTTCCCTCAATCTCTAAATTGCTAATTATTACAACTTTCTGCTCATGGTGTGACATTCTATTTCAGACACCACAGAGCAGTCAATTTGTTTCCTCTGCTGGAGAAGCAGTCACCATGGCCCAAGAAGTTGTAAAGACCATGGTAGCAAAGGGATATGTTCTAAGCAAGGATGCGCTGGCTAAGGCTAAAGATTTTGACGAGTCTCATCAGGTTTCTGCCACTGCAACAGCAAAGGTTTCTGAACTGAGCCAGAGAATTGGCCTCACAGATAAGATATCTGCTGGTATTGGAGCTGTTAAATCTGTGGATCAGAGATATAATGTCTCTGAAACAACCATTGCAGCGGCATCCACGGCGGGAAGATCGGTAGCAGCGGCTGCAAACACTGTGGTAAACAGCAGTTATTTTTCGAAAGGTGCTTTGTGGGTGTCAGGTGCTCTAACCAGAGCTGCTCAAGTTGCTTCTGATTTGGGTACTCGCAGGGATAGACGGTAAATAAAGCATGAACACATCAAACACTCTGTTGTAGATATGTCTGCCTCTGCTAAATGCATGGTGAAACTTCATTCAGTAATATTATTGTTGTGCTTCTACAGTGCATAACTCCTGTTCAAATAAATTTCTTTGTAAACACTTGTAGAAGAGAAAGCTAAAATGCTGTGAGTTTCCCTTATAAGCTAAAATCGTCTTACGTACTCATTTTTACATACAATTTTTTCCTTTATCTTTTTTTTTTTTAAATTAAAGTACGCAAGTTAATTTTAATTTATCAGAATTTATAGAAAAAATTATCTTAACAGGAACAAAGTGCATGTAATTATGAATAAATGTAGCGTATGCCAAGACATGATTGAACTAAGAAACCTGCGCTATTTCTACCACTGAATTACGATTCTAACTTTACAGTAAACCACTAATAAGGGGTTAAGATAATTATGATTTGTTGGGATAAAAGGATATATATATATATATATATATATATATATATATATATATATATATATATACATACATACATACTCACACATGGCATACAAGATAGAAAATCACAATTAAATTATATGATAGTAATTATAATTATACCAACATCTCACATAAACCTTTATCTATTGTAAATTCATTTTAAGAAATAAAAAGTAGTTATTTTTTAAATATCTGTCCAAAGTAATTTCCTACTTATTCTGCTTGTTGTTTACTAATTTTCATTATCCAAACTAGCAACCTGGGTAGTTCTGATTAAATTGGTCTGATTAGTCCGATCATAGTCTCAATGAATAAAAAATGCAAAGTTGTCTTAAAACTAGAATTTATATAATGATAATAGAAAAATATTTAGGTTTATAATTTTTTTCTATGGTATTTGGCCAAGACTCTACCACCTATATAGCTGCATACTTTTACTTTTTTAGACAATGTTTAAATATAGATTTTTTTATACTAGTTCTACAGGCTAAATAGGTTTAGTCTGAAGATCTTATGAGATATTTGTAATATTTATATCATAGAACAACAGTTATATCCAATCTAAATATATTTTGAATAAAATAAATTTAATGATAATTTCTTTTCTATTAGAACAATTTTTTTATTTTTGTATTTGGAAATAGTTTTTCTATTCGGCTGAATTTAGATTTAATGAGACACTATTAAAATATGTGTGACTGTTTTTGCCAGATAATCATGCTTTGAAAATATCAAGATTCATGCGGGATAGAGAGAAGCAATCAGAATAAATGTTTTGTAATGCAAATTTATACAAGTACATACTAAGAACGCGTTACTCAGATACAATTTTGTTTTAAAAATGAGTGATTGTGTTTAAAACTGGTATTTTAGTGAATAATTATAGGAAAAAATATAGTTGTGGTTGAATAGTATTAAGTCAAAAGTTTTTTTTTATTGAAATATTTATACATTAAAATTAAGCAGAGAGATAGGAATCTGGGAGAGTGTCTGGTGTTGATGAAAGCATGGCATATGTTATGCCTGTGATTTATGAAACTATAACAGTTGGCTTGTCTATTCCCATCACTTTTGTTTCTTTGCCTGCTCACAACTTTCATGGCTTAATCACCTTTATGCATCAAAATGTTAAGAGTACAGAACAAGAAAGAAACACTCTCTTTCATTTGCCCATACTCTAGTTGCTTAATAATATATGTTTCTGCAACATTATCTATAAGTACTTTTAGAAGATTTAAAAAAAAAAATAGTTTATATAAAATTAAAGTAAGAATTTCAGAAGTTGTATAAAAAAGTTTACAAACCCTTATTTCTTTCCTCTAGAAATTATTTTGGACAATTTGTTTTCAAATAAACCTTCGAAATTGCATTTCCATCCATAATTTTTGTAGTTATAAAAGGTCGATTACTGATAGCATATCTTATATCTTTGTCAACGACTTCTAAAAAGATTTTCATTCTTATTTTCAGTAAAGATAGTTTTCTCTGGCAAAGAGTGGTGGTCTAATTAATTGAAACCCATTTAGAAAAAGTTTGTGAAATGATGACTATTTTTCACGATCTAATTGATTATCTTGCAATTAACTAGCTTTGGTGTCAATTGTTAAAATATATAGGTCAATTCTTCTTAAACCAAGAGAGGGGGTAGATTGATTTTACCAAATTTTACTAAATTTAATCTTTTCAAAATAGTAGCTTGTTAAAACAATTACAACGATGTGATTGGATACTTACGTGGTTGGATTGTTTATACCATGACAAAATTAGAAGAAGGAAAAACAGAACACTCACACAAGAAGTTTATACTAGTTTAATTCTTTGGAATATACATCCAGTTTGTCCTAACAACCACAACTAGAGAGTATTTTTTACTATGTTTCAAAGATTTACAAGATGTACAAAAACACTTAGAAAATCTTAACTCTAAGACAAGAAAAAAACTTATGCAAGGCTATACACACTTGCATCAAACACAATCACTTTCACAGTGAGTTTCAACAACTAACAGAATACAAATTCACAACTCAATAATAAGATTGAATACACTTGTTCAATTCTAATTTTCTTTCATCTTGCCAAGCTAAGATCATGTAATTGATTCCAATTTTAAGAGATCTTGATGAACTTCAGTTATTTCCTTCAATGTGTTTAAAGAATGCTTTTTCTGAATTTTTTCTAGAATTCAATTGCTCAATCACGTTATGACAAAATATATCATTTTTTATGTTTAAAAGCTTGTGCCGAAAACTTTAATCGATTCTATTAATTTTCTAATTTATTAGGTTTCTAATCTATTAGGTTTCTAATCTATTAGGTTATTAACCTATCTGATTAATTGTTCAATTTTTTAGCTACCTTTTAAATTGTTTGCACCATATTGATTCATAATGAACTATGCACGAATTAAGGTAATTCTGTGTATGTGTTATACTTTGACCTAATTATAATCTACCTAGATTTCTATCTAACCATAGGAAAGTATGCATGTCATGGTTTTATTTTCATATTTCAAGGACATCATCAAAAAATACAACTCTTTCATATAAACACAAACATACAAATTACACTTCTAGTTAAATGCTCTATGGACAACAATACCAATATCAGTTGTAAAAACTCTAATAAATGTAAAGTTAGAAATAACTATAACATCGATGTGATCATGAATAGGAAAGAATTCACTTCAAGAAAGTTTCAAAAAGAATTAACAAAAATTGGAAATGAAGATAAAGATGTGATATTCTCATGAGTTTAAAAACAATAAAAAATATATTTCATATAATACATTTTTGTTTGGATACAAGAATGATCCATGGTGTATTGGGTTATTCTTTTAAGTAATTGGTCTTATTTTAGATTTTTCATACAAGGGAGTGTTTGATCATCCTTCACTTACCCAAGTTTCTCTTTATTTTAGTATTTTAATCTAGAGCGATTTGTGAGGAATTTGTTTGTTTGTTTTTTCTTGGTATGAAACCTATTTTTAAACAAAAAATTAAATCAACCAAACAAACTGTGAAAATGTAAGAAGACTATGATAATATTTGAAAAAATGAATTAGAATCATAAAAGAATTCGTTAATTAAAAGGAGCTCATGAATCTAATAAATAGAAATGTGTATGAAAACCTTTTTTTTTTTGTTTCCTAACTCTCGACATTCTCGAAAACAATTAACTAAACAAAACTAAAATGCGGAAATGATTAGAAGAAAATGAATACATCAGTGCAATTGAAAGTAAGAAATCTAAGTAACATTTAAAGAGAGAGGTATATCTCTCTAGAGACACTTTCAACCAAGGGATAGAAAAATAAAGCTCACTTCTATTTGTTTTTTCAATAAATTATTTCAGAAGAGACATGATACCTATTTAAAGAAAACTTGGATTGGAAGATTAGACAGAAAACGTTTATTTTTAAAAAGTATAATTCTATTTTTTATTCTCTTCTTTTACTTTCTGGTGTGACTTAGTGTAGATCATTGATTAATATACTATTATATTTCTTTTTGAAAATATCAATGATCCACATTAAGCCATATCACAACGGCAGGATAAGGATGAGAGTTAAAAAATGGAAGTCATGATATAATTTTCCTTTTCGTAATTAGGATATGTTGTGTCCAAAAACTCTTATATCTTATTATTGGGTGCAAACACTCTGATCTTTATATTCTTATTACAAGAATCAAGCAAAAGTTTTTTCTTCCAAAGATTTCTAATATTTTTTTTTCTTTATACAAGATCGGATTCTCTATAGTAAAAAGACAACTAATCTTAATCTTCTCTTCAAAGTCCTCTAAATTATTCTTCTAGTGTGTTTTTCTTAGAGTCTTTCCTTAACTTGTTAATTAGCTCGAATTCTACTAATGAATCTTGAATGGTCTCTTTTCCATCTATGTTCTCTCCTTACTATAATAATAAAAAAAAAATCCCAATTAACTTTATCGTGAAAGAATCTCTTTATATCTATTAAAATAATGAAATGAAGTTGGCAATCCCAAATTAAAGCAAAACAATGACATCATAATCAACCAAAAAGATGACGAACTCGTCAAAATTGATTAAAAAAAATAAAAATAAAATAAAAGCAACAATTTTTTTTTACTCTTTATAAATTTTAAAATTCCATAGTTTTAAATAATCAAACTATTCTGATAAATTTTTAAAAATTGCAATTTTTTAAAATTCTTCTTTCAAAAAATAATTTTTTTTTTATCATAAATCATATAAAAAGTAGTCGCTTTCTAAAATTCATCCATAAAAAAACATATTATATTTATCTAAAAGTTCTAACTATTTACATCAAACTCTGCAAGGGGAATAATAAACATGAAATTTGTCTAAACAAGTATATACTATTTGGAAAAGCTAGAATTTGTAGTTTTCATTATAAGATTAATGAAGATACTAAAAATGTTTTGCTCCTTTTTTCTATGATTTTTTTTTTATCTTTTATCTTTGTAGTTTCTACCCCAGTAGTTGGCTTGATGAAGCTTTTTGAGGTCTCTGAGTCAGTGTCCTCCGCAATGGACGGTTGAGATGTACGATCCATCTTTTTTCCTGATAAAGTAAAAAATGATGGGCACCATCAAAATAAAGAACATAACTGGAGACACTAGACTGGTAGTTGACGAATCACCATCAAACCATGTTTCCTCCACACAAATACTCCCAAATTTCACAATTTCAAATTTTGGACAATCAAACGCCATTATCAATCTTATTATATCTATATTTATATATATTTAATTTTAAGAAATGAAAGCACTTGTGGAAAGAGAAAGATAGCACATGGAATTTGAGTAAGTTGAACTCACCACAGCCATATCAGCATGTGGATGGGAAGATTCATTACCCATTGTTTTCCCACCTAAAATTATTTTTTATTATTCATTTTTTTTTTTCATTTCAGAAATCATGACATGTTTTCTATAAATGTCAGAGTGGGTTCAAAACCAATCTGTCTCATAATGGATTTAAAAAAAAAAAATCTGTTTTTTT
>Ga0214544_1000264_pt1 | contig 87065 bp, 41 predicted proteins | sample CNSS3metaG_FD_160074 | JGI IMG/M metagenome (GOLD analysis project Ga0214544, IMG submission 160074) | Root nodule microbial communities from cowpea collected in UCLA plant growth center, Los Angeles, California, USA - CNSS3 | ecosystem: Host-associated > Plants > Roots > Nodule | place: USA...
GAAAGTGATTAATCTTCTTAAACTGTCCAATCGGACAATTCAAGATTCAATACATTTAAATTATTAGTATTGTATCCCCTTATATCTAATTTTAAAAAAATGTAGTTTTTTCAAAATGAAAACTCGGAGACAATACATAATTTTCGTATTGAATCTCAAACGGGAAACTAAGGCTAACTCACAAATCAAACAAATATTTAAGTAAATAATAAACCACATATATATAACATATTACTAATACATAATAGACAACAAAATCTTACAAAATAATAGAATTAGGAACCTGGGAGCGTGAAAATTGAATGACAATGGAAGATGATGCACACCCACGATACTGAGGTCTTTAAGAGCTATAAGAGACAATAAAATAAATAAGAGACCGTAAAAATAGCAAAAGAACAACGCAAAAATCAACCAAAAACCTCATCAAAATTCAAAACAATTACCTAAATCATAAAAAAATATACAAAACGAAAAAAAAAAATAACGCGTTTTGAATTTACCCCGGGGAGAATTGGCAGTGCGATGGTGGTTGGAAATGGTGAAGGAGGCGCAAGATACTCGTCGGAGCAGTGGCATGGAGCAGCAGTGCAACGTTTGTCGCCAAGTGGTGGATGTGGGGGACCGTGGCGAAGTGGGGTGACGGAGGCACGGCGGAGGGCGCGACAGAGGGCGCAACGGAGGCGCGAAAGAGGGCGCAACCAGGGCACACCAGAGGCGTGACGGTGGCGCGCAGGAGGGCGCAACCAGGGCACAACGAAGGCGCGACGGAGGGCGCAACGAGGGCGCGCGACGATGGCGGAATCTACTTCCTTTTCGCCTGCTGTTCGGTGGCGGAGCAAGACCAGCAACGCTAGCTTCGTGGACGGAGGCGCAATCGGCGATGGAGGGCAACGGAGGACGCAATCGTGACGAAGGGCACGATGGCGGAGAGCGAAGCTTTGCCTCACGCGAGAGAGAAGATGAACAATGATGGGTTCGCGCGATTTTTGAACCTAAATAAACGATATGGCCTCGATTTTGTAAACACCCGAGGCATAAAGTGTTATAGGCCTCGGTCCTTTGCCACCCGAGGCCAAATCATCTGTTATAGGCCTCGGTCCTTTGCTACCCGAGGCCAAATCATGCGTTGTCAATGACAATTTTGTAATACTAGGGGCCACTGACGGGTTATAGGCTTCGGTTGATGGAGAACCGAAGCATAAAACTGGTTATATGCTTCGGTTGAACTTGGACCCGAGACAAAATGGTTAGAAAAATTTTCAAAAGTGCCACCGTTTCTTATAGACTTCGGTCCTGCAGTAACCGAGTCCTATAAGACGAGTTAAAAACCCCAATCTGCACTAGTGACATAATATCTTAGATCATGAAAAAAAAATGGATATTTTGAGATGTTATTTATATAATTGATAAAAAAAATTAAATTCGATTATGAATGTTTTATTTTTTATTACATTAATAACAATAATTAATACAAGTTAATATTAAAATAATAAATAAATTGTTTGATTCATACTCTTTCTCAATATATATGAGATTTCACTTTTCTCACACTGTCTAAACGAAATATTAGTTATTAATTACTGACTTGTTAATACTAATGCTGAGCTGGAAATCTATTTGTATGTACAAATTTATTCCAGATTTTACTTTAATTAATTGGTTGTTCAAATCCAATACTACAATTAATTATAAATTGAATTTAGTGGGCTGAGTAGTTACAGAATCTAATTATTTTACTTTTATTATATTAATTAAACTTTAGAAACCATTTTTTTTTTTTTTTTATTCTACCAAACATGTTAAGATTCACTTTCACATGTTATTTACTTATTTATCCTCAATTTGTTTATTTACTTTCACTTTTATTTATTTATTCACTTTCATCATGTTTAGTTTTTATTCTCAATCCATATTTTATATTCACCAATGACATAGTATTTTAGTTCCTTTTAAACTCAAACATATGATAATATGATCTTATTTAATAAATTTAAGTATAAATAAATTTCAACTAACTCAATCCTATTTACTATTATTATTTTAAAAATGTCTTTATATTTAAATATGAACAACCTCTCAATCAACATTATTAATAATTTAGAAATGTTTTTCTCTATTTTATAAAATAAGAATATAAAATAAATTTAACTAATACTTTTAATTAAACTGAAATAAATTTGCCTATGTTGAATAGTTGTGAGAGTATATTTTTCATGTTTATTTTGAAATCATAATTGTTTTGTTACAAAACTTATGATGGTCACTTTGGCTATTGAGCATCTTAACATCATTGGTTCTGGCTTGAATGTGATACTATGTATGATGATCATTCAATTTTCTTTTTTAATAGAATGTTTGCTATTGATGTTTGAAGTGTACTTTATAAAATGTTTGTTTCTTGGAATTTGATAGAAAATGGTTGAAGTGTACTCAAATATGTACACAAATAAATTTTAAAATTTCACATATTTATAGGACCAAATTAAATATGAGAATATTTAGTTAATTTTTCGATGACAAATAGACAAAATATTACTTGATTAAATATTTTTTCTTTTATAATTGATGTAATTTTTGTAAGTAATTTTAATTTAGAACTATTTTTTTTCTTTCAATATGAGTTTAGTTTGGTCTTGCATATATCTTTAGTTTCCTTTTATAATATTTATACAGAATAACACATTTTTTTATCAGGAAATAATATTATATATCTATAAATGAAGCATCTCGAGATGCTCCAACTCATATACATGATATACAACAACCACATTATAGATTGATTCTTGAAAAACCTTGTTCTTGCCAATCCCCCCAATCCAACCAGTTTACAATTTGGGAAATTATCTTTTGACAAAAAATATTTTGACAAACTTAACAAACTTTCTAAAAATAGAATTAAAATAGAGTACTAAAATAGTATTTTTTTACCTAAATAGGAAACTTTGTTAAAACTTTGTTAAAAAAACATCGTCAACCTATAATAGCTCTTAGAATTTATAACACATTAAGTCTTTATGTTTACAAAACTCTAACCCTAACTTTTATGTTATATTTATCCCCATTTTATAGTTGACTCCTAAATTAGGTAAAATTGTCCCTAATCTTATATGGTTAGCTCCTAAACATGTTGCAAAGTCTAATATGTCTATTTTTCATTTGCTTTGTTTGCTTCCATGTCCATGAATAGGACATCCATTAATCTTTTTTGGTTACTTTTCATTCTAGCAACAATCTATATCCTCTCCCCTTCTTGCCTCTTTGATTTTACTCAATTTTTAGAAAATATGAGATTGGTTTTGACATTCAACAACAAAGGTTATTTATATGAATAAATAATTTTTCTCTAAATCAGGTTCGATTCAAGATCTAAACAAGTAAAATCCTTATTTTAAGTTAAAAAAAAATCCAAAAGAACTAAAAATTATATATGCCCTAATAACTCTCGTTAATAAATATTTCTGTATTCCAAATAATTCAATTCACAATAAACATGAGATAAAAACTAATTTAATACATTCTGATACATGATTATTTGGATAGTTTGGCTAATCACATTTACCATTCCCCTACTACATGTTCTATCCATCTCCCATTATCTCACTTCTCGTTTCCATCATTAATTACATCTTGTAATTTAGATTTACAATTACTACCTCAAAGATCTTATGCATATTATAGCACATGAAGACATGATCAATAATAGAAAGATGAGAGCTTAATTAAGATGACAATGTTCCATACCAATACATTTTATGTGATTTTTCCACAATAAGAAACAAATCTAATAAAAATCACATAAACCACAATTATTTATAGTTATAATACAAAAGTTTTAGAGTTCAAACTTTAAAGTATCTTCATAATCAAGATCTTAAAATTGAGATCTAAACTTTATAAGGTTATATTAAAACATGGCGATGTAATATAAAAAGTCTCAAAATTAAAATTTTAATATATTAATTAAACTATAGAAATTAAAGTTGAAATGAAAATTATAAAAATATGAATATTATTAAACTTTTGAATTGTGATAGATCATACGAATAATGTCACATTATAATATAAGATTCCTCTAAAATGAAATAAATAATTTTTCACAAAAGAGTTTTTATAAGATTTTTTTTTTCACTGGATGTTGGTAATAGATAGAAACAGTGTCCACAGGTGCTACGCCACACAACACAAGGGTAAGGATTATGACAGGGTCTTATTATAAAATGGTCACACCTTCCAACGGAGTAGTTATGTGGTAGCATTTCGAGGAACGCCGTTTCCTCACAGAAAGAGATACTGAGTGTATATATATATATATACACATATAGATATATAGAGAGAGAAAGACAGAGCTGTCTGTAACGGTAGCAGGAGGTAGCATAGCAGACACGATTCCAAAAGCTGCTTCCTCTCATAAATTCCCTGTCAACGCATAATCATTCGTTTCAGTTATCATCTGTGACACCATCACACGGTGATCATCATCACTACTGCTACTACTTTGCTTTCTACAACCTTATGACAATCATCAATGATGTCACGGATTTAGATTAGTTCATCCAAGTAACATCGCTCAACTGAAAATCAAAACCACCACCAAACAGCAATATCAACACTTTTTCGTTTCAGCTTTAAACGATGTCGTTGCACCGTGGTGAAGGAGATGAGCTCTACGAGCAACTGTGGAAGGCGTGTGCAGGACCCCATGTGGAAATTCCTCGTGCAGGCCAAAGGGTCTTCTACTTCCCTCAGGGACACATGGAACAGGTTGGTTTTTAGTTACTTAAGGAAAAATCTTTGTTTTTTTTTTTTATCTGGGGTCGTAGGTTGTCTCAGAATGTTGGTGGTGCTGTTGTTGGATGCATGTTTGTTTGGTTGAGGCTTTTCTTTTTTCTTTCTAATTTTGTTTAACTGCTTTTTTACTTTATATGCTTTTGCGGCTGTAGTTAGAAGTATCAACAAATCAGGAACTAAATCAAAGGATTCCACTGTTCAAACTTCCCTCCGAGATCCTTTGTCGTGTCGTCAACGTCCATTTACTGGTAATTTTCTTTCTGATCCAAATTTCTTTCGTTTTTCTTCACCCTTATTTTTCGAGGAAAAGGAGAATAAAATGAAAAATCTTGTTTGGTTCTTAAAAAAAGGTCAAATATTCATCTTGGTTTTGTAGTTATCATGCAAAATTTGGTCTCGAGTTCTTTATTAATTAATTAAGTGTTCTCCTTCTGATTCTACTTCCTATTTTAAATTTCCTTATTTCTATTTCATAGATATCTTGTTTGGTTTCTGATAAAATGATTAGATTGGCATGAATTGTGTCATAAAGGTTGGATGGAAAACTAAAAGTTGGCTTGAATTTTGACGTGTTTAGGCCGAACCAGAAACAGATGAGGTTTATGCACAGATTACTCTGGTGCCGGAAAATAATGTAAGGATGTAGCTACCCCTTATGATTCTCAAAAAATTCATGGTCAACCTTAGATTCTTTTCTCTATTATTTAGATTTCTAATGGAACAAATGTCTTAGCAAACTGAGCCTACAAGCCCTGATCCGTGCCCTTCTGAAGTTCCAAGGCCAAGAGTTCACTCCTTCTGCAAGGTATTAACCGCTTCTGATACAAGCACCCATGGTGGCTTCTCTGTCCTTCGGAAGCATGCTACTGAATGTCTTCCAGCATTGGTAATACCACTGTCGCTTTGGTTTAACTTTTTATTGATTTTACAAAGGCTATGTTCTAACCTTTTTTTTTTTTTGTTTCATCTCAGGACATGTCGAAATCAACCCCAACTCAAGAATTGGTTGCTAAGGATCTTCATGGATATGAATGGCGCTTTAAGCATATATTTAGAGGTAAAAAATAAGAAAAAATTTCATTTGGGTCTTGGTTTGTGGTTACTAGTGGCCTAATGTTGCTGCCTTTGAACTATTTTCCTTTCTATCCAGGTCAACCTCGTAGACACTTGCTCACAACCGGATGGAGTACTTTTGTGACTTCCAAGAGATTAGTTGCTGGAGACACCTTTGTGTTTCTGAGGTACATACTTATACACATACATTTGATTTTATGTTTTCCTTTTTTCTTGGTTTCCTTCGCATGGTTCAGAAGATAATCTTTAACTATAAAACCATACTTTTTGTCTCTTTGGATATACAAGCTTTAGTTAAATAAGATTTTGTGTGTAGAGGGAGCAACGGAGAACTGCGAGTTGGAGTGAGGCGTCTTACTCCCGTTCAAAGCAGCATGCCATCATCTGTGATTTCTAGTCAGAGCATGCACCTAGGAGTTCTTGCAACTGCATCTCATGCTGTAGCAACTCAGACACTTTTTGTTGTATATTATAAGCCAAGGTAAAAGTTCTAATTGTTGCAAAAAGTATAGAGTAGAAACTCTAATGTATACAGTCATTTTTTCTTTTCAAACATAACTAGAAATCCATACTATAATGTTACTATTGAGTAGTCAAAGGAAGATTGTTGATGTGGAGATTGATTTTGTTTGCGTAGGACAAGCCAGTTTATTGTAAGTGTGAACAAGTACTTGGAGGCTATCAACCAAAAATGTAATGTTGGCATGAGATTGAAGATGAGGCTTGAAGGGGATGATTCTACTGAAACAGACAAAAGGTACCAAAATTTACTGCTCCAGTTTGTGTCTTTGTGGTGTGACATTTTCACTTTAGATGTTCTAAAACATGGTTTATCAGAATTTCGGGCACAGTAATCGGAGTAGAGGATATTTCCCCTCATTGGGTAAATTCAAAATGGCGATCACTCAAGGTATTGTGGTCTTTGTGTTTGTAATTATTCACCATAGTTATTTCTTGTGGTTCTGTGGTATGAATCTATTCTCATCATCTATTTACAGGTTCAATGGGATGAACCTACGTCTTTTCCAAGACCTGATAGAGTTTCACCATGGGAGATAGAACCCATTCTGGCTTCTGTACCTACAAAAATATCATCTCAAACTGTTGTTATAAAGAATAAAAGGCCTCGACAAGCAAGTGAAGTTTCAGATCTTGGTGAGGAATTACCTCTTTTAATCCTTTCAAGTTCTAAATAAAACATCAATTTCGTCCTTGAATTTGATATCACCAATCAACTTGGTTCGTAATAGTGAACTAGAAAGTTTAATTCCTAACTTTGATAACCGTGGTCGATTTAGTCTCTATGATTGGCATTATCAATCAAATTAGTTTCCAACAAAGAATCTAGTCCTGAACTACAGCTAAACTCAGGAACTAAATTTGCCATTTCATAATACCAAGGACTAAACTGACTAGTGGTTTGAATTTAAAAGACTAAGTTGTTGTTTTTCATAATATATCAAGGACCAAAGTTCCAGGTGGTGCTAATTTCAGGGTCCAAATTGATGTTTCACTCCCAAGTCTTGTACTGATTAATCTTTCTTGACACTGGTATTTCACTTTCGAAGGAGACACACCATTAATTGCGCCTACTTTCTGGGATCCTGGTCTGACACAGTCTGATATTACACAACTTGGTGTTATGGACGAAAGCAAAAGGAGTGAAAGTAGTGCTCACATGTGGCATCATAACAATAACAACAGCAGCAACGGTATATCAATGAATCAGAGAAAAGCAAGTTGGCTGTCTTCTCCTTCTCCTTCGCCTATTTCAGAAGCTCACTCCGAAAGATTGAACAGTGACCATTGCCTTGACCAGGTTGACAAGGAGATCAGCAAAGTAGAGCCTGCAACAGGGTGCAGATTGTTTGGAATTGACCTTATTGATCATACAAGGAGCAACTCTCTTTCTGTAGATCATGCATCTGCAGTAGCATCTGAGGGCAGAACTGATGCAAACCACGAGTCTGATATCTCAAAGGCTTCCAAAGAATGGAAACAAGAACAGCCACAAGTATCCCCAAAAGAGACTCAAAACAAGCAAATTTGTAGCAGAAGTTGCACTAAGGTGTTTGACATGTCACATGTGTTGTTTATTTAGATAAAAACAATAGTGTTGTATGAAAAATTACTGACGTAAGCCTTTTTGTTGGGCTCCAATGCCAAAAAGGTTCAAATGCAGGGGGTTGCAGTGGGTCGTGCTGTGGACTTGACCACATTGGATGGTTATGAACAACTTGTAGATGAATTGGAGAAGATGTTCGACATAAAGAGACAGCTTCAACACAGGAACAAGTGGGAAATTGTCTTCACTGATGATGAAGGGGATATGATGCTTGTTGGTGATGATCCATGGCCGTGAGTATCTCTTTATACACAGTAATAAATAGTGTTGTCTAGAGAATAGGCAATGCAGAAAATGAATAAAAAGTTATTAAGGAATATGTGCTTAAACATTAAGTGTTAGAACTTAATTAGGAACATGCATAACCTTGTTAGTAAAAGGGAAGAAAGATACGCACAAAATTGACTTATAAGGTTGGATTTACATCTATTTGTATGTTCTGAATTTGCCTTTATCTTTAGTCGGATCTCTAAGAACACTAACCAATTATTCATGCAATAACTTCTTTCTTACCGTTAATATAAATATAAAGTATAATGATTGATATGATTGTTATGTTCTTGTAGTGAATTCTGTAACATGGTGAGAAGAATCTTCATTTGCTCCAGCCAGGATGTGCACAAACTGAGCTCAGGGAGCAAACTACCTATCTCTTCAATTGAAGAGACTGTAATAAGCTCAGACACAGCTGAGACCTGAAACTTACATTCTTGCATGTCCTTTTTTTATGTGTTTGTTGGTCTTTTTTGCTTTTGCTGTAAGGTGTTAGTTTATCTTTGGCAAGGCAATTTTCATGTTACATGAGAAAAAGTGCTAATTGTAGTTTGATTTAGAGACTCTCTGCACACTAATAGGGTTCCAAAGACCAAATTCCATATTTTAATAAATTAGCTGTGAGAAGGAAAATTGAACTTGGCAAATGTGGACATTCATTTAATGTTTTGTATTTGGAAGGCAAGTGTGCCCAAAATTGTCATGAATTTCCATTGCCATTTGTGTGTATTGGAATTTGAATAATGTGGTTAAATTGCTGGAATTTATGTTTTTAAGGCATTGTGGTCCTCTTTTACCACCTGTTCTTCTGACCAATGGGTTTGAGACTGACAAGCTGGGGGACCACTAAGATACCATATGTATCAAACTGTCCTATTTCCAAATCTTTTTTCGACTAGTTCATATTTTTTTAAGGAAGTTAGCTAAGATAATTTTTTCAGTAAGTGTATTATTTTTCAAATTATTCATATTTTCTTTTCAAAGTTAATTAATCTTATTTCTTTCCAAATCTTCATTTCTTTATATTCTAGAGGGACACAGTGAAGTGGTCCTAAAACCTTGTGAGGGAATTTGGAAATCACCGAATTCCTTTATCATTGGGTTTAGAATTAGAACATGTTAATTAATTATTCTGATCAATATTCATATGATGTATATCCAAAAAAAAAATTAATTCTTTCCTGTAACTTGAAAAAATGTATTATGTCAAGTGCATGTTTGTGTCCAATCAAACCATGAACATGTGATAGTGTCAGTTCATACAGTAATTTCTCGCTGGCAAGATTCCAATGGAACTGACAGCATTACAACTCAACAGATATTAGTGTGAAGATAACTATGCAATCAGTGATTAAGATGATTTCTCCCCAGAAATTGCGCCAGTCTTACCATAACCATGTATCTCATTTGATGGCATTGCATACTTGTTTTTCTCTTCTATTGGAAGATTGAAAAATTCAGATGCTGCATCCTTCATTTTCTGCATTTAAGTTATTTTTGCATTCCATGATTTACAATCTGCAAAGGTAATTGCAGTCTCAAGCAGAGCATTTGATGAAAAGAAGTAAATATCCAACTTTTACTAGTATGTCAAAGTGATGCACTAATTATCTGATGAGAAATCTCTAAACACATTATTATTACCACATTCAGTTTTTGGACAACGAATAAAGCAAAATATATAGAGGCTTGAATGAAATCTTTAAAATTTGTAAGCGGTGATGGTTAAAAAGAGTAATTTGGTGAAGAATGACCTGAAAAAAACCCCATTCTTTGCATGCTACGTCCAACTTCAACAACTCCTCCTTGTTTCCATTTAAGAGCAATTCTAAATTAATAACAGGGATCTCAGATGAAAGGTGAGGCATATAGTTGGCTTTCTCCAATTCTTCTTGACTGGCCAAATATCTTTCAGGAACCTGAAAAGGATTATTCCTTACCATTTCTTGAACGTTATCTAATGATATAGACGGAGGAAAAGAGGGTGATTCCTCCACTTCAGTTGCTAGATCTTCATGTGCATTCAGACTCATCTTTGTTCAGCTAAGACTGTTAGTGCGTTTCCAATACATATATATTTGCTTTCATAAGCAAAGCGTTTCTTTACAGGGATTAGCATTTTCAACGTGTGTTAGGTGGAGATTAGTTTATTATAAACTTTTCTTTGATAATTGAATTTGTTTTTTTTTTCCTAATGTATATTTACTTTTAAAAGCAACACCTTTTTTTCATTGGAGGGATTAGGTAACTTGATATTCGTACAAAGTTAAAAAACTTGTTTGATTCCAACATGTTTTGGTCCGAGTTATCATTATTGTTCACCAACTCTTCTATCTTCTATCATTGATTATTTTCTTATTGCATTATTAAGGGGTCTCTATAACGGATTCACCGGATAAACACAACACCAAATAAGATATAAGTTTAAAAGGAATCACCTCCAATCCAAAACTTTATTCACCGGAAAGACACAACATCAAATGAGACATGAATCTAACTCACTTAAGGGATTGAAATCATTTCTAATTGAAGCATGCTTCAACCATTCGTTAGTAGACTTTCAATATTGTACTCATTAGAGAGATACAACACCAAATGAGACATAAGCTCAACCTACATAAGGGATTGATATCACCTCCAATTCAAAACCTTGAGATTTTATGATTGCTTAACTTTCTCATTTCTACTTGTAGAACTTATCCACACACACAACGATGGAGCTTACAAGGAGCAGAGGGTGTTGTGGCTCGCTCAATGACTAACCACTTTCTCTACTTTATGGATTTTCATAAAAGGAATTTTGTCCATCGAAAGGAGAGGGTTGTCCAAGAAGCAAGTACAACCGATACTTCAATTTTGTCACGTATCTGTGTCCAACACGTATTTGTATCTGATACTTTATGATACTTTATCGATACTTATCAATGAAGTATCTAATATTTAAACCAATAATATTTTTATGATGATAATAATTTATAAATTTTTATTTGAAAATATTTTATACATTTGATTTTTTATTTAGATTCACATAAGAATAATCATATATTTCTCAAGGTTCTAAAACAATTTGTATATTTTTCAATATGTATATATCACGTGTCGTGTCCTATTATTTTCAAAATTAGCATATCGGTGTATCAGATACGTGTCATATTTGATACACATATCGTATATGTGCATCATTCAAGAAGTAAAGTATGTAAATTTGCCCAACGAGAACAAAGCTCATCTAGCAACCCAACCAATATGAGGTCATTGAATTGTCACAAGAAAATTTTCATCCAGTGAGTAAGGCTACTCGATCCCTCTAGAATCTCAAAATGACATTTTCACCCAACGATTGAGTGTCTAGCCTAGTAAGCCTGCATAATTTTCAAAACTTTACACATATATCAAAAAATTTCCATCATTTAGTTCAAAATATTCCTTAGATAGAACAAATTAACCAAAATGATATATCTAACTTAATTCAACATATCACTAATTTATGGTCAACTAGGATACTCAATATCCAACATTTCAATAACTCATATGCCATCACATTCTACCAACATACCACAATAATCACTACTTAGAAACAAGTATTGCAATTCGTTTTCAAAATTTAGTTCATTTAACTAAATTAAAGGTAGAAATTCAAACTAGCCTCTGTTACCTAGATTAAAGAATCCTAACTCAACTTTACTCTCAATAGCTCTAACTCTCATAGGTTACTCTATCTACATAAAGAAAACTCATATTAAGGATTTGAACATACCTTAATGACCACAAGAAAATAAAGATTCATCTAAAGCTCTCTTGAGCCACATGCAATCATATAGCTATCACATACAATCATATAGTTAAACATAGTTTGTTACTTATGATCTTTATGAAGATAATCAATTATTTTATCATAAGATATTATTTGTAAATATCTTGAAGATACTTTCCTAATATTTTGGAGATATTTCCAAATATCATAAAGGATGATACATAATCCCCCAAGCTCAAAATCCATAAATGAGATGCAAGTGGACTGAATTGATGGATGAATGAGTTTTATCATTCACTAAGTATCAACATGGATAATTAATTGTAGGTTTAATTAGTCGGATGATACCCACTTTCATTTAGATGTGTTAGTTTGATACCCACTTTTAAAAAAGGGTCAATCGAGTTCCAATTTTTGAAAATATGACTCAATTAAGTCCATTTCAGAATAAAATTATTAATGTCGTTAACTGTATTGATATTTAGAATGAATTACAAAATTAATATTTATATTTATATTAAAATTTAGTAGTAAAATTCATGAATAAAGTTAGCGACGTTAATAATTTTTGTCTAGAAGGGACTTAATTGAAACACCTTTTCAAAAGTTAACTTAACATGAGTTTAGTTTCTTAAAACTAAACTTATTTATAATACAATCCAATTATTATTATAAATAGTTTAGTATTTTTTAGTTTAATATAGTACAATTAACTATAATTTAGTATAGTTTAGTAAATTATCCCCAGCCCTAGTTATAGACTATATTTATTTATTTTATAAGTTTTTGAAAATCAAATTATATCAAAATTTGAGATATGGACAAATTTCAATTGTGCATTGAACTAAAAATATATTTAATATAGAAATCCATAATATATATATATATATATATATATATATTTAAGTATAGTTTTTTTAATTTTTTAATTTTTATTTCAACAACTCATCATGTGACTATTAAGGACTTAATATAAATTATTATTTCAGATTGTATAACAACTAAAACGATAAAAATGATAAAAATAAGAGAGAATAATTAATTAAAAATTTTAATTTGTCAAATACTTTATTTGAAGAAAAAATTATTTAATAGCCAGAATAAAAATGCTCATATTTTAAATAATTGAACAATATCTAAACATAAGAAATATAAGATGAGATAATCATGTATTTTCTTTTTTCGATTTTTCAATCAACAAAAAGATGAAAGATAAAATTTAAACATATATGAAATTTGTTTATATTTTTTTTTATATAAAATATTAACTTCACATTTAAAAACGTGGATTATCAATTTTATATATTTAATTATTTGGAAGCCATATAAGTGTATAACAATAAAAATAAAAAAAGAATAATAGATATATATTTTAAGTTGAATTGTTGACCGAATTGTTGATACTTATTTTGTTTATAAGTTGGATTTGTATAATGTTATTATCTTTGATTTGAATTTTATGTTGTTTATAATTAATTTGGACTTGGATTAAGTGAAATGTTGCTTGCTAGTATCGGTGAAATTTCATTGAAATTGACAAGAAATAATGTAAAAAAAATTTGGAAATAAAGAAAAATATAACTTTTACTTTGAAAAGTTTATTATTATATACAGATTTACATACAAAATTGACTGTATGAATTTGACGCAGCATTATCTAAGGATTATTTCATATATATAATATTTTACATTATGTACGAATTTTTTTCATATGTAAATTACATACGAAATATTCTGTATGTAATATACAATAAATAAATATATATATATATATATATATATATATATATATATATATATATATATATTTTGGTCATTTTTTTCGTATGTAAATTACATACGGAATATTTCGTATGTAATTCATCGAAAATTACATAGAAAATAATCCGTATGTAATTTACATACAGATTTTAATACCTACGAAAAAATTATGTATATAAAGTTACATACAATTTTTTTTGTATGTAAGTTTACCAACACCTGGTTTACATACAAATTTTTTTTTCGTATATAATCCGTAGAAAATATCTAATTACATCTGAATTTTATATATTACGTACAAATTTTGTCCATAGAAAAATACATTTTTTTTTAGTCTTAGATATAAACGAATTTCAATTCTACATTAAATCAAAAACATATCTAATATAAAAAAAATTATTTTGAATATATATATATATATATATATATATATATTCATACTATCTGTTATTACTATGTAATGACAAAATTAATGGTAGATTACCTACTAATTAGAATCGTTACTCAAATAATGAAAAGTGCAAAACATAAAAAAAAAAAAACATAATAGGAATAAATCACCGTTGGCTCCACAAATAAACATATTTTTCATGTTTAGGAAAATAATATTAAAGGTTGAAAAGTCAGATATAGAATTAAAAGTATTTTAGGTTTCCAATACTTTATTTTCTAAGGGTTAATAAAATTTTAATTAAGTAATTAATAAATTAATATTATTTTAAATAAACACTTGAAAGAAAGTTTTAATTATGTTTTATTCATTTAAGTATACATTTCTTTTTATTTTTTTGATGTTTATTTCAACAACTCATCACGTGACTGTTAAGGACTTGATATAAATTATTATTTCAGATTGTATAACAACTAAAACGATAAAAATGATAAAAATAAGAGAGAATAATTAATTAAAATATTTAATTTTATCAAATACTTAATTTGAAGAAAAAATATTTAATATCCAGAATAAAAATACTCATATTTTAAATAATTAAACAATATCTAAACATAAGAAATATAAGATGAGATAATCATGTATTTTCTTTTTTCGTTTTTTCAACAAAAAGATGAAAGATAAAATTTAAACATATATGAAATTTGTTTATATTTTTTGTATATAAAAGATTAACTTCACACTTACAAAACGTGGATTATCAATTTATATATTTAATTATTTGGAAGACATATAAGTGTATAACAATAAAAATAAAAAAGAATAATAAATATATATTTTGAGTTGAAATACTTATTACATTATTATCTTACTGTATATCATTAAGTTATATAATATATATATATATATATATATATATATATATATATATATATATATATATATATTGAACTTCTGAGTTATATTTTATATTTATGATAGATAATATATACTTAAAGAAGCATACAAATACAAATTATAACTAAAGATATTTAAAATGGTAGATTGAAAGAGATAAAAAGATTGAGAAAATATTATGTATGCATAAGATTGCTGTTAAATTTAAATTTAGAAGATGAAATATATATTTAAGATTAATTTTTAGTAGTTAATTTGTTATATTATTCCATAAGTATAAGGGATAATGTTAATAATAGTACATAAAATTTGAAATTAAAATTTTATATGTATGATCTTTAAAAGAAATAAACCAAGGGTATTGGATAATGATTTAAGATAATAAGATTTAAGATAAGAAGGTAGAAAGATATTATCAATTATGAATTATCGAATACAATTAAAGGAAAATAATAAATATAATAAATAATGAAAGATAAACTAAATGATAAAAATCTAACCGAAACATTTTGCTTATAAATTAAGTGCATCACTATTGTATTTCAGCACTTCTACTGTGTGTGTTTTTCATAGTGCTACGGATAGTCGAAGCACCTTTTTATTTCTCCTCATTCTTATTAGAGTCACACTTTTTTTCTTTCAATATTGATTTAGAATGGCAGGTGGTTTCATCTCAATTGGTTCTTCCGGGGGAAAGAATTATCCTGGAAAACTGACTTTTAGGGTCTTTATGACTTGTTTTGTAGTTGCATTTGGGGGTTTGATATTTGGATATGATCTGGGTATATCAGGTATGTGTAACATATCTATCTATCCATATAATGTTGTTTTGTTGATTACTCATATGTGCATGAATATGTACAGGTGGCGTGACTTCCATGGATCCTTTTTTAAAGAAATTCTTTTCAGAAGTGTATCAAAAGGAGAACAACATAAAGTCTTCGGACAATTAGTACTGTAAATTCGACAGTCAAACATTGACGTTCTTCACATCATCTTTATATTTGGCTGCTCTGGTTGCATCAGTGTCAGCCTCCATGGTGACTCGACTCTTCGGAAGACGCCCTACCATGATATGTGGTGGTATGCTCTTTCTTATAGGAGCTGGAGTCAACTTCTTTGCTCAACATGTTTGGATGCTCATTGTTGATCGCATGTTTCTTGGTTTTGGAATTGGTTGCGCCAATCAAGTAATTTACCTATATCTTATTATATCAAGTTCATATTTTACTTTGCTTTCTTAAAATATACTACTCATTAAACCATACATACACACTTTTATTTTTATTTTTATTATTATTATTAGTGTTATTAGTATTATTCATCTCAACATTTTATATGTTGATGAGAATTTTTATCCAATAAAACTTTATATGCCATATGAAAAAGAGAGTACAAGTTTTCACTATATTTAATATTATTGTATAAACATAAAACATGACTTTTACATATATCACGTTCTTATTTTATTTTCTTAAAAAATATTACTTATGTTATTCATCATGATTTTATGATTACATTATTTTTTTTTTACGGTCTGTGCCAATCTATATGTATCTGAGGTTGCTCCATATAAATATAGAGGAGCTCTTAACATGATGTTCCAAATGGCAATTACTATTGGTATTTTTATGGCCAATGTTCTCAACTACATTTTTGCAAAGATGGAAAACGGGTGGCGTTACAGCTTAGGTTTTGCAGCAGTCCCTGCCATCATGATTGCGATTGGTGCATGCTTTCTTCCAGATTCACCAAGCTCTTTGATCGAACGTGGTCTCAATGAGAAGGCTAAGATAGAACTTATCAAGATTCGAGGAACTACAGATATCGAACACGAGTTTGAGGATCTTGTGGCAGCGAGTGAATCATCCAAAGTAGTGAAACACCCTTGGGTCTCTTTATTAAAGAGACAATACAGGCCTCAACTCACATTTGCCATAGCCATTCTGTTCTTTCAACAACTTACTGGCATGAATGTGATAGTATTTTATGCTCCTATTTTGTTTAAAACCATCGGCTTTGGAGCTAATGTTTCTCTCATGTCTGCCATGATCACCGGGGCCTGCAATGCAATTGCCACTCTTGTATCCATATTCACCGTCGACAAGTTCGGGAGACGAACTCTTGTCTTACAAGGAGGGATACAAATGCTTATTTGTCAGGTAACATCTTCTTTTAACATGATCTCTTTAACGCTCTTTTGATGTTATTTTACTAGTATAATGTGATTAATTTGTTGTTTTGATTTGGTTTGGTGCAGACTATGATAACTGCGGCAATTGCTTGGAAATTTGGACTTGATGGAAACCCAGGAATGTTGCCAAAGTGGTATGCTATCATGGTTGTATGTGGCATATGTATGTACGTGGCAGGATTTGCATGGTCTTGGGGTCCTCTAGGGTGGTTGGTTCCAAGTGAGATTTTCCCACTTGAAGTGCGTTCTGCTACACAGAGTATCAATGTCTCTGTGAACATGATCTTCACCTTTGCCATTGTGCAAATTTTCACCTCAATGCTATGTCACATGAAGTTTGGATTGTTCATTTTCTTTGCATGCTTTGTCCTTGTGATGAGTACATTCATTTACAAGTTTCTGCCAGAGACTAAGGGAGTTCCCATTGAAGAAATGCATATTGTGTGGCAGAATCACCCTTATTGGAAAAAGTTTGTCCAACCTACTAATGCAAGACCTATTAATGAAGAGTGTTAGAATTTTTCTTTTTATATTAGAACATTGTTAGATATTTTACATCAGAGTATTGTTAGCAATTTTTTGTATTTCTTTTTTATTTCTTTATTGACATTACTTTAACTTATGTTAAATTCAACTTCAATAATAACATTTCTACAATATTTATGTTCATACAATGAATTTAATTTCTAGTTTGAGTCTAATTCATAAAAGAATTGAGATTTCGTGACCCAAATATTAGGCGCAGCAACTAGTATGAAATTATAACCATGTGCTTTATTTTGATAAAATAAAAATAATTTCAAGATATATATATATATATATATATATATATATATATATATATATATATATATATTAGCAATATACATTAATTTTATTATAAATTATTATTTAAACACCATACTATACAAAATATTATTGAATAGATAAACGTGAGAGAAATATTAAATTTACATTGGTGGAAACTAAAGTCTCATAGATCACAAATATTATACTGCTTTTAAAACCGAGCTTTTCAATGAACACTTATCTATATGATTTATATAATAAATCACGAAACAACAAATAACTAAACAAATTTAAAAAATATTAAAAATGAATCAAATTAGTTTTAATTAAGTTAAGGCTGATTTAAATATTAATTCCAATAAATACACATAATAACTATTAATAAAAAGATTAAAAAACAATAATAACTTACTAAAGATTAAAAAAAAACTTAAATAACTATACATATTAAAATTAAATAAAAGTAAAATCTATATAATCTGATTGTTAAGAGCAATGGAAATACTTGGGTCCTTGATCTTGTATTTTAGATTATAATACGAATTTAAAGATTCAAATTTATTACAATAATATTTTGTTATTATTTTAGTAGCTTTGTTTTTGCATATCATTGGATAGAACAAGGATGATACAAAGAAAGGATATGATGTTGTAGACAATTTTCTTTGGGTGTGATTATGTGTCTTATGCAAACACCTAAACATATCTTTTCTATAAAGAAAGACGGGTAAAGTTATAAAATTATTTTAGTTAGTTTGTAATATATAGTTTATTATATTTGTTTTTATTTATAGATATATTATATATATATATATATATATATATATATATATATATATATATATATATATATATTAAATTAAAAAATAATTAATATTATAAATTAAATTTTATTAATACTTGTTACATTTAAATAAAACTATATATACAAATAAAACAGCCTATAGAATTTTTTAAAAATAAATAAAAATAATACGAAGTTTAACAACAATTTAGTTAATTTACAAATTTTAAAATTAGTTATATAATAATATATTTTTATGTAAGAGACAAACATTTACTTTATATAATATGTTTTTTATCATTTTATATTTATTGACTTGTTTATTAAAGTTAACTAACTAAAAACTTTTGAATTAGCTTATCAGTTACAAAAATTTAAAAGTTTATGTTTTAAAATTTTACAGAGGTCAATTTATCGATTAATTTTAATCGTAATCGATTAAATTTATCATACATATAAAAATATCTTACTTAAAAGGTGCACGCTATATTTAGGATCCCTAATTCATTTTTAACAGCGTAGAATCTCTCCTTAGGTCATGGTTTGGTATAGAAAAAATGTCATCTAATTAAGGGTATTATATATTCAATCTTACAAACACTTTTGACTACATAATCCATGAAATGATGTCTAATTATTCTACGTTTTGTTTTTATATAATAATAAGATTCTTTGTTAGAATTATAGCATCAACATTGTCATATTTTAAAGGAATTTGTTTAAGAAATATATCAAAATCATTTAATTGGTGTTTTATCCAAATAGATGGAGTACAACAACTACATGCAACAATATATTCTGTCTTAGTAATGGATAATGCTACACATGTTTATTTCTTAGAGTGTTTTATGTGTAGTTCTTTGATTGATATACAAATATGCCATTTTTAGCTAATTAATTTGTAGACAAAAAAAATTGTTTATTCACCCATCATTTACCTTAAAAATTCCTACCGCATTACTTTAGAGAAATCCTTGCATAACATAGGATTAATAGATACATATATTCGTACAAAAATCACAAATCACACACTATTAGATTTTTTTTAACAAATAGGGTTGAGTCAACATTCCCTCTTTTGAAGTTGTTTTCGTGAAGAAAATGGCTAGGTCTTTCATTCTAGGATCTAGGTGTTTGATTCAATCTATATCAAGCTTTTTTTTTTTTTAAATTGTAGATATGATTTGGATGTTTAAAATTAATGAAGCCAGGTGGTTACTCTAAATAAGCCTCTTCCTTGATAAAATCATTTAAAAAGACACTTTTCACATCTATTTAAAAAGGTTAAAAACCATTAAAGATGCTTTTAACAACATTTTCTTGTAGATTTTAGTTTTGCCACTTGTGTATAGCTGTACATTTGGTGGAGATAATATTTACATCCTATAATATTTACATCCTATGTACAACTTCGATAAATTGTTTAATAGAAATTATATTCATATACAAAAATAAAAAATAAGTTAAATATATTTTTAGTTCTTTAATTTGAATGCGAAATTAGAATTTGTCTCTTTCTCAAACTTTTTTATATTTTGCATTGGAGATTAAGACATAAATGAATGGATCTAATTATTTCAACCTAACTGTATCTTTTAGGTTTTCAATATAACATCCCAATTTTTAGCAGTTTAAAAAAAATTAAAACATTTTATTATGAATATTTCAAAAAGCAAATAGTCCAATGTATGTAGTATATTAGTACAGTCATATCAAATAGGACTACAATGATATCACACACATACATTTTCAAGCTATTATACTATCCTACTATTACCAAATTATTCCTAACAGGATCTAATCTCGATCGACCGTCCAAATTGATAGTGCCTTAACCACAAGAGGTACCACTACACCTGCATCTTCGTTTGCTCACACCAATAAGGTGATCATTGCAAAAGAAAATAGACAACACAAAGGAAAGAACACAAAAGTTAGCTTCCCTTACTTGACAAAGCGACTCAAACAGTCTAAACAGCTTAATAGACTCAAGGAACATCAAAACACCTTTAGCTCCACAAGATGCTCTATCTATACCTAGGAACAACACAAGAACGATCAAGACCTACCATTAGGATCACTAATCAACAAAGACTCATAGAGAAGATTAAAATAACACATGCAAGTAGAAAAACCTTACATGTGACTTGATCCAGAAGAAGAACAAGGAAAAAGGGTTGAAACTTAACTTACGCGAATGGAGAAACTGATTGGGCCAATTTGAAGAGCTCGCCATGGGTATCACTCCTACGGTTTCAAATCTTCAATCATGCAAACAGAGGAGGAGAATCCTTAGCGAGAAGTCAAAGAACTCTAGAAAAGTGATTTCTAAAAAGATGATGTGTTTTAAAATAAAACAATTTTATTTATACTAAAACCTTTTAATCTTAAAAATAACCGAGTCTCACTATTTTTAAATCATTATCACTTTTAAAACGTCATTTTCTAGGGTCTTACATTCAATAGTGTTTTAGACTGACATTTGAGTTGAAATGTGTCAAATGGTGTACAACTCAAACATTAGTTTGAAACATATTTAACATGTCAAAAACATTATACATTATTGAGTCAAGAAGATTATATCTATTTATTTTTTTAAGCTTTTAAAAATTAATTTATATCAAAGTTTCAATCATAGGGAGCACAATGAAAGGTTAAGTCAACAGTTACAACAAGAATAACGACAATTTCAGTGATTTGTTAGTCTTGTCCTCCCTTTCCTTCCATCAGATGCACAAACTACATTACAACAATAACAGCAAGAGCAACAAGCCCAATCTGAGCAAAGTCAGCCTCAATAAGACTAGGAGCAACCACAACAAGACCAGAAGCATCCACGACTAAACAATCAACAAGAACGACATGACTACTTGGAATATTAGGTCTTTAGATGTTTGCACTTCTTCGTTATGTTAGCACTTTTAGATGATGTTTTGTTAGAGCTTGATTACCATTATGTTATGTTAGCACTTTTATTAGAACTACATTAGCATTTTTAGACTAAATTTTTGACACTTATTTGTTTATAAGTTGATTTGGATTTTATGTTGTTTATAATGAACTTGGATTTGGATTAAGTGAAATGTTGCTTGGTGGTGTTGGTGAAATTTCATTGAAATTGACAAGAAATGTAAAAAAATTTGGAAATAAAGAAAAATATAGTTTTTAATTTGAAAAATGTATTATTACATACATATTTACATACAAAATTGACTGTATGAATTTGACGCAGCATTATCTACAGATCATTTCGTATGTATAATATTCTACATTTTCTGAATTTTCAAATTTCCTTTTGGGCACTATTTAAGATTGAACTTGTCTCCTTTAACAACTGGAGTATCCCCAGATTTAATTTCCGGCATGTCAAACCTTTCAAGCACCTTTTTAATATAGCTCTTTTTGTGACAATCCTAGAATACCTCGAGATCAATCTTAGTGTATCTGAGTTCCTAATACAAAGGAGGCATTACCAAGGTCTTTCATTTCAAAGTTTCTTGATATAAATCTCTTGGTTTCGTGGAACATGGCAATATTATTAGTGGCAAGCAGTATGTCATTAACATATGAGACCAGGAAAATGTACTTGTTCCCATTGAATTTGTGATACACATAATCATCAATAAAAATCATCTTGAAACCAAATGAGATAATCACTTAATGAAATTTATTGTACCATTGATGACCTGTTTGTTTTAGCCCGTAAATGGATTTTTTTTTCAATTTGCAAACCATATTCTTTAGATCTTTTGACACAAAGTTTTTTGGTTGAATCACATAAATTGTCTCACCAATGTTGCCATTGAGAAACGTCGTCTTGACATCTAATTGATGAAGCTCCAAATCATAATGTTCAACAAGATCCATGATTGTCCTAAAAGAGTTTTTCAATGAGACTGAAGAGAAATTCTTTTTAAAGCCAATCCCTTCCTTTTGGGTACAACCTTTTATCACAAGACGAGCCTTATACCTCTGCGCATTACCTTTGAAGTCTCATTTGATCTTAAATATCCATTACAACCAATGGGTTTCACACTTTTTGGTAATAGAACAAGTTCCCAAACCTTGTTGTCTTGCATGGTGTCAACACCCAATTTCGTTCGGGTAAATGCATTTGTTTGGTTAAAAATAATAATAATAATAATAATAAAAATAATATATAATATAATAATAAATAATAAAATAAAATAAAAAAATATGTTTTGATTGATGGTAGGTTTTTTTAACTTTAATTTTACTATGGGAAAAAAGAAAAAAAAAAGAAAAAACCAAGAGAAGAAGAATCTAATTTATTTTTAATTATCACACTCTTTTCATAAGCCCAAATGTTTTACATATTTTCACCCCCACTATTTGCTATTTACACTCTCCACATGACATGTTAGAAAAATATGTTTCATACTTTATGTTTTTAGAGAAGGGTATAATATTAGGAACAATATTTTTTTTATAATAATTTGAATAAATATCTTGCACTTACACTCATGTGTCTCTTTGCATTGTCAGTCTGGGAAGGTATTATTTTAATTAGAAGTAAATATTCTTGATAATAATGCTTTTAGAGAATGGTACGATTTTAATATTTAGAAGAAAATATTTTTGGTAATAATTAGAATCAATTATATGAATAATATGTTATGATTTGATCACGATCTATATGTGACAGAAAATATGATTCTAATAATTGCAGGCAATATTTCGTTAATAATTATAATCAATATCGTGGATAGTATGCAACGATTTAATTACTATAATATGTTTCATCAATATCAATTTCTTTCACATATATTCTATTATAATTAAAGACTAGGATCTCAGTGTTACCCCAATGTGCCTATATAAGCACAAGAAAATATCCAATGCAGGGGAGAGAAAAAAAGAAAATTCGAAAAACTCCTCTCCTTTTTTATTACCAGAGTACGTGCAAAAGGGGGTCACTGGTCACGGGTCACTTTAAGGTAAATTCTCTTTGCTCCTAATGCTTTTCATGGTTCTCTTGTAATATCAAATATATGATCGTTTGAACGGTTGTATGATTAAATATTGAGGTGCTCATGTTAGAGGATTTTGGGTTTGTCATTGATGTGCTCAACCTTTCTCTTTCTCTTTATTTTTATCTTGATAAATAAAAAGGTTTCTTTCATAGGCTTAAATTCTCTCTAAAAAATAATATAAAAAAATAAAAAAATAATTTTTTTTTCTTTTTATATAAGTATTGAATGTCATGTCAAGTCTCAGACTTGCTTGATAATCAAAACACTCTTTCATAGGTTTTTAATTCTTTTTTAGTAATAATAAAAAATAAAAATTATAAAATCATCTTAAATATCATGTCAAATCTCGGATTTGCTTGCTAACTAAATCTTTATCATGTAGAATCTCTGGTTCTCTTGATATTAATAAAATATACATATACATAAAATCTAGAAAATTAAAAAAATAAGATAATAATATCAAACAACAATTTTTTTTACAAAGAACTACGTTATCCTTGATTTTCCAAATGGAAATACGTAGGAGCGAGGTGCAATCCTCGTCGGGCCCAAAAAAATAAAAGAATAATTTTGTTTTAATCTTTAATATTTTTGTATGTATTTTTTTATTTTGTTTGATTTTTTGGGGAATAACAAATATTTTAAACATCAAAATTCTACTTTGCACACTTAATTAAAGAGGGAACCGTCTTAAGACGGGCGTTGTGGGGTGCTAATACCTTCCCCACACGTAACCGACTCCCGAATCCAAATTTGGTTTCGAAGACCATTCTTTTAAGGTTTTTTCTATAGTTTTCTATAATAAACTATGGTGGCGACTCCTCTGTTTTTTTTTTTTAATTACTTTTGCCGTCCCGCTGCGATCTCGGTTGCGACACATGGACTTATACTCCTTATTCATTGCTTTAATCCATTTTTCTGAGTTCGAATATGGCATGGCTTGGTGAAAGTTGATTGGGTCATTTTCCATCATACCATTATTTTTCTCATTTGTCTGAAGAAATACCACATAATCACTTGGAATAACACTTCTCTTTTCTCTCATGAATCTTCACAAAGGTAATGGCTCATGAAGCTTCTTAAGGATCTTGAGTTTTTTCTTCATAAACTTCCAAATTATCTTTAGTGAGAGATTCATTAACAATATCTTGTAAATGTTCTGAACTTGCTTTATCAAAAGCAACTGTATGAATCAAATATGGAATTATTGTTGATTTTTCCTCTAAGACAAAGTATTTAACCTTATTCTTCACCTCAAACTCAATATCTCTAAAGAATGTGGCAGTTCTTGTCTCAAAAATTGTCTTTAATTTAGGATCATAAAATTTATAGTCATCAAAAATATTTTAGACTAGGTTTTCGCCCAACCCAAAGCTAATAAGGTGTTTTGGCAACTGCCTTGTTTGACACTCTATTTAAAATGTAAGTTACAGTTTTTAGTGCCTTTCTCCAAAGTGACTCTAGTAAGGTAGAATGAGAAATCATTCTCCTTACGGTTCGGTTTCGTCTTTCAGCCACATCATTCATGCTAGGTGACCCTAGCATGGTGTGTTGTGAGATGATTCAACATTCCTCTAGGTACTTGACAAAAGGTCCTGGACGTTGTTCACTTGAATTGTCATATCTAATATAGTAGTCACCACCATGATCAAACTTGACACTCTTAATTCTATTATTGAGTTTATTCTCAACTTCAACCTTAAATGATTTGAATATATCTAGAGATTGACCCACAAATATCCATATGTATCAATTCTAAAATGTTTGTAGCTCTATACATACATTTTTTTTTTGTTTACCTTTAACACATTTAACATAAACATCAAAATTTGTGAAGTCAATTGAATCCAAGATCTCATCTGACACAAGTCGTTCAACTTTATTTTTAGGGATGTGTCTTAGACGTTTTTGCCAAAATGCTCATGAGCTAGTATTGCCAATTTTATGCTTAGTATCACGTGATTCCATATTTAAGGATTCATTGTAGAAAGCTACAATTTCAAACATATATAGATTATCATGAGCCAAAAGTGAACTAGTTCCAACAACATTTGAATTAAAATACAAACTGGGCACATTGTTTCCAAATGAACATAAATAACCCAATTTGTCCATATAAGAATCTGAAACCAAATTTGGTCTAAACGACGGTACAACAAAAGTGTCTTTCAAACTCAAATAAAAACCAGTGCATAATAATAATAATCTAAAATGCCTTATAGCTTCCACGTCCACCGATTTGCCATCTTTAACATATACCCATCTTGCATAATCAATTGACTTCTGATAACTTAGGCATCCCTACATTGAAACACTAATGTTAATAGTGGCACCAAAGTCTAATCACCAAGTGTTTCTAGGTACTAAAGTTAAATGGACCTCAAAGTAAACTAAAATAAGAAACGTACCTTTCTTTGCATGCCAAGCATGATATTTGGTACATTTCTTCTTTACATGTCCAACCTTATTATAAAAGAAACATTTGTCACCCTGATTTTTGTTTCTTTTGTGGTGGACCCTTAACAACTTTATTTTTGGGATCCTCAATTTTCTTTCTTTTGCCCTTGTCTTTAGAGGTAGTTACAAAATGAGCATTTTCTGTCTTTTTCTTACTTTAATCTCTCTTCTCCCTGCACTCAGTATGAAATAACCTCATCAAGAGACCACTTATCCTTTTAATAGTTGTAAGATACCTTAAACTGAACAAATTACAAAGGAAGAGAAATTAATACTAAATGTATAAGTAAGTCTTTCGACAACTCAATGTTTAATGCCTTGAGTTTTGAAGCAATATTTTGACATTCCACTAATGTTTTCTCTTACATTTCTTTTTCCTTAATACTTCATAGAAATCAAACTCTAAAGAAGAACACTAGTTTCCGCCCTATTGCTTTTTTTGCAAAACGCTTTTCAATTTCAGCAAGAAAATCTTTGGCACTTGTTATCTCTTCAAATATAACATCCTTAAAGATCTCATGAATGTCACGCTTAATGATTATAAGACTCATGCGATTTGAGTGATCCCACTTTTCATAATTTTTTCTCTCTTTAGAGATACTAGAGTCCGTAGGAGAAATGTGTTTCTCAATTTTTATGCAAGATCAAGATCCATACAACTAAGAACAATTTTCATGTTTCCTTTTTCAGTCTTTAAAAAATTCTCCATTAAGAACTGCAAACGAATTCAGATTAGTAGATATTAAAGCAATAATAGTTGAATTTAAAATAAGAAAAATAATGTAATTAAGCTCACATCATAAAAATAATAATAATAAAAATAATAATTATCAATATATTCAAATAATGGCATGACTCATCTCAAAACACCTAATGCACTAGCAATATTAAGTCTTTGGACAAATATTAATTGTAGGGGTATCTTGTCATAATAATCAAACATTGATAATAAAACATCTCCAACAACAAACCTATTTTTGAATTGATTTATCATTGACAAGCAAAACTTCACAATTATCACACGTTTACCATCACATATGAGTATGCAATCTGACTAAGCATTAATTTTCCTTGATTGAGACTCGCTCGAATAAACATAAGCACAAACATTTAATTCATGAACAATCTACTTAAGAAACATCACTTTAATCACTTTAACGGCTTCTTAACTCAATTAACTAAAAAAATATTAAATAACTAAAATTTGAACCCTTATATCTATATCGAAAACAATATATATGACCCAAAATTTGGCAGCATTAAAACTCAATTCATGGTTAAATTTTTTTAGATTTGACTCATAAAGGAAAGTACTATCCTTCTCAGGAAAAGCCAAGATGAGAATTTAGGTTTTGTGGAATTTGAGTGAATCAAAGTGACAAGATTCGCATTAAGTGAACAAAGACTCAACTCTCATTGATGTATATTTATAAATTATTATTTTCTTATAATATTTTATTTATACTTATTATTATTATAATATCATATTTTATTATCATAATAAGCAGTTGTCAACAATGTACATGGAAATGTTGGATGTTAAGGAATTCCCATTTATTACTATACAAACACAATTGACACTTGATAAATCCACACGAGGGACTTGGAGTAACTTTTGTTTTCTTTTCTCAGTTGTTTCCATTTCTTTTCTTATCAGTCTTCATTCCTCGTATCAGAATGTTCTAACATTGCCACATCAATGTGTGCTTTTCCCTCCATTTTCCTGTTCAAAGATTGTCTCAAATAATCTCCATACCTCACTTTCTGGTACAACTTGGGGTTTTCAGCATCTATCATATGATCAAGGGGCTCAACTTCTGCATCATCCTCTGGGGACACAAACAATGCATAAGAAATCCTTTTCTTGTTCTTGTTTGTCACTGCTCTGTGCTCTACACTCTTGTATTTCCCATTAGTCAAGATCTGCAATGATTGCAAAAGGAAGACACTCACAACAAGAGTAAATGATTAAAGAACTAACCTTTTGATTATGACATAAAGAGATAATTTAGTACCTCAATAACATCTCCAACATTGACAACTAGAGCATCTGATATTGGAGCCACTGGCACCCATCCTCCTCCGTGTCGAATTTCTAACCCAGTTACATCATCATCTTGCATAAGCAAGGTTATGGTGCTTGTGTCAGAGTGTGGACTCAAACCAAGCACTTGCTCAGGTGTGTTACAAGGAGGGTAATAGTTCACACGAATACCTTCCAATGAATCTTTATGCAGTCCCAGAAAAACATGCTTCTGCGTCCCCATTATCTCTGACAATGAACTAAGTATTTTCTTACTAACTCCTCTAACTTCACTTGTATATGCCTCTACTACCTCCCTGCATTAGTAGATGAATTTCATGAAGTGATGAAAAGTAGTGTATATAGTTTCCAATTGAGAGGAGCACCTACTTGAATCCCTCTGGAGTTTTTGGCCAAAGGTGAAGTTTCCTGTATCGGGTGGGGCATGTGATTAACACCAGTGCATCTGACCAATCTAGTATCTGCTCCTCCGAAACTACATAAGCCTGCCCGTAACCTTGTACATCGTTTGATTCCATTGCATACTTTTTCTTCTCTTCTATTGGAAGTTCAAAAAACTCGGTTGCTGCATCCTTCATTTTCTGCACGACCTCTTTCTTAACACCATGGTTTACTATCTGCAACCAAAGGTGACTTCAATCTCAAGCACCATTTGATGAAATCCAAACAAACTTCTCATTAATATTCCAAAGATTTAAGCTTTTACATAAAGACACATCCAGATTCCTTAGAAGTTCACACATTCACACAGTCAGTTTGATGAAGATCAGATGGTTTATATAAATGCAGGTAGTTTTAGATATTTATCACTTCTATAGATGATTACTCATCTTTGTATACTGATATGCTTCAGTTTAAGGATGGATGGAGTTTTAAATATAAAAACATGGTGCAAAACAAATTAGGATTAATGAAAGAAAGTTGGAAAGTATTATGGTAGAAACACAAAAAGTGTACAAACACCCGTCCATATACAAAATGTTTTCAAGATTATGAGATTGTTGCTTAATGTGCTATGTCTAGTATTCCGAATCAGAATAGTATAGCAAAACGAAGAAGTCAAACTTAATACACAGAGTGAAAAGCACGAGGTGAATGTAAAACTTTCTCTATTCTGGTGAGTTGAAGCACGGCCAACAATTGTGTATAGACTAAATTAAATTCCAACAAACAGAGGTTGTTGAAAGATACATATTTTTGATTCATTCACATGTTGGAAACCTAGTTTGAAGGGTATAAATTTTATCATCCATCTCAAAGCTCTAGGACTGCGGAATCATTGTGAAGGATGATAAATTCGACTTAAGTTGTAGTCTAAATGATTTGAATGAGAATACCTGAAAAATATTTAATATGATTTTGCTATCTAGAAGTCCGAAAGTTTTTGTATATTAAACTTGTGTTAGACTTTTAAACCAAAGAGAATATAATACTAGTTTTCATTACTCATAAAAGATAATAAATCTATGATTAATCCTATTTAGTAGTTCAAAGGTGTTGGAACTATATATAAGGTCAAATGTTCATTATGGCAGTGGTAACATACTAAGTTTGTAAATTTTTCTTATATCTCACTCATCTTGCTCATTTCTCCTTAATCCTTAATATAGGACTCAAACTCAAGCTAGATATTTTAAGAATATTATCTCATGAATTTATTAAACTAAAGTTTAAGTTGTCTAAATGAAGATGCATGAATGATTTTACAGTGTCTCTAAAAGTTATAGTGATTGTTGTATTATTGTTAAAAAAATGATGTGGAAGTACTCTTCTTTGTGTAGTTTCCCATTTGTGTACTTTTGTATGTAATTAACAGTAGTGTTGATAAAAAAATTACCTGAAAGAAACCCCACTCTTTGCATGCTACATCCAATTTCAATAACTCATCCTTGTTCCCATATGAGAGCAGTGATAAATCAATGACAGGTACCTCAGATGAAAGGTGAGGCATGTGATTGACTTTTTGCAGTTCTTCATTACTCCTCACATACCTTTCAGGAACCTGCAGGGGATTATTCCTTACCATTTCTTGAACATTGGGGACTGGTATAGATGGAGCAAAAGTGGGTACTTCCTCCATTTCAGTCACCAACTCTTCAACATCTACATTGAGACTCATCTTTGTTCTGCTGAGATTGTTTCCTCTGAGAGTTGACTTTTTGTTTCTAAGGGACATTCACTATTGTAAGCAAAGTCTTTCTCAATCGTTGGAGGAGATTAGTTTATTGTCAACTTGTCCTTGTTTTGGATGTATTGCACCTTCTTGCGGAGGATCCAAAGAAAAAAAAATTGCTTAGCTTACAATGTAATGCTTAGCTTACAATGTAATAGTTAGCACCCATGTTTTACAAATCTGATCAAATTGGCATTTAGTCAGAAAACCGGTCTCATGTTTATTATAGGTGTGAATCTAAGTCCTACATTAAGTAAAAATTAAAAAGTTGAATACTATATAAGAAAAAAAAACTCATAAAACTATTATCTTAAGATTTTAGATTGGAAGTGGAGTCAATCTCTTATGTGGAGATCTATTGGATCTATGAAATGAGTCCAATTTTAAAAACATTGGCTGCCAACTATTCCCAATCCCAATCCCAATTTATTGAAATATATTAAACTATGTATATGGCAAAGTGTCATTAGCACGAAAGCAAAAATGTGAAATGTTATTCTATGTTCTCTGCTTTTCAATCCGTCCTACTTTAGAGAATGTTCTCATGATGAAGAACAATTCTTGTTTTCCAACATGGAACAACCTAAGACATGTCTAATACCAAATATAGCCTAAAAGAAGATGGTAGTACATGATGAAGATCTTCTTTTCCTTCTTTCCTAATTTTAAATCATCTAAAAATCTCAGTAGACCAATGAGGGAATCCTCATTTTGAGGTATCTCTTATTGGAGAAGAATGTAAAGTGATAATAACAAGATGAAAGCCCTGCATAGATGAGGCTAATGGAATAACCAAATGCAAAGTAATGATTCCACATGACTCATACCAAAAGTTTTGCATCCTATAAAGAGGAGAAAATGTTAAATGAATTTTCTTTCCCTTGCTTGAGACGTATCTTAAAAGATAAAATCGTGAGGACTAATTTTGCACTCGCATCGAAGAGATATACTATTTTTTGCTGTATGAAATTGTACATGACCCAGCATGGTAGGATTCTTGGTGCACCAAACCTGCTAGAATTCTAATGACCAAAAGCTTCTATTCATTCAATTTTCATCTTTCTTAATGAAACTTTCATGGAAACAAATGGAAGTAACACTAAGATAAAAAAATGGAACTTTTAGTATATCGTTGTCCATAATTTTTATTGCAAATGATGCTGCTCAGATTTTCTTTCCCCTTTTTCTGGTTCCAAGAAGTTGGTCACATGATTCCAATATTTACTCCCTTTTACTGTAAGTAGAATGTGTAGTTTACAGGTTATTATTCCCAAGTTAACTTCATTAGTTAAACTTCATACAAGGCAAAGCACTATCACCAGTAAGAGCAAAAATGTGAAATATTGTTTATTATCAATCTACCCTTCTTTTCAACTATCTTGATGGCAAAGAACAATGACTATTAATTAACAATCTATAAAACAGATAACTATGACAATTGAAGATTAAAAACAGAACTAAAATATTCAAACAGTTCTTCACAGATAACTGATGACCTTTGTAATTCTCCAAGACCAGCTTCAACTTCATTGTTGTCATCATGAATCCCTTTACAGTGGAGGAGGGCAGAAGGTGATAACATACCTTGGAGCCCTGCATCTGTTAAGGCTGCTAGAGTCATCATAGGCATAACTATAAGCCTTAGGACATATAGCCTTAAAGAGATGAGCAAAAAGTGTAGGCTTGCAAGTTTTAGGGTCAGAATAATTCCCTGTGCAGCAATATTTAGCTGATTGCATAGCCAAGCATGCACTTTTACACCCCACAACTCTGCCATTTCTCTTCACCTCAAGTGCTGATGGACAACAAATGTTCAAATCCACCTCACAGGATGCCACTCCACACCCAACTCCACCCCCAATGGGCTTCATGGAAACTGGCAAGTTGAAGCCATCCACCAAACTCACATCATAGAAGTGCAAAGGGGAAGAGGAAGATCCAAGGGTCATTTCCACCACTGTTGCTGGTGGCACCCCTCCTTGCCCTCTACAATGTAGCTTCCCATTGCAGTCACCAGTGACACAGTGCCCATTTCCATCACTGTCAAAGCTACAACCTTGCCTACCCCAAATTCTCCCTGACCACTTTTCTGGCACTTCAAGCACAATTTCTTCACCACTTCCAAGATGCATCCCACCATCTTTTGGACTTTGCTGCCCTGCACCGCCAAGTATCCCTGGCCACACACTTTCCCCACAGTTGTTCACTACAATAAGTTGAGCACCATCTGCAACAAATAACAGAAGATAAATAATGCATAGAAAGGTTTCAGTTACAAATTGAAAAGAAATAAAATACCATTTTTACCTGTGAGTATGATGTAACAGAATGCAGCCAGAGAGAAGAGAAAGAAGGAGATTTTCGCCATTGTTTGAGCTCAAAGAATAGCAACACAACAACTGAAAAGTTTGTGCAACCTATATATGCGTGAGTAACAGTGCGTGTGACGGTGTGAGGTTTCCAGGTTCCAAATATTTCGCTCTCAAGTATAGATCGTGCCAAGTGCTATCTTTTTATACAAAAACAAAAACGGTTTTGCAACTTCCCACTGTCACCCTCGTTAAGCTTTTGCCTTTATTTTTCTCTAATTACTTTCTACTTTCTCTTTCATAGCAAAGGAGCATATATGCATTGCTTCCAGCTGGAGATTTCTTTTCTACGTAACTGTGATATTAAAATGGTTAAAATATTGCTATTTTAATAATGTTCAGTGATTTTTGGGTGGATCGGGTTGCTGCTAATTTGGCAACTTGCAGCATCTTTCGGGTGAGAAAAATAAAGCAAGAAACTAAAAAAAAAGGAAGAAAAACACTACAACATGTGAGATGAAGTTATGAACTTTAGTTGCATTAGAGAATGTTTACATCTTAAACTTCAATGTGATGGCATTCTTTTCCATAAGGGGCATTATAGATGTACAGGAATTAATGTCTGTAGAATTTTTGCTTTATAACATCAGCATTATCTGCTTCTATCTTAAACTAGAAAAAGGGGAATGCAACAAAATCATTTTTTTTTCAAAGTTGGTTCACATACTAATTATGCCTTCTACTTTGTTCGGTCTTGTTGCTTAAGATTTTATTTATTTTAAACACATATTAAGTATAATTTAACACAATTTGGGTTGCATACTGTGACCAATAAAGCTTAGTTGGCAGTGGATTTTAGGAATTGATAACTTCAGATTTGAGATTGACAAGTGTGTGAGGATCTCGATAAATTTTTTTTTTTAAAAATGCAAAAGAAAATTTCAATTAGAAAAATTACATAAAATTACTTCAATTTATCACAGTTTTAGATTCAAAGTTAAATATGTTTATATATATATATATATATATATATATATATATATATATATATATATATATAACAATTATCTTCCGTTGTTAAATTTTGTAAGATTATCTTGTTATTAAATTATAATATTTAAAAACTAATTTGATATTAAATTATATCTTTTATTTTTAATTTGATGTTAGTTAAACTGTAAAATTCAGAAACCAATTTATCACTAAAATATACATCAAGATCAAGATTAGAATAATGGTTGCACTTTTCATAAATTAGATGCCACATAAATTTTCTAATCTATACCTATATACCTAGGATTCCTCCTTTTTCATTTGTTTTCTGATTTTATTATTCACATAAATGTTTTTTTAAATTAAAATCAGTTTAATTTTTCAAGTAATTGTTACTTTAAAATTAACAGTTTTTTTCTCGATTTGAGATTTTTTAAATTTAATTATTTTCTTAATTATAAAATTACTTACGAAATAAATAAAAACTATTTACGATAAAATTATTAAATTTGTTTTAATTCTATTATAATAATAATAATAATAATAAATTTATTACTTGTTATTATTATAAAAAATAATAACACACGTACACTATTATTTTATAAACTAAATTTACACTATTGTTTTATAAACTAAATTATTATCAATTTATTCATTCTCAGAATGAGAAGGGGGAATTTTAGATTAAACTCTCAAATTCTAAAAGGTATCATTTATGTTTGGAGAATTAGATAAAGAGTTTGTAAAAGCATTTAAATATCTTTTCCTTTTTTCACTTTGTGAGACATCTTTTAAAGGTAAAATCATGATGAAACCACATTCTAAAACTGACAATATTTCGGATGTATGATGATAGACTGCAATTCTATCATCAGACTTGGAATTGGAACATTAACGACCACCGTGAGGTTGACTAGTATTTTGCAAAGATGGATCATTGAATAGTTTCCACAAGAAGTCGAATGGTCAGAACGAGAAAGGGAGGAGGTCGTCCCAAGCAAATATAGCCGTTATCTTGGAAAGTCAAGCCAAAATGCAACAAGAATTTGCTGAATTCAGAAAAAGGAGCGTCAAGGAGATGGATGTGATAAGACAAGAGAACTCGAGGCTTAAAAGGAAGGTAGAGGCTGAAGGGATCAATGCGAAGGGAAAAGACAAGGAGACCCCTAACGATCTGTACATGGCACACAAAACCTCGTTGCATGCCAAGTCACCCTCCAAGATATTAAGGAGGATAGTGAATACAACCTCACCCTTAGGACAGTGGGGATGACAAACAACAACTCGACATCTCGGGCAAAGCACTGAAACCCCTTCATGGATAGAATCACGAAGATCTCACTCCCTAAGTTGTGGGAAACTTTCACTCTCGATCGGTATGATAGTAATACAGACCTTAAGGAACATGTTTCCGTTTATATATTTTTATCATAACAAGCAAAATTGAAGACAAATAATTCATTGATCACAAAAAGTTGGAGCTGAGTGAATTGAGGGTGAAAAAAAATTAAAAATTTTATCCTCAGAGTTGAACGAAGTGGGGATGCACTGAGTGGGAGAAAAAACCCTTAGAGGAAGGAAAAATGTAGTTAAGCGAGCTTTAAAGAGTTGGGTGAAGTGAAGAGAAGCTTATCATTGGAAGAAACCCTTCAGATGAGTAAAACATTCGTTGAGCTCATTGTAGAGAAGTTGAGCGGAAAGGAAATCCTACACATGAGGAAAGGTCATTTGCTGAGTGAAGTAATTAGGCGTTGAGCGCAAACTTCCAGTAAAAATAAAGTAGCTTGGCTCTATAAATAGAGAGAATTTATAATGACTTAGTAGGAGGATAATAGATTAAATTAGATAGGAAGATCTACATTTTAAACTTTGTGTTATTTGTTGTTGTTAGATTCATTTTAATATCCTACTCATCATGAGTAGCTACGCTTTTTGAACTTCTTGTCTCATATATACATCATATTCAAATATTTACTTTTTAACTTGATTTACTTTTACACCTAATGCTTTACTTTCACACCTAATGCTTGACGGTAAAGAAATCCCAATACTTGATTTTAGATTTTGAATGATATTGGAAAATACTTTCACAAATTAAACTAAATTATCAAAAAAGGACAATTCTTGGGAACAAATTTGTATTTTTGATTATGATTGTCCTAAATCTTAATGCAAGGATTGAGTTACTTTATTATAAGAAATTGAGTAAAGTTGTTTAGATCCTTAGATAATCATGATTAAGGAATTAATTTGGTTTGGCCAAATAGAATAGGGGAACATATGATATCATAGTATAATATTATGAGAAAATAATTATTGGGGACATGGTTATATTTTTGGCTCCTAATGCTTTCTGGAACCTAAAGAAGGGACCGAGTGAGTTATTGGAATGAATTGAGTAAATTATTTGGATCCTTAATGAAGGGAAAATGAAAATTGTATACATGAGCAAGAGGTGCATATTAATTTACTATCACCATTTAGTTCCAACACATATCACATTTGATAATCACACAACTATTATTGTCGGTCTCTATCTTAATCCATATTTGTGTAACTTTTCTTTGTATTTATTGTTCTCATATCTATTGAAAGTTTGTGTAAATATCTATGTTTTCATCATTACATTTTCTGGTTGATATTTCTTCAACATGATTCTAAAGTTCCCTTATAACATTTCCTTACCTATAAGGTCCAAGAATATATCAATTCCTCGAATATTTTATCAATATCTCGGACATTAAGCATTCATGTATATTAAAATGTATTCCTATAGCATCTTAACATATTGAATGAATTTAATCAAGTCTAATTTTAATAAGGTTATTTATTCACTTTGTCCTTTGGTTGAAAAGTTTTAAGTCAATTATCACTTAGTCTTTTTGTTTAAATTGAGTCTCAATTTTAAATTTTTGTTCAATTGAGTTTTAATTTTTAAAAATTGACTCAATTATGTCTATTTTTAAAAACAATTAGAAACGACATTAAAATCAGACGAGTTCAGTAAAACATGTCAATTCATACTTATTTATTTATTACAAAATTTGTTATTATTTACATGTCAAATTCCATGATGTGACACGTATCAATGTCACATAATAGAGTAATATCATTATCTTGTACTCAATTTATTTTATATATATATATATATATATATATATATATATATATATATATATTTGATTTAATTTAATTTATTTTTTTTAAAATAACTAAAGTTACTTTTATTTTAATCAGAACTAAATTTATTATTTATATAAATATTATAATGATATTTGATTTAAAATTAATGTTTTTATTTAAATATTTTAATTTTTTTTAAATCATTTAAATTTCATTTAAGTTAATTAATTTTAATCTTATAAAAAAATAATATGTTAATTTTAAATACTTACCTTCTTGTAAATGAAACTTAAATTTATTAATAAATACAACAGTATTTATACGATAAATAATAAAGTAATATCATACTTAAAATAAAACAAAATATAAAATAAATACTTTTTTGACTTAAAAATATTAAATTTTAAATAATTTAAAATATTAAATTATATTGTATAATTAAAAAATAAAAATGTAAATATTGTAATATTTTAAAAATCAATTTTAATAAAAATATTGGTATAAAAATTTATATAAATAATAAATTTGATCTAAATATAAAAAAAATAATATTATTTTATTTTAAAAAAAATTGAAACAAAATTGAGTATATTCATACACTAAACTAAGTACAGCATAATAACATTTATCGCTATAACACATGATATTGTCCTTATGGTACTGATAGTATCAGGCTGCAAATTTTTTTTTTAAAAAGGTTAAAAAAATAAAAATAATAAAATACTATGAATCGATGTTTTAATTGAGACTCAATTAAAAAAAAAAAAACTAAAATTGAAACTCAATTAGAAAAAATTAAATGAAAACTTATTTGAAAATTTTTAACTAATTGAAAACTAAGCAAGTAATTAAGCCTTCTAATAATCACTTCCAACAGGAATATATATAAAGTCTACTTGGAAACCAACGAATCAAATATCAAGCTCAACCTAAAAACCCTTAACCCCTTCAAGCCATTTCTTTTCCTTCCTCGTTCACACACACTATTCGAAAACCTCACATTTCTCTTCAACCTTTTGCTATCAGACTCAACCATGTTTCGCATAGCGACGAAGTTATCATCAAGAGCTTCTTCTTCTTCTTTCTCTGCTCTGAAAGCGAACCCATTCCCCACTAACCTCTCTCTTCTTCCCACTTCATCGTTCCGACCGTTTACCATTGGCTTGGAATTAGAGTCTCACATGGTCGTCCCCGATGCCATTAATATGATCAATTACGCCCTGAATCAATGGAGGAGGGAAAGATCACGTGAGTTATTTGATCAAAAGCCGGTGTTTTTCGGCGACCCATTTGTGTATTTCGACCGAAGTTAACGTCTTTTTTGGCTTTTCGGGTTTTTCTTTAGTTGGGGCGTATCGGATGGGTTTGACTGTGTTGAAGCACTGCATTAGCAGTGAGTTAACTGAGGGCAGGGAATCAAAGCGCGAGAATTCGAAGGGAATGGCTATGCTTGCTATGTCCACGATGTTGTATGAAAGGTAATCCTTTGTGATTGTAGTGTGTTAGTTCTTATGTTGGAGAATTTTGTGCGTGATTGTTTGAACTCATTAGAGATATCTTTTCTGTTGAATTTAGAGGAGAGTACACTGAAGCAATAGAAAAGCTCGATGATGTTCAAGAATTAACCAATTCTTATTTGGGAGTTAGAGGTAATTTCTTTTTCTTTTCCACCTCTTTTGTTGGTTACTGCTATTGTTTATTTTCTTATTATTATTATTAGAGAAATGACATTACACTCTTTCTACCGCACTTTTTAGTATTGACCGAAATTGTGAGAATCACAAAATTGTGTGGGCTGCACTCCATATTTAATTAACGCCGCTTATGATTTTTTAGTTTTCAAGAAATTTTGACCATTAGCAAGAAGAGTGTGTTAGAAAGGGAGTATTAGAGAGTACGCCACTAACACTTACTATATTAACATCACTTTTGGCAAAGACTTTGAGTCGTATGTTGGATTTTTGTTGTAGTTGCTGCTCTTGAAACTCAGGCTGGGCTTTATTTAGAGATGGGGCAGGTTGGTACTTGCAAAACAATTGTAAAATATTTGGCTTCATTTTGCAGCATCATTCTTGTTTATTCACTTTTTTCTATGTAGGATGATTTGGCATCAGCGGTGGCTGACAAGTGCATGGAGGTTGTGCAGAATCAACGGCAATCAAAAGATTTTGAGTTTCAAAGAAAAGATTTTGAGGCTCACTTTATACGTGCTAAAGCACTGAAAGGGCTGATTGAACTTGTCAATGGCAATGTTGACTCAGGTTGTGCTAAAGTTGTGCTTGTCCATTGCTGTTACTTGTGATGGTGCTTATTATGTGCTTGATGCAGCTGAAGATTTCTTCGACGAACCTCTTGATGAAAAGTATTGGGATGGTATCTCCTTCTCTTGTTCACAAGGTACTGTAGCTGACATTTTTCGACACCAGATTGACGTTTCGTTTTGTAGGTACTGCTGGTCTATCATATGCAGAATTCCTACATAAAAAACAGAACTATTCACTGGCCAAAGAAGTTTACCGAAGTGTTATACTTGGTGCTGTTCAAGTAAGAAGGGCTGGCAATCCATACTTAGGGGCTGGCAACATGAGTGTGAATGAATTAATTGTAGGGTCCATATGTGCTTTAGGACAGCTTGAGGCAGTTATGGGGTAGGCTTAATAATAATTTCTGTTGGCTTTTCCTTAGCCGTGCTGCTACCTTCCTTTTTATGTTACTCTTGGGGTGTTTATATACCACTAATAACTGTTGTGTCAGTAACTTCTCCTGGGCAGAGTATGAGTTGGGACGGGCATTGACTGAGGCAGAGGAAGCCTATGGAGGTGACTTCCCCGTTCCTTTTGTCTTACCTCAGCATTTATCATTGAGCTTAATAATGGTATATTGACTAATGTATGCTGGCTGTCTATTTGTTGAAGACCCTAAGCATCCCACGGTGGGGGTTGCGTTAGCAAGCCTGGCTCTTATGTATAGGCGTAAAGCAATTCAGGAACATTCAAGTTCGCTGTTGATTCAAGAGGTTATAACTCTCCAATATATAAATTGTCAGCAACAAAGTTAATCAATTTTAACTTATAGCAAAGGCTCGTTTGTTTTGCTGCCTCCCTAAAATAAAAAGAACAATGATTGATGAGTAATAGGATGCCCCTGGATGTTTTATATCTGGTCGTGTTCTCATTTAGAGCATTGTGCTATGAAGTGAAATCTGTTTCTGCTGCTAAATGAAATTAATATTATTATTTGATTGTGCAGAAATGTGAAATGTGTATTTAACAAATTGATTGGCCTAGTTTAGTCTTGAGTGTCAGGCTAGTGCCACTGTTTTCATAAAAGAATTTGAAAATTCTGTATGAATGAGCATTGGGGATACAAATTTAGATGCATATTTAAAACTTACCTGACTAATGTAGTCTGCTACTTATAACACATTATCTGATCAAATCATTTAGGACCGCTTCACTCCCTTTGTTTACCTAATTGATCACCAACAAATTTTATTTAATTCAAACAATAATTATAATGGGAGAGAATTATTGGCAGGGCCTTTACCGGAAAGTGATGGATATTTTGAAGGTTCCATCAGAGGAAACCAAGACTGAAGGTAATGTTGTTGTGCCATTTGATTCCAGACATCACATAATGAAGGCATATTGAAACCAAACTTTCTTTGTGTAGGTGCTGCCCCATTTGTAGATAGAAGTGATATAGCTGCTCTTGCAAGAGGTATGTCAGAGTCTTTAATTCATTATAGTACTATAATCTAGGATGTGAAAACCTGATTAAAGTGTGTTGGAGTATTTCAAAAGATTGTTATTTTAAAATGAACCAGTCTTACACAGTAGAAGAAGTCTTTGAAGAGTTTACAAGCTAACATTAAATTGAGCCTGCAAAAGCCCTTGAGATAGCCAAATATCTAAAGAAAATGTTATACTGATAAATTGTTTATTCCAGTATGCATGTACAAGGGGTAGTGATCCTTTGATTTTGCTGAAATTAATTTAATTTATTATCTTCTATAGAAATGTTAACATTGAATTTTCACAGAACCTTTAACCTATCTTATCTACAAATGTTAAATTTTGTTAGTGTAAAGATAATAGTTAGTGGTCAACTATGGTCAATGGTCAACCATAGTCAATGGTCAACCATTATTAGTTTTAAATCCTTTGTGCAGTTGTACACATTGTATTGTGTAGTATAAATACAAGTTATACAAAACATTCAACGTGTAACATTCATTCAATAAAATTTAGTTCAGTTCAATATATTTTCCCTCCTTTTTCTCTCGTTCTTCTGCTCTAACATGGTATCTAGAGCTTTATTTTCTCGATATCTATTTGCTTCTCTTCCACTCTCTATCTCACGTCCAATGGGTGAATATTGATTCGCTTCTCTATTGATTCGTCTTCTTCAAGTTTAATGTGAATTTTGGAGCCTCGTTATTTACAGTTTTGCAAATCGCATTTCCGTTGAAGTTTCACCAGTTGCAGTTCGTGCATCACGCACTTGTTGACCGTGCGTGTTTTGTGCATGAAGCTTTGTCAATTGTAGCTTCATGAATCGCATTTGTTATTCAGTGTATTGTTCGTGTTGTGTTACATACTCGTTGTTCTGACTCAACCTTGTTCTCCTGACGTTTCAATCAGTGACGTTTTAATCTTGCGTTTGAGGTTAATTTCCTTGTTATTTTACAGTTCCGATTGCCGATTTGTTTTCATCTGGCTCATGCTTCTTGTCTTTCATTATATCTGTTTTCTTGCTAGTTACTTGCTGCTGGTGTGAATACTATTAGAACCATTCTCTTATTGGTAGCTTATTTTGAAGGGGAATTACAACAATTTGATGTGAAAAATGCTTTCTTGCATAGACAATTAGAGGAAGAAGTCTACATGGAAATTCCTCCATGTTTTAGGCCTATTGAAGAAGGGAATAAAGTATGTAGGTTGAATAAAGCCTTGTATGGACTCAAGCAGTCACCTCGTGCCTCGTTTGGGAGACTCACTCAAGTTATGATCTCTATGGGGTATCGACAAAGTTAAGGCAATCAAAACCTGTTCATTAAACATTTCCAAGAAAGAAAATTTACATTACTCTTCATCTATGTAGATGATATGATTGTTGTAGGAGATGTTGAACATGATAAACAATCTTGAAAGAAAAGCTTGCTACTTAGTTTGAAATAAAGGATCTAGGAAAATTTCAGTACTTCCTTAATATAGAAGTTGCTCACTTAAAGAAAGATATCTTTATCTCCCAGAGAAAGTATCTTCTTGATCTTCTCAAAGAAATAGGTAAGATTAACTATAAGACCAACGGAATTTAAAACAAAACCATAGAATTGGGAGTGATGAAGATAGTTCTACTGTGAATAAAAGCCATTGTTGTTACGCTCATTTACTTAGCTGACACCAGACTTGACATAGCATATGTTGTGAGTGTAGTTAGTCAGTTCATACTTGATCCAAGGGAGAGACATTTACAAGCTGTAATCAGAATCCTTCAATATATGAGAAAAGTCTAGGAAAGGGTTATTGTTCAAGCGGAATGAAAAATTAGAAATGATGGAGGTGTATATTGATATAGATTATGCACGATTTGTCACGGTTAGGAAATCCACCTTAGGATATTGCATGTTCTTGGGAGGAAATTTGGTAATTTTTGAAACAAAATATTGTTGCAAGTTCTAGTGCAGACAGGATTCCAAACTATGACACATGGGGTGTGTGAATTGTTATGGCTGAGAATTAGGACATTTACAAGCTACAAACAGAATCCAACAAAATTTGAGAAAGGTCTAGGAAAGGGATTATTGTTCAAGCGGAATGAAAAATTAGAAATGGAGGTGTATATTGAAATAGATTATGCAGGATTTGTCATGGATAGGAAATCCACCTCAGGATATTTTATGTTCTTGGGAGGAAATTTGATAACTTTTGAAACAAAATATTGTTGCAAGTTCTAGTACAGCGACGGAATTCCGAGTTGACACATGAGTTGTGTGAATTGTTATGGCTGAGAATTATTTTAAATGATCTTAAAGTGACATATGAAGAACCTATGATTCTTTATTATGATAATAAGTTAGCTATTGCATTACTCACAATTCAGTTCAGCATTATAGGACCAAATTCAGTTCTCCGGGCAGACAAGTATTAAACCTGGTTGTGCTTATAATGGAGATGGATGACTTCAAATTGCTCCTTGTTTCCTTGTCTTATAGTGTCACCCTCTAGCTTTATTGGGCTTAATAGGTCAGACTACAGCGTAGGCTGAAAGTTCCTAATTACACCTGTTTTACAAATAAAAGGAAATGATAAATCTTATATATTATGAGTTCAAGAAATGCAAAATAAAGAAACTAAATAATTTGTTATGCTCCTTGTTATCCCTCTTGAAATGTTGTATTTTTGCTATTTTTCTTCATCTTCATTAATGCACTCACTCTTCAGAGTGTTAGTTAACCTTAAGAAACAGTAAGCACAGGCCAAAGGAATGACTAGTTCCCACTCAATAACATTATGCCTTAATATTCAAATTTAAGGCTCTGTATGTGCATGTTTGTAGATTATTCTGACTAGTCTAAATGTTGCTTTATGTTATAGGTGCATATGCAGAAGTACTTAGTGTCCAAGAAAAGAGAAAGGGTGAAGGGGAGGAAATGAAGAACTTGGCCGAGTCTTTATGGAAACACCGTAAGATGTCTCTTGCTGATGCTCTCGACACAGACGCGAAGGTCATAGATACTAGAATTAGTAGGATTATTTAAATTGGTCCTTCTTGAGGCGACCCTTTTGCTGCTACACTATATAATCGTTATAGATTTTTTGTTTTTAATTTGATGATAAAAGCTAATTTATGTAGTATTTTATGAAATGATCTTACGAAAGCTTTGCGCTTTAAAAGCAGAGCTAGTTAAGAGTCTTGTTAATCTACAACAGTTAAAGCTGTTAGAAGTCCGAATTATGTAGGTTAATGTGGATTTCCTCGTTAGTTCTGAAATTTGATACGTGGTTATCAATATCAGTATCAATTATCTTAATGTTCTTCTTGATATTCTTACTGTTGATTTAGTGGGTGTTTGAAAATGTGGATCGCATTGAAAAACCACGATGATATTTAGTTACACTTACGTGGTGAAAAATCACAATGTGGTTTCGAAAAATTTATATTTATAATTATTTTCAATACATATAAAAAGAGTAGTGATCTATCTACTTTTAAATTGGAAGCTTGAAAAAACTGCAGGGTAAAGTTGAAAGAGCTACTTTTTAATGGAGTGAAAAATCATAGTGTAATATAATGGCAATAATAAAAAAGTCTAATATAATGATTTTTACAGTCTCATTATCATTCCAAATACATTGAATAGCAGAGCCATTTTTGTTTATACAAATTAGATATATAAAAATGTTTGGATATGTTTTACGTTATTTATCATTTTATTTTATTTTGAGTTTTCAATAATTTTTTGAATTACTTGTTTATCTGATAAATTAAACTTTTTGGTTTAAATCCTTAAATAATACATTCATTTGTATTTATTTCAATATTTAAAATTGGTTAAATTACTCTTTTGGTCCCTCTATTTGTCATGAAATTTCAGTTTGGTCCTCAAATTTTTCGTTGTCTCAATTTAGTCCTCATTTTCTTAAAAATGACTCAATATAGTCCTCATTATTAACTTTGACCAAATGGTGTTAAAGTCAACGTCATATGTCAATTTCTGTTTTATTTTAATTTTTTTTTAATTTTTTTTAATTTTTTACACTTGTCATTTCATAGTTGTGTCACGTGTCAAAGTAACTCAATTTGGTCTTAATATTTGTTTTTAGTTTCAATTTAGTCTCAATTTTTGTAAAAATGAAATAATATTGTCATCCCTTAAATCGACACTAAATTTACTTTTTTATAAATTTTATGGTGATATTCTTACTAAAATTAAAGTTTTTTAAATATTTCTATAAATATTTTAAATTAACTTTAAATTCTATACAAAAAATTAGACTTTGGTTTTGTTTTGAACTTGAAATTTAGTTCCTAAACTTATGTGTGACAAGTTATTTGATTTTTAATCTTCACTAAGTTTTTATAATACGATACATTTGATGTCTTTATATATGATGACAAAATTGTTAATTTTTGAAATTAAGTTTGGGGTTTAACTTTGTTTAATAATAAAACTAAAAAACCCTTATTTAAAAATATTTCTACAAATATTTAATAAAAACGTCAATTTTATTAAGAATATCATCATAAGTTGTATACAAAGATTAAATTGAGTGTCAATATAAGGAAGGACAATATTGCTTCATTTTTACAAAAATTGGGACTAAAGTGAAACTAAAAACAAATATAGGGACTAAATTGAGTCATTTTGACACGTGGCACAACTGTGAAGTGAAACGTGTAAAAGATAAAAAAAATTCAAAAAAATTCAAAAAAACCAGAGATTGACACGTGACATTGACTTTAACACCGTCTGGTCAAAGTTAACAGTGAGGACCAAATTGAGTCAATTTTAAGAAAATGAGGACCAAATTGAGACAATGAAAAACTTGAGGACCAAAATGAAATTTCATGACAAATAGAGGGACCAAAAGAGTAATTTAACCTTTAAAATTTTATCATTATTAATTTTTAAATATTTGTATTGTCATAACATATATGTTTTTCATTATATGGAAATACCATATCAATGACATTGATCAACATCGAAGACTACTGAATCTTTTTATATAGGTTAAATTATTTCATAGGTCCCCATCTTTGTAACAAAATCTCAAGTAGGTCCCCTCTTTTTTATTTGACTCGATTGAGTTTCTATTTTGAAAAATTAGTTGCAATTAAGTCATTTTCGTTAGTGGTACAGTAACTGTGTTAACTATATGTCACGTGTCAGCACATTTTTTTTTTTAATTTTAATTTTTTTTTAATTTTTAATTTTTTATGATTTTTTTTAAAATAAAATATTACCACGTGTCAATCTGACGTTGTGCCACGTGGCAAAGACGTTGTGATGTGGTCGTGGTAATGTCACATGTCATTATTGGATGTGAAAAGTCACACTGTAGTCCCTATATTTGTTATTTTGTGTCAATTTGGTCTCAAATTTTTTAAAATTGAATTAATTTCATCAATCTACCAAATTTAATTTTTATAGAAATTTTACAATGTTATTTTTATTATAATTGATATTTTTAACAAAATTAAGTTTATTTAATGTATATTTTATATTGAATTTTATTTAAATTTTGTTTTAAATATTTATATATCTATAATTTATAGATAAATGTTAGAGTTGCTTTACAAAAAAAAAAACTTTACAAATTCAAATATAAAATTTTAAAATAATTTTATAACAATTTAAAATGAATATATTTATTTAAAATTTTATGATTCAATGTATAAAATTGTTATTTTTAAATCAACCCTAACATTTGTCTATAAATTATTGATATATAAATATTTGAAACAATATTTAAATAAAGTTAAATGAAAAATCAAAAAACTTAATCTTGTTAGAAATATCATTGTGAAATTTATATAAAAGTAAAATTTTGTCTCAATTTGAATAGAGTTGAAATTAATTCAATTTTAAAAAAATTGGGACCAAATTGAGACAAAATAATAAATATAGGGATTACATTAAAACTTCTTACATCCCATAGTGACACATGGCACTACCACTGCCACATGTTATATGGCACAACGTCAGTTTGACACGTGACAATTTTTTTATTTTTTAAAAATTAAAAAAAAAATCAAAACTACGTGCTGACATGTGACACATAGTTAACACCCTTAGTGTCCTACTAACGGAAAGACCTAATTATAACAAATTTTCCAAGATAGAGACCCAATTGAGTCAAATAAAAAAAAAGGAACCTACTTGAGATTTCGAAAATGAGAATCTTTGGAATTATTTAACCTTTTATATATACATTTATATTAGTATGCAGGTGGAATGATAAGGTGATTTGATGGTAAATTTGAAGGGAAAGGAGGTAGAGATTATGAGTTTAACTTTCTTATTAAAATTTTGGAGATATAAGGTAGATTTTGAGTTTGGAAAGAAGGATGAAAGAAATTGTAGGTTCAATTTTCATATTAACAAAATATTAACAACTAATATTTGTCAATAAAATATAAAACATTTTAGTATGTAAGTAAAATAATTTATTTGAATTTTAGTAAATTTTATATATTTGGTTGTTCTATAATTTTTGTACAGTAATTTTAACATCCTCAAAATTGTGGTATAATAATTTTAATACTCAAAAAGTTATGTGAAGATCCGTTAGTGATACTGACAATTGTATAATGATATTATAATTCCCATTTTTTTACTCTCATTCTTTATTTTCTGACACGACTTAATGTGAGTTATTAATTAATGTACCACTATCTTTTACTTTGAAATAATCAATAGTCCATACTAAATCATATAAGAAAATAGAGGATAAAAATAAGAATGAGAGTTAAAGTATAATTTTTCTTGATGATTTTATGACAAGTGAAACGGTTCAATAGGCTTGTGAGTCAGGTAACAAATGAGTCTTAAACAATGATTAAAATTTTCAATTTAAACAAAATGATTATTGGATGTTCAAAGCAAAAAATCGATTTATAGACTAAAATTTAATTTATATCTAAAAACGATATTATTATCGGCTCATCTGCAAACAATCCAATCTAAAAAGAACAATATTATCTACTTATCTTTGCCTATACAGAGTTAAAATTTAAAGAGAATGTTATCTACTTATACATTAACTCGTGATTTTTGTCAAATAATTATATTTCATTATGGATGTGTTTACACAATTTTTTAAAGATTTTTAGGAGAGCAAAATAGGAGAACAGTTGAAATTTTACTCTTTCAATAGCTAAATTAGCTAGCTATTCACAAACTAATGTATAGATTCTTTAAATGTGATTTTAACTTATTCATAACTTAATTTTAAGTTTATAAGTTTCTTTAATTTTATTTTATTTTCGTAAAAGTTTTTAGGAAAAAGCTCGTTGAAATAGTTATTGTAACTTTTTTTTCGTAGGTCGTTCTTTGCTTCTGTAACTTCCATTGCAAATCTGATCTAATAATGAATTATTTCTTTGGAGTTACAATATGGCACGCATAAAAAAAATACTTTTTTTCAAATTCAAAATATACATAAAAAATAAATAAAATGTAATCTATAATAATTTGGAGCCAAATAATTTTAGTTTCAGTTTAATAGATGAGTTTCAAATCCAAACTCATTATTTGATTTTAAATCCAATTCAATTAATTGAATATGGATGAAATACTTTCTTTTGAATTTTGAAAAATAAAAATTCAATATTCATCATCTTTTGTCAAAGGCAATTTTTTTTTTGTTTATCTAAAACTTTTACATTATCTTTAAAACGCCTCTTTAGCTTGGATTTTATCATCATCATCATCATCACCTCATAATCACTTAGAGCATTATAAACACCATCTTAATTAAGATTTTATTGGCTTGGTATCAAAGTATCATTAGATCAACTTCCATGAAAATGTCATTAGACCGACCTCTATAAGAGTATGTTGGATTACCTTTGATTGAAGTAACATCAAAAGAATTTACCTTTTTTTTTTTTAATTTAAAAGACCTAAACAGATCTACCTCAGATTCAATTCATGATTAAGCAAAATATTTATTACCAACACAATGTCTCAGAATCTAATGAGTGAAGAATAACTTAGTTTAGCTTGCCACGCAGTTTGATTTCAGTTTACCAAACCAAGAAAAACGACATTCACTGTCACTGGCATTACTCAAGAACATCACAAGTTCACCTCAACACAGATTTTAGATTAAGGAAAGATTGCGTACAAAAATACAAGATTACAAAGATTTTCAAATAAAATGCCAATTTGAAAATTTGTTCATGGAACCATTAAAAAAGAAAAAGTTAAAGTTGACTTATATATGACAGCATTTACTTGCACAGACCAAAAAAATGTTCAGAGAGGAAGGTTAAGACCTTTGCCAACATCAACCCCAATCACCTGAAGTATTCCCTTGTTTATTATCTGCAAAACCATACAGTTAATAACCAAACTCATCATCAATACCTATGCTCAAAGCAAAAATGGTAAGAAAATATGTATAAAAAATTACTTTTATCAATTCAAAATCATTAAAGCCATGTGGTATATACATAGCAGTTAAAAGATGAACACTCACAAACTCTACAACAAAAACTCCAATGATTCCAATCATGCAAGCTCTAGAGTTCCATATTTCTGCAGTTCTAGTGAACCCAAGAAACGGAGGCTTAAACTGAGGCTCAACTTTTGGAAATTCCACCTGAAAGAACCAGACAAACATGCCCAATTGCTTCATAATCATCAACAACAAAGTGAGAGGAAAAAAAAAACAACAAAAAAAGCTGCAACAAGAAATGGGAATGACAGAAGAAGCAAAAGAAGAAGCTTTACACCAGCAGGGGGCTTGACTGCGCGTACAACGAGGGAAACCCTTTTGGATCGATTTAAAGATCGATTTTGAAGCAAAAAAAGTTGATTTTTTGGAGACTTGATTGATGGGGTGGTTGCAGGTATGAATGATGAGAACAAAGTGGTGGATGAAGTTGCCATGGCTATTGTTCACAAGCATAACCAGTGCTTGTTCCTGTGCCTTATCTACTTCTTTTTTCTTTTCTTGTTTGCTCTTGTTTTTTTGTGTGGTTGAGATCGGAACAAGTGGGAGTGAAAAAGTGTCTACGTGTAACTATAAGTGTGGTGGTAATGATGCTATATATCTGATTATTTTGAAAATTATAAACTCTGAAATTTTGTCTAAGCCCTGACTCTTGCTAATAAATCCATTTTTAAAAAAATCTGTAAATGAATATTTGTTGATTTTTTTCTGTAATAGACTTATTTATTATTTATGGGAGAGAATTTCATTTAAGATAGTCAAATAATAACATCGTTAGCATGGGAACAATGGTTAGAATTTAGTTTATGAGGAATTGAGTTGACGTTACTTTTTTCTATTTTTTTTTATTTTCGAAAGAAAATTGGAAAATTTCTTATGAATTTTACTTTGGAATAATCTAATTCTAAGTGGATTTTTTTTATGTTGGACAACATTGTACATAAATAGGAACTCGATTTATAAAAGATCAAATTTCTAGTTATTTTCTAACATTGAACGACATTGTTCACAATTACAAATTTGACTCCGTAAACATAGAATTCTCACTAATAATTTTTCAATCCTAACAATTGTAATTTTAGTCCTTATATTTAAAGAAAAAACAAAATCTTGTAGTTTTTTTTTTTTAAATTTCTCCCACAAGTTTAATCCTTTAATTTTAATTGACTATAATTTTGGTCATGAAATTCATTTTGCGCCATTTTGATCCTTTAACCTTTAATTAATTATAACTATTCCATTTTTAATTTAAAAAATATATTAAATCACCATCAAATTATATTTATTAAAAGAATACCTACAACTCGTACGTCATTTACCCTTTTCAATGAAAAAAGAGAGTCATATAGTATTATGTGTTTTTCCTCCAATTTCATTATGTAAGTAAAAGATAATTGAACTGACAATTGAAAAAAAAAATTATGAGTAATTAAAAATGAAAGAACGAAAATTACATTAAAAATATTCAAAGACTGAAATGAAGTATAATTAACATTTTAGAGATTAAAATTCTAAAAAATAATATAGGACCTAAATTGTGGATTTTATAGAATTTAGAAACTAAAATTAAAATTAAACTTAATTTAGAGACTAAAATAGAATATGCTTTTAACTTTTTAAACCAATTTGCAATTTGAATGAGCACACAAATTTATATTCATAACATAATCTTTTTCTAATAAGATATGTGAATTTGTCTCACAAATCTCCACTTTAATTTTAATTTTCTTCAACATCAATATTAATAGTAACATATGATGCACCGATACTTCAACTTAGGTCACGTATTCCTGTTCGACACGTATCGTGTCCGATACTTTAGGATACGTTAACAATATTTATCAATGAAGTATCTACTTTATAAAGTCGTAATACACTACAATAAAATCTTTGAAAAGTGAACAATTTTAGTGACAAAAATTAATTAGTTACTATATAGTAACCAAATTGACAACTAAAATAGTTCCAAAAAATTATAATTAGTCTCTAAATTGATAATTAAAATAATTAAAATTATGAATTGGTTTTTAAATTGGTCACTAACATTAGCTACCCGGTTTTGGCTATCAAAATAGCTGGTCTCTAATTAGGAATTTTGAATTCACACATTAATAATCATATATTTATTATATTTGTAAGAATTATTGTACATTTTTCAATATTTATATATTGCGTATCTATCACATATCGTATCCTATTATTTTGAAAATAAATGTATCGACGTATCGGATACATATCGTATCCGATACACACGTATCGTATTTGTGCATCATAGATAGTAACAATCAATGTTAATCACAATCCCTAAACATATTTACAATATTCTTTCTCATATCAATCTTTTTCACTTTAATGCTTTCATTTGTGTGAATGAAGTGATATCTGATACAAATATATTTTGTTCATTCACAACTTGTTCTTTGGCCAACAAAATTATATCAAGACTATCATAAAAGATGATAAAATATCTTATGGAAAAACTCTCACAAGTAATGAGCCCTTCAATTAAATCCTATAATTCACAATTTCAATTAAAGTCATATACTATACTGTAGTTGGTAAAAAAAAACTACATATCGCAAGATAATGTTGACTAATGAGTTGTTAAGCAAAAACATATTTAATTGTATATAGGTTTACAAATTACTAATAGTTAGAATTTGAATAATTTGCACAAGTGGACAATGTTCTACTCTTGTAGATAAGTACCGGATTAAAAGTATCACTAAGGTACCTAAAGATATATTTCACCACTTTTCAATGTTCCTTTTCAAGATTGTCCATGTATATGCTCATCATATTGACTATTTTAGCAAAGTTAGGTTGAGTACATACATTGGATATATCAAACTTCCCACTATAGTAGCATAAGGAACATGAAACATATCCCTCTATGTTTCAAATTGAGTAGTACTGAATGCACAAGAACAAATAGACAATGTCAAAGGAGTCATAACTAACTTGGCATGTGACATACCAAAATGGTTCAGGACATTTTGAATATAATCTCTTTAACTCAAGGACAGTTTCTTTTAAGCAGGATTTCATATAATCTCCATATCTAAAATCTTTTTAGAAGCTTTAATCTTCTCCACCTCATATTCGTTGCTTAACAACGATTTCAACTTTTGAATCTAAACATGTTCTTGGACCTATAAACATATTGTCTACATACATATAGGTTGATAAACCTAAGAACCATCATTTGTATTCCTATGATAAATGCATGCTTCATAAAGACTTTAGTATATCCATAAGACGATGAAATCATTAAACCTCCTTACCACAATCTTAGAAATTGCTTCAACCTATACAATAGGATTTGTTGTTCAAAAATCTTGTCCTCCTTTTCGAGCTCCTTGAAACCTTCTGTTTGAGAAAAAAAATCCTCTTCAACATAAGGAGTAAAACAATTTTCACATTAAGTTGCTCTAGTTTCAGTTATAGTGCACTAGAGCAAGAAGAAATTTGATGGATGTGTGTTTGAGAACTAAAGAACAAATCTCATAATATTGGACACCTTCATTTTGAATATAATCCTCAACTATCAGGAAAGAATTATACTTAATGAAAAGAGTATTGGACGTGCTAAATTGTCTAATGTCCGGTTTCAATATTGTTCGCTTCAAAGTAAAATTGTCCAACCTTCTTCTTAAAGATTCATTTTAATTCAACAAATCTTCTTCCTTTTGGTAGATCCACTAAATTCTAACAAATCTCCTTATACATTGCCATAATGCACTTAATAAATTCACTACAAGTGAATGTCTCCTTATGGCACCCAAACTTACACTCAAAGGGAAAAAAAATCATCACATCATCAAATATGTAACTCATGTAAGATTTTCTATCTTCATAAGACGTTTGAATTATAAAACACAATGTGTTTAGGAGGTCTTGATTTTAAACCCTAATTTTTGTGCAAATGTTGATGTCACTTTTGGAAGTCCATTTCAATTTATTTGTACTCTTTAAAAAGATGATTTCTCTTTTTTGATAGAAGAACCTTCAATCTCTACCCGGTAGAAAACCTCATTAGATCTACATGACCTTTCTTCGTATTTAAGATTTAGAAATGATGTTTCATCAAACATCACATATCCCTTAAACCATACCTCAAATTATTTTGTAAATTAATGACAATGATTCATCAAGTTGTATTAACTTTCTCAACGTAGAATCTTCTTTCCAACCTTGAATTGTACAACATTCCCCTTTCTCTCTAACAAGATCTAATCTATCATTTCCACTACTTCATTATCTTGAGGAATATGATAAATAATGTATTGCCTTGCAATGTTTTCATCTCTATATAATTGGTTAAATTCTCTAGAGCATAACCAATCTATTGTTTATCCTTAACCACTTCACTTTCCTACCGTTTTAGTTAAGCAGAAGTGTTTTCAATGCTTGAAGTAACTAAAAGCTTTAGATTTATGCTTCATTGTAAAACCCAAGTCATCCTCAAGTAATTATAAATGATAGAGAGAAAGTGACTAATTATAAACCATCTTTAAAAAATATTTAGGAAATTATTAAATTCTGACAAAATTATTTTAAAATTTACATGACCTTTTTCTTAAAAAAAAAAAACTTTTGGAATGTGAATTAAATATCTCCATTATATTGACCTAAAATCTTTTAGAAATTGAGATAGCCTCGTGCATAAAAGTATGCAAAAACTCGTTGCGTAAGCAGTTCTAAATATTTTTTTTTATTAAAAAATATCAATGACAGCTTTTTAAAATAAAAGTAATTTTTGTTAAGATAAATTAAACAAATAAATTCTTAATACTCTTTTATCTTCCGTCTTAAAATTTGAAAATCATTATAAGTTTATAAGTTTGTGTTCAATGAAAGCTTAAATTTAGTATGAATTTGATTGATTTAAATAGTATCAAGTTATTTTTTATGATTTATCAAAGTTCATTAATTATTGGTTCATAAATAGTTGAAAGAATTAGGTACTTTAAGGTTTGAGATCAAATAGGAATTAAAGAACACCCACTTAACATGCCAAATGTAGGATGACAATGATGTGTTACATTTTATTGTGTGAAGGCAATGTAAAAAAGAAAAAAAAAAAGTGCATCGTCTATCATCTTTTCTTCTTTTCATGCGGGAATGTAAAATAAAGTAATTTATTCTCTGAAAGCCAAAATTATTAAAGTGGTCACGATGGAAATATAGACTTACTTAATCTTCCATCACATAGTATTGAAAATTTAAATAAAGTTAAGAGTTTTATATTAAATAAAAATTAGAAAATTGAAACAAGTTAATAAATTTGTTTTAAAATTTCGTATTATCAATGCCCTTTTTAAATTAAACTCGAGTTAATCGCAGTTGAATATCTGAAACTTAAAAAAACTTTTTTATAGAAATTCGTGCAATATTAACATAAAAGAATTTTGAGTAAGTAATAATTAGTTATTAATGTTGGGAAAGCCTAAATGACAATAATTGAATGTTGATTGGTCTCGGTACATTGTGAACCACATAAATTTTGTGGGGCTTCAACTTTTGAAGTGTCCGCTTTCTATGTGATTTTACTAAAACATCATTCTCAATTCTCAATATGAAATCAAAGTTGTTTTGAAACAATGGCCATGAAGAAATTCATAATTCAGTTAAACAAATACATAGAAGTGATAATCTAGTGGGGACATGAGAAAAAAGCTATGTTGTCACTATTTATGTTCGTACTTCAAAATATGTGACAGACTCTCACGCTGAATCTTCTGTCATATTGACTAGTCTAGTTTTTCTTTCTTTCCTAATAAAGAGGCATAAACTCAAACTATAGATCTATGATATGACCACATAAGAGTCAAAATGGAGTAACAAACACAAGACACCGAACTCTATGTTCTTTTCTATTTTCGATAACTCATTTCACATCAGAATATGATACAAAATCAAATAACAAATATCAAGAATGCGATGAAATGAAATACAATGAAATAGAACAATCATCAACATTTCATGTGTCTTTTTTCTAAAATCAACGTCCACCAGAGAGAAGTGATTCAGCAATTGAAGAAGTGCGAGAGATTGGCCTATCCATGGATGAAGGATAAGACATTGGACAATCCTGAAAGTCTTCATGCAGGCCAAATCTTAAGCCAGTGGAAGATAAGCTAAGCAAAGATAAATCTGGCAGAGGCACATCCCTCTCCAAATACTGAACAACTTGGCGCATGCTTGGTCTGGCTGAAGGATCTGAATGTGAGCACAACAAAGCTAGTTTCAACACCAACTCCACCTCCTCTGCCTTATAATTTGTGCCCAAATTTGGATCCCTTGCCTCGAGAATCTCACCTCTTTTCCAACAGTTATACACCCAATCAACCAGAATTTCACTCCCAGAACACCCCATTTGCTCTATTGGCCTTCTTCCACACACAACCTCTAGCATAAATGCACCAAAAGCAAACACATCAGAGTTTGTAGTGGCCTTACCTGTTCTAGTGTGCTCTGGGGCTAGGTACCCAAGTGTTCCAACCACATGAGTAGTGTGAGGGTCACTTCCATGCTCATACAACCTTGAAAGACCAAAGTCCCCTAATCTACCATTCAATTCGGCATCAAGTAGCACATTACTAGCCTTAATGTCTCTGTGGACCACAACTTGCTCCCATTCCTCATGCAGATAAAGCAGACCTGAAGCAACCCCTTTGGTGATTCTAAATCTCTGGCTCCAATTTAGGGTCACTCTTGGTTTGTTGTAGAGATACTTGTCAAGGCTTCCATTTGGCATGTAGTCATAGACCAATAGTAACTCTCCTTTGCGCCTGCAGTACCCCAGAAGGGGAACCAGATTCTTGTGCCTGAGACGCCCAATGCTAACAATTTCTGCCACAAATTCTCTCATCCCTTGTCTTGATTCATGGGATACCTTCTTCACTGCAACCTCAAGTTTTGAAATTGGCATCACACCTTTGTACACTCTGCCAAATCCACCGCTTCCCAATAGCTCCTTCTCCCTGAACCCCTTTGTTGCCAGGCTAAGATCTTTGTACTTGAACCTGTGAGGACCATAGTCTTGCTCCCAATCTTCAAGCAGCTCCGTGAACTTCTTCCTTTTCATGACATGAACCATTGCAAGAGCCACCACCACGATGACCAAAATGACTGATATGATAGGCAAAACAATAATAAGAACCTTAGACTGTTCTTTACTGCCTCGTCCAGGTAGCTTGGGGAGTTCAGAGATGGCAAGTTGTTCAGCCTGGCCATTCAACTTAAAGCTCCAACCCAAAATATAATGATAACTTTGAATTGACCCAGTTGAGGATGAGAATCCAACGTACATGCTATTGTTAAGAATTGGAGAAAGATCTTTGCTTAAAGATAACAAAGGCCTTTCTGGTTTGCCTATGTTGATTGGAGCTAAAGTAACATCAATCTGCTTCTTTAGGCCATCATATTCCACCCATAACTGCATTGGGTAGCCACTGATGAGACTCAAATTCTTAATCCCCCCGTCACTGTAATATCCTGCAGGGACTGACTTAACCGACTTCAATTCGTTGACATCAATTCCAACATGGTTGTCATTGATATCACCAAATTCAATGTTCTGAATAGTATCGAGCTCCACCCCGAAAACATGGTTGCCGGTGTCGCCATTGTTGGTGTTATCAAACAGGCCAAGGTACTGGCTTGGCAGAGAATTTGGAAGCCCTTTTGTTGGAGAAACCACAAACACAATCCCATGACCACTCAAATCCGGATACTCAGAACTTATCGCAAACACAAAGGAGGTGGAGAAAGAAGATGCACTTCCATTTGTGGTGTTCTTGAAGGCTATTGGACTTTGGAAGAAAGCATGACCCTTTTGTTGCCTGGTGTGGTTGGTGAGTTTAAGCATGCCACAGGAGGTGAACTCAGCGCCGCCGTCAAGATACAAATGAGGTGCTGATCGGAACCCATTATAGGTGAAACTCACGGAATCTTCACCAGTCACTGTTGTTGTTGCCAGCACAAACACCACTGCTACAACCTCGAGAAACATGGTTTTCTATGTTTCACAAATTCGTTTACTTCTGGCCAAGGCTAAATTTCTTCCCTGTTTCTATGTTTTCTCAACCGCCCAAAACGTGTACCACAATTTGAACTTTCAATTGCGGTCCACGAGGAAAGATCCTGGCACTTTCACTGCGAAGAAAACGAACCTCCTCACAGTTGCGTCTCTAGGTGTTAAACGAGGAATTCAAGATTTGAGATTGCAAAAGTTAAAGATTACCAACAACGCAAAAAATCAGATACATCACTTTCACTTTCTCTATTCTCTCTTCCATTTTTTTCAAAACTGTATGCACTATTATTTAATTCACAAACATAGTTATTACATTTGGTGCATAATCAGACATCACGGACAAAACAACTACTTCATTACTGATTAGCACACGTTGGAACAATTCAATATTTGCCAAGTAACATTCTCAACGTGATTAGTTAATGTTATTTTACTATGTTACCTTAAATAATCAAAGTTGTAGTAATTAAGGAGAAAAAAAAAATGAGAAATTGTGTTTGTGGAAAGTTCCTCTCATATCGAAGTTTGTGACTAGAGTCAATTACTACGTGACAAAGAGGTGAGTAGGGACCCCTCTCTTTGCGGGTGATATGTGTATAGTACGTTTTTTTGTATTTTGGCAGGAAAAAAAGTGACAGAAGAAGGGTGGAAAAGATAAAGAGAAAAAGAGAAAAAAAATAAAGACACAGGAATAAAGCCTTTTTTAATTCTTGCTTCATAAGCATCTTGTGAGTAAAATAAAGTTGGTTCTCACTTTCATGGCGCTTAAATTTCAAAAGTTTCATACTTCAATTTCATTGAATAAGGAAACAATTATGAGTGAACTTGTTCCACCGGAAGAAAATTTAAAATTTCATGTTCAGATAAAAAACAAAATATTTCATTTAAGAAGAAATTCAAAATATAGGGTAAAAAACACTTTATCTTACTGATTTATGAGTTTGGTTGTATTTTCCACTCTGATTTAATAGATATAACTTTTCACTCCTCATTAAACAATTATCTGCACATGAAGAAAATGCAGTGTATTAAAAGAGTAATTTATCAATTGTTTTTCTTTGTTAGCTTTGGATTGTGGTCGATGCATTTTCCGTGCTTTCTTTTTCATTCAAATTTTCATCTTTTAATGATTTTTCTCCTGTTTTCCCTCTCTCACGGCTTAAATTAAAGTATCTATATGAATTTATTGACAAACATTGATGAAAGAGGGTAATGTTAATGGTGAGAATAACTTTCAGAAACAATATAAATTTAGGACAATTTTATTATCAGTTAGATCAATCAAATTTCTTAATATTGATGAATTAATTAATTAGATCTTATAAATAACAACAATAAGAATATCCATTAAACATTAAAGTATGTTTTTTACAGCAAAAACATTAAAAACACATTATTCACATATAATTACAATTTTTGTAGAGTTATTAGTTTTTTTACAATATTTCCGCTATCCTAATTGATTAATGTATATTTTCTCTAATGAACTCTTTTCAATAGTTTAATAATGTGTTAGCAATATTCTACTCAAGAAAGTTATCTCCTTATTATACGAAAAATGTGATTATTTTTCCTAGAAAAAATATTTTACTGAACTATACGTTTCTTATACCACTGATTGAAGATAATAACACAAATATACAAATCAATGCCCAACTACATATTGAAAATTAAGGATATTACTCTAAAAAAAGAATTTAAAAACCTTTTATTCTTAGCTTCAGAACATATAAGTCAAGTTAAGATACGAGAATATAAAATTCACATCACTATTGCAATTTGTTTCTGTTATATACACGTTATAACTGAAACTATTCAGTAACCTTTTTAAGAAATATTCTAAATGAATTGTTTGATTAGACCTAAAAGATGTTTTAAATATATTTCTATTAAGTAAAATGAGTAAGTTTGACTTTGATTACTGCAAAAAAAAAAAAAAAAATACCTTCTGAAATTAAAAGATTGTATGACATTAATTAATTATTTAGGTGTTAGAAAAAATAATAAAGTGACTATTCGTAGTGGACAAACTAGTGCTATAATATATTGTTTACATGTGATGTTTTAAAATTCTTAAATTCTGTGAAGTAAAGTTATTTATTTATCTTCAAATGAATATTAAGGTATCAAAAGTAATGATTTGAATTTTTTAAGAAACAAAAATTAAAATATATTTTATAAAATTTTTAAAGATTTAAAATAGTTATTGAAATTTTGAAGGGATAAAATAAGAATTAAAAAGAAGAAAATTTAACCTTTAATTCCACAGACTAACATATATATATATATATATATATATATATATATATATATATATATACTGCTTTAAAGTATTTTTAAAAAATTCAAAATATAATTAATTTACATTTTTTTTTGGTACCAGCATTTGAATTGAAGGATTTATAATACACATTCTTCAATATTCTAAGAGTGTATTATCTAATTATTGGGTAAAGTCCCTGTAAAATTTATAATATACTAAATATATTCTATAAAAATTAAATAAAATTTCTATATATTTTGTAATTTAAACATATTTTAAAGTCACTAGAATCTAGAAATAGAAAACTTACCTAACAAACAATCTTATAGTGTTAATTATATATTTAACAAAAATGATTTCTAATAATAGAGTTAACTTTTTAAAATATCATCTACAAACTTCCATTAAACTTGGTTTCGTCGCAGTGAAGGTGGCTCGCAGCGACGCCGATCTGTTTCGCGTGCGGGTTTTGCGTCAGCGATAGTGGGTCACGGCGATCTGGTTCCGCGACTTAGGGCTCGTGAGGGTACTTAGGCACAATCTGTGGCGGCGCGCACCAGGGTCTTGATGGGAGAACGCCGGTGGAAACGATTGTTGCGCGAGGGTTTCGCGCTTTGGTTCCTGTCCAGGCCGTATCTCCGACAGTTTCACGTCCTGGTGGCTGGTTCTAGTTATGGTTCACAGCGGCGCTTCGCAGGTGACAGTCAAGGTGGCTAGGGTTCCAATCTGGCTAAGTCAGTGATGACTATGGATTGGCGGCATAGATTCATTTTTAGGGGTTAACTCGTAATCGAGAAAAGATTAGATCCTAATAAAATATAATTTTATTTATTTTATATATTTTTTGGTTGTTTAATATATAAAATAAATATATTTGGTTTTGGAATAAATAAATAATCAAATTTTGGTTTTGTTTAATATTTTAAATGAGTTAATTGAATCAAGAAGTCAACAAAGTGATCTCTCTAGAGTAATAGTTCGTGAAAAATATTAAATGTTGGTGTTTATGTACATTCATGCGGGTATTGATCGGTCCAAAGGAAGATTAATATTTGCATACACACTTATGATAATAAACATGTGATAATTATAAAGATTTGCTTTGTCGATGATAAATTAATCCAAAGATTGGTTTGTTGTTGGACGTGCTTTATTATCAATGTTTGATCATTACAATAAGATACCTCAAGCAGCAGTTAATATTATTGTCCAAAGACTTGATATTAATGGTGCATTGGGTGTCTTGGGATGAGTTAAACCATTATTTGAACATATTTATAATGATTTATTTTATTATGTGAGCTTAATAAGTTATTCCTCTGTTTTATATACAGCTACAATTGCTTCTGTATATGCCAATGTAAATTTTGTTCTGATCCTCAATGGAACAAATTTTAAGGACTGGAACGAGAACATTGAAATTATTCTTGGTTGCATGAATTTGGATCTTGCGTTAAGGACTAAGCAACCCCTTACTCCTACGACGTCTAGTACTCTTGAAGACGGGAGGGATTATGAGAAGTGTGATCGCTCAAACCGCATGAGCATAATGATCATTAAGCGCGACATCCTGGAGGTGTTTAGGGGCATTGTTTCTGAAAACATAACAACTGCCAAAGAATTCCTTGCTGGGATTGAGAAGCGCTTTGCAAAAAGCGATAAGGCGGAGGCAAGCACTCTTCTTCAGAATTTGATCTCCATGAAATATCAAGGCAAAGGAAATATCAGGGAATACATTATGAGCATGCCTAACATTGTTTTCAAACTCAAGGCACTAAAGTTTGAACTCTCAGAAGACTTACTCATTCATTTGGTGCTGATTTCTCTTCCCGCACAGTTTAATCAGTTTAAAGTATCTTATAATTGTCAAAAGGATAAATGGTCTCTTAATGAGCTCATTTCATACTATGTGCGAGAAGAGGAAAGACTAAAGCAAGACAAGACAGAAAGTGCTCATTTTGTAAGCACTTCAAAGGCTAAAGGCAAATGAAAGAGATCGGAGGATCCCAAGAAGGAAGCTGCTAAGGGTCCAGAACAAAAGAAACAATCTCAGGAAAGCAAATGTTTTTTTTTACAATAAGACTGGACACGTAAAGAAGAAATGTGCCAAATATCATGCTTGGCGTGCAAAGAAAGGTATGTTTCTTACTTTGGTCTGTTCTGAAGTCAATTTAGCGTCAGTACCTAGTAACACTTGGTGGTTAGACTTAGGTGCAACTACTAACATCAATGTTTCTATGAAGGGTTGCCTAAACTACCGGAAGCCAATTGATTCTGATAGATGGATATACGTTGGAGATGGATAATCGGTGGAGGTGGAGGCTATTGGGCATTTTAGATTATTGTTATGTAATGGTTTTTATTTGGATTTGAAAGACACTTTTGTTGTGTCGTCATTTAGACGGAATTTAATTTTAGTTTCTTATTTGGACAAATCAGGTTATCTTGTTCATTTGGAAACAATGCATTCAGTTTGTCTTTTAATTCAAATATTGTTGGAACTGTTTCACTTTTGGCTTATGATAATCTATATTTGCTTGATACTGTGGCCAACTATAATGAAACCATCAATACAAAATCTCATGGTACTAAACGTAAAATTGACAATACTCAATCGGGAGCATTATGGCACAAGCGCTTAGATCACATCTCTAAAAATAGAGTTGAACGACTCTTGTCAAATGGAATCTTAGAGTCCATTGACTTCACAAACTTTGATATTTGTGTTGAATGCATTAAGGGCAAACAGACCAAAGCAAAGATATTAGGTGCATATAGAGCTTCAGATGTCTTAGAGTTGATTCATACAGATATTTGTGGGTCGTTGCCTACACCTTCATGGAATGGTCAACAATACTTTATATCATTCATAGACGATTACTCAAGATATGCATACTTATTTCTTATACATGAAAATTCACAGTCTTTAGATGTGTTCAAATCTTTTAAAGTTGAAGTTGAAAATCAACTCAACAAAAGAATTAAGTCTATTAGATCTAACCGTGGAGGTGAGTACTATGGCAGATTTGATGGATCAGGTGAACAGCGGCCAGGACATTCTATTAGGTACCTAGAGGAGTGTAAAATTGTCCCACAGTACACCATGCCAGGATCACCCAGTATGAATGGTGTAGTTGAGAGAAGAAACTGAACTCTTAAGAATATGGTAAGGTGTATGATTTGTCATTCCACCTTACCAGAGTCACTTTGGGGAGAGGCACTAAAGACGACAACTTATATTCTAAACAGAGTACCAACTAAAGCAGCTACCAAAACACCTTATGAGCTTTGGATTGGGCGAAAGCCTAGTCTAAAGCATTTCCATGTATGGGGTTGCCCAACTGAGGTAAGGCCTTATAAGCCAAATGAAAAGAAATTGGACTCCCGAACAGTAAGTAGTTACTTTATTGATTATTCTGAGAGATCCAGGGGATATAAATTTTATGATCCCATATTAAAAACAATTTTTGAGACAGAGACTGCTACATTCTTTGAGGATATTGAGTTTGAGGGGAAGAATAAGATTAGGAAATTTGTCTTGGAGGAAGAATCGATAAAAATTCCAGAACCGATTCAAATAGTTACTTTTGATGAAGTAAGTTCGGAACCTCCACAAAACATTGCTTATGAACCCCATACTCAAGATGATTTGGTTGTTCGTGAAGAACAAACTCAAGATCCTCAACAACCTATGCTTCATGAGCAAGCACCTTTGCAGAGATCCATGAGAGAAAGGAGAACTGCCATTTCAGATGATTATGTTGTATTTCTCCAAGAAAATGAAGATCCTAACAATGGGGTGATGGAAGATGACCCAATCACCGTCCGTTAAGCCATACAGGATCCTAATTCAGAAAAATGGATTGAAGCAATGAGTGAAGGGTATAAATCCATGCAAGACAATAAGGTTCGTGAACTTGTCCCATTACTATAAGGTATGAAACCCATTGGTTGTAAATGGTTTTTTAAGACCAAACGGGACTCTAAAGGTAATGTGGAGAGGTATAAGGCTCGTCTTGTAGCTAAGGGATTTACTCAAAAAGAAGGGATTGACTTTAAAGAGATTTTTTCTCCAGTTTCATCAAAAGACTCTTTTAGGACAATTATGGCTCTTGTTGCACATTATGATTTGGAGCTTCATCAAATGGATGTCAAAACGACATTTCTCAATGGTGACATTGACGAGACGATCTATATGGTGCAACCAGAAAATTTTGTGTCGAGAGACCCAAAGAATATGGTTTGCAAATTGAAACAATCCATTTATGGACTAAAACAAGCATCTCATCAATGGTACCATAAATTTCATCAAGTAATTCTCTCATTTGGCTTCGAGATGAATCTTGTTGATGATTGTGTGTATCACAAGTTTAAGGGGAGCAAGTTTATTTTTCTGATCTTGTATGTTGATGACATTCTGCTTGCCACTAATGATATAAGCATATTGCACGAAACCAAGAAATTTTTGTCAAAGAATTTGGAAATGAAAGATCTTGGTGACACCTCCTTTGTATTAGGAATTCAGATACACCGAGATCGATCTCGGGGTATTTTAGGATTATCACAAAGGAGCTATATCGATAAAATTCTTAAAATATTTAGCATGCATGAATGTAAATTCGGGGATACTCCAGTTGCTAAGGGAGACAAGTTCAGTCTCAATTAGTTCCCAAAGGAGAATTTGGGAATTGAGGAAATGCAGAAGATTCCTTATGCATCAACTGCAGGGAGTTTGATGTATGCCCAAGTATGTACACGTCCAAATATAGCATACATAGTTGGGGTTTTTGGCAGATACTTAAGCAATCCAGGAATGGACCAGTGGAAAGCAGCAAAGAGGGTCATGAGATATTTAAAGAGAACAAAAGGTTATATGCTCACATACAAGAGGTCAGACCAGTTGGAGATGACTAGGTTTTCTAACTCGGATTTTGCAGGATGTCAAGATAGCTTGAAATCTACTTCAAGTTACATTTTTATGTTGGCAAGTGGTGCAGTTTCTTGGCACAGTGTCAAGTAAACCTTACAGCTTCATCCACCATGGCAGCAGAATTTGTAACATGCTACGAGGCATCTAATCATGGAATATGGCTAAGAAATTTTGTCACAGGGCTGAAAATTGCGGAAGGCATTGAAAGACCACTTAAGTTATATTGTGACAAAAAATCAGTTGTATTGTATTCCAACAACAATAAGAGCTCGACTAAGTCAAAGCACATCGACATTAAGTCCCTAGTTGTTAAGGAAAGAGTATAGAGTGGGAAGATTTCCATAGAACATTTAGGGACAACCTCCATGATTGCAAATCCTCTAACCAAATTCCACCCAAGGTCTTTCATGAGCATGTTGCTCACATGGATGTTTCACAGTTTGAGGAATCCGAGGTTTAGTGGGAGATAGTCATTTTCATATGTTTTATGTTCTATGTTTAATTTCTTGTATGCATACATTGAACTTTCAAACATATTTGGTTATTTATAAATATGTGATTTTAATTATTACACTTTGTACATTAAGATTATTATATCGATCTTATTAAGTTAAAGTTTGGGCCAGTTGAAAATAGATGTGTGTGTACAGATCACCTTCACACAATTTTTCATGCTACACATTTCATGATGAATCCATGTCATTTGGTTGTGTCAGGATTAGTGATCATTGTTGGTTTTAGTTGCGATTGATGCAATGAAAAACTGGTTTGGTTCTACATGCTGATATAATCAATGGACGGGACTTTTGGAGTATGCTCAAGTAATATAATGGCAATTTTGAGCTTATAAAGTCTAACACATTTATAAGGTTGTAAGGACATGTGTATTTGTGACCAGTGGGAGATTGTTAGCAATTTTGGGTCATGCATATATATGACGCATAATTAAATGTGTCAGGGCCATTATTTATTAAGCCAAATAATATAGTGATCTGACTAAATTAATGTTTTGGCTAAAGGCATATGTCATGAAAATAAATATTGTGTAGAGACCATAAAGTAATTTCTAATTTGATGAGGGGCCAAATTAGAAATACTAAAACTTAAGTAATTAACAGTTTAAAATGGTCGTGGTCCCCTTTTGAGAGCACACAGAGATATAGTGTACAAGTTCTTGTTCCTTTCTCTCTATCCCCATCAAGAGAGAAAAGCAAAGGGAAATAAATGTGCTCTACAGGAGGAAGATCAGTGGATCAGTAGTGTTCATAAGAAGGGAACATCATCATTATGGCTAATTCAGGTACGTTTCCGTTTACAATTTACAACATGTTTATGAGTATGGGATATTGATCGTTAGAATCAATATTAGGATCATATTTTTACTTTTGCTAACAAAAATGATTTCTAATAATAAAGTTAACTTGTTAAAATATCATCTACAACAGTTTTTCATTTATCATTATTACAAACAAGCACCCTAAAATATTTTAAATTTTAAAAGAAAAATAATAATATACAAAATATTTGGAGAACGTATGTATGCAGTATATTTCTAAACACAGCACATAGGTTACTCGTGTGATTATTTATTTTGAACATTATTCAATGCAAACTAAACAATAAACAAAAATGGAGAATAAATAATAGAATATAGAGGCATAGGGTTTGTATTATTTTACATAAAAAAGGTATATTTGGTAATAAAAAGATATAAGAAGGTAAATATGAGGACTGTAAATAGTAAGAAGATTAAGTAAAATGACTCATTTGGCAATGGGCCTCGTTTCGGCTTAAACTTCAATATATATTGTTTTTGTGAAAATAAGGAGGGGCTTTCTTCCTACAAGCAGTAAGTATTCTTTACCAAGCGTATTTACTATGGAAGATGATATATTTACTCGTCGTGCACCACAAACTAATGCACGAATATGATACGTATTCAATACGTTGATATGCTTATTTTCATAATAATAAAATACGATACGTGATAAATATGTGATATATAAATATTGAAAAGTGAATAATAATTCTTAAAAACATAATAAATATATGATAGAAACCACTTTAGAGACCAATTATTTTGGTAGCCAAAACCTGATAGATGTTAGTGACCAATTTAGAAACAACTTATTTTGGTAGTCAAAATTTTCGTAGTTAATGTTAGTAATTAATGTAGAAACCAATTCATAATAGAAATTATTTTAATTATCAATTTAGAGACCAATTATAATGTTTTGGAACTATTTTAGTTGTTAATAATTTTTAGTTTTTGAATTGGTATCTAAATTAGTCATTATACAATGACTAATTGTTTTTTGTTATTAAAATTGGTCATTATACAAAAAATTTATTGTAGTGTACTACGACTTTATAGATTGGAAACTTCACAAATTGGATACTTCATTGATAAGTATCGATAAAGTATCCTAAAGTATCGGACACGGATATGTGATCCAAGTTGAAGTGTTAGTGCATCATAGACCACCAAATATTTTCACAAGCAACTTTAACCATGTTTGGTATTTATTTCTATAATATTTAGCATGTATTGAATTTTGAAATTTGGTTAGTAGAAGTATTGATCGGATTTAAAAAGTTGATGAAATTTTTTTTGAATAAGTCACATGTTTCAAAATTTGATTTAATAGCTCAACAGATTTAAGGATGCATCAAATTTTGAAATCTAGTTTAGGAACTCGTCAAATTTTGAAATTCACCTCAAGAAAATATTGAATTTCGAAATTTGTTTAAGGATTCTCCCGAATTTCGAAATTCAATTAAGGACTCTTCCATATTTTGTAGTTGTTAAGGACTCTCCCTTATTTCAAAATCTGGTTAAGGACTCTAAATGTGTTAGTTTTATCTACTAATTATATCACTCAATAAACAACTAATATTTAAATAACATCAATAAGGTAAATTAAAACAAAAAATGATTATAGAAGCAGAAATGAGATCAAAGTTTACCGGGAACAAAGACCAAAATGTAAAAATTATCTAGGGGATTAAAAGTAAGGGGAAAAGAATCATATTAGTCCTACTCAACCTCTCTTTCTTAGACATCACATAAGAGACATGTAAAAAGTTAATATATATGTAGGGTTGGGTAAAATAAACCAAACTGCACTGAACTGAAAAATAGTTCAGGCAAATTGATCTAAGCTGTTTTTCTTAAAAATAAACTGGACTGAACTGCATTGAACTGCACTGCATTATATATGAACTGAATTGTTTTATGAACTACACTACGTCAGAACTGAACTACACTGTTTTTTAACTGAACTGCACTATTTTTTAACTGAACTGCACTATTCTTGAATTGAACTACATTAATTTTTAACTTAACTACACTATTTTTGAACCGTTTTTGAACTAAATTGCACTAATTTTGAATAAACTTTACTATTTTTGAACCGAATTGTACTATTTTTGAATTGAATTGCACTATTTTTGAAGTAAATTACACTATTTTGAACCGAATTGCACTAATTACATATGATTGTAATACGCAATAATAATATAAAGTTTATAATTTGAAAGTGCTTAGGAAATAATACTTGAAATATACATCATACTTCAATACACTAAAATCAAAATATTTATACATCTTAATACATAGTGTCGCAACCGAAATCGCGACGGGAAGGCGAACCGAAAAAGAAAATGAGTTTGAAAAGAGATTTGGGAGTCGCCACCACAGTTATTTTTGAAAAACTATGGAAAATCATAAAAATAAAGCAAGTCTGTGAAAAACCAGATTTTTGGATCCGGGAGTTGGTTACGCGTAGGGAAGGTGTTAGCACCCTACAGCGCCCGCCCGAAGGGGGTACCTTTAATTAAAAGTGCAAAGTTGATGTGGTTTTCGAAATATTAATTTTCCCTAAAAATAATGAGACAAATAATACTAAAAAGAAAAAAAAATATTTTTTGGGTTTTTGGGCCCGACAAGGATTGACCTTGGTCCTACGTATTCTCATTAAAGATGAGAAATCAGGGTTACGTAGTTCTTTAAAAAAACGATTTGGAAAACTATTTGAAAAAACAAAAAGATTTAAATTTTTTGGAGGTGAACCTGACAAGGACTGGTCTTGCTCCTACGTATCTCATGGTGGAGAATCAAGGATCACGTAGTTCTTAAAAAGATATTTTGTTTAAAAACATTGATGTTTTTATATTTTGAAATTTTATATATTTTTTGGTGTTTTTTAATCATTTGAAAACAGGTGTCATACGATGCGAGCGATCGGACAGACACTAAAATATAAAGAAAACTATTTTTGATATTTTTGAAAATGAGTGTCATACGATGCGGGCAACCGGACAGACACAACAAAACAAAAGAGAACATTTTTCGTTTTTTAGATTTTTTTTCCTATTTTTTTGTAATTTTTTATAATTTAAAATATTTTTATTTTCTCTTTTTAAAATAAAAATAATAATAAATAAATAAATAACAAAAAAAGATAACAAAAAAAATAACAAAAAAATAAGATAAAATAAAATAAATAATAACAAAAAGGACAAAAGAAAGAAAGAAAAATAATAATAATAATAATAATAATAATAATAATAGGGTGCATGAGTAATGTGTTAGGTGCGTGAAGCAAATTGGGTGTGTACAATAAAAATGAGAGTGTAACAAGTAAAATATAAAACAAGTCCGAAAAAGACAATTAAAAAAAAGGCAGAGGGAGTAGGGTCAGTAAACATGGTGGTCAGTAAACATGGTGCGATATCTTCCCTTTCTCCTGTGGTTTCGCTTTTTCGATTTGTGTTGGGTTGTGATGACGAATCGTAGGGATGGGTCGTAACAGAAACAAGGTGGTTTCTATTGATGATGAAGAATGGGTGTGGTTGTAGTGCAGAATGTTGAGGAATGAAAATAAGAATTCGAATCTGCTGTTTGGTGATGAAGGTTTGTTATTGGCGGACTGGTGCGGGTTCATGATGAGGGTGATGATGGGAGAGCTTGTGTTGCGCAGAAATAATGGGGTGGAGCGAAAATGAAAGGATAATTGGACAACGAAGGATGATGGACAGCAGTGTGGATGACTGTGTGAGTACTACTTTCGGGTCTATATCCTTCTTCTTTTTTATGCAGGTGTGACATGAAGATGATGGTGAACGAGAAAGTTAGTGAAAATGTGTTCTGTAAAATATAACTGTTGGTGAAATGTCTTTGGATTCTGGTTTGGCAATTTCTTGCAGGTAGAAGGTGATGAGGGAAAGATGATGGTGGCGAGAGAGATTGAGATTGAGCGTGAGGTTATTTTCCAGCACTCATTTGAACATCAATAACACCCAAACAAGAACATATCTTAACAATGGCAGATAAAATAAAAAAATAAAAAAATAAAAATAAAAAAATAAAAAAACATTGTGCTCTGTTCTTTACTGTACCCAAGTGCGATGGGAATAAACAAAATAAATAACAGATGTAACTATGCTCATCTCAAACCATCTTTCATCCATACATTCATGAACATCAATATCAAATCACGTTAACATAAGCTCTAATTCATACACCCATGAACATCAACAGCAACATCAAGTCACGGTAACATAAGCTAAGGAGGAGTTAAGAACACTTATCGTGAAAATAAAACTTAATGCACTAACAGCTTTGTTTCTGTTTTCAAATTTGACTCCTTCTCTCCCTCACTGATTTCTAGTGTCCAAACCCCTCTCTGTAGTAATCCCAAAAAAAAGACCCCTCCTCTCATGAATCTTCCCCTTTTTATTATGTAACTCTCTGCACCTCCCAATCTCGAAATTTGGGACAAGGCTGAGAGCTTCGTGCTCTTTCAGCCATCATGACCATGCTACAGGTCATTCCCAATACAAAACCATGATAGCATAGCAGGCATAGGTCTGATAACAGAGAGACCTTACGTTACCTATTTCTTTCCCTTTTTCCTTTTCTTTTTTTTTTTACTCTTTTTTTTTGTTTTTTTTTGGTTTTGTTGTTTTGTTGTTTTTTTTCTTTTTTATTAATCTAGAATGAGAGACGTAAAACAAAAATGAAGCTGTAATAATAGAAAGAAAAATAAAATAAGCCCAAATAAATAAATAAATAAATAAAACAAAATTAAATTAAAAATAATAATAATAATAATAAAATAAACATAGATATTTATTTTTTTTCTCGAACTAAAACATATTTTTTCCTTTTTTTTATTAATTATTTATTTATTTATTCTTCTCAATTGAACTTTAATTAATTAATTTTTTTGTTTATTATTTTTATCATTGTTACCTGGACGAAATTGGGTGTTGACACATAGGACATAGGTTTTCCAGTAGGTTCTCCCATAAACAACATCAAAATGTTAATACATCTTAGTACATCTTCAATCATCTAAATTAATTGCCCTTGAAGGTCCCACTTCGTCTTGAGAAGTTATATCTACCAAAAAAAAAAATTTCATCACTTTTGAAAACTTAAAATAAATTTAAAAATATCAACTAAAAAGTATATAAAGTTTTCATATAAACTCACCTTGCTCAAATTCATCAAGTTCTTTAGGATCCTCATTAAAAAGTATAGAGAAAGGTGTTCCTTTTAACCAATCTTGTGTGCAAACAAGTACTTCCACTATTTTAGGCGTTAGGCAACTACGATAAGGATTAACCACCCTTCCTCCTGTACTGAATGCACATTCTGATGCTACGGTAGAGATGGGAATGGCTAACACCTCTCGAGCCATGTTTGCAAGGATAGGAAATCTAGTTAAGTTGACCTTCCACCAATATAAAACATCAAGCTCAACTAACTTTGTATAAGGTTCAGGATCCTCTCTCAAATATTTATCAAGCTCTGATATATAATCAAATCTACGTCTTGTAGCTCTTAGGTAGAAGCTCATGACATGAGGATCATCATCTTCATCATCTAGTTGAGATTCTTGTTGGCTACTCTGAGAACCCTTCTCAACCCCTTGATATTGATCATAAAGTGTTTTTAAAGATGACAATAATTTTGATTTCAATCCACTGGCCATGCTAGATTCAAATATATAGTCAATGAAGTAATTAACAAAATCCAACTTACTCCTAGGGTCAAGCACAACAACAATCAATAATAAGATATTAATTCCATTGGGATTTCCCCAATATTTGTCATACTTACCCTTCATCCTCATTGCCATCAATCTTATGCTCTCATCACTACTCTCAGAATATTGTCGAATCTTTTTACCAATTCCAAACACTTCCTTCATATACATATGACTAGTGACGAAAGAAGAACTAGAAATGCACATGGTAGTGTCATAAAACATCTTTAAGAATGGTAGAACAGACCTCGCATATTCCCAATCCTCTTCTAGTGGCACACCACTACTTTTGGCCATTTCAACACCAAATTTCTTATCTTGCATATCTAGCTTGACAAAGGTATCTTTGTACTTCAAGCTTGCCTCTAACATTAGATAAGTTGAATTCCATCTGGTTTGAACATCAAGGCAAACAAGAGCTTTATAACAAATTCCCTCTTGTTTAACACAAGCCTTGAATCTAGCAAATCGAGCTGGAGAAGATTTCACATATTTAACTGCACTCCGAAATTTTGAAATTGAATCTTTTATCTCTTTTAACCCATCCTTCACAATCAAACTTAATATATGTGCGCAACAATGCATATGAACATATTCTCCCTTTAAGACAAGAAAATTCCATGATAACATCCTTCTTTTGAGGTATTGGACCCCAACATCATTTGTTGTAGCATTATCCACAATGACACTAAGGACTCGTTTCAACTCCCAGTTATTCAAATAGGCCTCAACATGTTTAGCAATGAGCTCCCCTTAATGACCTGTTGTTTGAGAAAAATTCAAAAATTTCTTATGCAGCTTCTAATCTTCATCAATAAAGTGAGTTGTTAAACTCATGTAGTTTAGGTTTTGGATTGAAGTCCATGTGTCTGTAGTTAAGCAAACCCTCTCACACTGCTTTGATAAAAAAAATTTCAACTTAGTTTTTTCCTCTTCATAGAGTTCCCACATTTCACGCCTCAATATAGTGCGGGACAGGATCTCAAACCGTGGCTACAAGGATCGTACAAAGTCACGGAAGTCTTCATCTTCCACAAATCGAAAAGGAAGCTCGAACTTCACAAACATCTTCACCAACTTCATTCGAGATGCATTTTGGTCAAACTTAGAAATAGTTGGTGAAGGGTCAACACTAGCCCCTTCTGTAGTTGATGATGACAATTTTTTTCCTTTTGAATGATTCTCTATTAGGATTTTCCTTGCATCTTATCAAATGATTCCTTATCCCACTTGTTTTGGCCAAATATTTAATCAAATCACCACAATAATTGCACTTAGCCTTCTTCTCAGAATAAGGATTTTGTTGGGTAAAATGCCCCCACACATCTGACCGACCTTTACTATGCTCAGTTGACGATGTAGCCATACAAGGAGGTAAAGGATCAATCCCAGAAGTAGTTGGTGTGAGAGTTTCGACAGTTTCTGGCAATGTAAAATCCATTTATTTCTCTTCTTCTCTATTTCTTTGCCTCTGTTTTTGCCTCTCTTCGCCACTTCACTCTTACCCTTTTGAAGTTCTGAGCTTCTCTTACATGGAAAGTTTCAAAGCTAAAAACTTTAAATTGGTTCTTCAATTGGGTGGTTGGGTTCTTGTTCAAGACCTACATTTGATGGCTTGATTCTCTATGTAGAAACATTATGTAAGGTTATTAATAAAATATATGTTAGACCTAAACTGTGTTTCATGTTGTTGACGAAGAAATCCCCAACAGGTTCATCCCAATAAAAGATTAGAATGATCGAATTGGAGAAAAACGAAGAAGCGAAATGAAAATCTAAAGATATAAAGAGATCACCTTCGATGGCGACAATCTTCGACGGCGGCGAGGTGACAGAGACAGGATATGTATTTGTCGTGGTTGAATCTCGGTGGTGACTGAATCAAAAGTGTGTGTGGACATTGGGATTGAAGAGAAAGAAAAAATGACAGTTCAGTGCACTAGATGTGAACAATTAACTGTTTGCAGTACAGTTTTTCAAACTTTAACTAAAAAACAGTACAGTTTCATTTTACTATTAATAATTCAGTTATTTTTGGTTTAAAACAATACAGTTAACTTAAGTACAGTACAATTAAGTTATTTTTGTGCGGCCCTACATATATGCTAACAAATAGTAAGGATTGTAAAAAAAATTATTTAGAACCAGAACGGTTTTTTTTATTATTAAAGTATTTATAAAATCGACAAAACTTATGAAAAAAATAATTATTGAAGAAGGGTTAAAAAGAGTGTTATGTTTTTCTTACCGAAATTATAACTTTCTGCCACTAGTAATCTTCGCTAAGTGGTGACATGAAATGTCATGTGACCTTCCACATTGATTACGAATATGATACAACAATCTCATAATTTTTTAGTAATTTTTATTTTTAATCCTGTATTTTTTACAATTTTTTAGTCCCTAAACATATTCCAGTTTTAATTGATTAAAATTTTTTATTCTTTCTCAACTTTTGTATGCCAAAACAAATCCAAACTCATGGGCTAACCCATGTGCTAACCATGACCGAGCCGAAAAAGTAATTTTTAGAAATTGTCATTAAACGAAATCTTGTCTACCAACACACCTACCTATGGGTATTGCTTCCTGTATCTATCTTGTTTTTCCTGCACCCTATCAAACATGTGAAATATCAAAAAGGACCTTCTCTAAATATTTTACTTTAACCCTAACAGTTTAATCTTCATCCCTCAGCTCCAACTGCATCTCCTCCAAGCTTTGACGGTGGCAGCTGCTTCCACAATGCCAGCTGCGTTTTCTATATTGGAGAAGAAGGTAATGGTCAACATTAGAGATGGCAAATAAATTCGTCTCCGTGGGTATTATCCGAACCTGTCCCCGTTTTGACGGAGAATCCCCGCATTAACTGGATATGGGTATGGGTATGAGGAATCCCCGATTTTGTCGATTGGGGATGGAGATGGGGATGAATATATCCCCGCCATAATACCCGTCCCTGCCATATCTTCATCTTCCTTTAAATTATTAAAATATTCATAATTAATTAAGTAATCATATATATATATATATATATATTATTTCTATTTTTTATTTCTTCTAAATATTTGGTTTGTCATGAAACTCATTCGCATCTCTAATATATTTTTTATCTTATCATAACATTTATGTAATTATGTTAAAATGATGTATGTCAATTAAAAAAAAATTATGTCTAACATTTGAATATTTCTATTATTTTTTAATATTTTTATTTATTGTATATTTTCTTTTCACATGAGAATGTTTAATACTCTCAATTTAAGTGTTTAATAGGATAAACATTTCATTTACTAGGTAATATAAAAATAATTATTTACTTATTATTATTAATTTTTGTTTCATTTGAAGAACTCTTTTATTTCGCTAAAATAATTTTTGTTATTTCTCAACCATTGAGTATATATGTTGATATTTGAAAAGTTTTCTTAGATCTCTAAGATATTTTTCGTCTTATCATACCCTTAATTATACATTTGTTTTTCTTTGTGCAATTCCTTCCAATAGTCTCCAAATTGTTTATAAGACACACATTTGTTAATTTTTTAATATTTTTGTTTATGTTTATGTTCATCATGTAGAATATTATTTCGATAAATTTTATCTAATTATTTTTTATTTTCTAACTCATTACAATCATACTTTAATTTTTTTTTCACTATAATTGTATAAATAATTTTTATTTACTATAATATAAAAATTTAATGTAATTGCCATGAATATTTTTTTATCAGCATCCAACATATATTGGAGTTTAAAATATACAAGATCTATGATAAAATTTTATTATGTTTATTATTTATTTTTTGCGTCATTTTTTTATCAAACATTGAGTATATATGTTGATATTTGAAAACTTTTTTTAGATCTCTAAGATATTTTTCATCTTATCATACCATTAATTATATATTTGTTTTTCTTTGTGTGATTCCTTCCAATAGTCTCCAAATTGTTTATAAGACACACATTTGTTAATTTTTTAATTTTTTTAATTTTTGTTTATTTTCTTCATGTATAATACTATTTACTATTTCGATAAATTTTATCTAATTATTTTTTATTTTCTAACTCATTACAATCATACTTTAATTTTTTCACTATAGTTGTATAAATAATTTTTATTTACTACAATATAAAAATTTGATGTAATTGCCATGAATATTTTTTTACCACCATCCAACATATATTGTGGTTCAAAAGATACAAGATCTATGTTAAAATTTTATTATTATGTTTATTATTTGTTCTTTGCGTCATTTTGATCAAGTGATGTATTATAACTTTGATTAGTGTATAAAAAATAGATTCATTATAATTTAAAAAATTGAAGTAAGCAAACATTTAAAATATATTTTAATTTAAATATTTTTTAAATTTATCAACTAGGTTTCATTAATGTTTGCAAATTTAATAAATGTTTTGGTTCTCATCAAATTTTATTTGGTATTATAATCTAAAATGTAAGCAATTATAATTTATTTCAAAGTATTTAATATCGAAGAAACAATCATACTCCTAATATTGAATATTTAATAATATTATGTTTCCTTTACTATAATTTTTTATAAAAATTAATTAAAATTAATATTAAAGTATTAAGAAAATGGGTATGAGTATGGGTACGAGATTACACCCGTTACCCGGTGGGGATGAGAATGAGACAAAAGTTTGATACCAGTTGGGTTTGGGTATGGGGATGGGGATGACTTTTTTTTACGGAGATAGGTATGGGATAGTGAAACCCGTCCCCGCCCCGCCCCGCCCGTTGCCATCCCTGGTCAACATACATATGTTTAAGGAGATCAAAATTATTCGTATCACAAAAGATAAAATTCATAATGAATAAAAAATGCATTTATGCACAATTAACATATACAGATAAGTATTGATTATACTCGTATATTAATAGAATAAGTATAAATATTATATTATCTGTAACCGTAAATATTTGTATTTGGCATTAATTATTTAAATTAAATTAAATTAAAACTAAAGGATAACACAGGAATTAAATTAAATGATAGGCTGCGGAAACAAAATGATTTGGTGCAGCAAGAAAATGATATGGTGCTAGAAGGAGAAGCCCATACTAATGATGAGAATCCAACATGCCTCAAGTCACATAACTATGTATAGGCTTTTTTCTTCCCGCACCTCTATAACTTTTAAACTCTATGTCCATAATTTTAAATGACTATTTTACTTTTTTTTACCAAATTTCTAGATTACTTATTTTGAAATTTTTTCTGGATAAGTTTGTTGAATTTTTGGAACATAATTTTTACAAAATTTCCCAAAATGCATGAAATACATTCTTTCTAATCAAAATAACTTAGTATAACAAGTTAATGGTTTTTCTATAAATAAACATATAATTTCTAATCAAATACTATTTTCCACTGAGAGAGTACACATAAATAAAAGTAAAATTTCTAATCAAACATCATCTTCCAAGTGAGAGTGCATGTAGAAGCAATTGAATTGGTGTCTTTCTCCTATTTAAGCAAAATATCCTCTTTATCGTGCATTACTTTAGTCACAAGTTGGTTCATATGGATAATGATTATATATTCTACATTCCAAAATAATGCTCACCAAGACCTTAACTGCTTCTTATCAAAGTGATCACTAACCCCTCTTTGGGTTCACATTTTTTAAATTTTAGTGCAATATTGCTGTAGTTGTGGAAAAATGACTAGTCTTTATAATATAACAAAGAACTTTTTCTTTTTCAATGTTTTTGTTGAAGGGATAATGTTCACCAAAGGAGTGAGTGTTTGACTATGGGTTGAAAACGATAGTTTAAGTGGACATTTTATAAAATGTTATTTCTTTATTTTATATTTCAAAAAAAGCATGAATGCTCATTTATAATTATGCAAATGGATTTCTAATATGCACTCTAAAATGTTCAAAATTACGAGTGAACAAGAACATTTCACATGGATAAGTAATAAATAATAAGAAATAAATTGATTCATACAGATTATGACAACATAGCTTATTTCTTTTGAGAAGGTAACTTGCAGGAGTATTTTTAGAATTATGTCAAATTTGAAAGTACAAATATTAAAAGTGATTATCAAATAAATAATGAAATGACATATTTCAAGAAAAAAAAATATAGTGTTTATTACTTATATAATTTTCAAAATCAAATATTTAAATTAAAGATATGCCAGCTCTATATTTTTATTTATATAATGTTTGGACAATTAAAATTTAAAATTTATATAATAAACTCTTAATTCCTTATTTAAATTTATAATATTAAGTTAGTTAATGTTTTAAGATATTTGTCAACTTTCTTCCCTTCTGAAATTCCTTTGGAAGAATTGTGGCAGAAGTGGTGGTTGATCTGACATTACCAGAATTTAATTACATTGATAATGAATTCATCTCTGGCTTGATTAATTTGAATTACAGGAAATCTACCAAGAGTTTGACAAAAATAAAACCTCTATTCCTGTCTGTTCAAATACAACATTTATATCAATAAAAATAGTATTTTAATATGAATTTCATAAATATATACTTTTTGATATTTAAAAATTATATAATTAATTTTATTGAATTTAAGTAAACAAAGTTTCTTAAACTGAATTGAAAGATACTTTTTTGGTAAAAACTCTTTTTAACAGAAATATTATTAGTGTTTTTCCTTGAAACAATAATGACCTAGGAATAATGGAAACATGAGGAAGACTTTTTGTTGCTGCTCCACCTCAATTATTTTTGTAGGAGTTTGATTATTATAGGAATGGTTTAATGACTTTGGAGGCAGTTATATATATATGCCAATGAAAAAAGATAGGAAAAAATGAGGTAGAAATATAATAAATAAAAAAAATCATAAGTATATATTTATAAATATTCTCTATTTTCTATATTCAGAAATTAATTTTATGTTTAATTAAATTTAAATAACTTACTTTATCTGTCACAGTCAAGTCATCATAAGTACGAAAATCAAATAACGTAATACTTAAATAAAAATAAAAATATTTTAAATATTTGATAAAATTAATTTTTTAATAAAATTTAACTAAAAGTACTTAAAATTTAATTTTAATTTTTTTATCAAAATCTTTCTCATTGGAAGGTAAAGTAAATATATACATTTTTAAAGTGAAGAAGAAGTAGAAGTAATTTTTTTAAAAGTTTATATAATTATACTCTGCTTCTTCTACATGTTTCTCTTTTCTTTGTTCCTTTTTCTCTTGCCAATCATTTGAAAAGATTTATCTTTTGTTCCTAGATATTTTACTCTACTTCTGTTTATTTATATTCCAACTTTTATGTAAATGAATCCTGAAATTACAATTCACTTTTTGTTAATATATTCTGCATCGAGCACCTACCTACCTTAACAAAAAATAATCACAGTTTCCTACGCATTTATCGCTTGCAATAAAGGATGGCATAGTAGAGATCTATAAATTGGAGCTTTTGTACTATAGATATGGGTACGTGTCACAGATGGTAAATTTCCGTAAGAAAAAAAAAGATAAGATTAAGTATTTTTTTTCATCAACTTCAAGCTAAGATACAGATATAAAGATCAAATTAAGTATTTTTTTTATATGTTTCTTAAGTGGTTAAAAAAATTGAGATATAAATTATACATCAAGATGGAGATTATAAATTGAGAGAAAGATAATTTATACATTAGTTTGAAAGGATGGTGAAGAAGACGTGATAAGTTAAAATTGCTAAAAGGGCTTGTCTTTGTCCGAGCTACACCAAATAAATTTCTTTACACAACACTATAAAAATCAAATGTTTTTATCTCTCTCTTTCTTTTTCTTTTTTTTTTGAAGTTGGGTTTAAGGATTTCTCATTTTTTTTCTTAACCATTATTGTCTCTATATCTTCGTTTTTTGTTATTTTTAGAAACTTTCTTTTTCTCAAACTATTTGCCATTTTAAACTTTTCTCGGTTGAGAGAGGAAACGAACACAGTAAAAGGAATACACCAACCGAGTAAACACAAAAGATCAAATCACCTTCCCAGTAACCGTGATCTCCTAAAACACTCCAAAAAGAGAAAACCATTTTAGGCAAAGACATTTCTCACCAACCAAAAGAAATGGCGTGCGGTGTTAGCAACTTCAATTGAAAAACAAAAACCTTAAGACATTTTCCCATTCAACTAGGCCACAAAAAATGAAGAAGCAAGAAAAATAAATGCTAATCTAATTGGTATACGATTTGCACAACTACGTTAAGAAATGAAGGAGGCAGATACTGTCACAACAATATGAAGTACCAACAAGGGACATCATAAGAACAATGAGTAACAGATTTTACCATTTCATTTCATCATATCCAAAATCTTTCTATAATGAGACTTTGATAATGGCAACTAAAAACACACGAAATTTCTCAAGTGAGAAAAGATTAGTAAAGAAAGTATATCCCTGCTCAGAATAATGCAGCAGAATCACCTTGTTTCTCCTCTGTGGAGAAGGGAATGAGGTGAATTAGAAAAAGAGATAAAACTATCCATGTCTTTGTTTCCAAAATTGGAGCCAGAACTCATCTTGTCAAAGGAAGAAGATGCAAGTGAGTGCAAGAACTCATCAAACCCCTCTTGCTGACTTATATCTCCTGGTTTTTTCAAGTCCTCTGGCACTTCAACTTCCCCATCTAAATGCCTCACCACTTGCCTCATGCTAGGCCTAGCAGCAGGCACATCATTTGAACACAACAACCCCAATTTCAACACCACCAACACCTCTTTCTCATCAAAATTCCCATTGAGTTTTGGGTCCACCACATCAAGAATTCTCCCTTGTTTGTACTTCTCCCACACCCAATCCACCAAAACCAACTCTTCTGGCAATGCCTTAGGCTCAATTGGCCTGCGCCCACAAGCCACCTCAAGCAGAAGTGCCCCAAATGCAAAAACATCAGAGCTTGTAGTAGCTTTTCCTGTTCTAGGCAACTCAGGAGCCAGATACCCTAATGTACCCACCACTCTTGTGGTGCTTGGGTTAGCACCATGTTCATACAATCTTGCCAACCCAAAATCACCCAGTCTTCCATTAAGCTCAAAATCTAGCAGAACATTGCTGGCCTTCACATCTCTGTGTATCACCACCTGCTCATACCCCTCGTGTAGATACAGAAGAGCTGAAGCAACATTCTTTATGATCTTGAACCTGTGTTCCCAACTTAGGACCATCTTTGGCTCATCAAACAAGTACTTGTCCAAGCTCCCGTTGGCCATGAAATCATACACAAGCAGAAGGTCGCCACGGCGGCGGCACCATCCCAGTAATTGAACCAAATTCCGGTGGCGAAGCCGGCCTATGCTGGCTATTTCCGACACGAATTCCCTCAGGCCCTGCTTAGATTCGTGAGAAACTCGCTTCACGGCTACTTGGATCTTGGAGTTTGGCAATGTTCCCTTGTAGACTCTGCCAAAACCACCCTGCCCAAGGAGTTCTTTATCCTTGAAGCCTCTTGTGGCCTTCTTGAGCTCTTGGTAGGAGTACCTATGTGGCCCGATTTCAAGCTCCCATGCTTCAATCACATCGGCGTTCTTGATTTTTCTGTAAAAGTAAATGCCAATGGCGATGGCTAGTAACAGAATAACAGCAACTGAGACGGAAACCCCAGTTATCAAAGATGTTTGCTTTTTCTTTGGCTGTGGAAGCATCGGGAGAGAAGAGAGATCAAGGGGTGGTGCTGGTCCATTGATTTTGAAGCTCCAACCCAAGATGTAATGGGAGCTAGCAAGCAAACCCGTTGATGCAGAGAACCCAACATACATAGTGTCATGAAAAACGGGTGCGAGATCCACATTAAAGGACAAGATTGGAGTGTTGGGTTTGGATGAATTTGGGGAAAGTGCAACACTGATAACACTTAATTCAGAATCATAATCAACCCAAGCTAGAATCGGTTTCCCACCTTTGAGATTGAGACCCACCTCACTAACATTAGCAGATTTATTGGACTGCATGCTATTGATGTCTATTCCGACATGGTTGTCATTAATATCCCCAAACTCAAAGTCCTGCACTGTGTCAAACTCAACCGCAAAGATGTGGTTGGAGAAGTTACCATTATCACTGGAATTGAGAAACCCAAGGTACTGGCTAGGTAGAGCCTTGAGATCCTTGGAAGTTGCTATTGTGAAAGCCATGCCATGGCCACCAAGCTTGGGGTACTCGGGGACAATAGCCAGAGCAAAGGAGGAGGAAAAGGAAACAACTTTACCAGTGGTGGAGTTCTTCATCTGAAAAGGAGACGGGTAAAAGGCGTGACCCATTAACCTGCTGGTTTCATTTGTCAACTTGAGTATTCCATTTTTCTGTATCTCAGCCACCCCATCCAATGTCAGGTTACCAGCACCCACATCCTTGAATCCAGCATAGAGAAGCTGCTCAACCTGGGATGAAACTGGGATCATAAGAAACACCAAAAGAGACAACAATTTCAAAAGGGTGGCCATGATGAGCAAGATACTAGACAAAAATCAGAGAGACAAGAAGGTAGTGTGAGATGACAAAGTTGGTGGAAGTATAGTGAAAACTGAGATAAGAACAAGCATAATAGGTTGTTTATTGAATAGAAAAGTTAGTGAAATAGATCTTGGAGGAGGAAATAGGGTGGCAAAAGAGTCAAGAGGGAATGGAATGAGAGAAGGACACTATGAATGATGAGTCACATGAACCAGTTATAAAGGAGAAGGTAAAAGTGGAAGCTTTAGGGGTTGGGTGATTGCAAGAGTTCTTCAAAAGTCTCCCCTTGCAATAAATGTACAAAAACTGCACATGAAAGGCATCATGAGCCAAGACAGGGAACACCCATCCCTCTTTTACACCCCTAGCCCAAAAACAAAGTTGAAACTTGAGAGTGACTTGGCTTTGCAATTGGGAAAGATTTATGAACCAACCCACCAACACTCAATTTTTGTGGCTAGAGATATATGGGAAAAAAGTGAAAATCTGATAGAAAAAATAAATTAATTTTGTACTAAAAAATTAAAAATTGGGATTCTCAATCAAGCCGATTTAGTAGAAAGTCTGGAAGGAAGACTTGGCAAAAATACAGGAGTGGGGAAATTGGGCACCACCGTCTTTGGCTGCTTCGTATAATTTTAACTTCTGGATTTTGTACTGTCATTTTCAAATGGTAAGGACCCAAAGATTCCCTAGAAGAATGATGACCGGATAATTCATTTATGGCTTAAATATTCATGTCTTAGTTTTGGTCTATTTTTTTTTATTTTGGTCTTATTTTTGAAATTGTTTTCAATTTGGTTCTATTTTTTGTTATATTTTTTTAATCAACTTTTTTTTGTTAATTCCGTCTAAATCGTTAAAGGATGTGAACAATAACTGTCACGTGTCATTTTGTGATTTTTTTTTAATTTTTTTTAATGTTTTTTTAAATTTTTTTAAATTTTTTTAAATTTTTTTAAATTTTTTAATTTTTTTAAAAATGTACACGTGTCAAGTTCATATTATGCCACGTGGCATTATTGATTTTTTTTTATTTTTTTATTTTTTTAATTTGATTTTTTAATTAAAAAAAATTCACATGTCAAGCTAATATCAAGCCACGTGTCAGAATCATATTTTTTATATTCAACTTGGTCGTTATTTGTTTTCAATTTGGTCCTAGTTTTTTTTTTTAGTTTAGTATTTTTGTTCCTCTCCAAAGACAAAATATAATTTGTATATAAATGTGGCTTAATTGCATTTATATGAATATTCTTATTAAACTACATATTTTTATTAAATATTTTTAATTTAAAATTAGAGTTGGTTTAAAATTAAATATTTTTAACCTCTTAAAATTTTAAATTAATGGTGTTATTGCTTTTTTTCGTTTTAATTTTAAACTATCGCTAATTCTAAATTAAAAATATTTAATAAAAATATGCATTTTAATATATACAAATTAAATTTTGTCTCAATTTGGAGAGGAACAAAAATGTTAAATTTAAAAAAATATTAGAACCAAATTGAAAACAATTAACGAATATTAGGACCGAATTGAATATAAAAAACTAACTCTGACACGTGGCATGATCTTAGCTTGACATGTGGATTTTTTTTAAATTAAAAAAATTAAATTTAAAAAAAATTAAAAAAATTTTAAAAAAAATAAAAAATCACAAAAATGACACGTGGCATGATATGGGTTTGACACGTGTACATTTTTTTTAAAATTAAAAAATAAAAAAAAATTATAAAGAAAATTATAAAAAATTATAAAAAGTTATAAAAAAATTATAAAAAATCACAAAAATCACAAAATGACACGTGGCGATTACTGTTCACATCCGTTAATTATTTTAACGGTGTTAGCAAAAATAACTTTATTGAAAAAATATAACAAAAAGTAGGACCAAACTGAAAACAATTTTAAAAGTAAGACCAAAGTGAAAAAAGTCGACTAAAACTAGAACCAAATGACTATTTAAGCCTTCATTTATTTTCCATTTACTCTATTTTACTCTCATCTCATCTTTCATGGTGACAATAGTATTACTGCATGCTCTAGATATTGAGATGAAAAAAATGAGAAAAGAAAGATTCTATTGTTTGTTTACCAGAAACCTCACTATTTTAATTAGATTTTATTTGCTGTCATTTTATTTTTCACTTTAGTTTTTTTTTTTCTGGGCAAAATTTATAAGTGTGTATTTTTTATATATAATTATGTAGTTGCATGGTCATAAATTGATGAGAAATTACAAGTTTATTATAGTTGTAAGTTTTATTTTAGTACAGTTATATATTAAGATAGAAAGTCAAATATCTACGAATATTACGAATTTATGAAGCATTATGGTCTGTTGGGCTATCATTGTAAGTCAATTATTAATTTAATGGAGAAGAAACAGGTGTTTCATGGTTATACGCCCACATGTGAAATGAATATGATTTGTTTCTGTTTAATCCATAGTTTCATAGATTTTAAGCAAAATTATCTTATGTATAAAATGTTTTAGCAGTTTTGACAAAAAAATAATAATATAAAAATAGAGGATAAAAAGAGTTAATCTAATTTAATCTGTTTTTATTCTGTAGATATTTGGCTTGAGGCGATTGAAAATATTAACTCAATCTAAATTGCTTTTAACATGTAGGATTAAGCTAAATCTAGTTTAAGATTGAACTGAAAATCTGAACCCAAATCCGCCAACATAAAAGTAGATAACTTTTAAATTGGCTCACTACATAAACAGATATATATGTTAAATCTTATGATGTTAATCTAAAAGAAGATTAAGAAAAGGAGTTATGACCTAGTTTGAAGTATTGTGATGGAAAGGGTAAAGAACGTTGGGTACACCAAATTGAAACTAGAAAATAGTGGTCAATCTTGAATTTGGATTGGAAGGGTGATAACTGCTAAAGGGTGAATATAATAGAATAAGGGAGTCACGTTTTGAAAAGGGTTCTTTATATTAGGGGGTTAGTGGTGGAGATGGTGGGAAAGGGAATATATCAATCATAAATTACGCACAAAAACTTTCCGTAACTCTTCAACATCTCTTTCTCTGTCGAGTCTAAGCTTTGAAAGAAGACTCAACATTCGAACATAGTATTCTAAACCTATTTGCCAACTATGCATTAAACAATGTACAATGTAGTTTCTTGGAATTACGGTACAAAACTTTGGGTTCTATGCCTCTAGATTATTTTATTTCATAAACAGCTAATGCTCTTACTTATCTTTTAGGGATGGAAGAATGGTTTTGTATTAATATATTTAGCAGGAGTTCTTTAAAACTATCTTTTGTGAAAAACACTCGAATCATGTGTTTTGAGCAAATTTATATATAAAACTATTTTTTTTATTAATTTGTCCAATATCTGTCTTTAATTTATCTCTAAGTTAATTTATCTTTAAAAAATTTAGTTTTTTTTTGTTTTTATTTTCCTCTCGTACAAATGTTAATTTTTTTTTCTCCGAACATAGTAATTTATGTAACTAACTACTAGATATACCCCGGGCGTAAGTTTAAAATGGTTGGTGATGAAAAATTTAGGTCACAAAAGATTATTTCATTATTCATATGTAATTTCTTTTAATGTAACGTGAGTTTATTCAAGTAATTCTTTTAATGTAACGTAAAACTTGGGACAAATGATCATTATGTTAAATTAAAAAGAATAACAATGTTTTATTGCATTAAATATTGTTATATTGCATTTTTTTTTTTATGTTTTCGTCTTTAGCTTTAAACATTGGTTGCTGATTTTGTAACCAGGTGTCTGTTACTTGAAAGACGGGTCAATTGAGTTCTTTTAAAAATGTTTTGCAAAGTTGTGAACATACAAATATAATAAACAGTTATATGAGCAGGTAAATGAAGAATTAAAGGATGAGAAAAAAAATATATTTTATCTCGATTTAGCTAACTTGCATTCAATCGCTTAAGTAGTAGTTGAGACTACTCACTAAGTCAACAAATTATAGAACAACAGCTTTATTAAATCATTTCACAAACCTGTTAGAGATATTAACCAAATTTAGCCTTCTTTTTATTTTACAATGTATTAAAAATAATTTGAAATATTATTTAATTGAAACACGTGATTTTGAGTAATAAGGTGTCAAAATAACAAAATTGTGTATGGCAAATCGATCCACTCAAGCCCATTGTTTGATACTATACCATCCTAAATTATCTTAATTACTTGATAAACTCATTATAATAGTTTTCAAAATAATTGAAAACAAATTAGAAAGGATGATGGTGAATGAAATATGATATTATAATATATTGTTACAATAATTAATATTGAATTGAATTTTTTAAATTCCGTATAGAGACAAGGATAATATGTACATATCCTTCTTATTTTTATCCTCTTACTTATATGAATATTCATCATTGTTTCACCCTTGTTTTAAATTACTAAAAATATCTTTAGTTTATTAAGTAATCTAACAATTTAACATCAATTTAACTTTTTTATTTGTAACTTATTTCTAAAATATTTTTTTGATGATTTTATTATTTTTGATAAAAAAAAAATTATCTTTATTTAATTATTATTTGACACTCTTATTTAATATTTATATAATTATAATTTCTTTTTTGATATTTATATTAAAAAAATTACATGTTTATTTTTACATTGAATATTTATAATATTATTTTTTTATATTTTTACTATGATTTTTTAATTTTTTTAAATATTACTTTCATTAATATTTGAAATAATAGGGACCTGAATGGGGTATATATTCATTCTTCAATGACTAAGTTATAAACTAATGAAAATTATAAACTTAATATTTAAAATGACATACATAAAAGTAGTTTATTAACTGATATAACTAAAGCTACTCGAATGTCCCGACTATTTTATAATCATGATGATCATTCAAATGTGAGAAATGGTTTTTATAAATGTGAGAAAAAGTAATAATCTTCCAAACAGATTATTTGCTTCTCTTAATGATAAAAAGGTTCTTATTCCCAATAATGTTCCAAATAGAGTTTCCCGAAGTCAAATTTTATCAAGATAAAGATGAGATGAAAATTTATTATTTTCACATTATTATTTTTATATAATAGAAAAATTATTATTTCTAAATTATCTTTGTTTACATTTACTACGAATGATATTCAAATTAAAAAAATAATGATATTTCAATTGAAGTAATTGAAGTTTATATATATATATA